>Ga0247731_1000233_pt1 | contig 15689 bp, 14 predicted proteins | sample UWRJL088202R2_FD_180938 | JGI IMG/M metagenome (GOLD analysis project Ga0247731, IMG submission 180938) | Plant litter microbial communities from Arlington Agricultural Research Station in Wisconsin, United States - UWRJ-L088-202R-2 | ecosystem: Environmental > Terrestrial > Plant litter >...
AGGTTAAACCAGATTTAATTACTATGGAAAATGTTCCAGGTTTACGAAAACAATCAGTATTTACAGATTTCGTATCTAGGCTTGAAAAAGCTGGGTATGACGTTGAATACACCCAACTATATGGACCCGATTTTGGACTGCCCCAAAATCGCAAACGTCTAGTATTAATTGGCTCAAAAATAGGTAAAGCCAAGCTACCAATCAAATCCTTCGGCAAAGGCAATTACAAAACCGTTAGGCAAACTATAGGAGGCTTGCAACCGTTAGGGAGTGGAGAAAAATCTTCAACTGACCCATTGCATATAGCCTCGTCATTAACCGATATAAATTTGCAAAGAATTAAACTTAGTAAACCAGGTGGATCTTGGGAAGACTGGCCAAAGGAATTACGTGCAAAATGCCATCAAAAAGAAAGTGGGTCGACCTTTAAAAGTGTTTATGGGAGGATGAATTGGGACGAGCCTTCCCCTACCATAACAACACAATCATATAATTTTGGCACTGGAAGATTTGGACATCCAGAGCAAGACCGGGCGTTAACACTCCGAGAGGCTGCAATGCTTCAGAGTTTTCCAGAAAATTATAAATTTGTAGCTGACGGTGAAAAGATTGAAATTTCTGTAATCAGCCGTTTAATTGGTAATGCTGTCCCCCCTGTATTAGGGAAAGCAATAGGTGAAACCCTAAATAAGATGACAAAGGATTACAGGGCCCAATTATGACAACTCCTGAGAATAATCCCCCTATTGTTTCCAATCCTGCTGCGGTTGCCATACAAGAGCAGTCTCATATAAGTTCAGCTTCTGAACATCCATACTCTATGAACATTGATTTAAGAGTATTGGAACACTTAGGCATAAATCTCTATAGTAATGCTGCAGCGGTAATCTCCGAGGCTGTTGCAAATTGCTGGGACGCAGATGCTTCGCAAATCACTATCACTATAGAAAAAGATCTTATAGTCATTTCTGATGATGGCTGGGGAATGACTACTGATCAAATTAATGATCGCTTTCTCAATGTTGGCTACGATAAACGCACTACAGAGGGTAAAGTTTCTCGTAATGGCAGAGATTTCATGGGGCGTAAGGGAATTGGAAAGTTGGCCTTATTTTCTATTGCCGATACCGTTATTGTTGATACATATACAAAAGAAGGTGTGCAAAATGCGTTCGAAATGCACACCCAAGATATCAAAGAAGCTATTGATCAACGTAGACCTTATCACCCTATCCCAATCGGTTCTACCTTAAAAACCAAAGGTACGACAATAACCCTTAAAAATCTCCGAAAAAGAGCCACTTCAGCAAGTGTTAATGCCTTACGTCGACGTGTTGCTAGAAGATTCACCGTAATCGGCTTAGTAGATAAAAATGGTAATTCATTTGATATTTCTATTAATGGAGAAATTGTTGGACCCGGAGATAGGGATGATTACACCCAAATAGAATTTGTTTGGAGCTTTGGTGATGGCGAAGTTCCACCTACCAAAGATTTACCAAAAATAAAGCAAAGGGGTAATTTATCTGAGGTAGTAAATGCTTTAAAACCTGATTGGACTTTAAAGGGATGGATTGGGACAGTCGCTGAACCAAAACAACTAAAAAATACGGATAGTGGGAATATTAAAGGGATTGTAGTCGTAGCCAGAGGTAGGTTAATACAAGAAAATATTTTAGAGCAACTGAGTTTTGCGGGATTAATGGGTAATTACATTACTGGTCAAATAGAAGCTGATTTTCTAGACAACGATGATGAGGACGATATTGCAACCAGCGATAGGCAGAGACTAATAGAGGATGATGATCGTTATGTCGCCTTGGTTAGCCATTTGAGGACAGTTTTGCTGGAAATTTCAGAAAAATGGACTGAATGGAGAAATGAGGCTCGCGGTAAGCAAGCTGTAGAAGAAAATCCTGGTCTAAAAGCTTGGATAGATGATTTACCTCCTGGGCAGGTGGCATCTGCAAGAAAATTGCTTGGCGTAGTAAGAGGTATTCAAATCGATACAGAAGAAGCCAGAGGCGAGTTATATAAAGCTAGCATTACTGCATTCGAAAGGTTAAGGCTTAAAGAGGCATCCCATAAGTTAGGAGAGTTGGGAACATTAGATGCTGAACATTTACTTCCGTTGCTTTCTGACTTAGCTTCGCTCGAAAGTGCCTTGTATGGGGATATCGTAAAATCTCGATTGCAAGTTATTCGGAAATTTGAAGAAATTGTTGATTCCGATGAAAAGGAAAAAGTATTACAAGAACATCTTTTTAAAGATTTATGGCTATTAGATCCTGCTTGGGAAAGAGCTTCTGGAAGTGAGCGTATAGAGCAAGCCCTGAAAAAAGATTACCCTGAATTTTCTACGACGCTTACAGATGAGCAAAGTAAAGGAAGGGTTGATATCAGGTATAAAACCAATGGCGGCGAACATATCCTGGTTGAACTAAAAAGAGCGGGTCGTTCGCTTAGTGTCCCTGAATTAATGGAACAGGGACAGAAATACATTGGTGCATTAAGAGAAATCTTACATAAAGAAGGACATTTTAACCCATACATAAGGTTGATCTTTGTTATAGGAAAAACCCTAAAAGAAGAAACCATCGCCGGATTAGGTCCCGAGTATGTAAAAACTTCTCTACGTTCTCTGCAGGCGGAGTATGTATATTACGATCAATTGATAAGGCGAGCTCGAGAGCAATATGCCGAGTATTTAGACCAACAAGAGCACACAAGTAAGGTGGACTTATTATTGCAGGCTATCAATAATCCTGTAATTGCTGAAACAGCGACTGTGGCAGCGACAGAAGTTGTTCCGGTTCAACCTTTAATAATGCAAACCGTAAGTGTGAGTAATTAACAGCTATACATATAAACACATTAAGTGGCAAGGATTTGGAGCTATAAGGCGTTTCTACGTGAAGACAGTATTGCAGCACTTATAAATATAATTGTTGGTTTTGTTATTATTGGAGCTTTATGGAAATCTTATAAAAATAAAAGTAATTAACCTCATTCAGCGCCTAACCCGTCCATCAAGCGGGACTTGCTGTCGCAAGCCCCTTATCTTATACGTTAGCGATTATTAACCCATATGGATATCGTAACCTCTAAAATACTTTGGGACATTCTCAAACATGCTAAGTCATGGCTCACAAATTTAGACCGAGCTAGTGACGAGAGAAAAGAGCAATCCGTTCGAGCTGTTAGAAATGTTATTACAGCCTCACGAGAAACAGGAGTATATATTCGCAGCATGAAAGATACTGGTAATCGCAATCATGATACAGAGGCAAATTTATCCGTCCTTTGGACGGAGTTGAGCTTTTCTCTCCAAGATCTTGGTATTAACAAACTTGCAAAGCGATGCCAAATAAAGGGAATGCATTGGGCAAACCCCAATCATTACGATCAAGATTTTCTACAAAAAGCAGACATTAGTCTTGAGAGTATGGAGAAGCTTGCAAATGAAATACTTGTGCAAATTAACCGCTAACCCATCCATCAAGCGGGACGCACTAAAGCGCGCCCCTTATTTCAAACGTTAGGCGCCAAATAACCAATCCCATGAAACTTACCGCACTTGAGATTGCCGAGCGTCAGCTACTAACTGCATTGCAAATGTGGCGCGATGAAGACTTCATCAGTTGCATTACTCTTGCTGGTGCTGCTGAGGAGATATTGGGTAAGCGCATGCGAAAGCTTGGCCTTGAGCCCTCATTCGACAACATCAAGGAAACGATAGTTAAGTTTGCCCGACACCTTGGAGAAACCGAACCTAATATCGACAAGACAATCGCCGATTTAATGAACTTAACTCGTAATGAGTTAAAACACTATTCTGGTGATGAGTCGCTGGAGTTCGACATCAAAGCAGACGCAGAGGAGATGCTTGAAAGAGCTGTTTCAAATTACACTATCCTAACAGGCAAGCTTCCAGAGGAAATTCTGCATTTCTGGGGTACGCCTATTGTTAATCAATTTTTGGACTAGCATTTATCTTCTGAAAAATTACAACCTTTCTTAACAAGACTTTTGTTTTCTGCAATTAGACAGCAATGTAGTATCAAAACTACTTCTCTTGGTCTTTCGCACCTCGAGAAGTATGAATTTCTTAGATATCTATGACGTGACCCCCATTCGCCTTGAATTCAGCAGTATTTTTCTTTTTTATAACCATCATTTCCCTACATTTCAATATGCAGGTAAAGAAGTAAGTTATAAGCTGGGTTTTCGATTTAGTTTTGTTGCACACATTTTCAATGTGCTCCACATATTGGGACCAGTAAATATCCATATCCCCCCAATAACCTAAAGTAAAAGCAATTGTGTCGTGGATATTAATCCATTGCTTAGCACGTTCCGGAACTGCTACAGCTTTATTCCAACAAGATTGCTCGTATATTCTTAGAGTGAACAATAAGCTTTCTTTCATGTTGGCAAAACTTAAATCTCCCCAACTTTTCTCAAAATAATGGTATTCAGTTTTTTCAAATGAGTTCAGCTTACTGATATCGACTGATTGTATTTTTTTATTCATGACAGCTCCTTAGTTGTTTAAAAATTCACCTTTACCTCTCAAAAGTGTTTTGATAAACGACAGAATCTGCATTCATGCCCGCTTCTCTACGTTGTAGCGCAAGGAACACCTCATGTGAGGCTTATTACTTTTTGTTTTATTCAAGAATCCCAGTGCTTTACAAAGATATAACCCGAAATAGTTAAACTTTCTCTTTGACTTTTAGCACTAGGATTCACTTAATCCGTTAAGTTAATTTTTTAACCTCGGATGCCTTCTGAAATGTTCACAAACATATACAACTTCGCCTAGACGGACCCTTATGTAAGCCTGAACGAAAACATACCTTTGAGTCCAAAAGTGAGGGCTTTGCGTATTTGGTTTGTCGATTGAGATGTCTAATATTTTAGAAAGGAACCTCGCCTTTTCCGCTGCGCGTAAATCCCTTTTTGTCCCAATGCCATGTTCGTAGGCAATTGCGAGAATTCGATTCGCACCGGGAAGTAAAAGAGTGGCCGCTTTGTGAATGGTATAAAAAAAGATTTTTTTCTTACCTTGGCGCCAATAAATGTTGGCTAAAGGAACAAGCGCGAGATTCATTCCAAGTTTGTATGCGCGTTCGTATAAAGCGATTGCCTTAACGAAATCAGATGAAACCCCAAACACACCGGCCGTATAAATTTCCGCTAATTCATAGGCTGCTTTAGGTGAGTGAATGGCTTTTTGCAAATAATCAATGCCTTGAAAAACAATTTCCTTGTCAGTTGATTTTTTGCATAAGTTCGCTAGACCTACAGCTGCTTCTTCATAACCATTATTTAAGGATAGTTTTAACCAAGCCAAAGATTTGGCTTCGTCCATTTCAACAATAATTCCGTTCGCGTATTCAACTCCTGCAGCATATTGTGCCGCCGGAACTTGTTGCCTGGCTAATTTTTCGATGGCTTGAAGTCTTACATTACCATTCTTAAATTGTTCGAAATCTAGAAGGACAGTTGGCTCACCAACAATTTCCTTGAAAGACATTTTAGAATAATCTTTTCCAACTCTTAACTCTACTTTCATACACATAATAATTTCCTCAAAAATTTACATCGGGTAATCCTCCTAGGTGCACGAAGAGCATTGGTTATACCAATACTCTTATCAGTTTTCTATACAGTTCTGGGTGAACCTCGTTGTAGAGGTATCATCAAAATACTTGACGACGTAAGCATAATAGCGTAAATAAAACCTTTTGTCAAGTAATAAAATACAAAAGGTTTCTTTTGGTGTATACTGGTTTCTTTTTAAGGGGGATGTTATGGCACTTCCAAAGAAGGTAATTTCTACAAAATCTACTGCAATAAGTCTGCGTCTCGAACCTGACACTAAAGCCGCTTTAGACTTTTTAGCAAGGCAGGAAAGAAAGCCTACTTCTAGGTTAATAGACGAAATTCTTTATGACTTTGTCAGAGATGGTGATGATTTTCATAGAAGCAATGCGAGGTGGGGAAAAGCGAAAAATCTAGAAAACTATATTTTAAATATCTGGGATATCGATCCTTTGAACGCCCTATTAAAATTAACCCGTTTTAACTACAACCTTCTTAATACTCTTGAGAATGAGTTATTGAACCAAATTTTTATTAACGAGGATTATTGGAAGGACGGTAAAGCGCGCGATTTTAAGGAAAGAAATAATGAGTCCTTATACGACCTTCTAGATATTGAGAAAATTAGAGAAGAATGGGATGTCATTTACAAGAGTGTCGTAGGAGAAAAAAAAGAGCAGTAATTTAATATTCAAAAGGATCTTCAAACTCTTCTGTAATTTTATCGCCCTTAACTTCACGTATCTTCGTGGCGAAATCTCTCGGCCTTAATTCCGAGGGATTGGTATCTTCGGGTAAATAGTTGCCTTTACCGTGACCAGTCCCAATGCCGTGTTTTTTTATAACTAGTTGTTTGGTTTTTTCGTCACTGGGCACTGTTAGAAGAAAAGTATTACAAGCATTCAAACCAATTTGTTGACGATGTTTTATAAACCCTAACTTTTCAAGCTCCCCATAGGTTTTAGAAATATCTGATATATGTATGCCTGTTTTTAAAGATACCTTCGCTCTTGAGATTATTACGTTTCCAGTCTTCTTATCGGAGTGTGCACATAACACAATGAGCACCATCAATTGACGCTTCGATAAATTGCTATAAATCGCTTCCATAGGGACCATGGCAAACGATTGTGAGAAACCTCCGCGCTGCCATGCATTGACTTTCTCATTCATACGCGACCCCCACCATTCTTATGGTCAGCAGTTAATTTCTTCATATACATAATCACGATCCTCTAATTTTCAGCGAGTTGCTCCATATGTATAGGTAAACAAATTTAGTTATTAGGGATATGAAATTTAAAAATCGTATTTGTTTATTTATACATTTGGCTAATCGAGCGTAGCGACTTTTAATAAAGAGGAGTCTTTCAGGAGAGTGTAGGTGTTTTGCGGCACACTTGATTTTCAGATAAAACACCTACTCTTGTCGGTATAGGTGTTTTAAGTAACGAGATTCCGGGGCACGAATCTAACTACTCCATGTGGGGACCCAATTCTCATTTTTTCGCCCACGAAAAAAGCTCTCCCAAGAGCGATATGAGAAATGGGGAGCGGAGCTCCGCCAATTCCCCGTGCGAAGCAAGACGGGGCAAGGCAGTAAAGGTGAGTGCGAAGCATTGACCCGAAGCGTCAGTGGAGTCGAAGCGATTAAGTTGTCGCGTCAGCGAGAGCTTGCGGAGATTTAGTGCCTTGCCCCGAGTTGGGACAGCACAAGCGGTCGGGGGAATTGGCGAAACATTCGTCGTTGCTTACCAAAGCAAGTCTGAAATAGCTCGTCCAGAGCGTAATTGCAGGCATAAGACGAGTAATCTTGAAATATTTTCATCTTTCCGCTTAGTTTCTGATGTCCATTCGCTATACGTAAGAGCACAAGCCTAATTGTGCTTCACATATAGACGAAAGGAAGTTTAATGAAATTTGACGACATACCAGATTGCGACTTTTTCGATGCACTGCTTAAAGAGCTCATTCATATCTCACTCTTGTTGAGTGAGAACCCAGCTACTTATTATCGAGTTCTTAGCCTCCATGACAGATTGGCGGATATCGTTGGAAAATCTCATCTCAGAAAGTTGAGAGGTAATTCCAATGAAAGATAAACAAGAAATAGGGATAGAGCAGCACGAGCAAATTTTGTTATTTCTTCACCGCTTTGGGTGGCTCACGAGCAGAATGGTAAAGAAACTTGTATATGAAAATTCAACACAGGGCATAGCTTTAGCCAGACGGGCATTGTCGAAAATGGTCGAGAAAAAGCTTGTTTTGAAGCGCCCTTTGCCGAATGGAGCAGAAGCATATTTGCTCGGAACAAAAGGGGCTTCTTTTTTGAATGGGTTGAAACCTGGAATTAATTCCCAGAGCGGTGCACGACTAAAATTAGGTAACACGGTGCATCGAGCTTGTTCAAACTGGTATTTGATTGAAGAGTATGTAAATAATGGAAGGGCAATTTCGACAGAATTTGAAATTCAAACGGGAAACAGCCCCGTGCACCAAATCCTAGGTAAGGTTCCTGACGGACTTACTTATTCCGAGCTGGGGGCAGATTGGATTGAGGTTGAAAATACTTGGAAGAATCGAAGTGAACGGGATCGCATAGTTAAATTTTGTATTGAAATGCTTGGTTTCGAAATGTCTCAACTTCTTAATTCGACGACATATTTACATAAGGTCGTTTTAGTATGCGCAACAAAAGATTCAGCCAATTCAATCGTAAACTCTTTCATAGAGGCTTTTGAAAACAGTTTTATTTCAGTTCAAGCACTAAGCGAGGTCGAAATTGCTTTTGCTGAAATGACTCCTTCATTAATGCCTCCAAAGATAATAATGAAAGCCAATCTTTGGTATGACTTAATAAGTCCTTATGATGATCCGAACGGGAATTATTTGCTAAACGAGGACCTATCTTGAATTTTGAATTGAAATGTCGCCCATGATTAATTCAATTTGAGTGGCATGTTTTCGTAAGAGCCTTTGAAAGCTACTCATCAGGACGTCTTCCTTTGATCAAAGGGCTTCCATCAAGCTCGGTACAACCTTTGGGATGTAACTTTTTACATGACTTGTCTGACTTAACACACACAACCTCAGTCACCAATCCAGAGTTATTACCAATATATGAAATTGGTTTGTCAAAGCTATAGTTCCAGTTAATAAAACTAACATAATCCCCTTCAACAACTTTTAAATTCTTAGGAGACCTTATAAAAGGGGATTGAGTAGTTCCGTGGAAAAATGTTTTATTATAAATATTAAGTGAAACCCAATTATATTTATTCAATTCAGCATCGGTAAATAATTCCTTTTCCTTATAAAAAAGATCCTCAAGATAATCTCTTTCCTGGTTTCTACGATAGCTAGAGTCTGCCCAGGTGTAGTCAACTTCAGCGATGCACTTTTTATTGTCATAAGTGTGATCATACGAAGGAAAGGTTTGTAATATGGGGGCAAGGGGAATCAAGACTGCAGATTTACCTGGATTGCGTTCCATATATTCTCGTTGACCTCCGCAACCAGATATAACCCCTACGATTACTGCAATCGTCGCAACTTTCAAATGCATCGTATAAGTCATGATTTTTCTTTATGCGAGAGCCGAACATGCAAATTTGACGTCATTTAAAAAACTCCCTTATGGATTAGCGTTCAACTTACTACCGAATTAAAGGCCGCACGCATTTGTCGTGATGTCCCACTCCCAATTATTCCGTAGTGAATTGAAAACCCAAGGGGCTTGCCAAGTATCTTTTCTTCCATCTGAAAATGTTCTATTGCAAAAACCATTGGTGCATTGATTGCTACAACGAACAACATTTCTTTGAGTATTCACAGAATATACTGGCTTCACATTGCTTTTGTTGCTTCCTTTTTTCAAAGGAAAATTTTCATCAAGCCAACCGCTCATATTTGTATTTTCGCAATTAGAATAACTTTTGCTGCAGTCTTGATATACATAGTCTAAGACCTCTTGTTGAACAGCATAACCTGTTGCATAAGAGCAGCCATTATCGCCACAGCTCACAGCTGCATATCCTGGTGCTTTCTGGCGAAGTTGCACTTTGCATAATTTAGCTAAATTGGCTTTTCCTTTTTCGCGTAAATATACCTTACAGCCATCAATTGCTGCAGCATCTGCCTCTTTTTGAGTGGAGTTGCCATGAGATGCATACCAATAAATCCCTTGGTCAGGGGGATAGGCAATAGCTGTAAAAGCAAAAGCAAAAGAAGAAAAGAAGAGAGATAGAGCAATGATTACCTGAATTGTTTTTTTCAATTGATTCCCCTTTTATTTTAAATGTCCAAGGGTGGTAATAGCGCTCAGATTGGATCTGAATTGCAGTCCCACTACCGTAGTTACCCTTAGGCTGGAAACTTTGCGTCCTTGCTTTTCAACAAGTTTGCCAAGTGTTGGTAGACTAATGTTGATATGAAGCTATAGTCAACTTATTTTTATTTAGTAATACGAACAAATAGAGGTTTGAATTTCAAGTGCGGTAGAATCTTATTCTCTTAATCAAAACTCGAGGTGTCTGACCAGTTTGTAGAGGTGTCAACTGCATAACTTTCTGCCCATTCTGTTATCGCCTGGTGAGGTGCGGTTTGTCCCCATCCATTTTCCCAAGTTGATTCTACAAGTGGTGAAGTGTCGACAGGTGGAGCTGTTTCAATAGCACTAAAAATATCGCTTTCATTGGAGAGCCATCCAAAGATATTGAACATTATTTTTCTCCTTTTATGAATAGCACCGGAATTTCCAACCCCGGATATTCTATTTTAACGACCGCTTGAGCAGATAACTTTAGTTTTTGGGCTCCGCCATAAACACTTCCCTGCTTGCCACTATTACTATGTCCAAGAATAATGTTTTGCAGCTCGTCATTAATGTCCGCTATGCGTAAAGCATCCTTAAAGTTATGCCGGAATGAATGGAATACTTTAGTTTTTTCTTCAATTCCGATAACCGTTCTTAAATATCTTCCCCACCATTTGGACCAATTGGCTGTTAGTTTGCCATTGCTGTCAGAAAGTAACTGAGGGAACAAACGCTTGTGATTGTTGGCTCTTAAATCGTTAACATAATCAATCAGACCTGCTTCAACTAATTTGTGATGCACAGGTATCATGCGGCGAGCATTCATGGTTTTAATAGATTGGTTTTCACCCAAATCATTAATGCTAATGAAGTTAAACCCGTGTTCGAATTTAAAGTCATGAGTATTCAGTTGCCCGATTTCTTCTTCTCTGGCGCCTGTAAATAAAGCAATCACTGGAAGCCAATAACTTGCTACGCCTTTGCCGCCAACAGAAACTTTTCCGCCATGGAAGAGGGGGGATGTGAAGATACTATGGAGATCCTGTTCTGAAAATGGCTCCCTAACTGCATTCAAGATAGTTGGTTTTTTTACAGTCAGGCGAACAGCTGGATTGGTTTTAATACGTTCATTATCAAATGCCAAGTTGAATATCGTTGCAATTTGCCTTACGCGTTTAACAATGGTTTTGTAATAAAGTTTTCCGCCACTAAGCAATGAATCTCGCCAGTCCAAAATGTCTCGTCTGCTGACCTTGTCGGCATCTTTATTGTTTACGTACGTTTTAAATGCTAACCAGGTTGAAGTGTAATCTTTCACTGTTCTAACAGTTTTTTCAGTGGCTTTCACCCAGTCATCGAGGAGTGAATCAAGAGATATTCGTTTTGGAATATCTGCCTTAGGTGCGACCTTATTCGCTTCTACTATCAGGCCTTGGCTTTTATCTAATGCGAGCTCAAGGCTTCTTATATTAGTTTTAAGTAAAGCTTCACTGATTCTGATTCTGCTGTCTTCGTCCACCAAATCGGGTTCGTAGCCCCATTTTTTGACGATGACATCCAAAATGGTATCAGTAATCTTGGAAGTATCACCAATACTCAAAGCCTGACGTGCAATGCGAAGGTCCTGCTCGATTATTTTGATAAATGCAGGAAGACTATTCAAAGTCAGATTTTTATCTCTCCTCCAACCCTCGTCTTGTAATAGGGTGGCATTTAACAAATTGTTAAATTGAGCATCAATTTCTTCATTGGGAATGGAAATAAGCTGGGAATAAGTGGGATCGTCTTTATGCTTCACCTCTTCAACAGGTTTATGTTGAGGGTCTATCAAGCGGAGAATTGCATCGAAAAACGTGTTCCACGTCATTAGCCGCGTATCGCGATTTCTTTTGGCTACAGTGTAATCTTTGGTTTGGAGGGATTCTTTAAGGTCTGCAGCTGAAAACTTTTTTTGCAGGTCATCAGGAATGATGTGAGAAATATCCGTCCCAGCTTTTTTATTTTCTTCGATGAAGGTCCTAATTAGCTTTGGAACTTTAATACGGAAATAGTAGGTGGTGCCTACTTTGAAGATGTAGTCTTGCATGGTCATGTCATCGGCTCGCTTTTTCATAAGCGTCTCACCTCAGTGTCTCACCCGACCAGCTTGGAACCCTTGCCCCTATTGAAACCTAGACTACATAAGGGATTAAATATTTGATGGCGGAGAGCGAGGGATTCGAACCCTCGATACAGATTTAAGCCCGTATGCTTCCTTAGCAGGGAAGTGCCTTCGACCACTCGGCCAGCTCTCCGTTTTAACGCTTTGCTGCAAAAATGCGACTAATTGACCGCCTTAGTTTTACCTTTCCAGCGGGCGTAACGATACTTGAATATGCCCTAAAAATCAATGTAAGTCTTGCTAGTGTGTGATTTAAGCCGCTTTACGCTTCTTCCAGTTCGAATGCCTTGTGAAGCACACGCACGGCCAGTTCCATGTATTTCTCATCGATCACGACGGCGATTTTTATTTCGCTGGTGGAGATCATCTGGATGTTAATGCCTTCTTCTGCCAGCGTACGGAACATCTGGCTGGCGATGCCTACGTGCGAGCGCATGCCGACGCCGACGACCGATACCTTGGCGATTTTATCGTCGCCGATGATTTCGCGCGCGCTGATATGGCCTTGCACTTTGTCCTTAAGGATGCCGAGCGCCTTGGCCATTTCATTCTTGTGCACGGTGAAGGTGAAGTCGGTGGTACCGTCGGCGCTGACGTTCTGGATGATCATGTCCACGTCGATGTTAGCATCGGCGACCGGGCCCAGTATCTGGTAGGCGATGCCGGGACGGTCTGGCACGCCCAGCACGGTGATTTTAGCTTCATCGCGGTTGAAGGCGATGCCGGAGATGATGGGTTGTTCCATATTGTCACTGTCCTTTTGTTCGGGATCTTCAAATGTAATCAGCGTGCCTTCGCCTTGTTCCTCAAAGCTGGAAAGCACGCGCAGCTTGACCTTGTACTTGCCGGCGAACTCGACCGAGCGTATCTGCAGGACTTTTGAGCCTTGGCTGGCAAGCTCCAACATCTCTTCGAAGGTGATGGATTTCAGGCGGCGTGCTTCCGGCACTACACGCGGATCGGTGGTGTAAACGCCATCCACGTCGGTGTAGATCTGGCATTCGTCTGCCTTCAGCGCGGCAGCGATGGCCACGCCGGTGGTATCGGAGCCGCCACGACCCAGCGTGGTGATGTTGCCGTTCTCGTCCACGCCCTGGAAGCCTGCGACCACGACCACGTAACCTGCATCCAGGTCGGCACGGATGCGCGACTCGTCGATGTGCAGGATACGTGCCTTGGTGTGGGCGTCATTGGTGAGGATGCGCACTTGCGCGCCGGTATAGCTTTTGGCCTTGATGCCGAGATCCATCAATGCCATTGCCGTCAGGCCAATGGTGACCTGCTCGCCGGTGGATACCATGACATCCAGCTCGCGCGGATCCGGGTCCGGCATGATTTCCTTGGCCAGCGCGATCAGGCGGTTGGTTTCGCCGGACATGGCGGATACCACCACCACGATCTGGTGGCCGAGCGCTTTATGGCGCGCCACGCGGGCGGCCAGGCTGCGGATGCGTTCGGGATTGCCGACGGACGTGCCGCCGTATTTTTGTACGATAAGTGCCATCTTGTTTTGTATCAGTTAAGGATCAGTGATTAGAAGAAAGTAATAAGTAAAATAATAGAAGTAAACGCTAGCTGAGCTTCTGCTTCACCCAGTCATTTACGCTTGCCAATGCAGCTGGCAGGGCGGCAGCGTCGGTGCCGCCGGCCATGGCCATGTCCGGTTTGCCGCCGCCTTTGCCGCCGACCTGCAGGGCGACATGGTTAACCAGGTCGCCGGCTTTCAGCTTGCCCAACAGGTCGCCGGTGACGCCGGCAGCCAGGCTGACTTTGCCGCCATTGACCGCAGCCAGTACGATGGCGGCCGATTTCAGCTTGTCTTTCAGTTTGTCCATGGTCTCGCGCAGGCCGTTGGCGTCCGCGCCTTCCAGGGTGGCGGCAAGTAACTTGACGCCATTGATGTCGATGGCCTGGTCCGCTAGGTCGTCGCCCTGCGAAGAGGCCAGCTTGGACTTCATGCGTGCCAGTTCCTTTTCCAGCGCCTTGACGTTGTCCATGATCTGCAGGATTTTGGCCGGCAGTTCCTGGGCCGGTGCTTTCAGTTCGCGTGCGGCCCTGGTCAGCAGTGCCTGCTGGTTCTGCACCACGCGCAGGGCACCTTCGCCGGTAGTGGCTTCGACGCGGCGCACACCAGCCGCCACGCCGCTTTCTGCGGTGATGACGAACAGGCCGATGTCGCCGGTGCGGCTGACGTGGGTGCCGCCGCAAAGCTCCAGCGAACTGCCGATATTGAGTACGCGCACTTCATCGCCGTATTTCTCGCCGAACAGCATCATGGCGCCGGTCTTCTGCGCAGATTCGATGTCCATGACTCGGGCTTCGGTCGGGTGGTTGGTAAGAATTTCCGCATTAACCAAGGTTTCAACTTTGCGGATCTGCTCATCCGTCAGCGGCGCGTTATGCACGAAATCGAAACGTGTCTTTTCAGCATCGACCAGCGAGCCTTTCTGCTGCACATGCTCGCCCAGCACTTCGCGCAGGGCTTTGTGCATGATGTGGGTGGCAGAGTGGTTGCGCATGGTACTGGCACGCGCCTGCGTATTCACACGGGCGCTGACGCTACCGCCGAGCACGATCCTGCCTGTCCTGACGATGCCATGGTGCCCGAATACGCTGGCCTGTACCTTCTGCGTGTCTTCCACGCCGAAAATGCCGTCCGAACCGCGCAGTTCTCCGCTGTCGCCCACCTGGCCGCCGGATTCCGCGTAGAAGGGCGTTTCATCCAGCACCACGACCCCCATCTCACCTTCGTTCAGCACGTCGACAGCCGCACCGTCTTTGTACAGCGCCAATACGTTGGCGGTGGTCTCCAGCTTGTCGTAGCCATGGAAGGCGGTAGCTGCACCGCTGTATTCGATATTGGCGGCCATCTTGAATTTGCCTGCGGCACGTGCCTGGTCCTTCTGGCGCGCCATGGCAGCGTCGAATGCAGCGGCATCGACATTGACTTCGCGCTCTCGGCACACGTCTGCCGTCAGGTCTAGCGGGAAACCGTAGGTGTCATGCAGCTTGAATGCGGTTTCACCGTTGAATGTCTTGTTGCCGCTCCTGGCCATGTCCGCCAGTTCCGTTTCCAGGATGGCCATGCCGTTCTCGATGGTCTCGAAGAAACGGTTCTCTTCCTGTTTCAGGATGTCGGAGATGCGGCCTTGCTCGCTGATCAGTTCCGGATAGGCTTCGCCCATCTCGGCCACCAGGTCGGGCAGCATGTTGTAGAAGAAGGCCTTGCGCACGCCGAGCTTGTAGCCGTGGCGGATGGCGCGGCGGATGATGCGGCGCAGCACGTAGCCGCGGCCTTCGTTGCCCGGAATCACGCCGTCGGCGATGAGGAAGGAACAGGCGCGGATATGGTCGGCCAGGACTTTTAATGAGGGGCTTTCCAGGTCGGTGGCCTTGGTCTCGCGCGCGGCAGCGGCGATCAATACCTGGAACAGGTCGATCTCGTAATTGGCGTGCACACCCTGCAGCACGGCGGAAATACGCTCCAGTCCCATGCCGGTGTCCACGGACGGCTTGGGCAGCGGGTGCATCACGCCGGCCTCGTCGCGGTTGAACTGCATGAAGACGTTATTCCAGATCTCGATGAAGCGGTCGCCGTCTTCATCG
>Ga0247731_1000243_pt1 | contig 15236 bp, 11 predicted proteins | sample UWRJL088202R2_FD_180938 | JGI IMG/M metagenome (GOLD analysis project Ga0247731, IMG submission 180938) | Plant litter microbial communities from Arlington Agricultural Research Station in Wisconsin, United States - UWRJ-L088-202R-2 | ecosystem: Environmental > Terrestrial > Plant litter >...
CCCTGGACCATGGCGAGCTGCTGGCGAACGACCGCCGCGCCGGGGTCAGCGAGTTGGAGCTGGAGCTGAAGGCCGGCGCGCCGCGCGTGCTGTTCGACCTGGCGCGGGATCTCGCCGCCCACGCCCCGCTGCGCTTGTCGTTGGTCAGCAAAGCTGAGCGCGGCTACGCCTTGGCTCTGGATGAGACGGACGGTCCACGCCCCGACGCCCCGCTGGATCCCAAGGCGACGACCGGCGAAGCCTTGCAAGCCTTGGGGCGGACGGCGCTGTGCCGCCTGTGCGCGGCCGCCGAGTCTCTTCGCGCGCGGCCCGGTCCCGAACGGGTGCACAAGCTGCGCGTGGCCGCCCGCCGGTTCCGCGCCCTGCTGTCGACCTTCAAGCCCCTGGCCGGCGATCCGGCCGCCGCCCACGTCAAGGCCGAGCTGAAATGGCTGGCCGGTGAGCTGGGCCCGGCTCGCAACCTCGACGTCTTCGTCGCCGACGTCTGGCGCCCTGCCGCCGAAGAGCAAGCCGAGGCCGCCAGTCCCGAGCCCGATGACGCCGTCCAGGCCGAGACCCGGGCCTTGGCCGCGTTCGGCAAGGCCCTGCTGGCCGCGCAGACGCAGGCCTATGCCCGCGCCGACGCGGCCGTGGACAGCGCCCGCTTCCGCGGCCTGGCCATCGACGCCGCCGCCTGGCTGGAAGCCGGCCCCTGGACCACCGACAAGCGCCTGGAAAAAGCCCGCGATCGGCTCGCCGCCGTCTTCGCCGCCGAGGTGCTGGACAAGCGCGCGAAGAAGGTCCGGAAGAACGGTCGCGACCTGGCTTCCCTGAGCGCCGAGGATCGCCACCACCTGCGCATTCGCGGCAAGACGTTACGCTACGCCGTCGAGGACCTGGGCGGCCTGTTCCCCGATCATCCCAAGCGGCTGGAGGCCTTCGTCGCCGCGACCAAGGACTTCCAGGATGTTCTGGGCCTGCTCAACGACCAGGCCGGGCGCGAGGCGCTGGCCCGGGAGGTCGCATTGTCGAGCGACGATCCCGAGGCCGCTTTCGCCGCCGGCCGGCTGACGGCGGGTGGTGCTGATCGCGATGTACAATTATTGGTTGAGTCTCAGGGCGCCTATGTTACGTTCGCCGAGGCCAAGCGCTTCTGGTGAACCTCGGGGGTACAGGCATGCCCAGGCTTCAAACCACCCTTCTTCGAACCCTCATGCCGGCGGCGCTGGTCCTGCTGACGCCCTTGGTCGCCGAGGCTCGCGCGACGTCGCCCGCCGAGGTCAGTTTCAAGGACTGGACCGTGGTCTGCGACAACCTCCGCAACTGCGAGGCCGACGGCTTCGCGGTGGACGAGGTCGACAAGCCCGCGATCCTGCGGCTCACCCGCAGCGGCGCGCCCGGCGCGCCGGCCGGCGTCGAGATCGTGCTGCTGGACGACGTGGGCGCGATCAGCGGCAAGCCGCTGGCGCTGGCCGTGGATGGCCAGCCGGTCCTGACGGTCCGGGCCGGCGAGAACGCCTCCGCCAGGCTCGCCGACACCCAGGTCGGGCCGTTGCTGGGCGCGGCCCGTAACGGAACCGTCCTGTCCATCCGCCTGGAGGACAACGAGGTGGGCGTGGTGTCCCTGGCCGGCATGGTCGCGGCCCTGCGCAAGGTCGATGACGAACAGAAGCGGATCGACACCGTCACGGCCATGGTCGCCAAGGGACCCAAGCCGGCCTCGGCCGTGCCGCCGCAGCCGGCCTTGCCCGTGGTCCGGGCGGCGCCGGCCGTGGCCCAGGGCGGCCTGCCCGCCAAGCCGCCGGCCGGCGTCAAGGCGCTGGCGACCAAGGCCGAATGCGACATCGAGCAGGAATTCGACACCCGCAAGCCCGAGGCCCATCGCCTGTCGGCCGACGCGGTGCTGTGGCAGATCCCCTGCGGAGCCGGGGCCTACAACTACACTTCGCTGTTCATCATCGCCGACAACAAGGGCGGCGGGGCCAGGCTCGCGCCGCTGGACGGGGCGGACGACAGCCTGGCGGTCAACGCCGAGTATGATCCCCAGACCCGCATTCTCAGCGCCTACGCCAAGGGACGCGGGATCGGCGACTGCGGTCAGTCCAACGAGTGGGCGTGGACCGGCCAGGCCTTCACCCTGACCCAGGCGGCGTCTATGCCCGTCTGCCAGGGGCAGGGCGATTGGCCGACCTCGTACCAGGCCAAGGTCGAATAGGCGCCAAAGCAAATAGCGGCCGACCGTCGCAGGCATATAAAGAAATCCTTATGCCTTAATTGCGAGAAGGGGCTGGGCGCGGTATAGACCGCGCAAGACATCCCCCGATCCGCAGGAGCCGACAGTGGCCGACTACATCGTCAAGGACATCTCGCTCGCCGATTTCGGCCGCAAGGAACTCGCCATCGCCGAGACCGAAATGCCCGGTCTGATGGCCACCCGCGCCGAATACGGCCCGGCCCAGGTCCTGAAGGGCGCCCGCATCGCCGGCAGCCTGCACATGACCATCCAGACCGGCGTGCTGATCGAGACGCTGACCGCCCTGGGCGCCGAAGTGCGCTGGGCCTCGTGCAACATCTTCTCGACCCAGGACCACGCCGCGGCCGCCATCGCCGCCTCGGGCGTGCCGGTGTTCGCCTTCAAGGGCGAGAACCTGGTCGAGTACTGGGAATACGCCCACAAGATCTTCGAGTGGCATGACGGCGGCTACCCGAACCTGATCCTCGACGACGGCGGCGACGCCACCCTGCTCTGCGTGCTGGGCCCCAAGGCCGAGAAGGATCCATCGATCCTGAACAACCCGCAGAACGAGGAAGAAGAAGCCCTCTACGCCGTGATGAAGCGCTATCTGGCCGAAAAGCCGGGCTTCTATTCGGCGATCCGCGACGCCATCGGCGGCGTGTCGGAAGAAACCACCACGGGCGTCCACCGCCTGTACCAGATGGCCGCCAAGGGCGACCTGCCGTTCCCGGCCATCAACGTCAACGACAGCGTCACCAAGAGCAAATTCGACAACCTGTACGGCTGCCGGGAATCGCTGGTCGACGCCATCCGTCGCGGCACCGACGTGATGCTTTCGGGCAAGGTCGCGGTGGTCTGCGGCTACGGCGACGTGGGCAAGGGCTCGGCCGCCTCGCTGCGCCAAGGCGGCGCTCGCGTGATCGTCACCGAGATCGATCCGATCTGCGCCCTGCAGGCGGCGATGGAAGGCTATGAAGTCCAGACCCTGGACGACGTGGCCGGCCGCGCCGACATCTTCGTCACCGCTACGGGCAACAAGGACGTCATCACCGTCGAGCACATGCGGCAGATGCGCAACAACGCCATCGTCTGCAACATCGGTCACTTCGACTCGGAAATTCAGGTCGCCGGCCTGAAGAACTTCAAGTGGGACGAGATCAAGCCGCAGGTCCACCACATCGAGTTCCCGGACGGCAAGAAGATCATCCTGCTGTCGGAAGGCCGCTTGGTGAACCTGGGCAACGCGACGGGCCACCCCTCGTTCGTGATGTCGGCCTCGTTCACCAACCAGACCCTGGCCCAGATCGAACTGTGGACCAACAAGTCGGCCTACAAGAACGACGTCTACACCCTGCCCAAGCACCTGGACGAAAAGGTCGCCCTTCTCCACCTCGAGAAGCTGGGCGCCAAGCTGTCGAAGCTGCGTCCCGACCAGGCCGAGTACATCAACGTGCCGGAAAACGGCCCGTTCAAGCCGGACCACTACCGCTACTAGGCTTCGCCTCCTGGTGAAGACGAAGGGCCCGCCGCAGTGATGCGGCGGGCCTTTTCCTTTCAAGGTTGAGCGCAATCTGAGGTGCGCGGAAAGATCGAGAACGTCGTTCGATGACGCCTGCGCCAATCATGGTCGCGCTTGCCCTATTCAAGTCCTCATTGCTCGGCTAAGCCGCTAGCCATGCCGCTAGCTTTGATCATCTCCAGCCATGTCGCCGGCAGCCAGGTCGGCGGGACGGCCCAGGCCGCCGCCCTCGTGCAGTTCCGTATCGACTCCATGGTCGTGCCGACGGTGCTTTACGGCCGTCATCCCGGCTGGGGCATTCCCGGCGGGGCGCCGGCTCCGATCGAGGTGGTCGAGGGCATGCTGGACGGCATCGAGGCCAACGGCCTGCTCAGCCTGACCGACGTGGTGATCACCGGCTATTTCGCCAGCGCCGCGCAGGTGCGGGCCGCCGCGCGCACCATCGACGCCGTGCGCGCCGCCCCGCGCCAGTCGCCGCCCCAGGGCGCCACGGCGCGCAAGCCGACCATCATCATCGACCCGACCATGGGCGACGCCGGCAAGGGCCTCTACGTGCCCGCCGAGGTGGCAGAGGCCATCGCCGCCGAGCTGATCCCGCGCGCCGACGTGGTGGCCTGCAACGCCTGGGAGCTGCAACGCCTGACCGGCACCGACTCGCGCGATCCCCAGGCGGCGGTGCGCGCCGGCCGCCTGCTGAACAAGCCCACCCTGGTGTCGTCCGTGCACCGGGGCGCCGAGATCGGCGTGGTCTATGTCGACCGCAAGGAGGCGTGGCTCGCCGCCCACGCCAAGGCCGAGCGCTCGCCCAGCGGCACCGGCGACCTGCTGACCGCCCTCTACGCCGCCTCGATCCTGGAAGGCCAGACCATCTCCTACGGCCTGGCCCGCGCCGTGGGCGGCGTGGCCGAGACGGTGACGGCGGCCAACATCTGGAACGCTCCGGAATTGCCGATCGTGGCCATGGCCGCGCGGATCAAGCAGACCTCGCCGACGGTGCGGATCGAGCGGCTGGCCTAGAGACGACGCCCTCGTCCTTCGACAAGCTCAGGATGAGGACTACTGAGGCGTTCTAGGAAATCCTCATCCTGAGCTTGTCGAAGGACGAGGATTTCCGCTAGGCGCTAGGGCTTCCGCTAAGGTGCGCCCATGACCGTCGACATCACCGGCTTTTGCCCCGACCGCTTCTCCGCCGTGCGCGACACCTTCGCCGCCAATTTCGCGGAGGGCGGCGAGTTGGGCGCGCGTTTCAGCCTGGCCATCGAGGGCGAGGTCGTCGTCGACCTGATGGGCGGCTATGCCGACCGCAAGCACCAGGTCGCCTTCGGGCCCGACACCCTGACCCCGCTGTTCTCGACCACCAAGGCCGTCGCGGCTCTGCTGATCGCTCGGCTCGTAGACCAAGGCAAGCTGACCTACGACCAGACCGTCGCTTCCGTCTGGCCGGAGTTCGCGCAGGCCGGCAAGCAGGACGTCACGGTCGGCCAGGTGATGTCGCACCAGGACGGGCTGTCGGGTTTCCCGGACGAGACCGACCCGGCCATCTGGTTCGACTGGGAGGCCACCACCGCCAAGCTGGCCGCCATGGCCCCGCTGTGGCCGATAGGCTCGGCCAGCGGTTATCACCCGGTGACCTTCGGCTTCACCGCGGGCGAGATCTTCCGCCGCGTCGATGGCCGGACCATGGGCACGGCCCTGCGCGAGGATCTGGCAGAACCCTTGGGTCTCGATCTGTGGATCGGCCTGCCCGACAGCGAGCACGACCGCTGCGCCGAGCTGATGCGCCCGACCGGCCTGCCCAAGTTCGGGGCGATGAACGCGGCGGTTCAGGCGGCCTTCATGACCAAGTGGGCGGCCCCGGGCGGGCGCGGCACGACCGAGTGGCGGCGGGCCGAGATCCCTTCGGCCAACGGCCACGCCACGGCCCCGGCCCTGGCCCGGCTGATGGGCGCCCTGGCGTCCGGCGGCGAACTGGACGGCGTCCAGGTGCTGTCGCCGCAGACGATGGAACTGGCTCGAGCCGAGCGGATCGTCGGCCAGGACCTGGTTCTGCCCTACGCGATCAGCTGGGGCGCGGGCTTCATGCGCAACACGCCCAACTTCTTCTACGGCCCCACGGCCGACGCCTTCGGCCACAGCGGCTGGGGCGGCTCCTGCGCCTTCGCCGACCCCTCGCGCGGGGTGTCGGGGGCCTATGTGATGAACAAGCAGGGCACGGAGCTGATCGGCGATCCGCGTCCGGTGAGATTGATCCAGGCGGCGTACGCAGCGCTGTAGGGCGTCCGCGTCAAGCCACCGCCAAAACCCGCGTCCGCTTCCACGCCCCGTAGGCGAACGCCGCCACGCCCAGCCAGATGAACGCGAAGGACAGGGCCCGCAGCGGGGTGAAGGCCTCGCCCAGGGCCACGCCGATCCCGAACTGCAGGGTCGGGGCGATGAATTGCAGAAACCCCATGGCGCTGAGCGGCATGCGGCGCGCCGACCAGGCGAACAGCACCAGGGGCACGACGGTGGCCGGTCCGGCCAGCATCAGCAGGGTGGTGACGCCGGCGGCCGTACCGAAGTGACCGACGCCCGTCGCGTTCAGGTGCAGCGCGTAGAGCAGGCCCGGAATGGCCAGATAGGCGCATTCGATGAACAGGCCCGTCTGGGCGTCGGCCTTCACCTGCTTTCGCAGGATGGCGTAGAGGCAGAAGCTTAGCGCCACGCCCAGTGAGATCACCGGCAGGTGGCCCAGGGCCACGGCCTGGATCGCCACGCCCACGCTCGCCAGGCCGATGGCGATCGCGCCCTCACGGCTGATCCGCTCGCGGAACAGCAGGGCGCCGGCCGCCATGTTCATCAGCGGATTGATGTAATAGCCGAGGCTGGCTTCGATCACGTGGTTGGCGTTGACCGCGAACACGTAGATCGACCAGTTGATGAAGATCGCCGCCGTCGACAGGGCCAGGATGCCCAGCGTCTTGGGCTGGCGCAGCACGGCCAGCACCTGCCGACCCTGCTTGGCCAGCAGCACGAACAGCAGCGCCCAGGGCGCGGACCACAGGGTGCGGTGGGCGATCATCTCCCATGAGCCGACACCCAGGTTCGCCAGCCCGTGAAAATACAGCGGCAGGAAGCCCCACAGCAGGTAGCAGCCCATTCCGGCGATCAGCGCGGTGCGGCCCTCGTCGGGGCCCGTCTTGCTCAAGTCCGCCGTCATGGCGTCGTGTCCTGTGGCTAAAAGGAAAAAGGGCTCCCGGGACCTGATGTCCCGGGAGCCCTTAAATCGTCCACCCGCTTGTTGCGGAGAGCGGCTTAGGCCGGGAGCTTCTGCTTGATGAGACCCTTCTCATGCAGCAGCTGTGCAATCTGCACCGCGTTCAGCGCTGCGCCCTTGCGCAGGTTGTCGGCCACGCACCACAGCGCGATGCCGTTCTCGACGGTCGAGTCGGTGCGGATGCGCGAGACATAGACCGGGAACTCGCCGGCGCTCTCCTTCGGCGTCATGTAGCCGCCGTCCTCGCGCTTATCGATGACTTCCACGCCCTCGGCGTCGCGCAGGATCTCGCGCACGTCGTCCTCGTCCAGCGGGGTCTCGAACTCGATGTTCACCGACTCGGCGTGGCCGACCATGACCGGCACGCGCACGCAGGTGGCGGTCAGCTTGATGGACGGATCCAGGATCTTCTTGGTCTCCATCATCATCTTCCACTCTTCCTTGGTGAAGCCGTCTTCCATGAAGACGTCGATGTGGGGGATGACGTTGAAGGCGATCTGCTTGGTGAACTTCTTGGGCGGCGGGGCGCCCAGGACGAACACGCCCTTGGTCTGCTCCCACAGCTCGTCCATGCCTTCCTTGCCCGCGCCCGAGACCGACTGGTAGGTCGAGACGACCACCCGCTTGATCTTGGCTTCGGCGTGCAGGGGGGCCAGCACCACCACCAGCTGCGCGGTCGAGCAGTTGGGGTTGGCGATGATGTTCTTGGGCAGGGAATTGACGGCGTCCGGGTTCACTTCCGGCACCACCAGCGGCACGTCCGGATCCATCCGGAAGTGGCTGGAATTGTCGATGACGATCGGGCCGGCCGCGCCGATCTTCTCGCCCCAGGCCTTGGAGATGGCGCCGCCGGCGCTCATCAGCACGATGTCGACCTTGGAGAAGTCGAACTGCTCCAGGTCCTCGCAGCGCAGGGTCTGGCTGCCGAACGAGACTTCCACGCCGATGGATTTGCGGCTCGCGATCGCATGCATCTTGTCGACGGGGAATTTCACTTCCTCGAGGATGTTGAACATCTCACGGCCCACATTGCCCGTGGCGCCGACCACGGCGACCCGGTAACCCATCGCAGCCTCCAATTCATGACTTGAACCCGCCATCGGCGGCGGGAGCGGACCCGTTACGCCCGCAAAGGCGTCGAAGCAAGGACAGCCTTTCCAATGCGACGCTTCGCGCGGCGGGTTGGAGGCAGATTTCACCCTTCCTCGATAGGATCTGCACGATTCAGGCGATGCTTTCACTGACCGTGTAAACCGCGAAGATGCGGTAGGGACCGGGCTCACAATCCTTGAAGCGATGATTTTCGAGCGCGGCGCGGGCTTCGGCGAACGTCGCGAACAAGCAATGGGCGTTCACGTCCAGCTCGCCGGCCAGATCGTTGCAAGCCAGCGGCGAACATTCTGGATGGATGCCGGTGAAATGGGTTGTGACGTCAAAGCCTTGCAGCGTTTTGGCGGTTGGCGGAATGACCTCAACTGGCCAGGCTTCGTCGGGTGTGGCGTCCTCCCATAGGCCTGTTTCATCGTCGAACTGCTCTTCATGAACCTCGTAGTAGAAGAGTTCGAACCTGCTCGCGTCGACCCCTTGTTCTTTGATGATCGCCCGCATGACGTCCAAGCTGTCGTAGAGCCAAAAGCCGTTGTGCTTCCAGGTCTCAAAACTGTTCACAAAGGTGTCCGAGACACATCCGCTCAGGGAATAGAGATCGATCACCTCGGCTTTGGACACCCAGCCATCCGGCTTCTTCACGGTCTTCAGCATGTAGCCAGCGGGGATCATGGCGTGAGGCTTTGGTCAGGGCTGTGGCTTGTCAAGTTCGCGCGCCATTCATTCGTTCAGCCTTCACGAAATCCACGAACGCCCGCAGCGGCGCGGGCATGTGCCGGCGGCTCGGATAATAGAGGTATGGCCCGCTGAACGGCGGCAGCCAATCGTCGAGCACGGTCTCCATCCGGCCGGCGGCGATCGACTCTTCCACGAAGCCCTCGAAGGTGGCCATCAGGCCCAGGCCGGCCTCGACGGCGGCGATTTCCAGCTCGCCGCTGTTGGTGATCAGCGGCCCCTCGGGCTGGACACGGATGATCTCGCCGTCCTTCTCGAACTCCCAGGCATAGCTGGAGCCGTGGACGAAGCGGTGGCGGATGCAGGCGTGGTTCAGCACCTCGCGCGGATGGGTCGGCCGGCCGTGCTCGGCGAAATAGGCCGGTGAACCGACCAACACGAACCGCTGCGGCCCGGCCAGCGGCACGGCGATCATGTCCTTCTCCAGCCGCTCGTCATAGCGCACGCCGGCGTCGTAGCCGGCGGCCAGGACGTCAACGAAGGCGTCCTCGGCGGTGATCTCCAGGCGCACGCCCGGATGGGCCTTCAGGAAGCGCGGGATCAGGTCGGGGAAGACGATCCGCGACACCGCGCCGGGCACGTTCAGTTTCAACACGCCCGTGGGGCTGTCGCGGAAGGCGTTGACCTCGTCCAGCGCCAGGGTGACGTCGGCCAGGGCCGGGGTCAGCCGCGCCAGCAGCCGCTCGCCGGCTTCGGTCGGGGTGACGCTGCGCGTGGTGCGGTTCAGCAGCCGCACGCCCAGCGCCGCTTCCAGGCGCCGCAAGGCTTCGGACAGAGACGAAGCCGAAACCCCGCGCAGGGCGGCCGCGCCCCGGAAGCTCCGCGCTTGGGCCACGGCCATGAAGGCGGCGAGGTCGGCGAGATCGGGTTGGGCCATTGTGCGAATTTCCGAACGACTTGTGCGCCGATGAACGGATTATCGCACGCGCGGCGTCGGCGCATAGTCCCCTCATCGAACACCGGGGCCATCCCCCAGCCCCCTCACGGAGATCCACCATGCAAACCCGTCAACTCGGCAAGACCGGCCCCGTCGTCTCGACTCTGGGCCTGGGCGCCATGGGCATGTCGGGCATGTACGGCCCGTCCGACCGGGCCGAGAGCCTGGCCACGATCGATGCGGCCTTGGAGGCCGGGATCACCCTGATCGACACCGGCGACTTTTACGGCATGGGTCACAACGAGATGCTGATCGGCGAGGCGCTGAAAGGCTCCAAGCGCGACAAGGCCCTGATCAGCGTGAAGTTCGGCGCCCAGCGCGACCCGGCCGGCGGCTGGATCGGCTACGACGCCCGCCCGGCGGCGGTGAAGACGTCGCTGGCCTATACGCTGCAACGCCTGGGCGTCGACCACATCGACATCTATCGCCCCGCGCGCCTGGATCCCAACGTGCCGATCGAGGAGACGGTCGGGGCCATCGCCGACCTGGTCCAGGCCGGCTTTGTCCGCCAAATCGGCCTGTCGGAGGTGGGCGTGGAAACGATCCGCAAGGCCCACGCCGTCCACCCGATCGTCGACCTCCAGATCGAATACGCCCTGATCACCCGGGGCGTGGAGGACAAGATCCTGCCGGTCCTGCGCGAGCTGGGCATCGGCATGACGGCCTATGGGGTGCTGTCGCGCGGCCTGATCAGCGGCCATTGGGACAAGAGCCAGGGCGGCGCTCAGGGCGACTTCCGCGCCCACTCGCCGCGCTTCCAGGGCGACAATGTCGACAAGAACCTGGCCCTGGTCGAGGCCCTGAGGAAGGTCGCCGAAGCCAAGGGCGTCAGCGTCGCCCAGATCGCCATCGCCTGGGTCGCGGCCCAAGGCGACGACATCGTGCCGTTGGTCGGGGCCCGCACCCGCGCCCGGCTTTCGGAGTCGCTGGGCGCGCTGGACGTGACCCTGTCGACTCAGGATCTGGCGGCGATCGAACAGGCCGCGCCCAAGGGCGCGGCGGCCGGCACGCGCTACGCCGAAGCGCAGATGGCCCATCTCGACAGCGAGCACTGACCGGTTCGCGCGCTTGCATTTGCAAGGGGAGGCGGACGAAAATTTCGGTCTGTTAATGGCCGCGAAGCTGGGTTTAGGTTCGCGGCCATGATCGAAGCTCTGCTGAAAAAGATGGTCAAGGTCGGCGACCTGACCATCCACCTTCCCAACGGTTCGACGACCAAGGCCGGCGACGGCTCGGGGCCGCCCGTGACCATGCGGGTCAATGGCCGAGGTCTGCGCCGTCTGGTCGCCAATCCGAGCCTGGGTCTCGGCGAGGCCTATATGGAAGGCGACCTGACGATCGAGCAGGGGACCCTCTGGGACCTGCTGGAGATCGTCGGCAAGAGCGGTGGCCGCACGCCCAAGCGCGGCACGCCGCTGAAGCGGGCCAAGAAGGCGATCAAGCGCACGATCCAGTCGGTCAACGACCGCATCGCCTCGCGCCGCAACGTCGCCCACCACTACGACGTGTCCAACGAGCTCTATAAGCGCTTCCTCGACACCGACATGCAGTACAGCTGCGCCTATTTCGCGCGGCCCGACATGACCCTGGAAGAAGCCCAGGTCGCCAAGAAGGCCCATATCGGCGCCAAGCTGAACATCACGCCCGGCATGAAGGTGCTGGACATCGGCTCGGGCTGGGGCGGCATGTCCCTGACCCTGGCGGCCGACCATGGGGCGAAGATGACGGGGGTCACGCTGTCGACCGAGCAACTGGCCCTGGCCACCGAGCGCGCCGCGAAAGCCGGGCTGTCGGACCAGGTCGAGTTCCGGCTGACCGACTATCGCGACCTCAACGAGACCTTCGACCGCATCGTCTCGGTCGGCATGCTGGAACATGTCGGTGCGCCGAACTTCCAGACCTATTTCGACACCGTCAAACGGCTGCTGGCCGACGACGGCAGCGCGGTGATCCACTCGATCGGCCGGATGAGCGGCCCCGGCGCCACTAACGCCTTCACCGCCAAGTACATCTTCCCCGGCGGCTATATCCCGGGCCTGTCGGAGATCGTCCAGGCCGTCGAGGCGGCGGGCCTGTGGATCACCGACATCGAGATCCTGCGGCTGCACTACGCCGAGACCTGCAAGCACTGGCGCCTGCGCTTCCTGGCCGACCCGGACATCCCCACCATGTTCGACGAGCGGTTCCGGCGGATGTGGGAGTTCTACCTGTGCGGCGCCGAACTGGGCTTCCGCTACGGCGGCCACATGGTCTTCCAGATCCAGGTGGCCAAGAAGGTCGGCGCGCTTCCGATCACGCGGGACTACATGTTCGAGGGCGAGCGGGCGGCTCAATAAATCCGCCGATCCGGAATGGCGCCTTGCCTGGTCTGAGTTGCCGCGAGGGACCGGTCGAGGCTAGTTTGCCGCCGCATTCCAGACCTCGAGGACCTTCATGGGCCAGTTTCGCGCGGCCGATCTCTTCCGCCGCAAGCCCGTGGGCCGGGTCATCGCCGAGGGCGGCGAGCATCTGCCGGATGAGGGGCTGGACCGTTCGATCGGCCTGTTCCAGCTGACCATGCTCGGCGTCGGCGCCACGATCGGCACCGGCATCTTTGTGGCCTTGACCACGGCCGTGCCCGCCGCCGGGCCGGCGGTGATCGTCTCGTTCGTGATCGCCGGCGTCACCGCGGCCCTGACGGCTCTGTGCTACGCCGAACTGGCCTCGACCATCCCGGTGTCCGGCTCGTCCTACAGCTACGCCTACGCCACCCTGGGCGAGTTCGTGGCCTTCCTGGTCGGCGCCTGCCTGCTGCTGGAATACGCGGTGTCGGCCTCGGCCATCGCCGTGGGCTGGGGCCAGTACCTGAACGAGATGTTCTCCGACCTGATCGGCTGGCGCATGCCCGACGCTCTGGCCAAGGCGCCGGGGGCGGGCGGAGTGTTCAACCTGCCGGCGGTGGTGCTGGTGGGGTCGTGCCTGATCCTGCTGCTGCGCGGCGTGAAGGAGTCGGTGACCATCAACGCGGTGCTGGTGGTGCTGAAGCTGCTGGTGCTGCTGTTCTTCGTGGTCATCGCCTTCAGCGGGTTTCACGCCGAGAACCTCAAGCCCTTCGCGCCGATGGGCATGGCCGGGATCGGGGCGGCGGCCTCGTCGATCTTCTTCTCCTATATCGGCATCGACGCGGTCTCGACGGCCGGCGACGAGGTCAAGGACCCGCGCAACACCCTGCCGCTGGGCATCATCCTGAGCCTGCTGATCGTCACGGCGGTCTACATTCTGGTGGCCCTGGCCGCCGTCGGGGCCCAGCCGTGGACGGCGTTCGCGGGGCAGGAGGCCGGGCTGGCGGTGATCCTGCGCAACCTGACGGGCCAGGCCTGGACCTCGCTGATCCTCTGCGTCGGAGCCATCGTCTCGATCTTCTCGATCACCCTGGTGGTGATGTACGGCCAGACCCGCATCCTCTACGCCATGAGCCGCGACGGCCTGCTGCCCAAGGTGTTCCAGCGGGTCAATCCGAAGACCCAGAGCCCGGACCTCAACACCTACATCGTCGCGGCTTTCATCGCCCTGCTGGCCGCCTTCGTGCCGCTCGACACCCTGGTCAACCTGACCAGCATGGGCACCCTGATCGCCTTCGCCATCGTCTCGCTGGGGGTGATCATCCTGCGGCGGACCCAGCCAGACCTGCCGCGTGGCTACCGCGTGCCGTTCTATCCGGTCGTGCCGCTGCTCAGCGTGGCGTTCTGCGGCTACCTGATCATCGGCCTGCCGCTGGACACCTGGATCCTGTTCGCGGTCTGGGCGGCGGCGGCCTGCGCGGTCTATTTCGGCTATTCGGTGCGAAAGTCGAAGCTGGCGGGAGTTTCCTAAAGACCCATCGCCTCTCAAAATCCGATTATCCCCGCGAAAGCGGGGATCCAAGCGGTCTCTCCGCTCGCGCATCCATAATGGGGCTTGCTTGTCCGTTCAGCTTGGGTCCCCGCTTTCGCGGGATGACCGGCTGATAGGCCGCCTACTCCACCGTCACCGATTTGGCCAAATTCCGCGGCTGATCCACGTCCGCGCCCTTCACCACGGCCACGTGGTAGGCCAGCAGCTGGATCGGGGCCGACATCACCAGGGTCGAGACCAGCGGGTCGCTGGCCGGGGCGGTGACGACGACGCGGGCGCCGGCCGGGGCGTGCTTGGCGCCTTCGGGGTCGGTGATGAAGACGACTTGGCCGCCGCGCGCCATGACCTCGCTCATGTTCGAGGCCGACTTCTCGAAATAGCTGTCATAGGGGGCCAGGATGATGATCGGGGTCTGATCGTCGACCAGGGCGATCGGGCCGTGCTTCAGCTCGCCGGCGGCGTAGCCCTCGGCGTGGATGTAGCTGATCTCCTTCAGCTTCAGCGCGCCTTCCAGGGCCAGGGCCGACATCGGGCCACGACCCAGGAACAGCACGTCGCGGGCTTTCGCGATATCGAAGGCGATCTCCTTGAGCGCGTCTTCCAGCCCGATGGCCTCGGCGATCAGGCGGGGGGCCTCCAGCATCACCTTGACCATCCGCTGCTCTTCGGCCGCGTCGATCATGCCGCGCGCTTTGGCGGCGGCGACGGCCAGGGCGATCATCACGCTGACCTGGGCGGTGAAGGCCTTGGTCGAAGCCACGCCGATCTCGGGACCGCAGTGGATCGGCCAGACCACGTCGACCTCGCGGGCCATGGTCGATTCCTGGGCGTTGACCACCACGGCGCTCTTCATGCCCTTGGCCTTGCAATAGCGCAGGGCGGCCAGGGTGTCGGCGGTCTCGCCCGACTGCGACATGGCGATGACCAGCGAGCCCGGGCGCAGGGCCGGCTGGCGATAGCGGAACTCCGAGGCGATCTCGACATCGACCGGCAGGTCGGCCAGCTGCTCGATCAGGTATTTGCCGATTACGCCGGCGATGTAGGAAGTGCCGCAGGCGACGATCTGGATGCGCTCCAGGGCCTTGAAGTCCAGGTCGCCGGGCATGGCGGCGCGGGCGGTCAGGGCGTCGACATAGGCCGAGATCGTGCGCTGGCAGCCTTCCGGCTGGTCATGGATCTCCTTCTCCATGAAGTGGCGGTAGTTGCCCTTCTCCATCATCACCGCCGAGGCGGGGACCACCTTGACCGAGCGGGTCACGGGCGCGCCCGAGGCGTCGAAGATGCGGGCGCTGTCGTGGTCTATGGCCACGTAGTCGCCCTCTTCGAGATAGACCACGCGGTTGGTGAAGGGACCCACGGCCAAGGCGTCAGAGCCCAGGAACATCTCGCCCTGGCCCTCGCCCACAACCAGCGGGCTGCCCCGGCGTGCGCCCAGGATCAGATTGTCGGCGCCCTCGATCAGCACGGCCAGGGCGTAGGCCCCGGTCAGGCGGTCCAGGGCGGCCTTGAAGGCCTCCAGCGGGGCCAGGCCCGTGGCCAGTTCGGCGTCGATCAGGTGGGCGATGACCTCGGTGTCGGTGTCGCTCTCGAAGGT
>Ga0247731_1000245_pt1 | contig 15216 bp, 12 predicted proteins | sample UWRJL088202R2_FD_180938 | JGI IMG/M metagenome (GOLD analysis project Ga0247731, IMG submission 180938) | Plant litter microbial communities from Arlington Agricultural Research Station in Wisconsin, United States - UWRJ-L088-202R-2 | ecosystem: Environmental > Terrestrial > Plant litter >...
GCGGGCCTCTGCACTTCAACACCCTGCTGGGCGTGGTGTTCGCCACCCTGATCCTCGCGCCCTTCGCCCGCCAGCAGGTCGACCTGTTCCGGGCCGGCGACGTCAAGGGCCTGCAAGCCGATACGCTGAAGGCCGACGCCGCCCAGAAGACCGCCGAAACCCAAGCCAAGGCCGCGCTCGACACCGCCATGACGGCCGCCGACGACGACCTGGACCTGAACGCCGGCACGCTGGCCTCGGCCGGCGCGCGCAAGCAGGCCAAGGCGCGGGTCGCCGCGGCCCGCCAGGCGTCCAAGGACTATCAGGTCGACTATGCCGACCGGGCGGCCAAGAACCGGGCGGCCTACCTGCAGCTGGCCGCCGGCCACAAGGTCTCGCCCCAGATCGCCACGTCCAGCCTGGCCGTCTACGACCACAGGGCCGAGGGCCGCAGCCTGCGCGCCACCGTCGATTTCGATAACCAGCGAGCGCTGTTCGACGCGGTCGACGCCGGGATCGCCGCGCTCGATCGCGGCTTGGTCCGGGTGGACGGAAATGACCTGTGGTTCACCAATCAGGGTGACGCCAGGGCCTTCAACAGCCACCGCCGCACGGCCTCCATCTATCGCAACCGCCTGGCCCGCACCGTGGGCGCCGGCGATCTGGAGATCGTGGGACAGTAAACGTTCGACCCTCCGCTCATCCCGGCGGAAGCCGGATGAGCGGAGGTTCGAGGATCATTCCTAGACGTCGAAATCCAGGCCCATGTCGTTGAACAGGCCGCGTTCCTCGGCCCAGTTCTCTTTCACCTTCACGTGCAGGAACAGGTGGATCTTGCGGTCGAGGATGTCTTCCAGCTCCTCGCGCGAGCTCTTGCCGATCCACTTGATCACCTCGCCGCCCTTGCCCAGCACGATGGCGCGCTGGCCGTCGCGTTCGACATAGATGGTCTGCTCGATGCGGGCGCTGCCGTCCGGACGCTCTTCGAACGCCGTGGTCTCGACCGAAGCGGCGTAGGGCAGCTCTTCGTGGACGCGCAGGTAGATCTTCTCGCGCGTGATCTCGGCGGCCAGCAGGCGGGCCGGCAGGTCGGCGGTCTGGTCTTCCGGATACAGCCACGGGCCTTCCGGCATCAGCGAGGCCAGCTTGGCCGTCAGGTCGTCGACGCCCGCGCCGGTGCCGGCGCTGATCATGAAGACTTCCGAATAGACGCCGGTCTCGAACAGGTCGTGGGCGACGGCCAGCAGGGTCTCGCGCTTGACGCCGTCGATCTTGTTGAGCGCCAGGATCACCTGGCGGTTGGCGGCCTTCAGGCCCTCGACGATGGTCTGGACGTCCTGCACCGAGCGGTGCTCGCCTGGAGTGGCGCGGCGCTCGCGCGAGGCCAGCTCGGCCTGCACATCCACCAGGTGGACGACGACTTCGCTGTCCTCGGCGCCGCTCCAGGCCGAGCGGACCATGGCGCGGTCCAGGCGACGGCGCGGGGTGAAGATGCCGGGGGTGTCGACCAGCACGATCTGGGTCTGGCCGGTCATGGCCACGCCGCGCACGGGGAAGCGCGTCGTCTGGACCTTCTGGGTGACGATCGAGACCTTGGCGCCGACCATGCGGTTGACCAGGGTGGACTTGCCGGCGTTCGGGGCGCCGATGATGGCGGCGAACCCGGCGCGGGTGTGTTGGCCCGAGGGCTCTTGGGAGGTGTTTTCAGTCATTGGGCGTGCGTGTAGCACCGATGAGGTGAAAAAGCCTCCCCCTGTGGGGGAGGCGATCACGAAGTGATGGGCGGGGGAGTGTCCGGCAGACGGCTCTTGTCGAGAGAGATCCCAATACTCCCCCCTCCGTCGGCTTCGCCGACACCTCCCCCACAGGGGGAGGCTTGCCTAGATCCCCGCGCCTTCGCGCTCCAGCAGCGCCTTGGCCGCGGCCTTCTCGGCTTCCTGGCGCGAGCGGCCTTCGGCGAACACCGGATCCAGGCCCACCACCGTCACCTGCACCGTGAACACCGGCGCATGATCAGGCCCCTTGCGGTCCTTGACGGCGTAGGTCGGCAGCGGCTTGCCCTGGCCTTGCGCCCATTCCTGCAGCGCGGTCTTGGGATCGCGCGGCTTGCCTTCGGCGGCCTTGTCGAACTCGCCCGACCACAGGTCCAGGAACACCCGGCGCGCGGTTTCCAGCCCGCCGTCGCGGTACAGGGCCGCCATCAGCGCCTCGGCGGCGCCGGCCAGGATCGAGTCGGTCTCGCGGCCGCCGATCTTGCTGGACGAGGCCGACAGGCGCAGGGCCGGGCCGACGTCGGCGGCGCGGGCCACGCGGGCGCAGGTCTCGCGACTGACCAGGGCGTTCAGGCGTGGCGCCAGCTCGCCTTCCTTGGCCTGGGGGAAGCGCTCGGCCAGGGCCTCGGCGGCCAACAAGCCCAGCACGCGGTCGCCGATGAACTCCAGCACTTCGTTGTCGCCGGCCTTCTTGGCCCCGTCCCCGACGCTGGCGTGCGTCAGGGCCAGTTCCAGCAACTTGCGGTCCTGGAACACGTGACCGATCCGGCGCTCCAGGTCGCCGACGGCGACGGCGCGTCGATCGGTGGTCATTCGTCTATCACTTCAGAACGCGGAAGAAGCGGTTGTAGCGGGCTTCGGTGAACCACGTCCACGGCTTGAACAGGTGGGCGTCGGCGTTCCAAGACAGCAGGATGATCTGGGCCTTGCCCACCAGGTTCTCGGCCGGCACGAAGCCGACGCCTTCCTGCATCCCGACGTACTGGTCGTTGCCCGGATCCCAGGCGCAGACGCCCGAACCGGTCTTGAACGGCGAGACATTGGGATCGAAGCGGCTGTCCAGGCTGTTGTCGCGGTTGTCGCCCATGAAGAAGTAGCAGCCCTTGGGCACCACATAGACGCCGGTGTTGTCGGCGTCGTTGTCGGGGCCATAGTCCTGGGTGGCGTACTTGCGGCCCTCGGGGTTGGTTTCCTCGAAGCGCTGGATGCTGCGGGTCGTGCCGTAGCCGTCGTCGCCCAGCACCGGGGCGATTTCCTTGCGTTCCAGCACCTTGCCGTTGATGTAGATGAGGCCGCCGCGCACCTGGACCTGGTCGCCGGGCAAGCCGATCAGGCGCTTGATGTAGTCGACCTTCGGATCGCGCGGCAGTTTGAACACCACGATGTCGCCCCGCGTGGGCGCCTTGCCCAGGATGCGGCCGTCGAACAGGCCCGGGCTGAACGGAATCGAGTGCTTGGACCAGCCGTAGCTGAACTTCGAAACGATGATGTAGTCGCCCTGGTAGAGGTTGGGCTCCATCGACGCCGACGGGATCGTGAACGGCTGGAACAGCAGCACCCGCAGCACCAGGGCGATGCCCAGGGCGTAGGCCACCGTCTTGACGATCTCGATGAACTCGTTGACCGCCCCGCCCTTGTCGTCGGGGGTCTCGATGTCGGCGGTGTCGGTCATGCGCGGCAGGGCTCTCGGGCGGAATTGGGCTTCGGGCGAACCCGACGAGCCTAGCTAGACGGGGTTTACGGCGGGAGCAAGCCAGACACGCCCGATCCCGCTCCAAGCTTGAGCGCGAGATCTGGACTCAAATTGTGGCGAAGATCGCCCACAGGACCACGGCGAAGACGCTCCAGCCGATCATCAGCCACAGGAAAGGCCGCCTCTGCCACGGCATGGACCCCGGCTTGCGAGGCTTGCGCGCAGCCCTGTCAGCGCGCCTGGCTTCAGCCACGACCAAGATCGACATGTCCGTAGTCCCCGTCCCACAACGGCGCCGCTTGCGACGCGTGGACAACAAGGGTGCAAGCCGCAGGCCGCCCGGGCCTGCCGACACGCGGGCTCTGGCCACGTCGATGCGGAGCCGCTAGGCATGCCGACAGTCAAGGTTGAGTGACGCCGGGGGGCTGGTTTGAAATTCGCGAACGTGGCGAGCGTGCTGATCGCGCTCGGCGCCGCCGGCGTGGTGACGCCGGCTTTCAGCGCGCTGGTGGAAACACCGGTCGCGGCTCCCGCCAGCGCGCCTGCCATGGCCAGGATCGATCACGCCGCCATTCCGATCGACCCCACCGTGCGGCGCGGCGTGCTGCCCAATGGCCTGCGCTACCTGGTCATGCGCAACGCCACGCCCAAGGGCGCGGTGTCGCTGCGCTTCGCCGTCGATGTCGGCAGCTATGAGGAGACCGACGCCGAGCGCGGCTTGGCCCACTTCGTCGAGCACATGGCCTTCCGCTCGACGCGCAAGTTCGGCGACAACTCGCCGGAGAAGATCTTCGCGCCCTGGGGCGTGGCGTTCGGCCGCGACCAGAACGCCGCCACCACCCAGTTCGCCACGACCTACCAGCTGGACATTCCCAAGCCGGACGCGGCCCAGTTGGCCACGGGCCTGGGCTGGCTGCGCGACGTCGCCGACGGCATCGTGTTCACCGACGAGACCGTGGCCCGCGAGCGCGGCGTCGTGCTGGCCGAGATGGAAGCGCGCAGCAGTCCGCAACTGGCCACCCAGGAGGCCATCGGCCAGTTCCAGGCCGGCGGCCAGCGTTCGGTCCAGCGCTCGCCGATCGGCACGAAGGCCAGCCTGGACGCCGCGACGGCCGCCAGCCTCAGGCGGTTCCATGCCCGCTGGTACCGCCCCGAACATGCCGTGGTGGCCCTGGTCGGCGACCTGTCGGTCGACGACATGGAGGCGATGGTCAAGCAGACCTTTTCGTCCTGGACGGGCCAGGGGCCCAAGCCGACCCGCGCCGCGATCATCCAGGTCGCGACCGACCGCAAGATGGACGCCCAGACGATCGCCGGCCCGACCCTGCCCACCGCGCTCAGCGCCTGCCGGCTGAAGCCCGGCGAGCCGCTCGACGTGGCCGACGACGTCGAGCGCCTGCGCCGCGCGACCCGCACCCAGATCTGGCAATCCGTCCTCAACCAGCGCCTGGTCCAGCGCGTCTCGGCCGGCGACGCCCACATGCTGGCCGCGGCGACGTTCATCAACGACGCCCGCGACACGACCTTCGCCTGCCTGGTGGTCATGCCGACGGGCGAGGCGTGGGAGCCCGCCCTGCGCGCCGCCCAGGCCGAACTCAATCGCTTCGCCAAGGAGGGGCCGACCGAGATCGAGACCGAAAACGCCACCGAACAGGCGCGTTCCCTGTTGCGCGGCGCCCTGCTGAACGTGGGATCGCGCAGCTCGTCCGGCCTCGCCGACAACCTGGTCGGCGCCGCGCTGAACCACAGGGTGGTCACCGATCCCGCGGGCCAGCTCTACGCCTACGACCTGGCCGTGGAGGACATGACGCCCGACGACGTGAAGGCCGCCTTCGCCGCCGACTGGTCCGGGTCCGAGCCGCTGCTGGCCATGACCGCGCCCAAGCCGCCCTCGCGTGAGGCCCTGCTGGCGGCCTGGACGCAAGGGGCTGGGGAAACCAGCCAGGGCGCCTATGCCGACCGCGCGACGCAGACCTGGGGCTATCCCGACTTCGGCAAGCCCGGAAAGGTGGTCCAGCGGGAGGTTATCGCCGATCCCGGCTTCATCCGCCTGCGGTTCGCCAACGGCCTGGTCCTGAACTTCAAGCAGACCGACCAGGAGCCCAACAAGGTCGAGGTGCGCCTGCATTTCGGCGAGGGACGCCGGGAGATCGACGACCAGGACTATTTCGCGGCCGAGATGGGCACGACGATGCTGGTCGCCGGCGGCGTGGGCAAGCATCGGTTCGAGGACATCCAGACCATGTTCGCCTCGAAGGCCAGCTGGAACTTCCAACTGGGCTTCGGGCCCTCGGGCTTTGGCGCGCGCACCACGACCTTCGCCGAAGGCCTGCGCATCCAGCTGGGAATCCTGGCCGCCTACATGACCGATCCGGGCTTCAACCCGGCCTTGGACGAGCGCCTGCCCACGGCCTTCGACGTGATGTACCGCACCTACGCCACCCAGCCGGCGGGCGCGCTGGAGATCGCGATGGCCGACTCCCTGGCGCCCGGCTTGCCCGGCAACATGCCGCCGCGCGAGGTGCTGTCGCGCCTTCGGTCCGCCGATTTCCAGCGCGTGCTGAAGCCCATCCTGACCACCGCGCCCCTGGAACTGACCATCGCCGGCGACATCGACGAGGCCAAGGCGATCCAGGCGACCGCCCAGACGTTCGGCGCCCTGCCCGCTCGCCCCACCGGCCCGCGCGAACGCGGCGAGCCGCGCTTCATGCGCTATCCCGACGGCCCGGTCGCCACCATCCGCGTTTCGCACGATGGTCCGGCCAACAAGGCGGCGGCGGTGCTGATCTGGCCGCTCTACGTCTCCACCCCCGAGCGGCGCCGCGAGGAGTATGCGCTGAAGCTGCTGGCGGTGGTGTTCGACACCGCCCTGCGCCAGCGGGTGCGCGAGGAGCTGGGCAAGACCTATGCGCCCGACGTCTCGACCACCGGGCCCGACCGGGGCGACCAAGGCGTTCTGCGGGTCACCATCGACGCCGAGCCCCAGGACATCGAGGTGCTGGTCGCCGAGGCCCGCGCCGTCGCCGAGCGCTTGAGGCAAGGCGGGATCACCGAGGCGATGCTCGACAGCGCCCGACAGCCGATCCTGGCCTCGGCCCGCGCCCGCCGCGAGACCGACGACTGGTGGGCCAACGCCATGGGCGGTTCGGCCAAGGACAAGGCCGTTCTGGACGAGGCGCTGCTGTATGAACCCCTGATGTCGTCCCTGACATTGCAGGATATCCGCGCCGCGGCGGCCACCTGGCTCAAGCGCGATCCGATCGTCGGCATAGCCCTTCCCCGGGCCGCGACGGAAGGACAGGACACGTCTCCGGCCAAGGGAGCCGTCCAATGACCCGCCCCGCCTTCGCACCCCGCGCCCGCGTCATGCCGATCGGGCTGGCGTTGCTGCTGACCACGACGGCCGCCTCGGCCCTGGCCGCCACGCCGCCAGCCGCAACCGCCGATCCCCTGGCCGCTTGCCTCTCCAGCGACTCCTATGCGGGTCTGGCCGATCGCGCCCAGATCATCGCCGACTGCGGCAAGGCGCTGGACAACGGTCTGGCCGATCCGCGCCAACGGGCCCGCGTTTTGGTGATCCGCAGCTTCGCCCACGTCCGCCTCGACCACGACGCCGAAGCCGAGGCCGACGCCGACGCCGCCCTGAAGCTGGTTCCTGGCGACATCGACGCCCTGCTGGCGCGCGGCGCCGCGCGGATGGACGACGACAAGCGTATCGACCAGGCCCTGGCCGACTTCGAAGCCGTCTTGAAGGCCGACCCGCGCAACACCACCGCCCTGCTCTATCGTGGCCGGGTCAAGCAGTGGAGCAGGAACGATCCGGCCGGCGCCAAGGCCGACTATGACGCGGCCCTGGCCATCGACCCCAAGTTCGTGCGCGGCCTCTCGCAACGAGCGGGCCTGTTGACCGACACCGACCCGATCGCCGCCGAACGCGACTTGAAGACCGCCGCCGCGCTCGACCCCGACTACCGCATCCGACTGGCCCTGGGCCTGTTCTACGAACGGCGCGAGCGGCTGAACGAGGCCCTGGGCGTCTATGACGCCGCGCTGCGCGAGGGGCCTCCCAACATCTACCTGCTGGCCTATCGATCCAGGGTCAAACGCGCGCTGGGCGATCCGAAAGGTTCGTTGCGCGACGCCGACCTAGCCATCAAGGCCGACGCCGAGGCCTCGGACGGCTACTTCGTGCGCGGCAAGGCCCTGGAGGCGCTGGACCGAGCCGACGAGGCCTTGCCCGCCTACCAGGAAGCGGCCAAGCGCGATCCGAGCGACGTGGACACCCTGGTCGCCGTGGCGGTCCTGGCCAATCGCGCCGATCGGCTGGACGAGGGCATGGCGGCGATCGAGGCCGCCTACAAGCTGGCTCCCAAGAACGAGGAGGTGGTGTTCACGCGCGCCATGCTGTTGGCCTCCCGGAAGGAAGACGCCCGCGCGATCCAGGAATACGGCGCGGCCATCGCGCTCAAGCCCTCCGCGGCGTCCTACTACAATCGCGCCCTGCTGCTGGTGGCCGATGGCAAGCATGAGGCCGCCCTGGCCGACTATCGCAAGGCCGCCGAGCTCGATCCCAAGGACATGGACGCCCGCAACGGCGTCGGCATCGAGCTGGGCGCGCTGGGACGCGGCGCCGAGGAACTGAAGGCCTATGAAGAGGTCCTGCGGCTGGACCCCGCCAACGGTCCCGCCAAGGTCAACCGCGCCATCGCCTATGCCGAGCAAGGCGATTGGGCGCGCTCGGCCGAGGCCTATCGCGTGGCGCTCAAGGACCAGCCCAAGCGCGCGGACCTGTACATCTCGCTGGGCGAGGCGCTGGGCGAGCTGGACCAGGCCGACGACGCCCGGCGCGCCTATGACCAGGCGATCCGGCTGGATTCCAAGATGGTCCGCGCCTGGACGGCGCGCGCCATGTTCAACCGCACGAGCGGACGCTACAAGGACTCGATCGCCGACTACGGTCGCGCCCTGGCCCTGGCGCCGGACGACAGCGACATCCTGGTCAAGCGCGCCTCGGTGCTGCGGCTCAACGGCGACGCCGCCGCAGCCATGGCCGATCTCGACAAGGCGGTGAAGGTCGATCCGAAATCGGCCAATGCGCTGAACAACCGCGCCCTGGCCCACGCCGCCGCCGACCGTTACGACGCGGCCCTGGCCGACTATGGACAGGCCATCGCGATCGCCCCCGACTTCGACCCGCCCTACTACAACCGCGCCTTGGTGTTCATCGAGCAGGATCGCTACGACCGCGCGATCCGCGACCTGAACGTCTCGCTGCGCCTGGCGCCGGGCGACGCCATGAGCCTGGCCGAAAAGGGCTACATCTACAATCTACTGAAGGACTATCCGCGATCGCTGGAGGAGCTGAACGCCGCCATCGCCTCGGACCCGACGCTGATCGACGCCTGGCGTTGGCGGTCCGACACCCGGGGCAGCCTGGGCGACAAGGCGGGCGCGGCGGCCGACAAGCGCGAAGCCGAGCGGCTGTCGGCGAACTAAACGGCCGGCAAGGCCTCGATGATCACGAAGGCCTGGGCGTAGGGGTGGTCGTCGGTCAGGGACAGGTGGATCACCGGGGTCATGCCCTCGGGGACCATCGCGGCCAGCCGCGCGGCCGCCCCGCCGGTCAGGGCCATGGTCGGCTTGCCCGACGGCAGGTTGACCACGCCCATGCCCGAAAGATGCACCCCGCCCTTCAGGCCGGTGCCGAGCGCCTTGGAGCAGGCCTCCTTGGCGGCGAAGCGCTTGGCGTAGCTGGACGCGCGATCGGGCTTGCGCTCGGACCGGTTACGCTCGATCTCGGTGAAGCTCTTGTGGGTGAAGCGGTCGCCGAACCGTTCGAGGGTCTTTTCGATCCGGCGGATGTCGCACAGGTCCGAGCCGATGCCGATGATCACGCGACCGTCTCCAGGCGCGCGGCGTCCATCAGGGCCCGCATCCGCTTCATGGCCTGAGGCAGGCCCACGAAGATGGCCTCGCCGATCAGGAAGTGACCGATGTTGAGCTCGGCGATCTGCGGGATGGCGGCGATCGGCTTGACCGTGGCGTAGTCGATGCCGTGGCCGGCATGGACTTCAAGGCCCAGGCTCGAGGCCAGCTCGGCGCCGGTCTTCAGCCGTTGCAGGATCGCGGCGGCGCGATCGACGTGCCCCTCGCGGGCGGCGTCGCAATAGGCGCCGGTGTGCAGTTCCACCACCTGGGCGCCGGCTCTCACCGACGCTTCGATCTGGGCCGGGTCGGCTTCGATGAACAGCGAGACCCGCGCGCCCACGGTGCGCAGGCGAGCGGTGGCCTCGGTGATGCGGTTGGCGCCCTTCACGACGTCCAGACCGCCTTCGGTGGTGACCTCTTCGCGGCGCTCGGGCACCAGGCAGGCGGCGTGCGGCCGAGCTTGCAGGGCGATGCCGACCATCTCGTCGGTGACCGCCATCTCGAAGTTCAGCGGCTTGCCGCGCTTGTGGCAGAGGTCGGTCAGCAGGGCGATGTCGGCGTCGCTGATGTGGCGACGGTCCTCGCGCAGGTGGGCGGTGATGCCGTCGGCGCCGGCCGCCAGCGCCAGCTCGGCGGCCCGCACCGGTTCCGGATAGCTGGACCCGCGCGCGTTGCGGATCGTGGCCACGTGGTCGATGTTGACGCCGAGCCGCAGCATGGTCGTCAGCCCCTCAGCCGGCGGCTGCCGGGATCCTCGATCGGCACGGCCGCCAGTTCCGGCGGCAGGGCGTCGGCGGGATAGGCCGGGACCTCCAGGCTGCACAGCGACACCAGCGGCACGCCGACATCCACCTTGCCGCCCGAGCGGTCGACGATGCAGGCCGCCGCGATCACTTCGCCGCCGGCTTCCTGGATCGCGGCGATGCACTCGCGTGACGACAGGCCGGTGGTGACGATGTCTTCCACCATCACGACCTTCTGGCCGGGCTCCAGGTGGAAGCCGCGACGGAACTTGAAGCTGCCGCCCTCACGCTCGACATAGATCGAGGCGACGTTCAGGTGGCGGGCGGTCTCGTAGCCGGGGATGATCCCGCCCACGGCCGGCGACACGGCCACGTCGGGCTGGCCGACAGTAGCGATGATCTTTTCCGCCAGGGCCTTGCAGAGGCGCTCGCAGCGCTCGGGGCGCATGAACACCAGGTTCTTCTGCAAGAAGACGGGGCTGTGCAGGCCGGAGGACAGCACGAAGTGGCCTTCGCGCAAGGCGCCGGCGGCGCGGAATTCGTCGAGGACGTCGTCGTTGGTCATGAGAGGGGGATATAGGCCGCTGACAGCGAGTCTACAAACCACTCGCCTCATGTTCGCGCCTGAGGGGAACAACGGCGCCGCTCGCCCGCTATGGCTTGGTCCCCGCGTGAGTGAGGTGGACACGAGTCGTCCCGGGCAGAGGTTTCCAGCCCCCCGTGAGTCGCGACGGCCATCCGCCAGTGTAAGGCGCGTGTGCGAAAACCGCCCGACAACCAACCGGTCCGCGACCGCGGCCAAAGACGAGCAACCCAAAGGTAGCTCTCATGACCGATTACATCGTCACGTCCGCCGCAGCCCTGCTGCGCAAGGCCGATGATCTGGATCAACTGGCCCTGCGCGCCAGCCGCCCGGGCCATGCCCACGTCTACCAGCGCGTCGCCGACCTCAACCGCGTCGCCGCCTGCTTCGCCAAGATCTCCGAGACCCTGGACTGGCAGGAGGCCAAGGCCAGTGTAGGAAGGGGTCATGTCGACTGAATCACTTCCTCCCCGCCCCCGCGTCGGTTGCGGCGCGGCCGTCCTCGACGGCCAGGGCCGGATCCTGCTGGTCCAGCGCAAGCGCCAGCCCGAGGCCGGGCACTGGGGCCAGCCGGGCGGCAAGCTGGACTGGGGCGAAACCAGCCGCGCCTGCGCCGAGCGCGAGATCCTGGAAGAGCTGGGAATCACCGTCGTCGCCGGCCCGGTGCTCTGCGTCACCGACATGATCGGACAAGACGCTCACTGGGTGGCCGTGACCTATCGCGCCGATGGCTGCGTCGGCGAGCCGGCGATCCAGGAGCCGCAGGCCCTGGCCGACTGGGGCTGGTTCGCCCTGGACGCCCTGCCCTCGCCGCTCACCGCCGCCACTCTCGACGCCGTCGCCGCACTTCGGGCATAAGCTGGCGCCACTACGCCGCGTCTCGCATCGACACCTTCAGGAAGACCCCGCCATGTCCGTCGTCCATCTCAAGCGCTGGAACATCTCGCTCGGCGCCGGCCAGCCCCTGGCGGTGATCGCCGGCATCAACGTGCTGGAGAACTTGGACCTGGCCCTGGAGGTCGGGCGCGAGCTGAAGGCGATCACGGCCGAGCTGGGCCTGCCCTATGTGTTCAAGGCCAGCTTCGACAAGGCCAACCGCTCGTCGATCACCAGCTATCGCGGCCCGGGCCTGAAGGAAGGCCTGAAGATCCTGGCCGAGGTGAAGGCCCAGCTTGACGTGCCGATCTGCACCGACATCCATGAGATCGACCAGGCCGAGCCGGTGGCCGCCGTGGCCGAGATCGTCCAGATCCCCGCCTTCCTGTGCCGCCAGACCGACTTGATCGTCGCCGCCTCGCGCGCCACGGCCGCCGCCGGCGGCTGGCTGCACGTCAAGAAGGCCCAGTTCCTGGCCCCCTGGGACTGCAAGAACATCATCAGCAAGGCCCGCGAAGCCGCCCCCGACCTGCAGATCATCCTGTGCGAGCGCGGCGCCTCGTTCGGCTACAACAACCTGGTGGTCGACATGCTGGGCATTCCCCAGATGCAGAGCCTGGGCGTGCCGGTGACCATCGACGCCACCCACGCCGTCCAGCTGCCGGGCGCCGACCCGCGCACCAGCGGCGGCTCGACCGGCGGGCGTCGCGAAGGCGTGTCGATCATCGCCAAGGCCGCCGTGGCCTCCGGCGCCGACGGCGTGTTCCTGGAATTCCATCCCGAGCCCGACAAGGCCCTGTGCGACGCCCCCAGCTGCCTGGCGCTGGACGACGCGGCGGGCCTGCTGAAAACCCTGAAAACCCTGCACGAAGTGGTGCGCGCCTAGGGTCGGAGCCTTTTCAAGCAGGCGACGTTCTAGCTAAGCTGTTCGTCGTCCCGCTGGAAACATCGTGCCCCACATGCCGCTCGACATGAGCCAGACGCTCGCCGAGGTCTTTCCGGGCGACAGCGACATGGCGCGCCGCATGCGCGAGACCGACTGGGCCGCCACGCCGCTGGGCCCGCCGCAGGCGTGGCCCGAAGGCCTGAAGACGCCGCTGGCCATGATGCTGACCTCTCGGTTCGAGATGTGGCTCGGCTGGGGCGAGGACCTATGCTTCCTCTACAACGACGCCTACGCCCCCACCTTGGGCGCCAAGCATCCGGCGGCGCTGGGCCACCCTCTCCGCGAGGTCTGGAGCGAGGTCTATGCCGACGTCGAGCCGCAGGTTCATTCGGTCATGCGGGAGGGGCGTCCGACCTGGAACAAGGCGTTGCAGCTGCTGCTGGAGCGCAACGGCTATCCCGAAGAGACCTACCACACCTTCTCCTATAGCCCGCTGCGCGACGGGGGCGACATCAGGGGCCTGATGTGCGTGGTCACCGAGGAGACCGAGCGGGTCATCAGCGAACGTCGCCTGGAAACCCTGCGTCGCCTGGGCGAGTGCCTGATCGGCGCGGTGACCATGGACACCGTGCTGCAAGGCGTGTGCGACGCCCTGGCGTCCAACACCGAGGACTTCCCGTTCTCGCTGGCCTATGTCCGCGACCCGATCGGCGGACTGGTCGGCTGCTCGGCCACGGAGGACGGCCGCGACCTGCTGCAACATCCCTGGCCGCTGGACATCGCGGGGGTCGAGCCTCGACGGCACGTCCTGCCGCCCGCGACCTATCCGACCGGCGGCTGGTCGGTCCCGCCGACCGAATGCCTGGTCTTGCCGATCGCCGGGGCCCGTGACGAGCCTGCCGCCATCCTGGTGCTGGGCCTCAATCCGCACCGGCGCGACGACGAGGGCCTGATCGACCTGGCGACGCTGGTCGCCGACCGCGCGGCCGGCGCCTTCGCCCAAGCCCGTAGCGTCGAGGACGAGCGCCGTCGCTCGGACCGCATCTGGACCAACGCCCGGGACCTGATGGTGGTGGTCGACGGCGACGGAAGGTTCCAGTCCGTCAGTCCCGCCTGGACCCGGATCCTGGGACACCGGATCGAGGACGTGATCGGCCGGCGGATCGCGGACTTCGTCGTGGCCGAGGATGCGACCGTCACAGATCGCGCGCTCGACAGCGTCGCCCACGGCGCGCAGGTCACCGGCTTCGAAAACCGCTACCGGACACTCGACGGCGACTGGCGATGGATCTCATGGAACACCGCCTTCGAGGACGGCGTGATCTACGGTTACGGCCGCGACATCACCGAGGAGAAGCAACAGGCCGAGGCGCTGAAACAGACCGAGGAAGCCTTGCGCCAGGCTCAAAAGATGGAGGCGATCGGCCAACTGACCGGCGGTGTGGCCCACGACTTCAACAACCTGCTGACGGTGATCCGCTCGTCGGCCGACCTGCTGCGCAGCCGTGACCTGCCGCCCGAGCGGCGACGCCGCTATATCGACGCCATCTCCGACACCGCCGACCGCGCCGCCAAGCTGACCAGCCAGCTCCTGGCCTTCTCGCGTCGCCAGGCCCTGAAGCCCGAACGCTTCAACGTCGCCACCAAGGTCGAGACCCTGGGCGACATGCTGCGCTCGATCCTGGGCGCCCGCATCCAGCTGGACATCCAGGCCCTGTGCGAGGACGGCTTCGTCGAATCCGACATCAACCAGTTCGAGACCGCCCTGATCAACCTGGCGGTCAATGCGCGCGACGCCATGGGCGGCGAAGGCGCGCTGAAGATCCGCATCGACGTGGCCGGCGCGATCCCGGCCCTGCGCGGCCACGCGACCAGCCAGGGCGACTTCGTCACCGTCGCCGTGATCGATCGCGGGGCCGGAATCGCCGAGGACGACCTGGGGCGGATCTTCGAACCGTTCTTCACCACCAAGGAGGTCGGGCGCGGCACCGGCCTGGGGCTGAGCCAGGTCTACGGCTTCGCCAAGCAGTCCGGCGGCGACGTGGCGGTGGAAAGCGATCCGGGCCATGGCGCAACCTTCACCCTCTACCTGCCTCGGACACGGCGGGCCGAGGCCCCTGCGCCGCGCTCACAGACGCCGGTCCGCAGCCGGCATGAAGGCCGGATCCTGGTGGTCGAGGACAACGCCGCGATCGGCGAGTTCGCCACCCAGCTTCTGCAGGACCTGGGCTATCGCACCGAACTGGCCGCCAACGCGGTGGAGGCCCTGGCGCGCCTGGAGACCGGGCCTTCGTTCAACATGGTGTTCAGCGACGTGGTCATGCCGGGCATCGGCGGCGTCGAGCTGGCGCGGACGATCAAGGCGCGCTGGCCAGGCGTGCCCGTGGTCCTGACCAGCGGCTATAGCCACGTCCTGGCCACCGACGCCCATCATGGTTTCCCGCTGCTGCACAAGCCCTATTCGGTCGAGGAGCTGTCGCACATCCTTCGACAGGCGGCCGCGGCGAGCGAACAGGTCGATGTGGCCTGAACGCCGCGGTCGATGGTTTGGGAACACATTGCAAAGCTATGCGTCATAGCCGAGGGGCGACGTGCTGGTTATAGCGTCAGCAACCGTGTTGGCTTGAGGCGGGTGTCGAGACCACGATGAATGACACCGAACGCTCGGACCGCGAAACCCGCCGCCTCCAGGCGCTGCATCACTACGACATCCTCGACACGCCCCGCGAAGCCGCCTTCGACGAGATCGCCCAGCT
>Ga0247731_1000247_pt1 | contig 15196 bp, 17 predicted proteins | sample UWRJL088202R2_FD_180938 | JGI IMG/M metagenome (GOLD analysis project Ga0247731, IMG submission 180938) | Plant litter microbial communities from Arlington Agricultural Research Station in Wisconsin, United States - UWRJ-L088-202R-2 | ecosystem: Environmental > Terrestrial > Plant litter >...
GGGCCGGACGGGTTTGGACTTTTCGATAGGCAAAGGGAGGACGTGGCGCGAATGACGGGACTTGAACCCGCGACCTCCGGCGTGACAGGCCGGCGCTCTAACCAACTGAGCTACATCCGCGTCGGGCGCGAACAGATGTCCGGCGCGGTCATTCCATGGGCCAGCCTGGCGGTGGGAAGCAGCCAACTTCAGGGAAGTGGCGCGAATGACGGGACTTGAACCCGCGACCTCCGGCGTGACAGGCCGGCGCTCTAACCAACTGAGCTACATCCGCATCAGGCTCCGCCGAAGCGAAGTGCGACCCGCCGTGCGGCGAGGGGCGTCTGATATGTCGGGCGGATGGGCGTGTCAACGGCCATGTCGTGGAAGCTGTGGGCGAATGCTTATTGCGATCGTTTCTCAATGTGTCGCAGGCGTTTGAAGCGCTGGCGACACTGAGCTACAACCCGCTCGATTCAAGCCAAGGGCTGTCATGAACGCCTTCCTTCTCCAGTATCTGCCGATCGTGATCTTCCTAGGGATCGCGGCGGTTATCGGCATCGCCTTTCTCCTCGCCGCCGCGGTGCTCGCGCCCAAGGCGCCGGACCCGGAAAAGCTGTCCGCGTACGAATGCGGGTTCAACGCTTTCGACGACGCGCGCATGAAGTTCGACGTCCGGTTCTACCTGGTCTCGATCCTGTTCATCATCTTCGACCTGGAAGTGGCCTTCCTGTTCCCGTGGGCGGTTTCGCTGATGAAGCTGCCGCATGACGTGGCCGCTTTCGCCTTCTGGTCGATGTTGACCTTCCTGGGCGTTCTGACCGTCGGCTTTATCTACGAATGGAAGAAGGGCGCCCTCGAATGGGAGTGATCATTCCCCCCACTGGCTCGGCTCCCAGCTCTCCGCCCAATAGCTCGGTGTTGGTCCCCGCCGGCTCGGCCGCGCGCTCGACGGTGCAGGGCTATGACCCCAAGCTGCACGATCCCTATTTCGACGGTCTGTCGGGTCAACTGGCCGACAAGGGCTTCGTCACGGCCGCCGCTGACGACCTGATCACCTGGGCCCGTACCGGCAGCTTGATGTGGATGACGTTCGGCCTGGCCTGCTGCGCCGTCGAGATGATGCACTCGGCCATGCCGCGCTATGACCTGGAGCGCTATGGCTTCGCGCCCCGCGCCAGCCCGCGCCAGTCGGACGTGATGATCGTCGCCGGCACCCTGACCAACAAGATGGCTCCGGCTCTGCGCAAGGTCTACGACCAGATGCCCGAGCCTCGCTACGTCATCTCGATGGGCAGCTGCGCCAACGGCGGCGGCTACTACTATTACAGCTACAGCGTCGTGCGCGGCTGCGATCGGATCGTGCCGATCGACATCTACGTGCCGGGCTGCCCGCCCACCGCCGAGGCGCTGGTCTACGGCGTGCTGCAGCTGCAGAAGAAGATCCGTCGCACGGGGACGATCGAGCGATGACCGACGTTGTTTCCACTGAAGTCGTCGAGCTGTCGCCGCTCGAGACCCTGGGCCAGGCGATCGTCGCCAACTCGGCCGGCGCGATCACCGCCTGGCACGTGGCGTTCGGCGAGCTGAACCTGCTGGGTCCGTCCAACCGGATCGTCCAGGCGCTGACCTATCTGCGCGACCACCCCGACTACCGGTTCCACCAGCTGGTGGACCTGACGGGCGTGGATTATCCGGAGCGTGAGCGCCGGTTCGACGTCGTCTATCACCTGTTGTCGCTGATCAAGAATCACCGGGTGCGCCTGAAGGTGCAGACCGACGAGGACACCGCTGTTCCCAGCGTCACGCCGGTGTTCCCGGTCGCCGACTGGTTCGAGCGCGAAGCCTTCGACATGTACGGGATCTTCTTCGACGGTCACCCCGACCTGCGCCGTATCCTCACCGACTACGGCTTCCACGGCCATCCGCTGCGGAAGGACTTCCCGATGACGGGCTATGTCGAGGTTCGTTACGATGACGAGCTCAAGCGCGTGGTCTACGAGCCGGTGAAGATCACCGAGTTCCGGGCGTTCGACTTCCTGTCCCCCTGGGAGGGCGCCAAGTACGCCTTGCCGGGCGATGAGAAGGCTGGGAAGTAAGTCATGACTGGTCAAAACTCCCCCGCCGCCGCGACCGACTTCTTCCACGACACGCCGTCGCTGCCGGCCGTGCCGGAAACCCCGGTGCGCAAGTTCAACATCAACTTCGGTCCGCAACACCCGGCCGCGCACGGCGTGCTGCGCCTGGTGCTGGAGCTGGACGGCGAGATCGTCGAACGCGTCGATCCGCACATCGGCCTGCTGCATCGCGGCACCGAGAAGCTGATGGAGGCGCGCACCTACCTCCAGAACATCCCGTACTTCGACCGTCTCGACTACGTGGCGCCGATGAACCAGGAACATGCGTTCTGCCTGGCCATCGAAAAGCTGTTGGGCGTGGACGTGCCGATCCGCGGCAGCCTGATCCGCGTGCTGTTCTGCGAGATCGGCCGGGTGCTGAACCACCTGCTGAACGTGACGACCCAGGCCATGGACGTCGGCGCCCTGACGCCGCCGCTCTGGGGCTTCGAGGAACGTGAGAAGCTGATGATCTTCTACGAGCGCGCCTGCGGCGCTCGTCTGCACGCCAACTATTTCCGTCCGGGCGGCGTCCACCAGGACCTGACCCCGTCGCTGATCGACGACATCGAGAAGTGGGCCATCGCTTTCCCGAAGATCTGCGACGACATCGAAGGTCTGATCACCGACAACCGCATCTTCAAGCAACGCAACGTCGACATCGGCGTGGTGACCAAGGAAGAGGCGCTGGCCTGGGGCTTTTCGGGCGTGATGGTGCGGGGCTCGGGCATCGCCTGGGACCTGCGTCGCAACCAGCCCTACGAGTGCTACAACGACTTCGAGTTCGACATCCCGCTGGGCAAGAACGGCGACTGCTACGATCGCTATCTGTGCCGCATGCAGGAGATGCGCGAATCCACCAAGATCATCCTGCAAGCGGTTGAAAAGCTGCGGGTCACGCCGGGTCCGGTGATGACCGAGGATAACAAGGTGGCCCCGCCGCGTCGCGCCGAGATGAAGCGGTCGATGGAAGCCCTGATCCACCACTTCAAGCTCTACACCGAAGGCTTCCGCACGCCGGAAGGCGAGGTCTACGCCTCTGTCGAAGCCCCCAAGGGCGAGTTCGGCGTCTATGTGGTCAGCAACGGCACCAACAAGCCGTACCGCTGCAAGATCAAGGCTCCGGGTTTCTCGCACCTGGCGGCGATGGACTGGATGAACCGGGGCCACCAGCTGGCCGACGTTTCGGCCATCCTGGGCTCGCTCGACATCGTGTTCGGCGAGGTCGACCGATGAGCATCGAAGCGATCGCCCAGGCGCAGCTCGACGCCTACAACGCCCAGGACCTGGACGCCCACTGCGCCCACTTCGCCGACGACGTGGTCGTGGCGACCCTGAACGGCGATGTGTCGCGCACCGGCATCGAGGCCTATCGGGCGTTCTACGCCAAGACCTTCGCCGAGTTCCCCGGGAACAAGGCCGAACTGGTCAACCGCATCGTGGTGGGCGCGAACGTGATCGATCACGAACGCGTCGATCGCGGCAACGGCGATCCGACCTTCGAGGTCGCCGCCCTCTACACCTTCAAGGGCGACAAGATCGTCCGCGTGGATTTCGCACGATGAGCGTCCGTCGTTTAGCCAAGGACCAGCCGGCCAGCTTTGCGTTCTCGACCGAGAGCCAGGCCAAGGCCGATTGGTGGAAAGCCAAGTATCCCGCCGAGCGCAAGCAATCGACGGTCATCCCGATGCTGTGGCTGGCCCAGAAGCAGGAAGGCTGGATTTCCGAGCCCGCCATTCAGGAGATCGCCAAGCAACTGGCGATGCCGGTCATCCGCGTGCTGGAGGTCGCCACCTTCTACGTGATGTTCCAGCTGCAGCCGGTCGGCAAGGTCGCCTTCGTCCAGCTGTGCGGCACCACGCCGTGCCAGTTGCGGGGCGCGCTGGATCTGAAGGCCGTGCTGAAAGCCAAGATCGGCGAAGCCAACGACGTCTCGGCCGACGGCAAGTTCAGCTGGGAAGAGGTCGAGTGTCTGGGCGCCTGCTGCAACGCGCCGATGGCCGCCATCAACGACTACTACTACGAGGACCTGACGCCGGAGAGCCTGGCCCAGATCCTCGATGACTTCGCCGCCGGCAAGGCGCCCCAGCCGGGCAGCTATGATGGTCGTGGCGCTTCGGAACCCAAGGGCGCGATCCACACCCTGACGGACCCCAAGCTGTACGACGGCTCGCTGGCCAAGAAGATCAAGATCCCGAACCTGCCCGAGAAGCCCAAGAAGGCTCCGAAGACCGAGCCGGCCGCCTGATGCAAAACGCCGACGCCATCCAGAAGAAGCGACTGACCGCGATGTTCGCCATCGATGCGGTCTGCTTCGTGCTGGCCGGCGTGGCGATCGTCGGTTACGTGGCCGCCAAGATCAGCTGGCTGATGCCGGTGTTCCTGGTGGCGATCGCCGTCGGCCTGGGCGCGCAGATCTGGTTCATCCTGGGCTGGATGAAGGCCGCTAAGCAGGACGAGGAGGGCAGGGCGTCATGAGCGACGATCCGCGGCTCCTGGCCCAGCGCGTGGCCTATGTGAAGACCATCCGGGGTCTTTACCGCAACGAACGTGTCGCCGGTCTGGTCGGCTGCCTGGTCGGGGCGCTGCTCCTGATCTGGGGTCGCCAGAGCGTCGGGGCCCCGGCCTGGGCCGTACCCACAGGTCTTGTGACGATTGGCGCCGGTTGGTTGCTTTTCGCCTATGTCATCATTCGTCGGACGCGGTATGTGCGCGCCCATCCATTCGATCCGCAAAGCTGAGTCATGGTCGGTATCCTCGAAGACAAGGACCGCATCTTCACCAACCTCTACGGTCTCCAAGATTGGGGCCTGGAAGGTGCGAAGAAGCGCGGCTGCTGGAATGGCACCAAGGACATCCTGGACGCGGGTCGCGACTGGATCATCGACAACATGAAGAACTCCGGCCTGCGCGGCCGGGGCGGGGCGGGCTTCGGCACCGGCCTGAAGTGGTCGTTCATGCCCAAGGAAGTGAAGGACGGTCGTCCGCACTACCTGGTCGTCAACGCCGACGAATCCGAGCCGGGCACCTGCAAGGACCGGGAGATTATGCGGCATGACCCGCACCTCCTGATCGAAGGCTGCTTGATCGCCTCGCGCGCCATGCTGGCCAACGCCTGCTACATCTACATTCGCGGCGAATACGTCCGCGAGCGTGAAGTGCTGGAAGCCGCCATCAAGCAGGCCTACGAGGCCAAGCTGATCGGCAAGAACAACGTTCACGGCTGGGACTTCGATCTCTACGTCCACCACGGCGCCGGCGCCTATATCTGCGGCGAAGAGACGGCCCTGCTGGAAAGCCTGGAAGGCAAGAAGGGCCAACCGCGCCTGAAGCCGCCGTTCCCGGCCGGCGCGGGCCTCTACGGCATGCCCACGACCGTCAACAACGTCGAGAGCATCGCCGTCGCCGGCACGATCCTGCGTCGCGGCGCGGGCTGGTTCGCCGGCTTTGGCCGTCCCAACAACGCCGGCACCAAGCTGTTCTGCGTCTCGGGCCACGTGAACCTGCCCTGCAACGTCGAAGAAGCGATGAGCATCCCGTTCCGGCAGCTGATCGAGGATCACTGCGGCGGCGTTCGCGGCGGCTGGGGGAACCTCAAGGCCGTGATCCCGGGCGGCGCTTCGGTGCCGATGATCCCGGCCGAGCAGTGCGAAGACCTGCCGATGGACTTTGACGCCCTGCGCGCCCTGAAGTCGGGCCTGGGCACCGCGGCCGTCATGGTCATGGACAAGGACACAGATCTGGTCCGCGCCATCGCCCGCCTGAGCTATTTCTACAAGCACGAGAGCTGCGGCCAGTGCACGCCGTGCCGCGAAGGCACCGGCTGGATGTGGCGGGTCATGGAGCGCATGGCCACCGGCGAGGCCGATCCCAAAGAGATCGACACCCTGCTGGACGTCACGACCCAGGTCGAGGGTCACACCATCTGCGCCCTGGGCGACGCGGCCGCCTGGCCGATCCAGGGCCTGTTCCGTCACTTCCGCCATGAGGTGGAAGACCGGATTGCATCGTACCGGACTGGTCGCCTGCACGTGCAGGGCGCCAGCCTGATCGCGGCGGAGTAAGTAAATGGCTATCGCCAAGGTCAACGGCGTCGAGGTCGAGTTCGAACCCGGCATGACGGTTCTGCAAGTGGCGGAACTGGCTGGGGAAGAGATCCCGCGCTTCTGCTATCATGAGCGTCTGAGCATCGCCGGCAACTGCCGGATGTGCCTGGTCGAGGTGAAGCCTGGCCCGCCCAAGCCGCAGGCGTCTTGCGCCCTGCCGGCCGCCGAGGGGCAGGAGATCTTCACCAAGACCCCGATGGTCAAGAAGGCCCGCGAAGGGGTGATGGAGTTCCTGCTCATCAACCACCCGTTGGATTGCCCGATCTGCGATCAGGGCGGCGAGTGCGACCTGCAGGACCAGGCCATGGGCTATGGCCGCGACGACAGCCGCTATCATGAGAACAAGCGCGCGGTCGAAGAGAAGGCCATGGGCCCGCTCATCAAGACCGTGATGACCCGCTGCATCCAGTGCACGCGTTGCGTCCGCTTCATCACCGAAGTCGCTGGCTCGCCGGAGATCGGCCTGATTTCGCGTGGCGAAGACGTTGAAATCACGACCTATCTGGGCGCGGCGGTGACGTCGGAGCTCAGCGCCAACGTCATCGACCTGTGCCCGGTCGGCGCCCTGACCTCCAAGCCCTACGCCTTCGAGGCGCGGCCCTGGGAGCTGAAAAAGACCGAGAGCGTGGACGTCATGGACGCCCTGGGCTCGGCCATTCGCGTCGACGCCCGCGGCGCGGCCGTGCTGCGCGTGCTGCCGCGCGTCAACGAGGACGTCAACGAGGAGTGGATCTCCGACAAGACGCGCTACGCCGTCGACGGCCTGCAGCGCCAGCGCCTGGACCGTCCTTACGTCCGCGTCGGCGGCCGCCTGCAACCGGCGACCTGGGCGGAAGCCTTCGCGGCCGTGGCCTCGAGGATCAAGGCGACCTCGCCTGAGCGCATCGGCGTCATCGCCGGCGATCTGCAGGACGCCGAGAGCCTGAAGGCCACCAAGGACCTGTTCACCGCCCTGGGCGTCAAGAACCTCGACGCGCGCCAGGACGGCGTGGCGCTGGGCACTGGCCCGCGCGAGAGCTGGCTGTTCAACTCGACGATCGCCGGCATCGAAAACGCCGACGTCATCCTGCTGGTCGGCACGAACCCCAAGGTCGAGGCGCCCGTCCTCAACACCCGTCTGCGCAAGCAGTGGATCGCCGGCAAGCTGCGCATCGGCGTGATCGGCGAGCAGGGCGACCTGACCTACGAATACGACTACCTCGGCGCCGGCTCCAAGACCCTGTCGGGCCTGGCCAAGAGCAAGAGCGACTTCGTCACGGCCCTGAAGAACGCCGAACGTCCGGCGATCATCGTCGGTCAGGGCGCGCTGACCCGCGCCGACGGCGCCGCCGTGTTGAAGGCCGCGGCCGCTGTCGCCAAGACGTTCAATGTCGTGCGCGAAGGCTGGAACGGCTGGAACGTGCTGCACACCGCCGCCGCTCGCGTGGCCGGCCTGGACCTGGGCTTCATCCCCGGCGAGGGCGGCCTGACCGCCGGCCAGATGCTGAAGCCGGGTGCGTTGGACGTGTTGTTCCTGCTGGGCGCCGACGAGTGCGAGACCGCAGCTTCGGACGCCTTCAAGGTGTACCTGGGCACTCACGGCGACGCCGGCGCTCACAAGGCCGACGTCATCCTGCCAGGCGCGGCCTATACCGAGAAGAACGGTCTCTATGTGAACACCGAAGGCCGCGTCCAGATGGGCGAACGGGCGGTGTTCCCCAAGGGCGAGGCCAAGGAAGACTGGTCGATCCTGCGGGCCCTTTCCGAGCACCTGGGCCAGAAGCTGCCCTACGACAGCCTCGACCAACTGCGCGCCAAGCTGTTCGCCGATCACCCCACCTTCGGTCAGATCGACTTCGCGCCGGGCTCGATCCCGACCGTGTTCGACCTGTCGGGCCTGGGCGGCGAGGGCGAGCTGTCGGACGCGCCGTTCGAAGGCTCGATCAAGGCCTTCCACCTGACCAACCCCATCGCGCGCGCCAGCGTGACCATGGCCGAATGCGCGGCCACGGTTTCTAGCGCCGCCAAGATCGCGGCGGAGTAGGCCGGTGAGCGAATTCTTCTCCAACCCCGCCGTGAGCTGGACCCTGCTGACCACCGGCGGGATCCTGCTGGTCGTGGTCTGGGTCCTGCTGAGCCTGGCTTTCCTGCTGCTGGCCGACCGCAAGATCTGGGCCGGCGTGCAGATGCGCAAGGGCCCCAACGTGGTGGGTCCGTTCGGCTTGCTGCAGTCCTTCGCCGACTTCTTCAAGTTCGTGCTGAAGGAAATCATCATCCCGGCCGGCGCCGACAAGGTGATCTTCCTGCTGGCCCCGCTGCTGAGCCTGATCCTGGCCTTCGTCGGCTGGGCCGTGGTGCCGTTCGCGCCGGGCTGGGTGGTTTCCAACCTCAACGTCGGCATCCTGTACCTGCTGGCGATGAGTTCGCTGGGCGTCTACGGCATCATCATGGGCGGCTGGGCTTCGAACTCGAAGTACCCGTTCCTGGGCGCGCTGCGCTCGGCGGCGCAGATGGTGTCGTACGAAGTGTCGATCGGCCTGATCATCATCACGGTGATCCTGCTGGCCGGAACCATGAACCTCAGCTCGATCGTCGAGCAGCAAGGCGGCTGGTTCTGGAACTGGAACGTCTTCGGCGGCGGCCTGCACAACCTGATCCTGCTGCCGGTGATGGTCATCGCCATGGGCATGTTCTTCATCTCGGCCCTGGCCGAGACCAACCGCCCTCCGTTCGACCTTCCCGAAGCTGAATCCGAACTCGTGGCCGGCTATCAGGTCGAGTACAGCTCGACCCCGTACCTGCTGTTCATGGTCGCCGAGTATTCCAACATCGTGCTGATGTGCGCGATGATCAGCGTGCTGTTCTTCGGCGGTTGGAATCCCGGCTTCCCGATCACCTTCACCGCCGGCTGGCCGCCGTTCCTGGTCAACTTCCTGCTGGCCCTGGTGTTCTACTTCAAGATCGTCGTGGCGTTCTTCATGATCGCCATGGCCAAGGCCATCGTGCCTCGCTACCGCTACGACCAACTGATGCGGCTGGGCTGGAAGGTCTTCCTGCCGATGTCGCTGGTGCTGGTCGTGCTGGTCTCGGCCTGGCGCGTCTTCGGATTGCAGGGGTGATCGGCCGCGCCGCCCTCCTGGCCCTCGCGGGCCTCGGCCTGGCCACGGCGGGCTGCGCGACCGACGACGTGGCTCCGGCCAGGACGTCCTATTCGCTGGGGCGCGGCGTCGTGAACTACGACGAGTTGCGCCGGGCGAGCGACAAGTGCGCCGCCGACGGCGGCAAGATCGAGGCCAAGCAGGATGGGGGCGACCCCGCCCAGCTTGGCAACTACACCTGCGTCATCCCGAAGGCGGGCAAGTGACGCAGGCGCTGCCCGGCCAGTGAACGGCCGGGAAAAGATCGAAGCGGGCAGGGGCTTTCGTCCCTCCCAAGAGATGAAGTGTTAGGAGAGCTCTGGTGTTCCAGCGCATCACACAGGCGGTCAAGGGCGTGGCGCTGCTCGATTTCGCGGGCGCGTTCGGCCTGGGCATCAAGTACATGCTCGCGCCGAAGAAGACGGTGATCTATCCGAACGAGCGCGGCCCGCAATCGCCGCGCTTCCGGGGCGAGCACGCCCTGCGTCGCTATCCGTCGGGTGAAGAGCGCTGCATCGCCTGCAAGCTGTGCGAGGCCATTTGTCCGGCCCAGGCCATCACCATCGAGGCCGAGCCGCGTGACGACGGCAGCCGCCGCACGACCCGCTACGATATCGACATGGTCAAGTGCATCTACTGCGGCCTGTGCCAGGAGGCCTGCCCGGTGGACGCCATCGTCGAAGGCCCGAACATCGAGTTCGCGGTCGAGACGCGCGAAGAGCTCTACTACGACAAGGAAAAGCTGCTCGACAACGGCGACCGTTGGGAACGGCTGATCGCGAAGAATCTGGAGTTGGACGCGCCCTACCGCTAAAGGACGGGTCGCGATTCCGAGGGTTGGCGGCGGGTCATCCGACACGTCGTTGTTTTATGGTTTTAAGGGGAGCACCTGCCTTGCAGGCGATAGCTTTCTATTTGCTCGCGGTAGCGACCGTGGTGGCGGGTCTTCTCGTCGTCTCGGCCAAGAACCCCGTGCACTCGGTGCTCTTCCTGATCACCGCCTTCTTCTCGGCCGCCGGCCTCTTCGTCCTGCTGGGCGCGGAGTTCCTGGCGATGCTGCTGATCGTCGTCTACGTGGGCGCGGTCGCGGTGCTGTTCCTGTTCGTCGTGATGATGCTCGACGTCGACTTCGCCGAGCTGCGACAGGGCTTCGCCCAGTACCTGCCGATCGGCGGGCTGGTCGCCGGATTCTTGACGCTGGAGATGATCTTCATCGCCGCGACGGTCGCCAACAACGGCGCGGCCGGCAAGAACGCGCTGCCGAACGCTTCGCCGGGCGGCGTGCCCAACACCGAAGCGATCGGCCGGGTGCTCTACACCGACTACATCTTCTTCTTCCAACTGGCGGGCCTGGTGCTGCTGGTAGCCATGATCGGCGCCATCGTCCTGACCCTGCGTCACAAGCCGGGCGTCAAGCGCCAGAACATCGGCTTGCAGAACGCCCGCACGCCTAAGACCGGAATGGAAATCGTGCAGATCAAGCCGGGTGCGGGGATCAGCGAATGATCGGCCTGTCTCACTATCTCGTCGTCGCGGCGATCCTGTTCACGATCGGCGTGTTCGGCATCTTCGTGAACCGCAAGAACATCATCGTCATCCTGATGTCGATCGAGCTGATCCTGCTGGCGGTGAACATCAACCTGGTGGCCTTCTCGGTCTACCTGCACAACGTCACGGGCCAGATCTTCGCCCTGTTCGTGCTGACCGTCGCCGCGGCCGAAGCCGCCGTCGGCCTGGCCATCCTGGTGACCTTCTTCCGTAACCGCGGCGACATCGCCGTGGACGACGCCAGCGTGATGAAGGGCTGATCGCAGTGCAGACTCTCGTCACCATCCTCGTCTTCGCGCCGCTGGTCGCCGCCATCATCGCGGGCCTGTTCGGCCGCAAGATCGGCAACGTCGCTTCGCAGGCGGTCACCACCGGCGGCCTGATCCTGGCCTGCGCCCTGTCCTGGTACACGTTCAGCCAGTGGACCTGGGGTCACATGGAGGCCTTCACGGTCAACCTGCTGCCCTTCATCCACGTGGGCGACTTCGTCTCCAACTGGTCCATCCGCATCGACGCCCTGTCGAGCGTGATGCTGATCGTGGTGACGACGGTCTCGGCCCTCGTCCACATCTATTCCTGGGGGTACATGGCCGAGGACGACAGCAAGCCGCGCTTCTTCGCGTACCTGTCGCTGTTCACCTTCGCCATGCTGGCGCTCGTCACCGCCGCCGACTTCATGCAGCTGTTCTTCGGCTGGGAAGGGGTGGGCCTGGCCTCGTACCTGCTGATCGGCTTCTGGTTCAAGAAGCCGACCGCCAGCGCCGCCGCCATCAAGGCCTTCGTCGTCAACCGGGTGGGAGACTTCGGTTTCGCCCTGGGCATCATGACCACGTTCTGGGCCTACGGCACGATCCAGTTCCACGAACTGTTCCCGCTGATCGCCGCCAGCGCCCCGCGCACCTGGGCGTTCGCCGGCCACGTCTTCCCGCTGGTCGACATCGCCTGCTTCCTGCTGTTCATCGGCGCGATGGGCAAGTCGGCGCAGTTCTTCCTGCACACCTGGCTGCCGGACGCCATGGAAGGCCCGACCCCGGTTTCGGCCCTGATCCACGCGGCGACCATGGTCACCGCCGGCGTCTACATGCTGTGCCTGCTGTCGCCGATGTTCGAATACGCGCCTGTCGCCAAGAACATCGTCACGGTGATCGGCGCTGTCACGGCCCTGTTCGCGGCCACGGTCGGCCTGACCCAGAACGACATCAAGCGGGTCATCGCCTATTCGACCTGTTCGCAGCTGGGCTACATGTTCTTCGCGGCCGGCGTCGGCGCCTACCAGGCGGCGATGTTCCACCTGTTCACGCACGCCTTCTTCAAGGCGCTGCTGTTCCTGGGCGCCGGTTCGGTGATCCACGGCATGCACCATGAGCAGGACATGCGGAAGTACGGCGCCCTGGCCAAGCTGCTGCCGGTGACCTTCATCGCCATGACCATCGGCACGATCGCCATCACGGGCCTCGGCTTCCCGCCGCTGCACCTGGGCTTCGCCGGCTTCTATTCCAAGGACACCATCATCGAGGCGGCCTTCGCGGCTGGCCAGGCTAACTCCACGGCGCTGTTCGCCTGGGTGATCGGCGTGTTGGTGGCGGGCCTGACCTCGTTCTACTCCTGGCGCCTGGCCTTCTTCACGTTCAACGGCAAGGCCCGCTGGGGTCACGACGATCATCATGCTCATGACGCGCACGCCGCCCATGGTCATGACGACCATGCCCATGCCGCCGAGAGCCACGACGAGCCGCTCGCCGACGACCATGCGCATGACGACCATGGCCACGGCCATGATCACAAGCCGCATGAAAGCCCGTGGGTGATGCTGTTCCCGCTGGTCGTGCTGTCGCTTGGCGCGGTTCTGGCTGGCTTTGTGTTCGTCGACTACTTCGTCGGCCATCACCAGGAAGAGTTCTGGCGCGGCGCGATCTACAACGCCCCGACTAACCACGTCCTGCACGAAGCCCATGAAGTGGCCGAGTGGGTGAAGTGGAGCCCGCTGATCGCCTCGATCCTGGGCCTGCTGATCGCCGTCTACGTCTACCTGATCAAGGGCAACGAGCGCCTGGGCGAGAAGCTCGCCGCCCGCAACGGCCCGCTGTACGTGTTCTTCTACAACAAGTGGTTCTTCGACGAACTGTACCAGGCCACCTTCGTGCGCCTGACCAAGTTCCTCGGCGACCTGTTCTGGAAGGGCGGCGACCAGAAGCTGATCGACGGCTTGGGCCCCGACGGCGTCAGCGCCGTCAGCTACGAAGTCGGCCGTCGGACCGGCAAGCTGCAGTCCGGCTTCCTGTACCACTATGCTTTCGTCATGCTGCTCGGCGTCGCCGGCCTGCTGACGTTCGCCCTTTACGCATTCCGTTGAGGACGGATCGATGACCGGCCTGCTTAGCCTCACCACCTTCGCCCCGCTTGTCGGCGTGGTCCTGCTCCTGGCGGTTCGCGCCGTGCAGGGCGACAACGCCAAGACGGACAATCTGGCCAAGTGGATCGCCCTGGCGACCACCCTGGTCACCTTCGCCCTGTCGGTCGTGCTGGTCGCCCAGTTCGACGCCAAGAACCCGGGCTTCCAGTTCGTGGAAGACCTCAACTGGTTCGCGGGCCTGCACTACCGCATGGGCGTGGACGGGATCTCGATCCTGTTCGTCCTGCTGACGGCCTTCCTCCTGCCGATCTGCATCATCGCCGGCTGGAAGTCGGTCGACAAGCGTGTGGTCGAGTACCTGATCTGCTTCCTGGTGCTCGAGACCCTGGTGATCGGCGTGTTCTGCGCCTTGGACCTGATCCTGTTCTACCTCTTCTTCGAGGGCGGCCTGGTTCCGATGTTCCTGATCATCGGCATCTGGGGCGGCAAGCGCCGGGTCTACGCGGCCTACAAGTTCTTCCTCTACACGCTGCTCGGCTCGGTGCTGATGCTGGCGGCCATCCTGTCGATGATCGCCATCGCCCACACCTCGTCGATCCCGGCGCTGATGGTCTTCAAGTTCGCCCCGTGGCTGCAGACCTGGCTGTGGCTGGCTTTCTTCGCCAGCTTCGCGGTCAAGATGCCGATGTGGCCGGTCCACACCTGGCTGCCCGACGCCCACGTCGAGGCGCCGACGGCCGGTTCGGTGATCCTGGCGGGTATCCTGCTGAAGATGGGCGGCTACGGCTTCCTGCGCTTCAGCCTGCCGATGTTCCCCAACGCTTCGGAGCTGTTCCAGCCGCTGGTGTTCGCGATGTCGGGCATCGCCATCGTCTACACCTCGCTGATCGCCTTCCGTCAGACCGACATCAAAAAGCTGATCGCCTATTCGTCGGTGGCCCACATGGGCTTCGTGACCATGGGCATCTTCTCGGGCAACGTGCAGGGCGAGCAGGGCGCGATCTTCCAGATGCTGAGCCACGGCCTGATCTCGGGCGCGCTCTTCCTCTGCGTCGGCGTGGTCTACGACCGCATGCACACCCGCGAGATTGCCTTCTACGGCGGCCTCACCAACCGCATGCCCTGGTACGCGGCGGTGTTCATGCTGTTCACGATGGGCAATGTCGGCCTGCCGGGCACGGCCGGGTTCATCGGTGAAATCCTCACCATGACCGGCGTCTACAAGGCCTCGACCTGGACCGCGATCGTCGCGACCACGGGCGTGATCTTCTCGGCCGTCTACGCGCTGAACCTCTATCGTCGCGTGATGTTCGGCGAGATCGTCAATCCCGAGCTCAAGACCATCACCGACCTGGACGCTCGCGAGATCCTGATCTTCACCCCGCTGATCATCGGCACCCTGGTGCTCGGTGTTTATCCCAATCTCATCTTCAACCTGACCGCGTCGTCCGTCGACGGGCTCGTCGGCGCCTGGCGCGCCGCCGTGGGCGGGTGAGGGACCCCATGACGTTCGCCGCCAACTTCTCCCTCGTTCTTCCCGAAGTCATCCTCGGGGCCTCGGCCCTGGTGTTGCTGGTCTGGGGCGCGTTCCAGGGCAAGACCACCCCGTTGTTCACCGGCGCGGCCGTCCTGGCCCTGCTGGGCGCGGCCGTGGCCGCCGTGGTCGGGCCGCACGGCCATGCCTTCAACGGCGTCTACGCCGCTGACGCCGCCGCCACCTACGCCAAGGTCGCCATCTACCTGTTCAGCGCCATCGCCATCGTGCTGGGCGACCGCTGGCTGGCCGCGCGCGGCGACCAGAAGTTCGAATATGCCGTGCTGGTGATCCTGTCGGCCGTCGGCATGGGCGTGACCGCCTCGGCCGGCGACCTGATCAGCCTCTATATCGGCGTCGAGCTGCAGTCGCTGGCCCTGTACGTGCTGGCCGCCTTCCGCCGCGACGACGCCAAGTCGTCTGAAGCGGGCCTGAAGTACTTT
>Ga0247731_1000255_pt1 | contig 14876 bp, 15 predicted proteins | sample UWRJL088202R2_FD_180938 | JGI IMG/M metagenome (GOLD analysis project Ga0247731, IMG submission 180938) | Plant litter microbial communities from Arlington Agricultural Research Station in Wisconsin, United States - UWRJ-L088-202R-2 | ecosystem: Environmental > Terrestrial > Plant litter >...
CTTGTGCCGGCGACCGAGGCGGTGTGCAGTTGGACCGTGCCCGCCAGTTCACGCGAACCGGCGTCGTCGATGTTGTCGACCACCGTCAGGGTTCCGCCGGCGTTGACCTTGAACAACGACAGGCCGCTCTCGGACCCGCCGACCGCAAGATAGGTGCTTGTGCCGATGGTGTAGGTCGACAGGCCCGTGGCGCCGGTCAGGCGCAGGCTGGCGGTGTCGCTGACATTGGCGACATTGCTCAGGACGCCTGAGTTGTTGACCGAGAAGACGCTGACGCCGTTGTCGACCGAACCCGAGACGAACAGATAGGTCACGCCGCCAACCACGGCGGTGGCCACGTCGCTGGCGCCGTCCAGTTTCAGCGTGGCGTCGTCGGTGACGTTGGAGGTGTTGGTCAGCACGCCGTTGGCCGCGACGCTGAAGACGCTGACGCCGTCATCGACGCCGCCGGCCGCGAACAGGAAGGTCGTGCCGCTGATGACCGCCGTGGTCAGGCCCTTGACGCCGTCCAGCTCGAGCGTGCCGGTGTCGGCCAGGTTGTAGACCGAGGTCAGTTTACCGTTGCCGGCCACGCTGAAGACGCTGATGCCGTCGTCGTTGGCGCCGGCCGCGAACACATAGGCCGTGCCGCTGACCGTGGCCGAGGCCACGCGCGCCACGCCGCCCAGGTTCAGCGCACCGGCGTCGGCGATGTCGTAGACCGACGTCAGGGTTCCGGTGGTGCTGACCCGGAACACGCTCAAGCCGTTGTCGCCCGCGCCGGCGGCGATCAGGTAGGTGTTGCCGTTCGAAGTGATCGTCGTCAGGCCGCTGACGCCCACAAGGTTGAGCGCACCGCTGTCAGTGACGTTATAGGTGCTGGTCAGTACACCGCTGGTGCTTAAAGAAAAGACACTGACTCCGTTGTCTACGCCACCGGCGACAAAGACGTAGGTCGTGCCCCCGACATCGGCCGAAGTGACGAAGGAAGCGCCATCCAACTCATACGAGCCGCCATCGGTTTCGTTGTCGCCGTTGGTGAACAAAATCGACATGAATCAATCCTTTGGAGCGGCGGAAACACGTTCCGTCCGACGAGCGCGGCCGGCGCCGAACGCGCGCCTTGCCTGCGATGAAAACTGCGAGAAAATGGGTGAGGAACTGCGGGCGCGACACGCCGCCCAACGGTGCGATGAGGTAAAATCGTGCATGCCAGCGCGGATTTCGCGCATAGGACTCCCCCGTCACTTTAGTGACCCCGTATTCGCAACCTTAACGACGAGCTCGCGCCGGCACAAGTCCGCTCGCGCGGTTCGGCGAACCCGGTTCGTTCTATTGTGCAGCTCAGGATAGTCGGGTACGACAGGTCAATCGCGAGGTGGGGGCACCTGTTCTTAACAACCTTAAGAATAACGCGCGACCAAGGGCTTGAGCCCCCATCGCACGCCTCAAACTTGTGCAAGATCGATTGGGAGCGAGGACCGACATGAGCCAACCCTACATTGGTGAAATTCGAATGTTCGGGGGCAACTTCCCGCCCTCGGGATGGGCGTTCTGCGACGGCGCGGTGACGGCGATCGCCGATAACGACACCTTGTACCAGCTGATCGGCACCACTTATGGCGGCGACGGGGTCAACACCTTCGGCCTGCCGGACCTGCGCGGCCGAACCCCCGTGCACTGGGGCGCCGGCGCCGGCGCCACCTACGTCCTCGGCCAAAAGGCCGGGGTCGAGACGGTCACCCTGACCGCTTCCCAGCTGCCACAGCACAGCCACTCGCTGTTGTCATCTTCCACGCCGGCCGCGTCCAGCGTGCCCGACGCCACCTCGATTTTCGCCGACGTCGGCCCCGCCAGCGCCCAGGCGGTCAACGCCTACACTCCCTATACCGGCACGAACCAGGTCACCCTGAACACCACGTCGGTGACCGTGGCCGGCGGCAGCCAGCCACACGAGAACATGCAGCCCTATCTGGGGATCAACTTCATCATCTCGCTCTACGGCATCTTTCCGTCGCAGAACTGAGCTCAGCCCCGAAGACGTCAGGAGCATCACAGAGATGAGCGATCAATTCGTCGCCGAGATCCGTATTTTCAGTTTCAACTTCGCGCCCGCCGGCTGGGCCCAATGCAATGGCCAGCTTCTGCCCATTCAACAGAACACGGCGCTGTTCTCGCTGCTGGGCACCAACTACGGCGGTGACGGCAGGGTCACTTTCGGCCTGCCCAATCTGACGGGCAGCATCCCGCTGCACATCGGCCGCAATCAGCCGGGCCCGGGGCTTCAGGTCTACGACCTGGGACAGAGCGCCGGCGTGCAGAACGTCACCCTGCTGCAGAACGAGATCCCGCTTCACACCCACCCGCCGGTGGTTTCCAGTTCGAACTCGACCGTGACCACCAGCGCAGGCAATCAGCCGGCCAAGCCTTTCAAGGGCAGCCTCTCAAGTTCGAGCGAAGGCCTGCTCTACTCAGGGACCGCGCCGGCCACCCAGATCGCACCCCAGGCCATCACGCCGCAAGGTGGCAACACCGCTCACAACAACATGATGCCGACGCTGGTGCTGAACTACTGCATCGCCCTACGCGGCGTCTTCCCCGCACGCAACTAGCCCAATATAGAGGAGCAAGACCCATGGCTGACTACTATATGGGCGAATTGCGGATCATGTCCTTCAACTTCGCCCCGAAGAACTGGGCGATGTGCAACGGGCAACAGCTGTCGATCGCGCAGAACCAGGCCCTGTTCTCTTTGCTGGGCACCACCTACGGCGGCAACGGCGTGACCACCTTCGCCCTGCCCGACCTGCGCACCCGTGTCCCGGCTCATATCGGGCAAGGCCTGACCCAAGGCGAGATCCTGGGTCAGTACGCCCACACCCTGACCATCGCGGAAATGCCGCAGCACGTGCACTTCCTGTCGGCGAACGCCACCGTCCCGGCGACCAGCAACACCTCCACGCCGGCGGCCGGCAACAGTTTCGGCCAGACCACCGGCAAGCCCAAGTCGGGCACCGGCTTCGCCTTCAACCTGTACGGACCGGCGTCGTCGGCGAACGGCGCCCTGTCGCCCTACGCCTTGACCCAGGTCGGGCAGAACCAGCCGCACGAAAACCGCCAGCCCTTCCTGGCGCTGACCATCTGCATCGCGCTGAACGGGATCTTCCCCTCGCGCAACTAGTGCGTCGAGCGCCGGGAAACCGGCTTCACTCGACGCCCGACAAACAGAAAGGCGCGCCGAACCTCACGTTCGGCGCGCCTTTCCAAATTCCGGACCCGCCTGGCGTGCCCCTAGTTGAACACCGCCTGATAGTCCTGACGTCCTGGCGCGAGCGTATGGATCGGGATCACGTACAGCTCGTAGACCGTCCCGTCCTCCTGGGTCAGCGCATGCATGCCCTCGGGAAGCACGTCGCCGTGTGGTCCATTGAACAGCAGGGTGAACGACGGATGGGTCTGCCACGACTGCAGCGGCGCGATCTCGATCTCGGTCAGCGCCAGGGCGTATCGGCCGCCCTTGATCTGGAACGTCTGGCCCACGTGCCGGGCGAAGGTTTCGGCGGTCAGGACGACGGGTTCGGCGGTCATGGCGGTCCTCGGGATAGAATCGAAACTGGGCCACTATGGCGGTCTCGCCACCTGGACGGGAAGAGCCTGCCGCACCACGCCTCTGGGGAGCAAGCCTTGTGACGTCTTCCAGCGCCTTCACTCTGCGGCCCGAGGTCGAGGCCGACGCGGCCTTTCGGCTGGCGCTGTTTCGCGCCTCGCGCGGTCCCGGCTGGGACCAGGTCCCCCTGCCCCCGGACATGATGACGCAGATCATGGAGCAGCAGTTCAGCCTGCAGACCCAGGGCTATGCCAGCGCCTATCCCGACGCCCGGCTGGAGATCATCGAGATCGACGGCGCGCCGGCCGGGCGCCTGGCCACCCATCGCGGAGATGACGCCCTGCATCTGATCGACATCGCCGTGACCCCCGAACGGCGCGGCCTCGGCGTCGGCGAGGCGATCCTGTGCGCCTTGATGGACGAAGCCGCCGCCCTGTCCGTGCCCGTGACCCTGCAAGTGGGCGTCGACAACCCGCCGGCCCAGCGGCTCTACCACCGGCTGGGCTTCGTGCTGGAGTCGGTGAGCGAAACCCACCTGGCGCTGCGCTGGCCGGCGCCCGCCCCCGCAGGTTCGGCATGACCCGCGTCGCCGTCGTCGGCTGCGGGGCCTGGGGGCGCAACCTGGTGCGGACCTGCGCGGAGCTGGGCGTTCTGGGCGCCGTGGTCGACGACGACCTCGCCGCGGCTCAGGCCCAGGCGGCCACCCACGCGGTCCCTGCCCTGTCCTTCGCCCAGGTGCTGGAAGATCCGGCCCTCGGCGCCCTGGTCATCGCCACCCCGGCCCCGACCCACGCCGCCCTCTGCCGCCTGGCCCTGGCGCACGGCAAGGACGTGTTCGTCGAGAAGCCCCTGGCTTTCGACCTCGCCCAGGCCGAGGCCCTGGCCGCCGAGGTCCGGCGCTCGGACCGGGTGTTCATGATCGGCCACCTGCTGCGCCACCATCCGGCGTTCGAGACGCTGCTGGCCATCGTCGCGCGCGGCGAGATCGGGGCCCTGCGCTACATCTCCGCCTCGCGCTTGAGCCTGGGCCGGGTGCGCACCCACGAGAACGTCTTCCTGAGCTTCTCGCCCCACGACGTCTCGATGATCCTGGCCCTGGTCGGCGCCGAGCCTGACAGCGTGCGCGCCACCGGCCAGGCGTTCGTCACCCCCGGGGTCGTCGACGAGGCCCGCGTCGATCTGGGCTTTCCCGGCGGCGTCCACGCCCACATCGCCGCCAGTTGGCTGAGCCCCTTCAAGGAGCAGAAGCTGGTGGTGGTCGGCGAGACCGGCGCCCTGGTGTTCGACGACGTTCGTCCGTGGCCGGAGAAACTGACCAGGCGCGCGCAGGGCGTGGCCCTGACGGCGACCGGCCCAACCGCTTCGGGCGCGGAGCCGGAGTTTGTCGACCTGGCCGTCGAGTCGCCCCTGACCCGCGAGATTCGCCACTTCCTCGAATGCTGCCGCACGCGCAACACCCCCTTGACGGGTATTGAAGAAGGACTTCACGTACAGCGCGTCCTGGAGCGGGTACAAATCCTACTGAAACCATCCACGTTTCAGTCCGCCAAATGAGGCCTCGCGCTCCGGATCATCTTGCGGATTTTCGCGTAACACCGATCTACAACTAGAGTGGTGAAAGAGTTTTGCCTCACTCTAAAACTGAATACAGAAAATTCAGCGCGACGCGTGCAAAACAATTCAAAGAATAACGCCCCTTGCCTAAGCCACTCTAAAGAGTAGATTATTTTTTGGTCGACTAGGGCAGCGGCCCCAAAAAAAAGAACGACAAACCGAGAGGGGCCGATGAACGTCCACGTTCCAGCGTTTCCATTGGCAGGCCTCGGCGTCGAAGCGCCAAACTTTCAAGAACTGGTCCGGAAGTTTCAACAACGCGAAGCCGTGATCGGCGTGGTCGGCATGGGCTATGTCGGCCTGCCCCTGTCCGAGGCGTTCGCCTCGGCGGGTTTCGCCGTGCTGGGCTTTGACCTGGACGCGGTTCGCCTGTCGTCCCTGAGCGCCGGCCAGTCCTATCTGAGCCATTTCTCCGACGCCCGGGTGGCGGGCATGCGCGACCGGGGGTTCGCCGCGACCAGCGCGCCCGATGTCCTGGCCCGCGCCGACGCCATCCTGATCTGCGTGCCCACGCCGATCACCTCGCACCGCGCGCCCGACCTCAGCCACGTGGTCGAGGTCGCCGAAACCCTGGCCGGCGTGCTGCGCCCGGGCCAGTTGGTGGTGCTGGAATCCACCACCTTCCCCGGAGCCACCGCCGAGGTGCTCAAGCCGATCCTGGAGCGCAGCGGCCTGCGCGCCGGTCGCGACTTCGCCCTGGCCTACTCGCCCGAGCGCGAGGACCCGGGCAACCACACGTTCAACACCACCTCCACGCCCAAGATCGTCGGGGCCGACAGCGAGGCCGAGCGGCGCACCGCCTGCGCCCTCTACGACGCCATCACCACCACCGTGCCGGTCTGCGACACCCGCACCGCCGAGGCGGTCAAGCTGACCGAGAACGTCTTCCGGTTCGTCAACATCGCCCTGGTCAACGAGTTGAAGGTCAGCTTCGACGCCCTGGGCATCGACGTCTGGGAAGTGATCCAGGCGGCCCAGACCAAGCCCTTCGGTTTCATGCCGTTCTTCCCCGGCCCCGGAGTCGGCGGCCACTGCATTCCGGTCGATCCCTTCTACCTGGCCTGGCGCGCCAAGGCCGAGGGGGCCTCGCTGCGCATGGTCGAACTGGCCGGCGAGATCTCCCAGGCCATGCCCCGGCGGGTGATCGACAAGACCCTAGCAGCCCTGGCCGAACGCGGCGTCTCCCCGATCGGCGCGCATGTGCTGGTGGTTGGGGTGGCCTACAAGCGCAACATCGACGACACCCGCGAGACCCCGGCCCGCGACATCATCGAGATCCTGCGCAGCCACGGCGCCCGGGTCAGCTATCACGATCCCTTCGCCCCCGAACTGCTGGTCGGCGACACCCTGATGACCTCGGTCGACATCGGCCGCGACAGCCTGGCCGGCTTCGACTGCGCCATCATCGTCACCGACCATGACGCGCTGGATTACGACCGCCTGGTGCGCGAGACGCCGCTGGTGATCGACACCCGCAACGCCACCGCCCAGGTCGATCCGGCCCTCAGCGGCAAGATCGTGAAGGCCTAGCCATGAGCGGCGACGCACGCCCCGCCCCACCCTGGGCCCACCCCCTGGCCGAGGTCGAGCCGGGCGCCGTGCTGGGCGCGGGCACGCGGGTCTGGCGGTTCAGCCACGTGGCGGCGGGCGCGCGGATCGGCGCCGACTGCGTGCTGGGCCAGAACGTCACCGTCGGTCCCGGCGTGACGATCGGCGACCGCTGCAAGGTGCAGAACAACGTCAGCCTCTATGCCGGCGTCATCCTGGAAAACGGCGTGTTCTGCGGCCCCAGCTGCGTGTTCACCAACGTCACCACGCCGCGCGCCGAGATCGAGCGCAAGACCGAGTTCAAGATCACCCGCGTGCGGCGTGGCGCGACGATCGGGGCCAACGCCACCATCCTCTGTGGCAACACCTTGGGCGCCTGGTGCCTGGTGGCGGCCGGCGCGGTCGTCACTCACGACGTCCCTCCCCTGGCCCTGATGGCCGGCGTCCCGGCGCGGCGCATCGGCTGGGTCAGCCACGCCGGCGAAGTGCTGGGCGCGGACCTGGTCTGCCCCCGCACCGGCGACCGCTACGCCGAACGGCCCGAAGGCCTGCGCCGGGTGATCAATCTTTCGGGCTTCGGCGAGGACGACCTCGACCAAGACCCCCACCACGAACAGTCAGTGAGCGTCGGATGAAGCGGGCGCTGGTCATCGGATCGGAAGGCAATATCGGCAAGCCCCTGGCGGCCTACCTGCGAGCTCAGGGCTGGGAGGTGCTGTGCGCCGACATCAAGCCCGGCTGGCGCAAGGACTACCTGCAGGTCGACATCAACCAGCCTGCCGACCTGATGCCCACCCTGCGCTGGAAACCCGATGTGATTTTCGCCCTGGCCGCCGTGGTCAGCCGGGTGACGTGCGAGCAGGCCTCCAGCCTGGCGGTCAGCACCAACCTGGGTGGCTTGAACAATATCGTGCTGCTAGCCCAGGCCGCCGACGCCAAGCTGGTCTATTTCTCGACGTCCGAGGTCTACGGTCCCACCGACGGACCGATGGACGAGGTCGATACGGCCCCTCGGCCCAACAACCGCTACGGCCTGACCAAGCTGCTGGGCGAGAGCCTGGTCGACTACGAGGTCGCCCAGCACGGCCTGCGCGCCGTGACCCTGCGGCCTTTCATGATCTATGACGAGAACGAGGACTTCGGCGACCACCGCTCGGCGATGATCCGCTTCGCCCACGACCTGGCGCGCGGCCGGCCGATCCAGGTGCATCGCGGCAGCGCGCGCGGCTGGCTGCATATCTCCGACGCCGTGCGCGCCATCGAGGCCGCCGCCGGCGTCGAGGACCACGCGGTGATCAATATCGGCCACCCGGACGTGACGCCGATCGAGGACCTGGCCGAGGGCCTGCGAGCCCGGCTGGACGCCTCGCCGTCGCTGATCACCCTGAACGACCTGCCCGCCCGGATGACGGCCGCCAAGCAGCCCAGCCTGACCCGCATGCGCGACCTGCTGGGCGTGACGCCCAACGTGTCGCTGGACGAGGGCCTGGACCGCGTGGTGGCCCGGGTGCGCGCTCGCCTGGCCCAGATCCACGCCCAGACCGAGCAGCCCGCGTGACAGCCGGGGGGATGGGACGCCTGCTGACCGTGGTCGGCGCCCGGCCGCAGTTCGTCAAGGCCATGCCGGTCAGCCGCGCCATCGCGCGCACGCCGGGCCTGAGCGAGGTGCTGATCCATACCGGCCAGCACCATGACGCGGCCTTGTCGGACAGCTTCTTCCGCGAGCTGGGCCTGCCCGAGCCGGCGCAAAACCTGGGGATCCACGGCGGCTCGCACGGCGAGATGACCGGCCGGATGCTGGCGGCCCTGGACGGGGTGATCGCCCGCGCCCAGCCCGACCTTGTCATCGTTTATGGCGACACCAACTCCACCCTGGCCGGGGCCCTGGCGGCGGCGAAATCCGGTATACCGGTGGCCCACGTCGAGGCGGGCCTGCGGGTGTTCGACCGCGCGATGCCGGAGGAAACCAACCGCGTCGTGGTCGATCACCTGAGCCGCCTGCTGTTCGCCCCCACCCGCGCCGCCGTCGGCCACCTGGCGCGCGAGGGCCTGGTCGAGGGCGTCCATCACGTCGGCGACGTCATGCAGGACGCGGTCCTGGCCATGGCCGCCCTGCCCGAGACCGGCGAACCGATCCTGCGCCGCCTGAACCTGAAATCCCGGGGCTACGCCGTCGCCACCCTGCACCGCGCGGCCACTACCGCCAGCGCCGCCGCCCTGGCCGCCGCTGTCGGCTACCTGCGCCAACAGGCCAAGCGCCTGCCGGTCGTCCTGCCCTTGCATCCTCGCACGCGCGACGCGGCGATCGGCTTTGGCGTGGATCTGTCGGGCCTGACGATCATCGACCCCGTCGGTCCGCTCGACATGCAGCGCCTGCTGGCCGATTGCGCCGAGGTGCTCACCGACTCCGGCGGCCTGCAGAAGGAGGCCTATTTTCATCGCAAGCCCTGTGTCACGCTGCGTGACGACACCGAATGGAGCGAGACCGTGGACGCGGGATGGAACCGGCTTTGGACGGTGGCCGACTATCGTCCCCGCCGTGACATCGACGACTACGGCCCCGGCGACGCCGCCGAGCGGATCGTCCAGACGATCGCCCGGTTCCTGGCCGCCCAAGACACGCCCGGGTCCGCCGCCGTGGCCGTGACCGGAGCCCAGGCATGAAGGACAGTCACGACACGCCCTCGTCGCCTTCGCCCTCCGCCCCCGATCCCTCGAGCCGCAAGCGGCGCGTCAAGGCGGGCGAGGACGCCCCGTCGCGCAAGGAGCGCCCCTTGCGCGTCCTGCTGGCCTGCAACTACGACCCGCAGAACGCCGCCACGGTCTGCGACCACATCAACGCCTTCACGCGCTACTCGCGCCATGACGTGCACGTCCTGTCCAAGGTGGGCGAGATCTTCGACGGCATAAAGCTGTCGAGCTTCGACGCGGTCGTCATCCACTACTCGCTGTTCCTGGCGATGGAGGCCTATGTCGGCCCGCGTTCGCGCCGGGCCCTGGCCGCCTTCCAGGGCGCCAAGGCGGTGTTCATCCAGGACGAATACCGCTTCGTGAACGCCACGCTCGACGCGCTGGACGCCTGCGGCGTGGACATCGTCTTCACCTGCCTGGCGCCGACCGAGGCCGGGAAGGTCTATGGCCAGGTGCGCGAAGGCCGGCTGCTGACCCACCAGGTGCTGACCGGCTACGTGCCCCACTGGCTGCCCCACTACCCGCCTCTGCCCCTGGCGACCCGCAAGACCATGGTCGGCTATCGCGGCCGCACCTATCCGGCCTGGCACGGCGAGCAGGGCCGCGAGAAGGTGCGGATCGGCAAGCTGTTCAAGCGCGACGCCCAGCACTTCGGCATCTCCACCGACATCGCCTGGTCGGAGGAAAGCCGTCTCTATGGCCGCGACTGGGTCGACTTCATCCGCAGCTGCCAGGCGGTGCTGGCCGTCGAGAGCGGCGCCAGCGTCTTCGACTTCGACGGCGCGGTGGCCGCGCGTAGCGAAAGCTTCGCGGCCCTGGTCGAACGTCCGCACCCGATCCCCGGCATGGCCAGGAAGGCCTCCTACGAGGAGCTTCGCGACCGGTTCTTCTCGGGGCGCGAGGACGAGATCGACATCGCCCAGATCTCGCCCCGGGTGTTCGAAGCCATCGCCCTGCGCACCCTGGTGATCGCCTATCCCGGCCGCTATTCCGACGTCATGCAGCCCTGGCGGCACTACATCCCGCTGGACAAGGACCATGGCAACATGGCGCAGGTGACGGCGGTGCTGCGCGACACCGAGCGGGTCGCCGAGATCATCGCCAACGCCTATGCCGAGATCGCCCTGAACCCGGCCTACAGCTATTCGACGATGATCGACCAGTTCGACCAGCGCATCACCGAACTGATGGCCGACCGTCCGCACGCCTCGTCGCACGATGGGGTCGGCGCCAAGTTCCGCTCGGCCTACCCGGTGCACATGGTCGACAACCCCCATGAGCTGAGGCGCTCGCGCGTCGTGCGGCGGCTGGCCGGCGGCGTCCTGCGCCGCGTGGGCCTCTACGATCTGTTCAACCGCCTGCGCAAGCTGAAGTAGCTGAATCCCGGTCCCCGCCGGGGAGAACCAGCGCGGATGCGGGCGGCCCGCGTCAGCGCCTAAGGCTGTCGCCCCTGGCGCCATCGGCCTGGGCGCCGCGCAGGGTCTCGGACGGCGCCTCGCCGAACATCGCCCGATAGGCGCCCGAGAACCGGCCCAACTCCCAGAAGCCGTGGTCGAGGGCCACCTGGGTCACCGTGGTCGGATGGTTTCCCGCGTCGAGCAGCCTGGACCGGGCCGCCGACATGTTCTTCAGGCGCAGATAGGCCTTGGGGCTGGCGTCCAGCAGATCATGAAAGGCCCGGTAGAGCGTGCGGCGCGAGATGTTCAGGGCCTGGCAGATGTCCTCGACCTGAACCGGCTGGCGTTGACCGCCGCCCTCGACAAAATCCTCCGCGCCCCGCACGATGCTCGATGCGTTGAGCGCCCCCTGGCGGCGCACGCCATCGACCTTGGTCTGGGCCAGGGCGGTCAGCACGCCGTCCAGCAGCTCCTGGCGCAGGAAGGCGACGGCGCTGGCCGGAACGCCCGCGCGCATGGCCCGCAGCAGGCTGGAGCAGCCTTGCAGCACCCGCCGACAGGCCTCGCGCGCCTCGGGCGGCGGAGAGTGGATGGCCGGCTCGGTCCAGAACTGGGGATCGGCCAGCCATTCGAACGCCTCGGCCCGCTGCATCACCAGGCCCCACGGCGCGGTGACCACGGCATAGGCCGTGCCGCCCTGGAAGCGTCCGTCCAGCTCGCCGCCCGGCGGGATGGCCAGGATGTCGCCCTCCTCGACCCGGTGGCCCCACTGGTTCAGCACCCCGTCCTGCTCCAGCACCGAGACGATGCTGAACGCCTTGCGCGCCAGGGTCCCGCGCACCCGCAGGTCGCCATTGAAGGCCCCGGCGTCAAAGCCCATGTCGCCCAGCCCGGCGCGCAGCAGGTGGCCGCGGCAGGGTTGCGGCGTAAGCTGGGTGACCGCCAGGTCGCGCCCGGCGGCATGGGCCCAGACCTCATGCGGTCCGCGCGTCTGGCGCAGCGTCACCTGACCCAGGACCATCGAAGCCGGAGGAACCCCCGGCCGGGCCCCGAACGAGCGCTCCTCGGCGAACGTGCCGACCACCAGGCCGTCATCGGTCGCGGCGTCGTCGATCCCGGCCTTGGGAATCCCCTGAAGCCGGCGCCAGTCGGCGTCCTGCCAGGGATGGGAATACGACTCCGTCATGCCTTCGCCGTCCATGGGACTTCTCCCGGCGGGGGACGATGCGATCTCGGCGAGCCCGCCATGACCTTCAAGCGACCGCATCCGTCATCGCGCCTGATTCACCCTTCGAACATGGCACGGACGATTCTGAATGTAAGTAAGGTGAAACCACTAGAAAGCATCGAAACAACAGAGAAAATTATAAAATTTTCCACAGCGCAGCTTGTTTCTTACAATTCAGGTATAGTTAACCTCGTATTATCCATTAATACACAAATAGCGCAAAAACTATCTGCCGATTGGCACTCTTCGCATAGCAACGATGAAGCTCCCATAGAACCATAGGGGCGAATTGGGGTCATGGAGGACTCTATGGTTCGGCGAAACTGGAAGGGAATGGAGATCTTCGGCAAACGGGATCTTCTGGGAACTGAACGTGAAGCGCAGGCGCAAGATCAGTGGGCGCAGGCCTTGCGTGACATGAAGGCCGTCTGCGACGGCGAACGTCGGCAAAGGCGCCAGATCGCCGAGAGCGGGGCGCGCCAGCTGACTCGGGCCCAGGCCGTGCTGGCCGAGGCCGAGACTCGCCAGCGCGACGCCGAGGCGGCGCTGCGCCGGGCGCGCCGAATGGCCGCCGTCGGCTGGATGGCCGCCGAGGCCTGCCGCGACATGACCGCCCTGCACGCGGTGGCCGCCAAGGCCCTGACCTCGTCGCGCGAACGGCTGCAGGGCGACCGCCGGACGGTCAACGAGATCGACTGGGCCCTGGGCGGACTGAACCAGGCCGAGCAGATGCTGGACCGGGTGACGGCCTATCTGGACGCCCGCCGCGAGAACGCCCAGGCGGCGCATATCGACGCGCTGCTGAGCGGGACGTGAGCCCGCTCAGCAGCGCGCCCACTCAAGCCTCGATATCGACGTCCTTGGTTTCCTTCAGGAACAGGATGCCGACCACCGCCGTCAGTCCCGCCACCACGATCGGGTACCACAGGCCGTAGTAGATGTTGCCCGTGGCCGCGACCATGGCGAAGGCCGTGGTCGGCAGGAAGCCGCCGAACCAGCCGTTGCCGATGTGATAGGGCAGGCTCATCGAAGTGTAACGGATGTTGGTCGGGAACATCTCGACCAGCATAGCGGCGATCGGGCCGTAGACCATGGTCACGTACAGCACCAGGATCGCCAGGACACCGACCACCAGCGGCTTGTTGATCAGCGCCGGATCGGCCTTGGCCGGATAGCCCGCTGACTTCAGGGCCGCGCCCAGCTCCTTCTCCCAGGCCGTCTTGCGCGCCTTGAAGGCGGCCTTGTCGAGGGTCTGGCCCTGGAACGAGGCAAGGGTTGCCCCGCCGATCTTGACCTGCGCCACCGCGCCGGCCGGAGCGGCCTGGTTGGTGTAGGTCACGCCGGCCTTGGCCAGGTACGACTTGGCCAGGTCGCATGAGCGGTTGAAGACGGTCTTGCCCACCGGATCGAACTGGAACGAGCAGTCGGCCGGGTCTGCCACGACGGTCACCGGGGCGGACGCCACGGCCGCGGCCAGTTGCGGATTGGCCGCCGTGGTCAGGGTCTTGAACAGCGGGAAATAGGTCAGGGCCGCCAGGATGCAGCCCAGCATGATGATCGGCTTGCGGCCGATCTTGTCCGACAGCCAGCCGAAGAACACGAAGAACGGCGTGCCGATCAGCAGGGCGATGGCGACCAGGGTGTTGGTCGTGCCCAGGTCGACCTTCAGCATCTTCTCCAGGAAGAACAGGGCGTAGAACTGGCCGGTGTACCAGACCACCGCTTGACCAGCGGTCAAGCCGACCAAGGCCAGGATGACGATCTTCAGGTTGCCCCACTTGGCGAACGAGTCGGCCAAGGGCTTCTTGCTGCCCTTGCCCTCGTCGACCATCTTCTGGAACGACGGGCTTTCCGACAGTTGCAGGCGGATCCACAGCGACACGCCCAAGAGCAGCACCGAGATCAGGAACGGGATGCGCCAGCCGAAGGCCTCGAAGGCGTTGTCGCCGACCACGTTGCGGGTCAGCAGGATCACCACCAGGCTCAGGAACAGGCCGAAGGTCGCGGTCACCTGGATGAAGCTGGTGTAGAAGCCGCGCCGCCCGTGCGGGGCGTGCTCGGCGACATAGGTCGCGGCCCCGCCGTACTCGCCGCCCAGGGCCAGACCCTGGACCAGGCGCATGACCACCAGCAGCGCCGGCGCCAGCACCCCGATCTGGGCGTAGCTGGGCAGGAGGCCGACCACGAAGGTCGACAGGCCCATCAGCAGCATGGTGACCAGGAAGGTGTTCTTGCGGCCCCACAGGTCGCCCAGGCGTCCGAACACCAGCGCCCCGAACGGCCGCACCGCAAAGCCCGCGGCGAAGGCCAGCAGGGCGAAGATGTAGCCGGTCGTCTCGTTGACCCCGGAGAAGAAGTGCTTGGTGATATAGGTGGCCAGCGAACCGTACAGGTAGAAGTCGTACCACTCGAAGACGGTGCCGACCGAGGCGGCTCCGATGACCAGGGCGTCCTTGCGCCCGACGGCCTGACCACCCTTGGCGCCCTTGACGCCCCCGCTCGCCGGTTTGCCGGTGTCGCTCATTTCACCCCCTGTTCGCCAACTGACGCGGCGCGAAGGGGACGATGCACGATCCTCCGGCCGAAGCAAACGGGTACCGGTACCCTACTCGGAAAAGACTTCGCTGCGCGCCGCCTTGGGCGGGACGCAAGGGGCGAAGGTGGCGGTCACGGTCCAGCTCCCGTCGGCCTGCTGGGTCGAAACCACGCTTTGCGGCGTGTCGAGCATGTAGCCCGCGATCACGCCGTTGACCTTGGCTTGGGGAATGTCGGTGGTCGTCCAGACACCGCAGGGCATGGTCGTCTCCTATTT
>Ga0247731_1000256_pt1 | contig 14853 bp, 10 predicted proteins | sample UWRJL088202R2_FD_180938 | JGI IMG/M metagenome (GOLD analysis project Ga0247731, IMG submission 180938) | Plant litter microbial communities from Arlington Agricultural Research Station in Wisconsin, United States - UWRJ-L088-202R-2 | ecosystem: Environmental > Terrestrial > Plant litter >...
GACGCAAGGCCGCCTGGCTGCCGGGCGAGAACTATGAAGACCTGTTGTCCGAGCCCCTCGAGGCCGCGCGGGCCCGCCTGAAAATCCCGCGACCGGCGATCTACGAACGGATCCCGCCGGAGCTCCGCAACGCTTACCAGGGAGCGCGCGCATGATCCGGCGCGCTTTGGCCTTTGGCGTCATGTTGGCCGCGCTGTTGGCGTCGCCGGTGTTGGCGCAGGACAGCGCGCTGCTGGGGCGCTGGCGCACCTCCGCCCAGGACGGGGTGGTGGTCATGGAACGGTGCGGGACGGCTGTGTGCGGACGCCTGCACGACGCCGCGCCGCTGCGGGTCAATCCGAACCAACGCGACGTCAGGAACCGCGACGCGGGGCTGCGCGAGCGTCCGCTGAAGAACCTGACGGTGCTGGACCGCTTCTCGGGCGGCCCCAGAACCTGGAGCGGCGGTCCGCTCTACGATCCTGACACCGGCCAGAGCGCCGGCCGCGGGACCCTGACCCTGTTGGACGGCGACACCTTGGCGGTAAAGGGCTGCATCGCGCCGTTGCTGTGCCGGACCCAAACCTGGAAGCGCGTGCGCTAAGCGTCGGGCGACGCCGCGACGCTCCTTTTCATCCGACGACTTGAGAAACCGGCGCAGCAAGCGCCGGACGGGGGAATGCGACCATGTTCATCTGGATCGGCGCGCTGGCGCTCTTGGTTTTCGGCCTGGCTTTCGTGCAGGGGCGGGCGCTGGTGTGGGGCGCGGCGTTCGCGGCGTGGATCGCGGCAGGCTGGGGCGCGGGCCTGATCACGCCCACGACATCGTTGATCCTGGCCGTCGTCGTCGTGTCGATGACCGTGCTGCTGGCGTTCCGGCCTCTGCGCGCTCAGGCGCTCTCGCGGGCCGCGATGAAGGCGTTCGGCGCGATCATGCCGCGCATGAGTCCTACCGAGCAGGCGGCCGTGGAGGCCGGCAATGTCTGGTGGGACGCGGAGCTGTTCGGCGGTCGGCCCGACTGGAAGCGCCTGCTGGCCACCCCCGCGCCGAAGCTGTCGCCCGAGGAACAACGGTTCCTCGATGTCGAGGCCGAGCACCTGTGCGACCTGTCGAGCGACTGGGACAGCACCTCGGTCTGGCAGGACCTGCCGCCCGCCGCTTGGTCCTATGCGCGGGACAAGGGCTTCCTGGGAATGATCATTCCCAAGCAATACGGGGGGCTGGGCTTCTCGGCCTACGCTCACAGTCAAGTCGTGCAGAAGCTGTCGACGCGCTGCTCGGCGGCGGCGGTGTCGGTGATGGTGCCCAATTCGCTGGGGCCGGCCGAACTGCTGTTGCACTACGGCACCGAAGCGCAGAAGGACCACTACCTGCCGCGCTTGGCGCGGGGCGACGAGATTCCGTGCTTCGCCCTGACCAACCCCTATGCCGGCTCCGACGCGGCCTCGATCACCGACACCGGGATCGTCTGCCGAGGCACATGGCAGGGGCGTGAGACGCTGGGTTTCCGTGTCAGTTGGCGCAAGCGCTACATCACCCTGGCGCCGGTCGCCACGGTGATCGGCCTGGCCTTCCGCGCCGTCGATCCCGAGGGGTTGCTGGGGCGGGAGCCCGAGCCGGGCATTACCTGCGTGTTGATCCCGCGCGAGCATCCGGGGGTCAATATTGGCCGCCGTCACTGGCCGCTGAACGCCGTCTTCCAGAACGGGCCGATCACCGGCGACGACGTCTTCGTGCCGATGGAGATGGTCATCGGCGGCCAGGCCCAGGTGGGCGGCGGTTGGCGGATGCTGATGGAGTGCCTGGCCGCGGGGCGGGCGATTTCGTTGCCCTCGTCCAATGTCGGCATGTCGAAGCTGGCGGTCGGCATGGTGGGGGCCTATGTCGCCATCCGTCGCCAGTTCAACCAACCGATCGGCGCCTTCGAGGGCGTACAGGAGCCGCTGGCCCGGATGGCCGGCCACCTCTACGCGGCCGACTCCGTTCGACGTCTTGCGGCCGCGGCTTTGGACCAGGGCGAGAAGCCGTCGGTCGTGTCGGCCATCGCCAAGTATCACGTGACCGAGCGCGCCCGCATCGTCGTCAACGAGGCGATGGACGTGGTCGGCGGCAAGGGCGTGTGCATGGGGCCGAGCAACTTCCTGGCCCGCGCCTACCAGCAGATCCCCATCGCCATCACGGTGGAAGGGGCCAATATCATGACCCGAACCCTGATCATCTACGGCCAGGGCGCCATCCGCTGCCATCCGTACGTGTTGACGCTGATGCGGACCGCCCAGGCTAAGGACGTTGCGGGTTTCGACCGGGCGCTGTTCGGCTATGTGGGTTTCCTGTTCCGGAATCTGGCCCGATCGGCCGCCTTCGCCCTGACCGGCGGGGCGTTGATCAACGCGCCAGGCGGGGCGGCGCCGGAACTGCGGTATTATTATCGGACGGCGACCCGGCTCTCGACCTTGCTGGCCCTGGCCTCGGACCTTTCGATGGCCACGGTCGGCGGCGCGTTGAAACGCAAGGGCGCGCTGACCGGGCGCCTCGGCGATCTCCTGTCGCAGCTTTTTATCCTGTCGAGCGTGCTCAAGCGCTTCGAGGACGAGGGACGTCCTTCCGAGGATCTGCCGCTGACGCACTGGGCGGCGCAGGACGCCTTGGCCCGCGCCGTTGCCGCCTGGCGGGCGTTGCTAGTCAACCATCCTAGCCGCATGGTCGCCCTGCTTCTCGGGATCGTCGGCGCGGGCCTGGATCGAGCGGCCGGCGGGCCGGATGATCGTTGCGCGGCCGCCGTCGCGGGCCTGATCCAGCGACATGGACCGGCGCGGGATCGCCTGCTGGCGGGATCATGGACCCCGCGCATCGAGGTCGATCCCATCGCCGCCACCCAGGTCGCCTTCGATCTTCATCCTCGCGTGGAGGCCATCGAGCAGCGTCTGAAGGGCGCGATCGTCGCGGGCAGGATCACCCGGGCGCCGCAGAACCTGACTTTGCTGGACGCCTGGGCCGCCAAGGCCGAGGCGCAGGGACTGATTGACGCGACCGAGCGCGCGCTGATCGCCCGCTTCGCCCAGTACGCGGACCAGGCGATCCAGGTCGACGACTTCCCGCAGGACTTCGGCTTGGCCGAGGGCCTGGCGCGGCGGGGCGGTGCGCCGGCCGCCAAGCGGGGAAAGGCAGCCTGATGGCCGATCGCTATCTGGAGTTCGCTAACAGCGGTCTTGGCGGCTGGATGGTCGACGCCTTGGGCCTGCCGCGCCCGGCGCCGCTGCTCCGACGCGATCAAGCCGGACTAGATCCCGCGCTTCCGCTGTTGCTGGATCCGGAGGCCGACGCGCGATTTTTACCGGTCCTGGAGCGGATCGCCGCTGCTTCCGGCAGGACGGTTCACCGCCAGTGGACGCCTGACGTGCGCTATGGCGCCCTGGTGTTCGACGCCTCGGCCTGTGAGGACGTCGCCGCGACGCAGTCCCTCTATCGCTTCTTCCACCAGGCGATCCGATCGGTGGCCGAGCATGGCCGGATCGTGGTGATCGGTGTTCCGCCCGAAACCGCCGCCGGTGTGGAAGGCGAGGCGATCCAGCGGGGTCTCGAGGGCTTTGTTCGCTCCCTGGCCAAGGAGGCGCGGCGCAGCGTCGCGGTGCAGCTTCTGTACGCGGCGCCGGGCCATGAGGACGCCGCGGAAAGCACTCTGACGTTTCTGCTGTCGCCGCGTTCGGCCTACGTCTCGGGCCAGGTGATCAGGGTGGGCGCTGCGGCGTTTCCAGCGGTCTCGGAGGCCAGCCACGCCGGTCGACACGTACTGGTCACCGGAGCGGCGCGCGGCATCGGCGAGGCCATCGTCCGCCTGTTCGCCGCGGAGGGCGCCTGGGTGACGGCGCTGGATGTGCCCTCCGCGCTGGGCGATCTGAGAGCGCTTACAAAGACTGTAGGCGGAACGCCCCTGGCGCTGGACGTCACCGCGCCCGAAGCGCCCGAGGCCCTGCTGGAAGCGGCGTGGGCGCGGGACGGGTTCGACGTGGTGGTGCACAACGCCGGCATCACCCGTGACCGGACCCTGGCGCGGATGGACGCCCGCGAATGGGACAGCGTCATGGCCGTGAACCTGGGCGCGCCTCTGGCCCTGACGCGCGCTGTGCTGACGGCCGGGGCGGTGCGCCCCAACGGGCGGATCGTGGCCGTCTCGTCGCTGAGCGGTGTCGCCGGAAACATGGGCCAGACCAACTACGCGCTCTCCAAGGCTGGCTGGATCGGCGCTGTGCAGCGTCTGGCGCGGGACGGCCTGGCGGATGGCGTCACGGTCAACGCGGTCGCGCCCGGCTTCATCGAGACCCAGATGACCGCAGCCATTCCGTTCGCCATCCGCGAGGCGGGGCGGCGGATGAACAGCATGGGCCAGGGCGGCAGTCCCATCGACGTGGCCGAGACCATCGCCTGGCTGGCCCATCCCGCCAGCGGCGGCGTCAACGGTCAGGTGGTTCGCGTCTGCGGCCAGAGCCTGCTGGGAGCCTGACTGTGTCGAACGCCAGTCCGGTCTCGGGCTTCGGCCTCGCCTGGGGCGCGGCGCGAGGGCTTTTCCTCGGTGGCCGCGACAGGGATCTGCCGGCGACCGCTTTGCGGGCCGATGGCGTCCGTCTCGACGCCGAGGCCGTGGCCGCCTACGCGAGTCTGTGCGGCTTCGCGCCGACGGCGGGCATACCGATCACCTATCCACACATCCTGGCCTTTCCGCTGCAGATGCGGATCATGCTGGCGGCGGACTTTCCGTTTCCGGTCCTCGGCCTGGTGCATTTGCACAACCGCATCCGCCAGCTTGCGCCTCTGCAGATTGGCGAGGCGCTGACGTTGACGGCGCGAACGGGACGCCTGCTGGCCCACAAGAGGGGACAGGCCTTCTCGCTCATGACCGAGGCCATGCGCGACGGCGAGACGGTCTGGCGGGGCGAAAGCGTGTATCTGCACCTGGGCGAGGTAGGGCGAGGCGCGCCCGCGCCGGTCCTGGACGGCCTGGCGGCAGCGACGCCCGTCGAGGCTTGGCAGGTCACGCGAGATATCGGCCGGCGCTATGCCCGGCTGTCGGGCGACGCCAACCCCATCCACACCTCGGCGCTCGGCGCTCGATTGTTCGGTTTTCGCCGCCCGATCGCCCACGGCATGTGGGCCAAGGCGCGGGCTGCTGCGGCCCTGACGCACAGACTCCCCGTGGGCGAGGCCGAGATCGAAGTGGCGTTCAGCGCGCCCCTGTTCCTGCCCGGCGAAGCCCAGCTCCGGACCGGAGCGGACGGCGCCTTCGAACTGGCGGACGCCTCCGGCGGCCGGACCCATCTGCGCGGACGCCTCACGACGTCGCCCGCGCCCTCGCCACAGGATTCTTCCGTATGCTGACTCTACCCGCGCCGCGCCGCGTCGCCGTGATCGGCGGTTGCCGCATTCCCTTCGCGCGCTCGAACACCGCCTATGCCGAGGCCTCCAATCAGGAGATGCTGACCGCCGTGCTGCAGGGGCTGGCCGATCGTTTCGACCTGCACGGCCTGCGGCTGGGCGAGGTGGCGGCCGGAGCGGTGCTCAAGCACTCGCGCGACATCGCCCTGACTCGCGAGAGCCTGCTGTCGACCACCCTAGGCCACGACACCCCTGCTTATGACGTGCAGCAGGCCTGCGGCACCGGGCTGGAGGCCGCCATCCTGGTGGCGAACAAGATCGCCCTGGGCCAGATCGAGGTCGGCATCGCCGGCGGCGTCGACACCACCTCGGACGCGCCGATCGCGCTCAACGAGGATTTTCGCCGGGCTCTCCTGGCCGCCAACCGCGCGAAGACGACGTCCGGCCGCTTGAAGGCCCTGGCGCGCGCCGGCCTCACCACGCCCTTCCGACCCGAGCCGCCACGCAACGCCGAGCCGCGCACGGGCCTGTCGATGGGCGAGTCGTGCGAGCTGATGGCCAAGCGTTGGGGCATCCGGCGCGAGGACCAGGACGCCCTGGCGATCCAGAGTCATCATCGCATGGCCCAGGCCTATGCCGACGGCCTGTTCGACGATCTAGTCACACCATTCCGAGGCCTGAAGCGCGACAACAACCTGCGGCCAGGGATCGATCCGGCCAAGGTGGCGGCCATGAAGCCGGTGTTCGACCGTGAACACGGCACGCTGACGGCGGCCAACTCCACGCCCCTGACCGACGGCGCCTCGACCGTGCTGTTGGCCAGCGAGGACTGGGCCAAGGCCCGGGGCTTGCCGGTGCTGGCCTGGCTGAGGGCGGGCGAGACGGCGGCCGTCGATTTCGTCCAGGGCGACGAAGGCCTGTTGATGGCGCCGGCCTACGCTGTGCCGCGCATGCTGGGAAAGCTCGGACTGTCGCTGCAGGACTTCGACTTCTACGAAATCCATGAGGCTTTCGCGGCCCAGGTGCTGTGCACGCTGAAGGCCTGGGAGGACGAGGATTACGCGCGCACGCGCCTGGGTCTCGACCGCGCGCCGGGGGCGATCGACCGCACCCGCCTGAACGTGCACGGCAGCTCGCTGGCCGCGGGGCATCCGTTCGCCGCCACCGGTGGGCGGATTCTGGCGCACCTGGCCGCCATGCTGAACCGCAAGGGAAGCGGCCGGGGCCTGATCTCGATCTGCGCCGCCGGTGGGCAGGGCGTCGTGGTGGTGCTGGAGAAATGACGGGCGAGCGGATCACCCTCGACGGCGCTGACGCCGATCGCCTTTGGACCGAGCGTTTCTGGACCCGGTTCTACAGGCCCGGCGTACCGGCCACGATAGACAATGAGCTGGCCTCATGGCGCTCGGTCGCCGAGCTGTTCGCGGCGGATGCGGCGCGCTACGCCGATCGGACCGGTTTCGTCAGCATGGGTTCGGGCGTCACCTACGGCCGGGCGCTGGCCGATGCGCGGGCCTTCGCGGCCTGGCTGCAATCGATCGGCGTGAAGCCCGGCGATCGCGTGGCGCTGATGATGCCCAACTGTCTGCAGTATCCCGTCGCCCTGTTCGGCGTGCTGACGGCGGGCGCGGTGGTGGTCAACGTCAACCCGCTCTATACGCCGCGCGAGCTTGGCCACCAGTTGAAGGACAGCGGCGCGGTCGCCATCGTGGTGATGGACATGTTCGCCCATACGCTGGAACAGGCGCTGGACGGAACGGCGGTCCGGCAGGTGGTCGTCACGGCGATGGGCGACATGATGGGCGCGGCCAAGGGCGCGGCGATCAACGCGTTGTTGCGTCACGTGGAGAAGCTGGTTCCGAAATGGCGGCTGCCCGGCCACGCACGCTGGCCAAGGCTGATGCGCCAGGCGCGGCGCCTGAAGCTGAAGCCGGTCAACACCGGCCCCGAGGACCTGGCTTTCCTGCAATATACCGGCGGGACGACTGGGGTGGCCAAGGGGGCGATGCTGACCCACCGCAACATCCTGGCCAACGTGCTGCAAGGGCGGGTCTGGATCATGACCCAGATCCCGTCGGACCAGGCGGTCGGCAATGTCACGATGCTGCCGCTCTATCACGTGTTCTCCCTGACGGCGAACCTGCTGATGTTCGTCGGCGTGGGCGGCCGCAACATCCTGATCGCCAATCCGCGTGACGCCAAACGGGTCGAATGGGTGTTGCGTCACGAAGGCTTCGCGGGCCTGGCCGGGCTGAACACGCTGTTCGCCAGCCTGCTGAAGAACGAGGCGTTCAGGGCGCGCGACTTCTCCGATTTGCGGCTGACGATCGCCGGCGGCATGGCCACCCAGCGCGCCGTGGCTGAGGAATGGGAGGCGGTGACGGGCTCGCCGGTGATCGAGGGTTATGGCCTGACGGAATGCTCGCCGGTGGTCTGCATCGGCTATGTCGATCTCGAGAAGCCCCAGACCATGGGTTTCGACGGCGCCGTGGGCCTGCCCGTTCCGTCCACGGAGGTGCGCATGCGCCGCGAGGATGGAAGCTGGTGCGGCGTCGATGAGCCGGGCGAGCTGCACGTACGCGGCCCGCAGGTCATGCGTGGCTACTGGAAGCATCCGGAGGAGACCGCCAAGGTTCTGTCGCGCGACGGCTGGCTGGCCACGGGCGACATCGGCGTGATGCAGGCCGATGGCCGCGTGCGGCTGCTCGACCGGTTGAAGGAGATGATCCTGGTTTCGGGCTTCAACGTCTATCCGAGCGAGATCGAGGACGTGGTCGCCAGCCATCCCCTTGTGGACGAGGTCGCCGCGATCGGTGTGCCCGACCCGATCCAGGGAGAGCGGATCAAGGTGGTTGTCGTACCGCTGTCGTCTGAACTGACAGCGGAGATGGTCGTCGCCCACTGCCGCGAGCGGCTGACGGCCTACAAGGTCCCCAGGATCGTGGAGTTTCGCGTCGAGCCCCTGCCCAAGACGCCGGTCGGCAAGGTGTTGCGCCGTGCGTTAAAGGCCTGACGGCGCGCCGGTATCCGCGCTTCAGACCAAGCTCGCCAGGGCCCGGCCCGCGGCCCGGCCCGAGAACATGCAACCGCCGAGGAAGGTGCCCTCCAGGGCGCTGTAGCCATGCAGGCCGCCCCCTCCGAACCCGGACGCCTCGCCGGCGGCGTACAGGCCTTCCAGCGGCGCGCCTTGCGGCGTCAGCACCCGGCCGGTGAGGTCGGTTTGCAGTCCGCCCAGCGACTTGCGCGTCAGGACATGCAGTTTCACCCCGATCAGCGGCCCGGCCTTGGGATCGAGAATGCGGTGGGGGGCGGCCGTACGAGCCAGTCGGTCGCCGAGGGCGCGGCGGCTGTTATGAATTCCCATCACCTGCAAGTCCTTGGTGAAGGGGTTGGCGATCTGGGCGTCGCGATCCTCGATCTGGCGACGGACCAGCGCCGCGTCGAGCAGCGGGCGTTCGGTCAGGCCGTTCATCCGCCCGACCAAGTCTTCCACCGTGTCGGCGACCACGAAGTCGGCGCCGTGGCGCTTGAAGGCGTCGACCTCGGGCGGCGCGCCCTTGCCCAGGCGCGAGCGCAGCAGGGATAGCCGTCGGCGATGGGTGATATCGCCGTTCTGTTCGGAGCCCGAGAGGGCGAACTCCTTCTCGAGGATCTTCTGGGTGACGATGAACCAGGAGTGGTCGTGCTCGGCGAGGTCCGGCGTGGTGCGCAGGTGGCGCAAGGTGGCGACGGTGTCGTAGCCGGGCAGGGCGGGGAAGGGCAGGCGCCGGCCCAGGGCGTCGAACCACATAGCCGAGGGGCCCGGCAGGATACGGATGGCGTGGCGGGGCCAGATCGGACTCCAGTTCCGCACGCCCTCGACATAGTGCCACATGCGGTCGCGGTTCACGAGGCGAGCTCCCGCAGAGGCGGCGATGTCCAGCATTCGCCCGTCCACGTGGGCCGGCACGCCGGTGATCATGTGGGCCGGCGGGCTCCCCAGCCGCTCGGGCCAGTAGCGCCGCACCAGGTCATGATTGCCGCCGATGCCGCCGGTAGCCAGGACGACAGCGTGGGCCTTCAGGGTGAAATCGCCCACCACTTGGCGGTTGGACGGCGCTCCGCGCGGCGCGTCATCGGCAGCCAGCAGCGACCCGGCCACCCCGGTCACGCGGCCGCCCTCGACCAGCAGGTCGTCCACGCGGCAGCGATGATGGAAGGTTAGCCGGCCGTCGGCGGCCGCTCGGCGCGCCCGGTCGGCGAAGGGTTCGGACACGCCCGTGCCGGTTCCCCAGGCGACGTGGAAGCGCGGCACGGAATTGCCGTGGCCCAGGGCTTGCCCAGCTCCGCGCTCGGCCCAGCCGACCATCGGGGTCAAGGTGATCCCATGTCGACGCAACCAGTCGCGTTTCTCGCCGGCGGCGAACTCGACATAGGCGCGGCCCCAGCGGATCGCCCATTCGTCCTCGGGCAGGGGACCGTCCAGGCGGTCCCAGTCCGCGCTGCCCATCCAGTCGCGCCAGGCCAGGTCCAGGCTGTCGCGTATGCCGAGACGGCGTTGCTCCGGGGAGTCCACAAGAAACAGGCCGCCGAACGACCAGAACGCCTGGCCGCCCAGATTGGCGGGGTTTTCCTGATCGACCAGGGCGACCCGTTTGCCGGCCTGGACCAACTCGTTCGCCGCCACCAGTCCGGCCAGTCCGCCCCCAACGACGATGACGTCCGCGTCCATCCTTACGCCCTCCGATCAACACCGGGAGCTTGGGTATTTTTACAGTGTTGTAAATAGCAATTTTGAAGCGAGGTGGAAAAGGGCCTGCCTAGGTCGTCAGACGCCGTTGCTCGCGGCGAAGGGCGGTCAGGCGCCGCAACGGAACTGAACATTGATGTAAGTAAAGTATTGACATGCGAGTGAATAGGTAGAACGTGCGGCCCAACCTTGGGGTGTAAGCCGCCATGCCCCAGGGAGCTTACGACAGGCGGGGGAAACGTTCACCGGGCCAGGCGCAGAGCTGGGCCGGAAGGGGAGGATTAGGCATGGCTTCATCGGCCTGCGTTCGCACGCGTCTGGCTTTCACCGTATCGACCATAGCTCTGGCCATGGCGGCGCCGGCGCTGGCCCAGCAAGCGGTTGACGCTCAACAGGTGACGACAGTCGATAACATCATCGTCACGGCCCAGAAGCGCGAGGAGTCGATCCAGACCGTGCCGATCGCGGTGTCCGCCTTTTCGGGCAAGACGCTGGACCAGATGAAGATCGAGGGCGGCCCCGAACTGATGCGGGCCATTCCCAACGTCAGCTTCTCCAAGAACAACTTCTCGATGTACAATTTTTCCATCCGCGGGATCGGCACCAAGGCCATTTCCGCGGCGTCGGACCCCGCGGTGGCGGTCAGCTTCAACAACACGCCTCTCATCCGTAACCGGCTGTTCGAGCAGGAGTACCTGGACGTCAATCGCGTCGAGGTGCTTCGCGGACCGCAGGGCACCCTCTATGGGCGCAACGCCACGGCGGGTGTGGTCAACATGATCCCGAACCTCCCGGGCTCGGAATTCGAGGGCATGGTGAAGGGGGAGGTCGGCAACTTCGGCTCCCTCCGAGGGCAGGGCATGATCAACCTGCCGCTGACGGACACCTTCAGCCTGCGCGCCGCGGGATCGTTCACCCAGCGCGACGGCTTCGATCACAACACCTACAAGGACACCGACATCAACGGTCGCGACCTGTGGTCCACCCGCTTGTCGGTTGCGTGGAAGCCCAACAGCCGGTTCAGCGCCAACCTGATCTGGGAACATTTCAACGAAGACGACGACCGGTCGCGGACGGGCAAGCAGTTGTGCACCCCCGACCCTGGGCCGAGCCAGGTCGGAACGGCGGTGATTTCCAATCTCGCCGATCGCGGTCGCCTGGGGCAGGGGTGTCTGCCCAGGTCGCTCTACAGCGACAGCGCCTACGGGGCGCCCAACGCCTCGGGTCTGTCGCAGCTGTTCGTCCTGTCCGGCGTGGGGCTGGGTTACTCGACTCCCGACGCCGCCTTCGACAATTTCGTCTTTGCGATCAAGCCCGGGGTCAATCCCTATGAGGGCGTCACGCAGTCGCGCGATCTTCATGAGGTCGCCACCAGCTACGACCCTCGTTTCCGCGCCAAGAACGATGTGTTTCAGTTCAATCTGGAATATCAGCTCTCGGATGACCTGACGCTGCATTCCCAGACGGCCTATTCCAAGGATCGATACTATTCGACCCAGGATTACGCGCGTTATCTGTCCAATCCGATCTTCAACGACAGCAATAATCTGTACGGGGGGGGAGGCGAGGCCTGGGACACGAAGATCGCGCCGGGCGGCTATTTCAACGACCCGCAACTGGGGCCGTCCAATCGCATGGAAGCGGCGGATCTCAGCCAATCTAGGAACCGCCAGTGGACGCAGGAATTCCGCCTGCAATCCTCCTCTTCAGGACGATTCAACTTCAACCTTGGCGCAAACTATCTCGACTTCAAAACCGAGGATAACTACTACGTTTTCAACAACACCTTCACCTACTTGGCCAAATATTTCTATGATGGCGTAGACGGTGTGTTTTCGCCCTTGAAGTACAATGGTTGCGTGGATGGTTCGGACGGCGAGTGCATCTATGTCGACCAGTCGCCTCTGAATAAGCTTGTCGGCGACGGTCACAACTATTTCCGCAGCAAGAACGTCGTCTCGACGCGCTCATGGGCGGTGTTTGGCGAGGGCTATTACGACCTGCGGCCGGATCTGCGCCTGACGGCGGGCCTGCGCTATACCGACGACACCAAGACCACGACCCCCTATCCCAGCCAGTTGCTGCTCGGCACCTGGGACGCGGTTGGCGTGGGGCCGTCTTCGGGCGGCAACATCGCGCGGGGCTATGTCGCCCTGGATGACGTCAAGCAACACTGGGGCGCCGTGACCGGCCGTCTGGTCCTGGATTGGAAGCCGACCGACGACGTTCTCGTCTATGCGTCCTACAGCCACGGCTACAAGGGCGGGGGAACCAATCCGCCGCGCGCGGATATCAGTCCGCTGGTCGTGCAGTATCAGGCCCTGGCGACGACCTTCGCGCCGGAATATGTCGACTCCTTCGAAGTGGGGGTGAAGTCGACGCTCGACGAAGGGCGAGTGCGGCTGAACGCAACCGCGTTCTACTACAACTACACGGACTATCAGGTTTCCCAGATCGTCGACCGCACTTCGTTGAACGAGAACTTCGACGCCAAATCGATGGGCCTGGAATTCGAAGCCGTCTGGCGGCCGGTCCCGGATTTCCGCCTCGACGCCAACCTGGGCCTGCTGAAGACCAAGGTGGGCGAGGGCGAGAGCTCCATCGACGTCATGAACAGGACCCAGGGCAATCCTGACTGGATGACCATTCGCCCTTGGGTCCAGGTGCCATCCAACTGCGTGGCGCCGAAGGCCTATGTCGAGACCATCATGAACAGTCCACTGGGCCAGGCCTTGTCGGCGAACGCGCTGGCGGCCCTTTGCGGCGGGGCGGCGCGACTAGGCTCTTACGATCCAAACTTCCCCGGATTGTTCCCCTTCTGGGCCTTCTTCGGCATCATCTACAACCCGCTGACGGATGCGCCGAACGCGGGCAAGGGGTTCTCGGCGGATCTGGGTGGAAATGAACTGCCGAACGCGCCGCATGTGACGGCGAACATCGGCGCTCAATACACATTCCACCTGGCGGACTGGGATTTGACGGCGCGGGGCGACTATTACCGGCAATCGTCGAGCTATTTCCGCGTCTACAACACCGACTACGATCGCCTGAAGGGGTGGGGCAACCTCGGCATAACCGTCACGCTGGAGAACGCGCCTCTCAACCTGACGGCCCAGTTCTACGTGAAGAACCTGCTCAACAAGGCCCCCATCATCGACGCGTACACAAACAGCGACGACTCGATGCTGACCACCAACGTCTTCACCCTGGATCCGCGGATCGTCGGGTTCAATCTGTCGAAACGCTTCTGATGTTCCAGCCGCCGCCGGGGTGACCCGGCGGCGGTTCGCTTTTTCTCGATCATCAACCGCCGTTCGGCGGGCGTTTCCGGTTGAGAATTCCATCTAATATATTGAAAAATAAAAACAATTTGACTCCTCTGGGTACTATTGAGATGGTTGTTAACGGCAACCTTGAGTTGCCGAAAAACAAGAGTGGAGGAAATCACATGTTCAAGAAATTCGCCCTGATCGCCGCGACCAGCATGCTGCTCGCCGCCAGCCAGGCTTCGGCCTCGATCACTCCGTCGGGCGCTGTCACCGTGACCGTCACGGGCACGGTGAGCCAGTCGGTGACCCTGACCTGCAGCAAGTCGTTCCCCGCCACGGTGAACAGCGCAACCAACACCATCACCGTCCACACGACGGGCCAGAACTTCGGTTCGGGCACCTGCGGCCTGGTCACCTTCACGTCCGACTGGAACGTGGCCGCGACGCCGGTCACCGGTGGCGCCACGCTGAACGTGACCAACATCAAGGCCAACACCCTGACCGGCAGCTGCACCCAGGTCGCCGGCAACGTGGTCGCCGGGACCTGGACCAACCCCGCTGGCGGCACGGCCGGCAAGGGCCAGGTGTCGGGCTCGATCGGCGGCGTCTCCTTCGGCGCGCCCAAGGCCTGCAACCTGAACATCACTTCGCTGACGAGCTCGCCTGACTTGACTATCCTCTAGGCGAATTTCGGGAACCGCCCGTCAGGGCGGTTCCCGATCCCGCATCTCGCGGACTGTGTCCGCGGTGGACTGTGTCGATAAGGTAGGCCGCGTCGTGTTGGTCGTCGAAAACGTCTCCAAATCCTACGCCCAAGGCGATGGCGCGGTTCTGAAAGACGTATCGCTGCATTTGCAGCGGGCCGAATTCGCGGCCCTGGTCGGCCCGTCCGGCTCCGGAAAAAGCACTCTCCTCAATCTTGTCGGCCTTCTGGATCGTCCCGATGATGGCGGGATCCAGATCGACGGCCGCGCCGTTGGCGCGCTCACGGCCCTCGAGGCGGCGCGCGTGCGCAATCACCTCATCGGTTTCGTGTTCCAGTCGTTTCATCTCCTTTCGCGCCAGACCGCATGGGAGAATGTGGCGCTGCCGCTGTTTCATCGCGGGGTTGGCCGGAGCGAGCGCAAGGTCCGTGCGCTGGCCATGCTCGACCGCGTGGGCCTGTCGGACCGGTCGTACTATCGGCCTGAGCAAATGTCGGGCGGCCAGCGCCAGCGGGTGGCGATCGCCCGTGCGCTGGTGGGAGACCCGCGCCTCATACTGGCTGACGAACCCACCGGGAATCTGGATAGCGCGACCGGCGCCCAGATCATGGATCTCCTGCGTACGCTCAATCGGGATTTGGGCGTGACCATCCTGATGGTCACGCACGACCGCGACATGGCCAAGTGTTGCGACCGGGTGATCGAGGTCCGCGACGGCCGAATCGGTTCGACTTTGGGGGCGGGATGAGCAGCAGGGGCGTGAGCCTTGCGGAGCTGACGCTGGAGGCCTTGGCCAATCTG
>Ga0247731_1000259_pt1 | contig 14808 bp, 6 predicted proteins | sample UWRJL088202R2_FD_180938 | JGI IMG/M metagenome (GOLD analysis project Ga0247731, IMG submission 180938) | Plant litter microbial communities from Arlington Agricultural Research Station in Wisconsin, United States - UWRJ-L088-202R-2 | ecosystem: Environmental > Terrestrial > Plant litter >...
GCCTCGCTGCCGGTCGACGTGATCGGCATCGAGGACCTGCAGAAGCAGGGCTCGCCCTCGACGGTGGAGATGCTGAAGGCCCTGCCGGTCTCGAACGGCGTGCTGGGCGACACCAACCAGTTCGACGCGCGCGCCCAGGGCTCGGAAGGCTCGGGGTCGGTCAACCTGCGGGGCCTCGGCTCGCAGCGCACCCTGGTGCTGCTGAACGGCCGGCGCATGGCCATCAACCCGCTGGCCGCGGCCGGGGCGGGGATCGTCGACACCAACATCATCCCGGGCGCCGCCATCGGCCGGATCGAGGTGCTGAAGGACGGGGCGGCGGCGACCTATGGCTCGGACGCCATCGCCGGCGTCGTCAACTTCATCACCCGCAAGAACTTCAACGGGCTGGAGGCGGGGGCCGACTACCGGTTCATCGACGGCTCCAAGGGCGATTACGGCCTGAACGTCACCTACGGCAAGGTCTGGGACAACGCCAACATCCTGGCCAGCGTGGGCTGGCAGCATCGCTCCAAGCTGACGGTCGCCGACCGCGACTGGGCCAACAAGCCGTACCTGGACAATCCCGAGGCCGGCTGGTCGGCGGCAGGCAATCCCTCGACCTTCATCCCCGCAGCGGCCTCGACCACCGGCTTCCGCGATCCCAGCTGTACGTCCTTGGGCGGCTATGCCGGCTTCAGCGGCGTGACGCCGGTCTGCTACTGGCACTATTCGCCGTTCGACAACCTGGTCGAGAAGCAGGACGCCATTCAGGCCTATGGCGAGATCAACGCCGACCTGTCGGCCAAGACCAAGTTCCACATGGAGGCGCTCTACAGCCACACCGACGTTCCCGACTGGAACACCTCTCCGTCCTACGCCGCCCTGGCGGTGCCGACCGCCGAGGTCGCGCTCGCGCCGTCCCTGGTCGGGCGCTACTACGTGCCGGCCAACAATCCGGGCCTGATCGCCTTCATGGCGGCCAACCCGACCATCGTCACCACCAGCCTGATCACCGGGACCCAGGCCACCGTGCCCTCGGCCGTCCTGGCGGGCGGGGCGATCAACGCCGCCAACCGGCCTTACGGCCTGGGCGGCAATCCCGCCTTCGGCTACGGCCCCTCGATCGGCGCGCGGTCCTATGACGCCTATCGCGTCTCGGGCGACCTGTCGGGCGAGTTCGACAACGGCATCGGCTGGGACATCGCCCTGACCTACTCCCAGGAGATCGGGATCCGGACGGGCTACGACACGCTGGTCAACCGCTACCAGCTGGCCCTGCGCGGCCTGGGCGGTCCGCGTTGCGACACCGATGCGGGCACGCCCGGCATCCAAGGCGTGCCCGGCGCGGGCGGCTGTCTGTTCTACAACCCCTTCGCCAACGCCATCCCGGGCAACGCCATCACCGGCGTGGCCAACGCCGGCTACAATCCGGCCCTGGCCAACAGCGAGGAGGTGACGCGCTGGTTCTTCCAGAAGCTGACGACCAAGCAGGCCTCGCGCCTGTTCGTCGGCGAGGCGGTGCTGAACGGCAAGACCAACATCACCCTGCCGGGCGGCGACATCGCCTGGGCCGCCGGGGTGCAGTACCGCCGCACCTACTTCAAGTCCGACTACAACGACATCAGCAACGCCCTGATCAATCCGTGCGTCAACACGCCCGACTTCGGCGTGACCAACTGCACCGGCTCGGTCCGCAACGGGCCGTTCATGTTCCTGGGCGTCAACACCCCGGCCGACAAGCAGAGCGACGTGATGGCCGCCTTCGGCGAGCTGTCGGTGCCGATCGCCGAGAGCATCCAGCTGCAACTGGCCGCCCGCTACGAGGACTATGGCGGGCCCACCGGCTCGACCTTCAACCCCAAGGCCGCGATCCGCTGGCAGGCCACCTCATGGCTGGCGTTCCGCGCCTCGGCCGGCTCGACCTTCCGCGGCCCGCCCGACCCGCAACTGGTGACCTCGTCGGTCACCTCGCTGCAAAGCATCCTGGGGGTGTTCCGGGCGGTCGACATCTATGGCAATCCCGACCTGGCGCCGGAAAAGGCCGACACCTACAACGCCGGGGTCCTGTTCAAGACGGGCAACTTCAAGGCCAGCATCGACTACTTCCGCTTCGACTTCGACAAGCCGATCGTCGCCGAGCCGGTCGGGGGCATGGTCAACGCCCTCTATCCGAACGGCACGGCTGGCGCCAACAACTGCGGCGCGGCGGCCTATGCGGCGCTCCAGGCGCGGTTCACCTTCACCACCAGCTGCAACACCATCTCGTCGCTGGCCCGGTTGAAGACCTACTATGTGAACGGCCCGTCGATCCGCAATTCGGGCTTCGACTTCTCGGCCGACTACCGGTTCCAGGACGTGCTGGGCGGCGACGTCACGATCGGCGCCAACGCCACCTACATCCAGGAATACAAGGTCGCCGCCCAGAGCGTCGAAGGGATCGTGGTCACGCCGGCCTTCGACGCGGTGGGCAAGCTGAACTACCAGACCATCGCCGTGCCCATCCCGCAGTGGAAGGGCGACGCCTACGCCGAATGGACGGTGGGGCCGCATAACCTGCGGGTCACGGTCCACTATATCGACAGCTACACCGACCAGCGTACCGCCCCGTTCCTGGCCGGGGCCTACAAGGACTCCACCGGCGCGCCGGTGCAGGTCGCGGCCGGCAAGACGATCGACAAGCAGATCCTCACCGACCTGGCCTACCGGGTGTTCCTGCCGTGGGACACCACCCTGACGGCGGCGATCACCAACGTCTTCGACGAGGACCCGTCCTACGCTCGCCTCGACCTGGGCTACGACCCGTTCACGGGCGACCCGCTGGGCCGGACCTACAAGGTGGGGGTGAAGAAGAAGTTCTAGGCGCCTTGAACCCTCTCCCGGAGGGGAGAGGGTTTTCTTTTACTTCGAAAACAACCCCGTCAGCAGCGGCCGGGCGAACAGCCTGGCCGCGTCGTCGCGTTCCAGGCTGGGCAGCCAGCGTTCCAGCGAGGCGGCGGCGTTGAGCATGGAGTTGATCATGTGCGCCGCGATCATCGGATCGACCGCCCGCACCGAGCCCTCGGCGATGCCGTCGGAAATGATCGCCGCGAAGCGCTCCGAACCGCGGGCGTAGCCTTGCGACATCTCATGGCGCAGCTCGATCGGCAGGGCGCCCATCGACGAGGCGCGCAGCAGCGGGCCGTGGTCCGACAGCTGGTAGGCCACCAGTGCGGCCGTCGCCGACGACAGCTGCGCCCAGCCGTCCACGCCCAGGGCCCGGGCGTCGACCTGGGCCTTGCGGGTGACGGCGAAGGTGCGCTCGAAGCACTCGACCACCAGGGCGTCCTTGTCGTTGTGGTGGTGGTAGAACGAGCCTTTGGTGACGTTCAGCTGGGCCGAGATGTCTTCGACCGAAGCCCCGCGATAGCCGCGCTGGTTGATCAGCCGTGTAGCGGCGACCAGGAAGGTCTCGCGCCACTCCTGGCCGTCGGGCGACAGCGGCGTCGGGTCGGGCAGGGCCAGCGGCTCCCAGGCGCGACCGGGCTGGACCAGGCCGTTGACCAGGATGTCGTACATCTTGTCGCGCACGCGGCCGTAGTCGTCGGTGTCGTAGCGGCGCAGCCATGAGCCGGACCAGAACACCTGCTCCAGCAGCAGATGGGTGCGGGCGTTGCGGTCCAGCTTGTCCAGGTGGTCGAAAGCCTGGCCCTCGAAGAAGCGCCGCACCCGGCGGAACAGATCGTTGAACGCGCCCTGGACCGAGGTGCGCAGGGGCTCCTTCAGGGCCCGCATCTCGGTGAAGCTGGTCAGGGGCGTTTCCTCGCCCAGCCGCACCCGGCGGCTGAGGTCGAGATGCAGGTCGAGGAATTTCAGCAGCTGGCTGGGGGCGTCGGGCGCCTTGGCGGCCTCGGTGACCAGGTCGTCGAAGCGTTCGATGCCGCGCATGAAGCAGGCGGCGGCCAGATCGTCCTTCTTGCGGTAGTAGTAGGTGACGCTGGTGGTGATCAGCCCGACCTTGGCGGCGACGTCGGCCAGGGTCATGCCCTTGACGCCCTGGCGGTTCAGGATCGCGGTCGCGGCGGCGAGGATCGCCTCCTTCTTCTTCGCGTACCGCTCGGTGGCGGGGCTCGCGATCCGGCCGTCGTCCATGTGTCGCCCCTGCTTTTCGGCCGTTCGCGCGGGTCTGTGGACCCGTTGGTCCAATTTAGGAAGCCCTGGTTTGACGACAAGGCGACCGACGCGTTTCGGCGCCGCTTTCGTGGGCGTGGAATCTTGCTGGCGTGTTGCAGGAACAAGGCGCGAGGGTGGCGCTTCGAAAGGCTGGGACGTATCGGCGTCGGTCGGTGATCCCCGGATTCGCTTTCCTAGGCCTTGTGCCTAGGACCCATGGGGGGGCTTGGCGCTGAGCTAACACAAGCCCGCCGCCAGCGTGGTCGCGCAACGTTCAATTCAGAATGGGCGGAAGCCATGGGTCCTAGGCACAAGGCCTAGGAAGACAGGCTTATTGAGGGTGACGACTGTCGATCTCGTTCAGGACGCCTGCCGCGCCTGTTCGGCCGGTTCCGGCGACTCGGCCAGGACCGCGACGATGGCCTGGACCAGGGCTCCGGGCGACAGCGGCTTGGCCACCGCGCCGTTCATGCCGGCCGCCAGGTACGAGGCCTGCTGATGGGCCAGGGCGTTGGCGGTCATGGCGATGATCGGGGTCTGGGCCGCCGTCCCGCCCAGCTCGCGGATGCGCCGGGTGGCTTCGATCCCGTCCATGCCGGGCATCTGGATATCCATGAAGATCAGGTCGAAGCCAGGCCCGCCGCGTTCGACCGCCTCCAGGCCCTGGATGCCGTCGTCGGCCGTCTCGACCCGGGCGCCCATCGCCTGCAACAGGCGGCTGGCGATCAGGCGGTTGGTGGCGTTGTCCTCGACGATCAGCACCCGCACGTCGGACAGCAGGCCGACGTCGTCGGTCTCATCGCTGGCGGCGGCCTGGCCGGCGGGCGGGGCGGCGATCTCCAGCCAGAAGATCGAGCCGCCGCCGGGACGAGGGTGGAAGCCGACCTCGCCGCCCATCAGGCCGGCCAGCCGCCGGGTGATCGACAGGCCCAGACCCGCCCCACCGAAGCGCCGGGTGGTCGAGCCGTCGGCCTGGCTGAAGCGCTCGAACAGGCCGTCGGCGGCGTCCTGGTCGATGCCCACGCCGGTGTCCTCGATCTCGAAGCGCAGGCGGGGTTCGGTCGTGGAGCCGCCGGTCGTCAGCCGCGCCTGGACCTCGCCCTCCAGGGTGAACTTCACCGCGTTGCCCAGCAGGTTGAACAATCCCTGGCGCAGCCGCAGCGGGTCGGCCTCGATCCAGCCGACGCCGGGGTCGGCCGACACGGTCAGGGCCAGGCCCTTCTGGACGGCCTGGGGCCGCAGCAGGTCCGCGACGCTCCGCAGCAGGGCGGCCGGATCGATCGGTTCGGGGGCCAGCTCCAGCTTGCCGGCCTCGATCTTGGAGAAGTCGATGATGTCGTTGAGCAGTTCCGACAGCATGGCGCCGCAGCCCAGGGCCTCGGTCAGCAGCATGCGGCCGTCCGCCGACAGCTTCTCGCGCTTGAGCAGGTGCATCACGCCCAGCACGCCGTTCATCGGGGTGCGGATCTCGTGGCTCATATTGGCCAGGAACTGGGCCTTGGCGTCGGCGGCCTCCAGGGCCGCGTCGCGGGCGGCGACCAGTTCGGTGACGTCCTGGCTGATGCCGATCACGTCCCAGGCCTTGGCGCTGGCCCCGCGCACCCCGCGCCAGGCCGCGCGCATCCACGCCCAGGTCTGGCTGGCCGGATCGAGATAGCGATAGCCCAGCATGTTGTGTTCGCCGGTCGCCAGGGTGTGGCTGAAGGCCTCCCAGACGCGCTGGCGGTCCTCGGCGTGGATCGAGCTGGTCATCTCCTCCACGGTCATGGTCCGCACGCCGCCCTGGGGCGAGGACGGGGTCGGGATGTCCTGCTCGAAGACATAGACCCCCTTGCGCGGGTCGAAGCGCCAGACATAGACGCCGGCCGAACTGCGCAGCAGTTCGTTGGCGCGCTCGGACTGCTGGCGCTCGATTCGCCGGACGCGGTCCTCGGTGAAGTCCTGGAAGACGATCAGCAGGGCTTCGCCCCCAAGCGTTCCTGGCAGCATCTTGGTCTGCGAGCGCACCCACAGCCAGCCGCCGCCCTTGCGGGCCAGGCGGTGCTCGGACCGCGCCTCGCCCTGGGCGCGCAGGGTGGCGCCGATCTCATGGATGATCTGGGTGTCGTGCAGGTGGAAGAAGTCGCGGACCGGCCGGCCCAGGGTCTCCTCGGGGCTCCAGCCGGTCAGGCGCGGCCAGGCGGGATTGACCCGGACGATGGCGTCGTTCTCCAGCACCACGAACATGTCGAGGCTGCTCTCGAAGAACCAGTCGGCGGCGGCCTGCTCGATGCCGGATCCCATGTCTTCCCCCGGCGGGTCATGGGGCGCCTTGTCTCGCAAGTGCTTGCCCATCCCCGCTCCCTAGTTTTCAATCACCTTGCGCATGACGGGGTAAAGGTAGCGTTGCGACATACCGCCCCTTCGATCGCCACCAACAAGCCAGTAAGCCGCCTCCACAGGACGGCCGTAGGAGGAACCGCCTTGAGCACGCCTGAAGCCGTGGGTCTGTCGTCCGACCGACTGAAGCGCATCGACACCTTCATCCAGGATCGCTACGTCGCGCCCGGAAAACTGCCCTGCGCCTTGGTTCAGGTCTGGCGTCGCGGCCAATTGGCGCACACCACGATTTTGGGCTCTGCCGACAAGGAGCGCGGGCTTCCGCTCAAGGCAGACAGCCTATTCCGCATCTATTCGATGACCAAGCCGATCACCTCGATCGCCTTCATGATGCTGGTCGAGGAGGGCAAGGTCGCGCTGGACGATCCGGTGCACCGCTACATCCCGCACTGGAAGACCCTGGGCGTGTTCCAGGCCGGCGTGGCGGGAGCGTTCCAGACCAAGCCCGTCGACGAGCCGATGCGGATCATCGACCTGCTGCGCCATACCGCCGGCCTGACCTACGGCTTCCAGCAACGCTCGAATGTCGACGCGGCCTATCGCAAGCTGAAGCTGGACGGCGTCGACAGCGAGGGCGGGCTGCTCGACTTCATCGGCGCCCTGGGAACCGTGCCGCTAGAGTTCTCGCCCGGCGAATCCTGGAACTATTCGGTGGCCACCGACGTGCTGGGTTACCTCGTCCAGCTGATCTCGGGCCAGCCGTTCGACGTGTTCCTCAAGGAGAAGATCTTCGAGCCGCTGAAGATGGTCGATACCGGCTTCTTCGTGCCCGAAGGCCAGCGTCACCGGTTCACGGCCTGCTACACCCTGAACCCCAAGGGCGAGGTGGTGCTGCAGGATGATCCGGCCACCAGCCATTACCTGTCGGACCCGGCGGTGAAGTCGGGCGGCGGCGGGCTGGTCTCGACGGCCGACGACTACATGCGCTTCTGCCGCATGCTGCTGAACGGCGGCGAGCTGGACGGCGCGCGAATCGTCAGCCCCAAGACCTTGAAGCTGATGACGATGAATCATCTGCCGGGCGGCAAGGAGCTGACGGAGATGTCGCAGTCGCTGTTCAGCGAGGCGGTGTTCGAGGGGCTGGGTTTCGGCCTCGGCTTCGCCATGACGGTGGATCAGGCGCGGACCAAGAACCTGGGCTCGCTGGGCGAATATTTCTGGGGCGGCATGGCCTCGACCGCCTTCTGGATCGACCCCGTCGAGGACCTGGCGGTAGTGTTCATGACCCAGCTGATCCCGTCCTCGGCCTATCCGATCCGGCGCGAACTGCGGACGCTGGTCTATGCGGCGCTGACGGAGAGCAACGCTTAGGTCGAGCTCACAAGAAAGCGGCGCGGGAGAGGGCTCCCGCGCCGAGTGCGCTTCACCTAGTCGACACGCCGGAGCGGCGCGCCACGTGCGCGGAAGGGGCGACTTCGAAGACGTGGAACGCGTGCAAGCAGCGTCCGGAAGTCGACCTCACGCGTACGCCCTCGACAGTCGGAGCTGATAGATCGGCTTGTCCCGCTCTCCCGGCGGGCGTTGCGTTCTGGCGGTTTCCCCCCGCCCCGCACGGATGGCTCCGGCTGAAACTACAGTTTTCGAATTTCGAGTATGAATGCGGCGGCGTCAATGGCCGGGCGCCTAAATTCCCGGCGCCGTTACGGACCTCTGGACTTCGGCGCTGGGTCGTGCAGGGTTCGCTTCAAACAACCGTTCAAAAGAACGCAACCACGAACTTGAGGGTGGAAACCGCCATGGCCGCGATCAACAACGTCACGGATCTGACCGTCGAAGGCGACATCGGCGTCGTCACGCTGAACTCGCCGCCGGTCAACGCCCTGGGCGCGGCGGTCCGCCAAGGGCTGAAGGACGCTTTCGAGGCGGCCATCGCCGACCCGGCGGTCCAGGCCATCGTGCTGATCTGCGCGGGCAAGACCTTCATCGCCGGCGCCGACATCACCGAATTCGGCAAGCCGATGACGGGCCCGACCTTGCAAGAGGTGCAGGCCGTCATCGAGAACTCGCCTAAGCCGGTGGTCGCCGCGATCCACGGCACCGTGCTGGGTGGCGGCCTGGAGGTCGCCCTGGTCGCCCACTATCGCGTCGCCGTGGCCTCGGCCAAGGCGGGCCTGCCCGAAGTGAACATCGGCCTGCTGCCGGGCGCCGGCGGCACCCAGCGCCTGCCGCGCGTGGTGGGTCCGGAAAAGGCCCTGGAGATGGTCACCACCGGCCAGCACATCCCGGCCAAGGCGGCGCTGGCCATGGGCCTGTTCGACAGCATCGTCGAGGAAGACGCCCTGCGCGACGGGGCCATCGCCTTCGCCAAGGTGGTGCTGGCCGAGGGCAAGCCCCTCACCCGCATCCGCGACCAGAACGCCAAGGTCGAGGCCGCGCGCGGCAAGCCCGAGATCTTCAGCGACTACCGCAAGGCCAACGCCCGCAAGTTCCGCGGCTTCAAGGCCCCGGAATACAACATCCAGTGCATCGAGGCGGCGGTGAACCTGCCGTTCGACGAGGGGCTGGCGGTCGAGCGCAAGCTGTTCCTGGAGCTGATGACCGGCAGCCAGTCGGCCGCCCAGCGCTACGTGTTCTTCGCCGAGCGCCAGGCCGCCAAGATCCCCGACGTGCCGGACGACACCGCCATCATCCCGGTCAAGAAGGTCGGCGTGATCGGGGCCGGCACCATGGGCGGCGGCATCTCGATGAATTTCCTCAACGCCGGCATTCCGGTGACGATCATCGAGGCCAAGCAGGAGAACCTGGATCGCGGCGTGGGCGTGATCCGCAAGAACTACGAGAACACCGCCAAGAAGGGCCGCCTGACCCAGGACGACGTCGAAAAGCGCATGGGGCTGCTGACGCCGTCCATGCACCTGGAAGACCTGGCCGACTGCGACCTGATCATCGAGGCCGTGTTCGAGCTGATGGAGATCAAGCAGGAGGTGTTCGGCAAGCTGGACAAGATCGCCAAGCCCGGCGCGATCCTGGCCTCCAACACCAGCTATCTCGACATCGACGTGATCGCCGCCTCGACCAGCCGGCCCGAGAGCGTGATCGGCCTGCACTTCTTCTCGCCGGCCAACGTCATGAAGCTGCTGGAGATCGTGCGCGGGGCCAAGACCGACAAGTCGGTGATCGCCACGTCCATGCAGATCGGCAAGAAGATCGGCAAGGTCGCGGTGCTGGTCGGCAACTGCCACGGTTTCGTGGGCAACCGCATGCTGGCCCAGCGCCAGCGCGAGGCCCAGAAGCTGATCCTGGAAGGCGCCATGCCCTGGGACGTCGACCGCGTGCTCTACGATTTCGGCCTGCCGATGGGGCCGTTCGCGATGAGCGACCTGGCCGGTCTCGATATCGGCTGGGACTCGACCAAGTCGAGGTCCTCGACCGTGCGCGAAGTGCTGTGCGAGATGGACCGTCGCGGCCAGAAGAACGGCAAGGGCTTCTACGACTACGACGAGAACCGCGTCGCCAAGCCGTCGAAGGAAGTCGAGCAGGTGATCCTCGACTTCGCCGAGAAGCGCCAGATCCAGCGCCGCGAGATCAGCGACCAGGAGATCCTGGAGCGTTGCCTGTACCCGATGGTCAACGAGGGGGCCAAGATCCTCGAAGAGGGCAAGGCCATCCGGGCGTCGGACATCGATACGGTCTGGATCAACGGCTACGGCTGGCCGGTCTATACGGGCGGCCCGATGTTCTGGGGCGAGCTTGTCGGGCTGGATAAGATCCTGGCCAGCATGAAGGACTTCCAGGCCAAGTTCGGCGACGACTTCAAGCCGTCGGCCCTGCTGGAGCGCCTGGTCGCCGAGGGCAAGGGCTTCAAGGACGCGTAACCGCTTCCTTCCCCCTTGATGGGGGAAGGTGGCCTGCGAAGCAGGTCGGATGGGGGTGACTACGGCGCCTCGGCATTTGAAGGAAACAGAGCATTGGCCGCCATTTACGACGGACTTGAATTTAAGACGTCTTTGGAGGCGCAGTGGGCGGCATTTTTCGATCTCGCGAAGTGGGATTGGAGGGTAAATCCTGCGTCTGTTGACGATTGGTCACCGGACTTTCGTGTCAAGTTTCCTTGCAATCATTCTGAATGCGGAGGGTCGCATACGTTGCTGGTAGCTGTGCTGCCGGTATCAAGCGTTGAGGACCTCAAGGCACACCCATCGTTGCGCCATTACTACGGGATTAACGCCAACGAAAAAGGGCTTCACTCTGCAGTAGATGCAGGTGCGGCGTTTGGAACTTCGCCCAATGCGACGACATGGCAAATGGCGCACGGCGCTGGAGGGGGCATGGAGGAGGTCCATTCCTGGGTCGGAAATGCTGATGCGCTGTGGGCAAGGGCCGCAAGCCTTGTCTCTAAAGGTTAGCGGACAGCTTAGGCGTCGAAGTACCACCATCCCAGCCCTTCCCCCATCCGCCGACGGGAAGGGAGAAGAGACTTAGCCATGACCTCCATCGCCGACATGATGACCGCCGACTACGGCGTGATGGGCGACATCCTGCGGCTCCGGGCGGCCGAGCATCCCGACCATCTCGCCGTGATCATGGAAACCGGCGAGACCGTTACCTACGCCCAGTTCGACGCCCTGGCCGACAGGGTCGCCGCCGCCCTGCAACGTGACGGGATTCAGCGCAACGAAGCCGTCGCCGTCTGCGCCCTGTCGTCGATCCCCTATGCGGCCCTGTTCCTGGGCGCCCTGCGGGCCGGCGTCGCCGTCGCGCCCCTGGCGCCGTCCTCCACGCCCGAGGCCATCGCCGGCATGGTCGTCGACTGCGGGGCGCGCCTGTTCTTCGTCGACGCCGGGGTGGCCGAGGCCCAGAAGCCGCACCCGATCGCCGTGCGCCAGATCGCCCTGGACGGCTCGGACTTCGGCGAGGCCTTCGACGCCTGGCTGGCCCCGGAGGGCTCCCAGCCCGCGCCGGTGACCATCACCGCCGACGACCCGTTCAACATCATCTATTCCAGCGGCACCACCGGCGCGCCCAAGGGGATCGTCCAGTCGCACGGCATGCGCTGGAAGCACGTGACGCGCGGCGACGCGGTCGGCTACGGGCCCGAGGCCGTCACCGTGCTGTCGACCCCGCTCTATTCCAACACCACCCTGGTCTGCTTCTTCCCCACCCTGGCGGGCGGCGGCACGGTGGTGCTGATGAAGAAGTTCGACGCGGGCAAGTACCTGGAGCTGGCCCAGCAATACCGCATGACCCACACCATGCTGGTGCCCGTGCAGTATCGCCGGCTGATGGACCGCCCCGACTTCGGCGACTTCGACCTGTCCTCGACCGTCATGAAGTTCTGCACCAGCGCCCCGTTCTCGGCCGAGCTGAAGGCCCAGGTGCTGGCCCGCTGGCCTGGCGGCCTGGTCGAGTATTTCGGCATGACCGAGGGCGGCGGCACCTGCATCCTGCTGGCCCACGAACATCCGGACAAGCTGCACACGGTGGGCCAGCCCGCGCCCGGCCACGACATCCGGCTGATCGACGAGGACGGCGTCCAAGTCGGTCCCGGCGTGGTCGGCGAGATCGTCGGCCGCTCGGGCGGCATGATGAACGGCTATCACGGCCAGCCAGGCAAGACCGCCGAGGCGACCTGGACCTCGCCCGAGGGCTGGCGGTTCATCCGGACCGGCGATGTCGGCCGCTTCGACGAGGAAGGTTTCCTCACCCTGATGGATCGCAAGAAGGACATGATCATCAGCGGCGGCTTCAACATCTATCCCAGCGACATCGAGGCCGAGATCGTCAAGCACCCCGACGTGGTCGAGGCCGCGGTGGTCGGCGTGCCGTCCGATGCCTGGGGCGAATCGCCGGTGGCCTTCGTTGCGCTCAAGCCTGAAGGGCGAATTGACGCGGACGGGTTGAGGGTCTGGGTCAATACTCGCCTTGGTAAGACCCAGCGGCTCGTCGACCTGAAACTGGTGCAATCCTTGCCCCGCAGCCATATCGGCAAGGTGCTGAAGCGCGAATTGCGCGACGGCTGGACAGCTTCTGCCTAGGGCGAAGATTCCGAACACATTTTTGCCGCGACGGCGCGCCGCATGCGCGTCCAGCGAGTCACTCGATACGTTTGCTTAACCATAAAGGCGCTGTCGTGTGGCAGCGCCGGATTGTTCGGAAAACGCGTCTGATGCAACCGCTCTCCAAGACCGTGCTCTCGCCGGAAGACCGCAGGCAGGCCAAGGCCGCCGCGGCGCTCGCCGCCGCCGGAACCCCGCTGGATTTCGCGGCCGTCGAGAAGGTGCTCCGACAGGGCCTGACGCCGGGTCTCGACGCCCGCCTGGCTGACCGTTTCGACCGACCCACCGCCGTCCGCGCCGTCTCGACCCGCGTGGCCGCCCTGGCCGCCGCCCTGATCGCGTCGGGCGCGCGTCGCGGCGGGGTCTGCATCGTTCCGGCCCTGGCCTCGGCCGCGACCCTGGAAGGCATCGCCGCCGCCGGCCTGCGTCCGTGGCTGGTCGATGTCGACCCCTACAGCTGGATGTTCGACCCGGCCCACCTGCGCGAGCGCCTGGGCGAAGCCCCGCCGCCGATCGAAGCCATCGTCCCCACCTGCGCCTTCGGTCGCGCCCCGGACATGAACGCCTGGGCCGCCTTCCACGTCGAGACCGGCCTGCCGATCGTGGTCGACGCCACAGACGGCTTCGACGTGATCATGGACGCCCCGGTGCCCGTCGTCGTCGGCCTGCCCGGCGGACGCGGCGTGTTCGTGGCCAGCCAGGACGCCGACTTCATCGCCCGCCTGGATGCGCCCGCCTTCGCCGGCGAGGCGGGGCTCGAGGGCTGGTCCAGCCAGCGCCTGCGCCTGGCCACCGCCGCCCAGCGCCTGCGCATGCTGCTGCTGGGCGCCCCGATCGGCTTCCAGCCGGGCTGGGGGATGAGCTGGGTGTCCGACGCCTGGGTCGTCAGCCTGCCCGAAGGCACGGCTCCGGTCGTCGCCGCCAAGCTGGAAGAGATGGGTTACGCGACCAATCCGGTCGGCCCCGGCGTCTTGGTCCGCGACCTGACCCCCGTCGCCGACCGCCTGGCCAAGTCGGTGCTGAGCCTGCCGTTCCACGCGGACCTGGGCATCGCCGAGCTGGACGAGCTGGCGGAAGCGGTGCGCAAGGCGCTGTCCTAGTTCACCGCCCCTAACCACCAAACATCCGCTCATCCCGGCGAATGCCGGGACCCAGATCCCATAGCGGTGTGGTGGGTTGGATGAGCTCAGTGCTTCTGGCGTCAGCCTCAGGGCTATTCCATCTGGGTCCTGGCATTCGCCGGGATGAGCGGCGTTCGGTTAGCCTGCGGCCGCCAAGTAGGCGTCGATCCCGGCCACACGCTCAGCCTTCTCGGCCTCATCCAGGAACGACCCTGTGAAGCTGTTCTTGGCCAGGGTCACCAGCTCGTCGCGGGTCAGGCCCAGCGCATGCGTGGTGGCCATGTAGTTCTCCAGCAGATACCCGCCGAAATACGCCGGATCATCGGAATTGACCGTGGCCTTCAGGCCCAGCTTCAGCATGCGCTTGAGCGGGTGCTCCTTCAGGTCCGACACCCCGCACAGCTTCAGGTTCGACAGCGGACAGACCGTCAGCGTGGTGCCGTCCTGAACCAGCCGCGCGGTCAGGCAGTCGTCTTCCAGCGCCCGGTTGCCATGGTCGATGCGATCGACGGCGATGATATCGACCGCCTCCCAGACATAGGCCGGCGGGCCCTCCTCGCCGGCGTGGGCGACGAGCTTGAGGCCGAGGTCCCGGGCGGCTTGCAGCACGCGGGCGAACTTGGCGGGCGGGTGGCCGATTTCGGAGGAGTCCAGGCCCACGCCGGCGATCTTCGAGAGATGCGGCTTGGCCTGTTCCAGGGTGGCGAAGGCGGCGGCCTCGTCCAGGTGGCGCAGGAAGCAGAGGATCAGCTTGGACGTTATGCCCAGTTCGCGCTCGGCGATTTCCATGCCCTCGACCAGGCCGTCGATCACCGTTTCGAAGGCCACGCCCCGGTCGGTGTGGGTCTGGGGGTCGAAGAAGATCTCGGCATGGGTGCCGCCGTCGGCCGCCAGGCGGCGGAAATAGGCCAGGGCCAGGTCCTTGAAGTCAGCCTTCTCCAGCAGCACGCCCGCGCCCTGGTAGTAGATGTCCAGGAAGTCCTGCAGGTTTGAGAAATCGTAGGCGGCGCGGATGTCCTCGACCGTCTTGAACGGCAGCGCCACGCCGTTGCGCTCGGCCAGCTCGAACATCAGCTCGGGCTCGAGGCTGCCCTCGATGTGCATGTGCAGCTCGGCCTTGGGCAGGCCGCGGACGAAGGTTTCGAGGGCGATGTTGGTCATGGGGTTGTTATGAGCGCTGA
>Ga0247731_1000263_pt1 | contig 14695 bp, 14 predicted proteins | sample UWRJL088202R2_FD_180938 | JGI IMG/M metagenome (GOLD analysis project Ga0247731, IMG submission 180938) | Plant litter microbial communities from Arlington Agricultural Research Station in Wisconsin, United States - UWRJ-L088-202R-2 | ecosystem: Environmental > Terrestrial > Plant litter >...
ATCAGCGCGGTAAACGATGCAACCTTTGGACGCGCCGCCTTTGCCGGGTTTGCCGCCAGCGCCTGCCAGACCGCCGGGACCGCCCTGCACGTTGACCTTGATACGTTCGGCAGGAAAACTCAGCGGTAGCTCCAGACGCACCTGAGCGCCCGGTGCGCCGTCGTGACCATTGCCGCCGTTGTCGCCGTCGAAACCTTTCCCCGCGCTGCCGAAGGTGCAGCCCGGTGCCTCACCATTGGCGCCATCCAGCCCGACATACCCCGGCGAACCGGCGCCGCCACGGGCATCAACGAATAATTCGCTGCCGTCCAGATGCTCGATACGCAAGGTCAGGTTACGACCCGGCAACGGCGGTTTTTCGTAGGTACCCGGCGCACCGCGAGCAGTGATCTGGCTGCCAACGCCCAGCTTGCCGTGGCCAACCACCAAATTGAACGCCTGGCTGCCGGACACGATGGCGATACGCGCCTCATGGCCCAGCACCAGTTGATCGACCTTGACTTCAGTCAAACCGGACGGGATCAGCAACGTGCCGTAATCCTCTACCTCAAGACGCTCCAGTTGCAGCACGCTGGTGTTGCTCGGCAAGCGCATCAGGGAATGAGGTTCGACGCTGACGCTCTGGGCCATGGCAAGCGGGCTGCAAAGTGCGGCAAGTAGACAAAGCCTACGCATGGGCGGTCTCCGGGGAAGGTTTGGGCAAGGATTGAACATGGAAAATTCCAAACACAAGGATGTGCAGACGATCGCGCCAGGGATGACGGCGGCCGCGCAGGCTACCGTTGAACAGCAGCAACTCGAGAACGTGTGTCAGCGCCAGCAGACTGCCAGCGAGTTTGAGTAACAAAGCGAACGGCGTCGGCAGCACCATGACCAGATTGACCAACACCACTAGCCAGAATGCTGCGGTTAAAAGCTTTCCCAACCCCCAAAACACCTTCATTGCCGGAACCTGCCCCTGTCATTGTTTTTGCGAACGCTTATTGTTGTGCAATTTTTCTGCGCGCACAGTAAACGCCCGCGTTGGGAAATATGCCAGCACGCTGCCGAAAATTCTTTAGGACGAAAGACCAACCGCTGAACGGCTACACATCGGCATTGGCCCGGCACGGGTGCCGGGCCAACAGTAGGCTGAAAATCAGCGGTTGATCTGAATCTCCACGCGACGGTTCAATGCACGACCGTCAGCAGTCGAGTTGTCAGCCACCGGGCGAGATTCGCCAGCGCCTTGCACGGAAACGAACGAGCTGCGCGGGATGCCTGAGCTGACGAGGTAGTCAGTCACGGACATGGCACGTTTTTCGGACAGTTTCTGGTTGTAGCCATCACGGCCGACGCTGTCGGTGTGACCGCTGACACGCAGCTGAGCACTCGGTGCTTCACGTTTCAGGCGAGTGGTGATGAGGTCGAGTTTCGATTTATCGGCGGCAGTCAAACGTGCCGAGTCGAACTCGAACAACACATCATTAATGACAATGACCTCTTCCTTGACCACCGCCACCTCTTCGATCACTACAGGTGGAGCTGGCGCCACCAATGGGCAGCCGGTGGCGTCAACCGCTACACCTTTCGGGGTGTCCGGGCACTTATCAATGCTGTTCTTCACGCCGTCGCCATCATCATCGCCATCGCCGTGTACCCAGCAATAGGCACCCGCCATGACGCCGACCGCGCCGCCCAGGCTGGCGGCGACCGCTGCGGTCTGGAACGCGCCTGCCGCAGCACCGGCGACACCGCCACCCAAGGCGCAAAGCGGCCAGTCGGTCTTCTGTAAACCTGCGCAACCGGTTAAAACGCTGGTGATTAAAATCAGAGGCAATGCTGTGCGGATCATTCTCATAAATTTTCTCTCCCAAGGGTTCGGCCCAATGCGCCGCCAAGGGAGTTAAGACGGCAATATGCCAGTTCGCCACTTTGAGCCTTGTTTTATTGGGTTTCAGGCAAATTAAAACCCTGTAGGAGCTGCCGAAGGCTGCGAATAGCGGTGTGTCAATTACATCCATTCGCAGCCTTCGGCAGCTCCTACAGGGTGAAACCCGGGACTAGGCCCACGCTCCTGCACAGGCTAGTCTTGCAGGTCATGAAGGGGATTTTTGATGAGTGAAGGCTTTTCCACACGCACGCCGCAGCAAGCGCTGGCCGCCCTGCTCGACCTGCAGGCCCCAAAGCGTCTGCTATTGATCGGGGCCGAGGCGTTCCCTGCATTACAGGCGTTTCAGGACGCCCACCCCGACACGCAACTGGCTCACGCCAGACCCGGGCCGCTGCCGGCAGAACTGGCTGCACAACGCTTTGACCTGGCATTGGTGGTCGACTGCCTTGAGCACATCCCCAAGCGTGACGGCCTGGAACTGCTGGGCGGGATTCGCAACCTCAACGCCAGCCGCATCGCGGTCTTGGCTGATCTTCAAGCCTGTGGCTGGAAGACTACTGACTTTTATTCCCTGGCGTTGCAGGCCAGCGAACGTTTCGCCCGGGACGAACAAGTGCTGACCCTGTTCACCTACGACCTGCGCGAATACAAACAAGTACCTGACTGGCTGAACTCCAGGTTCTGGGCCAATCCCGAGAATTTTGGCAAATACTGGTGGTAATTCATGAATAGCGCGATTTGCCCGTGTGGCAGTGGAGACCTGTTGGCCACCTGCTGTGGGCCGTTTCACGCCGGGCAGCCAACGCCCTGCGCCGAAAAACTCATGCGTTCACGCTATAGCGCGTATGTGCTGGGCCTGATCGATTACCTGCTGGACACCACGCTGCCGGTGCAAAAGGCGGCCCTGGACCGGGACGCCATCAGCCAATGGAGCTTGCAGAGCACCTGGCTGGGCCTTGAAGTGGAAAGCTCGGAAGTCTTCGGCGGCAAACCCGAGCACGCCTTCGTCACCTTCACAGCGCGCTGGCATGACGGCGCGGGCGAGCATAGCCATCGCGAGCGCTCGGCTTTCGTACAGAATCAGGGTCGCTGGTATTTCATTGACCCTACCGTAGGCCTCAAAGCCGGGCGTAACGATGCCTGCCCCTGTGGCAGCGAGCAGAAGTACAAGAAGTGCTGCGCGAGCTATATCGCCTGATTCAGAGATCGCCGCGGATCACACAAGGCGCAGATGAGAGGTATCCGGCACTTGCACGCTTTGCGGCTCGACGGCCTGGCCCATGTCGCTGCCCACAGGGGCGACGCTGTACAGAGACAGATCCAGTGCGGGCGCAACCGGCGCAGGTTTGTGGTCCTGCAGATCGCTGCCTACTTCGAACAACTCCAGGGCTGGCGCATCGACGTCGACAAAGGCGGCCATGTACACATCACGTGGCACAACCTGCAATCGACCCTGCTCAGAGATAGGTATTGAAACCTGTGGCTCAACGAGGGCGGGCATTTCAACGACTTCAGCCAATGCCCCGGCACGCTCCAGGGTCGAGCGATACTTCTCTGCCGCTGCCGCGTCCAGATTGTTTTTCAGAACCAGCCGCCGGCCGGAAAACAGCAACGCCAGCCGCTGGGCATCAGCCTGGAACAGCTTGCCGAGGTTGCTTTGCACCAGATCAGCCTGGGCACCAGAAACCAATTGGCCACTGAATACAATTTCATACAGTTTCATCGGTCATACTCTGACAGCACGTGCGAGGAGTATGCCGCAGCCTTATCAAAAAGGAACGGGCAAGTCGCTTTGCCAACGATGGCCCTGAGCGGGCCACAAATGGAGCAAGACCATGTTTGCAAAGCCCTGTTTGACAGCAGATTCCTTCAGCACATCCCACACAGATATCTGTAGGAGCGAGCTTGCTCGCGATGCGATTTGGCCGTCGATACGTTGTTATCTGATCGGGAGCTATCGCGAGCAAGCTCGCTCCTACAAAAAAAACGCGGCTACTGTTCTGATTTTGGTACTGCTCTCCCTCCTCACCGGCTGCTCCTCCTGGGTGGTCAGCGGCTATCAGGAACCCGAGGTGCGGTTGCTCAAGGTGCAAGTGGTCAAGGCCAAGTTGCTGCAGCAGGATTTCAAACTGCACTTTCGGGTCGACAACCCCAATGATCGCAGTGTGCTCGTCCGTAGCCTGCGTTACAAAGTCATGCTCAAAGACGCGACGCTGGCCGAGGGCGAGTCCAGCGACTGGTTCGTGGTCGAGGGGCACAGCCACAAGAATTTCGTGGTGCCGGTGCGGACCAATCTCTGGCAGCATCTGAAATACATCTCCAAACTGTTGAAAAAACCCGATCAGGCGATCCCCTATCGGCTCGAAGGCAAACTTAAAACCGGCTTTTTGTTCCGCCATAACGTGCGTATTGGCCGCAACGGCGAGATAATCCCCGGCGATCTAATTCCGGAGTAACCCGATGAACCAGCAAGCCCACGTGCATGGCCCAGACTGCAACCACGATCATGACCATGCGCACGACCACCATGACCACCAGCACGGCCACGTACACGGCCCGAACTGTGGTCACGCTCATCAAGAGCCAGTGCGCAACGCGTTGAAAGACGTAGGCCGCAACGATCCCTGCCCATGCGGCAGCGACAAGAAATTCAAGAAATGCCACGGCGCGTAAATCGCGACGGGAATTGGAAAACGGCCTGCATTGCAGGCCGTTTTCATTTGTGCAGCGCGGGCTCGCAGGAGTAAAACAGGCCGTAGTTGGTTTCCTTGCATCCTGTAATGACGTCTTCGCGGGCAAGCCTCGCTCCAACAGGCGCGGGTAGGTTGGAGCGAGGCTTGCCCGCGAAGGCGTTGGTACCCGCACCACAAAACTTACAGATAACTCTGTGCCACTCAACTGGAGCCTGCAATGATTGATCTGCACTACTGGACCACGCCCAACGGCCACAAAGTTTCGCTGTTCCTTGAAGAGGCCGGTCTGCCCTACAAAATTTTCCCGGTTGATATCACCCAGAACGACCAGTTCAAGCCCGACTTCCTGAAAATCTCCCCCAACAACCGCATCCCGGCCATCGTGGACAACGATCCGGTGGATGGCGGTGAGCCGATCAGCCTGTTCGAGTCCGGTGCGATCCTGCTGTATCTGGCCGAGAAAACCGGCAAGTTCATCCCTCAGGATTTGCGCGGGCGGCAGGAAGCGCTGCAATGGCTGTTCTGGCAAATGGGCGGACTGGGGCCGATGGCCGGTCAAAATCACCACTTCAACCGCTTCGCCAAGGAAAAGATCCCTTACGCCATCAAGCGCTATGTGGATGAAACTACCCGTTTGTATGGCGTCCTGGACAGGCGTCTGGCGGACCGTGATTTTGTTGCCGGCAGCGAATACAGCATTGCCGATATGGCGATCTACCCCTGGATCGCACGGCACAGTTGGCAAGACCAGAACCTGAACGACTTTCCCAACCTCAAGCGCTGGTACGATGCCATCGCCAACCGCGACGCCACGAAACGGGCGTATGCGCTGGTTGAGCAGGTGAATCCGCCCCCGGTATCGTGATACCTCTGTGTGTGCGAGCTTGTGTGGGAGCGGTGCTTGCCCGCGATAAGGTCGCCGCAGCTATCAGGTCCATCGCATACAGCCTTATCGCGGGCAAGCACCGCTCCCACAGGATTCTCGCAACCCAACAGATCCAAACAGTTGAAAAATCCTGAAATAAACTCCCTCTCCCCGCTTGCGCGGTGCCTGCGCGCTCTCTAACGTAGCGCCCTTTATATGTCATCCCCCGCAGGAGCTTCGCCATGGCCTCGCCAGCCCGTTTCAGAGTCGTACCCCGGTTCGGTGCTGTTGCCGCCACGGTGGGTTTGCTGAGCCTTGCCGGCTGCCAGATTGGCGGGGGAGATACCGATACCCTGTTGCCGAGTTCCGGCACCGTCGCCGTGAAGGGCCTGGCGCAGAACGTCTCGCTGCGGCGCAATAATCTGGGCATGCCGCTGATCGAAAGCAGCACCTTCCACGATGCTCTGTTCACCCTGGGCTACGTGCATGCCAGCGACCGCATCACTCAGATGCTGACCATGCGCCTGCTGGCCCAAGGGCGACTCTCGGAAATGGCGGGCCCCAGTGCACTGGATGTCGACCGGCTGATGCGCTCGGCGAATCTGAAAAAGAGCGCCAGCGAGCTGTACAACGCCTCAAGCCCGCGCCTGCAACGCTTCTTCGAAGTCTATGCCCGTGGCGTCAACGCCTGGCTGTTCCGTTATCGCGACAAACTGCCGGCGGATCTGGCCAGCTCTGGCTATCGCCCGGACTACTGGAAGCCGGAAGACTCGGCGCTGATTTTCAGCCTGCTGAACTTCAGTCAGTCGGTGAACCTGCAAGAAGAATTGTCGTCCCTGGTGCTTGCGCAAAAAGTCGGCACGGACAAACTGGCCTGGCTGATCCCGACCTATCCGGATGAAGAGCTGCCGTTCGCCGAGGCGGAAAAACTCAAAGGTTTGAACATCGGCGGGCAGGTGTCAGGACTTGGCGAATTGAACAAAGTCGCCCTGCAATTGACCGACCTGAACATGCTGGGTATCGCCGCCTCCAGCAACTGGGCCATCGCGCCGCAGCGCAGCCGCACCGGCCGAAGCCTGCTGGCCAGCGACATCCAGCTGCCGGCCGGGTTGAATTCAGCGTGGAGCCTGGTGCAGATCCGCGCACCGAAATATCAAGCATCTGGCGCAACAATTGCCGGGTTGCCTCTGGTATTGAGCGGCTTCAACGGCAAGCTGGCCTGGTCCATGGCTTCGGCCATGGGCGACAATCAAGACCTGTTTCTGGAAAAGCTCAAGCGCGAAAACAGTCGCCTGATGTACATGGCCGATGGCAAGTGGCTGCCCGCCGCTTCCCATCAGGAAACCTTCATTGTCAAAGGCGCCAGCCCGATCCGCGAAGCCGTTTTCGAAACTCGTCACGGGCCGCTGCTCAACAGCAATCTGGGCACTCAGCTGGGTAATGGTTTGGGCATAGCCCTGCAAACCCCGGACTTCAAGGACGACAAGAGCCTGGATGCTTTCTTCGATCTGTCCCGCGCGCCTAACGTGGAAAAAGCCTTCGACACCAGCCGCGAGATCCGTGCTGTCACGTTGAACATGGTATTTGCCGACGCTTCGAATATCGGCTGGCAGGTCACCGGGTGCTTCCCGAATCGTCGTGAAGGCCTGGGTCTGCTGCCGTCGCCGGGCTGGGAAAGCCGCTACGACTGGGACGGTTTCGCCGACTCGATGCTGCACCCGTATGACCAGGACCCACAGCAAGGCTGGATTGGCACTGCCAACCAGCGCACCTTCCCCAAGGGTTACGGCATGCAGCTGTCCAACTCGTGGAAGACTCCGGAGCGCGCCGAGCGTATCGCCGAGCTGGCCAACAGTGGCAAGCAGGACACCCGCAGCGTGATCGCCATGCAATACGACCAGACCACTACTTTTGCCGCCAAGCTGCGCAAGATGTTTGAAGCGCCCGGGATGGTAAAACCGCTGAAGCAGGCCATCGACGCCCTGCCCGAAGCGGAACGCAGCAAAGCTCGTGAGGCTTACACACGTTTGATGGCGTTCGACGGTAAGTTGCTTGCGACCTCTGCCGATGCAGCGCTGTATGAGCTGTTCCTGCAGGAAAGCGCCAAGCAGACATTCCTGGATGAACTGGGCCCGGAAACCAGCCCGGCGTGGAAGGCCTTGCAGCAGAACGCAGGCCTGTCGTATTCCGCCCAGGCCGACCACTTGCTAGGCCGCGAAGACAGCCCGTATTGGGACGATGTGAAGACGCCGCAGAAAGAAGACAAACCCGCGATTCTGGCCCGTAGCCTCGCCGCTGCCATCACGGCCGGTGACAGCCAACTCGGTGCCGATCACAAAGCCTGGCAATGGGGCAAATTGCATCGGGCGACGAGCCAGGGCACAGAGTTTGCCGCCAACGATTTCAACCGCGGGCCGACTGCAATCGGCGGCGATCACAGCACGTTGAACATCTCGTCGTCTCCCTGGGGTCAGGGCTTCGACAGCCAGACCGTGCCGAGCCTGCGCATGATCGTCGACTTCGGCCAGACCGAACCGATGCTGGGCATCACCAACATCGGCCAGTCCGGCAACCCCGCCAGCCCGTATTACACCAGCAGCATCGAGCCGTGGCTCAAGGCCCAGTACCAGTCGATCCCGCTGCAAACCCAGAATTACGAACGGGGTTACGGAAGCAAGCGCTTGACGCTGGTGCCGGGGAAGTAGGTATCAGGCAGGTCCGGACCACTGACGCGTCAGTAAACCAGGCGCACAGTGCTCAGAGCAGTGTAGGCGCCCGGCGCGGCCTGACGACCCGGTAGCATCCGTGCGTACACCGTGTACACCCTGGTCTGCGAACTGTTCGCGGCCAGGCTGTAACTGTCGGAAATTGCGCTGCCGGCGGTGTCGCCCCAGACCCGTTGATAATCGGCCGAGGTGTAAAGCTGGTAGTTGGCTCCCCCTCCGGCCCCCGCCATTGAGCGCTCGCCAGAGCCGCTGCCGTCAGAAAATAGCTGATAACTGACGTCTACCGCGCTAGTCGCACCTTGACACACCACTGTCAGGGTCGCAGTACTGCGCCAAGCCTGATTGCCGCGACCTTCCACTACTCCGAAGTTCAGCGCAGTCGCCGCAACGGAGCATGTGTACGCCAGCGTTTGAGTGCACGTCAGTGCGATGCTCAGCCCTATGAGACAAGCAGTGGGTTTCATGGCGTGGCCTGCTGGCGGCAGATCAATGGGCCGATTCTGGGAATCGCGTTACTTTGAGACTGATAGTCGACGCTGACCGAACAGGGTGCTTGTCCTGTCCCGGTGACCAGCACTTGATCATGCTCGGTCATGTTCTGGAAGAACGTCTCGCCGTCATAGCCGACCACGCCCTGTTCGCCGCTGCCGGACAACACTGCCTGGCTTCCCAGCAGCAGCGGCCGACGCTGCTCATCGAGCAAAATCAGCGTTGCACTACGGCTGTGCTGGATGGGGAACTTCACCACCACCCCCGCACGATCCGACGGCCGCACGGCAAGGATCGCATTGCTCAAGGACACATTCATCGGAACGTCGAGAGGGTTGATAGACAGGCGATTGGATTCGTAGGCCCGCAGATCTTCGATGAGCATCAAGCCATTGGCATCGGTCTTGCCCAGCGGCCGGTTTTCCAGGAGTACGGTTATTCCGGGCAAACCATCGGTATCGACCACCGCAAAACTGTCTTGAACGGAATTCGAGGTAAACACATGCCCATCCAGCATCGACAGCGCCCCCCTTGCGGTGGCTCGATAAGCTGTATCGGTCTCATTACGCTCCACCTCGGCCCCCACTTCTCCCCAGGATGACTTGTAACTGACCCCGGCATCGTCCCTTGCCTGGCTGCCATTCTGGCGGGCCAACCACCAACCGGTATCTCCACGCTGGACCGCATTCTGCCTTGCCTCGACCGTCTGATAAATGTTGTCGGCGCTGTGGTTGGTACTGACGCTCAAGGACGTATTGCGCCCGATAGGCACCGAGATACCGACGTACACGCCATTACCGCTGTTGCCTTCGAAGTCATGGAACGCCGTCACGAACCCGTAAGCCCTGAGAGGCAGCGGAGCCGAGAAAGTGGCCGAAAGGGTCGAAGTGGAGATGCGCTGCGTTGGCTGCACGTACTCGGTGTAGTCGTTGGCAAGGGGGTAGAGATTGACCATTTTTTTCGCATAGACCACCCCCAACGTACCCAGCCCAGCCACAGGGAAACCCAGGTTGGCGCGTAATGTGGTCCGAGGCATCGAATCATCATTGGCCGATGCGATATCAGCGAAGTATTTGTCGGCTTTGAGCACACTCAAACCCAGGCTTAACCCTGGTGTGTTGCGGGTCATCCCGAGCCCATACTGCAACCCGCTCTGGCCCTCGAACGAACTGCTGGCCACTGACGCCGACAGCACGCCCAGGTCGCCCACCAGTAAGTTGCCTCCGACCCCGCCCATCGCCAAACCGGCCGTACTTTCCATGTGGGTCTCCAGACTCAGAGTACGCGTCGCGCCATGCCGATAACTCAGGGAGGCTGCAGGTGCGCCGTAATCGTTGGAACGAGTTGCATACTGGCGACGTACTGATCCCGCCTGCACGGCAAGCGAATCAAGACCTTCATTGAGCAACAGCGTACTGGCGTAAAAGGGCAGCGTCTGGACGGTTTGCCGCCCGCTGGCGTCCTTGACCACCACAGAGACATCTCCCCCGCCGGAAGTCACGGGGAGCTGGTTGATTTCGAATGGCCCTGGCTGGACCTGTGTCGTGGACTGATGCAAGCCATTGATGAAGATGTCCACCGACGAAGGCACTGCGACCTCGCCGCTCATACCCGGACGCGGATAAGTCACCAAATCCGGGCGCAGGGCGAAATTGGTTGCCATCTGTACCCCCAGCATGCGCACCGGGCGAGTCCAGCTCAGCCCCGCATTGATGAAGTCCCCGGCATTGAAGCTGCGCAGGGTTTGCACATCGGAGAGGCTATAAGTGGTGTCCAGCCGGACCGTGCGACTGAAGCTTTGGCTACGGGTCTGGATAGCGCTGGATTGCACCAAACCGAACTGTCCGAATGCCCGCGCGGTAGTGAGCACGCTTGAGCTGGAATACCCATCGTGGTGGGTCAGTTGCGTGTCGTAGTTGAGCACCGCGCCAAAATCACTGCGGTCAATCAATCCCGGTGAAGACTCAGGCCGCGCCAGTAGCTGCTGGTTCTGCAGACTGCTCAAAGGAACCTCCAACTCCAGGACCTGTGCCGCGGAGTCCAGATGCCAAGTCCAGCCTTTCAGGCTCGACAGGCTGAGTGCAGCATCGTATGGCTGACCTGGCGTCTCGGGGGCAACCAACCCTAATTCCAGGAGCTGCGCTCGGCTCACAAACAACTGCGAATCGCGCTCGATGAAAGCTTCAAGCCCCTCATGTACACGCCCATTGATCTTCACACTCAACAGCAATGTCTGCTCATCGGACGAGGGCTGCTCAAGCGCGAAGGCTCGTACCGTGAATACCAACAACAGCAATGCAAACAGCAGGCTGAATGGCGCACTCAATCGTTGGCCTCAATCACTAGCCATTGATCCCAACGCCGGCCAGGGCCGGATGTCTGTAAATGAAGCCGCCTGCTCTTGGTCAGACTGCCTTGCGCAGCCACTAAAGACCATTCGCGCAGCGCACCGCTGAGGATGTAGGGCAACCCCTGCCCTTTAAGCTTGATGGTCTGTCCGTCATCACCTGTCAGCGTAAGGTTGACTAATTGGGCGTGTTGCGAACCTTGATTGAAGGCCTTCAAAATCGCCTTCCCCTCCCGCAGTACCACTCGCCACTGCACATCCGGTTGCCCAGCCTGTAGCGCGCTGGAAAATACCGGGACCGTCAGGCGCAGGGCCATTTCGACGCGGCCTGAGATCCGATCAGGAATTTGATCGAAAACTATTCGATACGCCTGCTCGGAAGCGCCAGCAGGACGCTGCAGCAAGAAGCGCACGACTTGAGTCGAGCCGGGAGCGATCCGCGCAAAGGGCGGGCTCACGATCAGCTCTGTCGTTGGACTATAAAGATCGTCGCGCTCGGTTTGCGACCAGCTGTAGCCACGGACCTGCACCAATGCTTCGCGATCAGAATGGTTGGTCAGGGTGAAACTGGCCGAGCGCTCCTGAGCCGACAATTGCTGATTGATGGGCACGATGGCCAGCGCCTGTGCCCAAGCCTGTGGCGCGAGCGCACACAGGCCCGCGACCCAAAATATTCGCAACAGATGGAACTGCAGCCGAACCCGGAACATCAGGATCAATAGTTGACAGTGACAGCGACGGAATCGGTGTAGGTACCGACCGAGCTGTTCTGGCCAGCAACGATCTGACCGTAGACCGCGATGGTCTGGTCAACACCACTGCCGACTCCGGCCAGGGTATCGGTGTCCACCGTGTCACCCCATGAAGTGGCAAAAGTCGCGTCTTGATACAAACCGTAATTCATCGTGGTACCGGCAATGGATCCTGTCAGCACGCGAGTGGTGGTGGTTGCGCCGGTTCCGCTGCCAGCCCCGAGGCCAATGGTGTAGGGCGCTGCATTGGTGCAGTTGACGGTGAGGTTTGAGGTGCTAGAGACCGCGTCTCCGGAGTAAGCAGCGAATGCCATGGCATCGGCCGAAACCGTACAGGCAGCAACCACCGAAGCGCTAACCGCCATCGTTGAAGTCGCCGTCGCCGCAAAAGTATTCATTGAAACCGCGGCACTAACAGACAGCAGCGAAAATACAACGGCGTTACGAACGTTTTTCCTGAGCATGGTGAATCTCCTAAACAGATATGGCACTCACTATCCAACCGTTAAAACTTGGATTCGGGGCCGCGCCATATTAACCAAGGAGTCATAAAACAATTATTATTAACCGCCGCAGAAACGGACATAAGTGCTGCGAATCTGGCCAACTCTGACCCAGATCAAAAGAAACACTATCTTCAATAATAAAAACACTGACACACGCCACTTAAATCCGGATCCGAACGAGCTATTATGTCGAACTCAAAATTATTCGGATACAAGATGGACACAATAGAGAAACAGGGCTTATCTGAGGGGAGATTATCTAGTGTCCTGCTCGCCACATTACTTATCGGCAGCCACAAAGCAGACTTTAGTTGACGACCACGCTACCCAGCGCCTATATTTTGGCGTTAGGAAATTGACGAAAAGCGCTTAGTAGAGCCTTTCTGGACAGGCAACCATGAGCAATGCCCATTGTAACTACCAAGACGTGCCGGGTATCTGCCAAATTTTTTGAAGCCGCGATGAAGCGAAGAAAATCAACTTAATGTCTATTACCAATCCTATGACCTGCGCCACTAGTTAGTTCTATCCGACGCTAAACCATGTCGGGGACTGTATTTTCAAGAGGTTCGATTTGGACGTAGCCCCCACCGAGGTCCACAACATCGTAATCCTGACCTATTCAGGAGCGCACCCAGATGCGGCGCAAGAGTTGCTGGAAACACTGCGCAAGTTAAATTCCCGACGCCGAACTAACAAACCACCAGGCATCGTTTATTTCACCCAGGTTTATTCACTGTCGCCGTGTGTACTGAATACGGTCGAGACGTGGTTGCCGCCGGTAGAGTTATCCGCTGAATCCTCTGCTGCAATGCCCGCCGTTATCGACACATTAATCATCACAGACGGCCTGCCTGAGGCGATCACTGATCTGCCGGAGCAAACACTGGAATGGTTACGCGCCACCTGCTCAATGGCGTCCCGGGTCGTCGCCCTGGGTGTCGGGGTGCATTGGCTCGCCGCCGCAGGGCTGCTTGATCGGCGCCGAGTCGCTACCCACTCGGCTCTGGAATCAATCCTGGCCGAGCGATTTCCGACATTAATGGTTGAACCCCGGCAAGGCTTGCAGGTTGATGGCCACTTCTACACCACCAGTGAACGCATCAGCTCCAGCGACATGCTTATGTTGTTGCTCAGCCACGATGTGGCTAGCGCTGCGCCGAATAACACGCCCCGTCAGCCGCCGCATCATCTCGTCGAGCAGGTGATGACAACACCCCGCTCAGTCACTGCCAAAATCTGCACATGGTGGCTTTTGCATATTGAAGACGATCTCAATATGGAGCGCTCAGCACTGACATTGAATATGAGCGAGCGCAATTTTCGGCGGCGCTTCAAGCTGGAAACCGGGTATCCGCCCTACCTGTTCCTGCTGCTCCTGCGTCTGGAGCTCGCACGCCAGCAATTGCTTGATAGCGACTTGCCGGTGGACAAAATCGCCCGCCGCCTGGGGTTGCTTGACGGCCAGCAACTTGCGCGGATGTTTCGCAAATACCTGAGTGCGTCGCCGTTGGAATACCGTCGAAAATCAAAACAGGACTGGGCGCCCAGGTGTCATCACGATTACGCCAGAGTGTTCAACGCTCGCACGCCGCCACAATGGCTGCTTGGCCTGCAGAATCGGCCGGTGGCCGTCAGTGAAGCGCGTTTTTTCCGTGCGCCAGGCATAGATCAGAAGCAGCGAACTTCCTCCCCCTCCCAACCCTCATAACTAACAAGCCCATCCAATCGGTCATTCCATGGATCTTGTTATCGCGCGCCCCGAAGGTTTGTATTGCCCGCCCGGGGATTTCTATATTGATCCGTGGCGGCCGGTAGAGCGCTCGGTGATTACCCACGGCCACGGCGACCATGCGCGCACCGGTAACGAGCATTACCTCGCCGCCGCGCCTGGTGAGGGCATTCTGCGTTCACGGCTGGGTCAGGACATCAATCTGCAAACGCTCGAGTACGGTGAAACCCTGCTGCATCACGGGGTGAAACTGAGTCTGCACCCTGCGGGCCACGTGCTCGGTTCGGCGCAGGTACGGCTGGAATACAAAGGCGAAGTCTGGGTCGCGTCCGGGGACTACAAAGTGGAGCCGGATGGCACCTGCGCCCCTTTCGAGCCGGTGCGTTGCCACACCTTCATCACTGAATCGACTTTCGGTCTGCCGATCTATCAATGGCAGCCACAATCTGAAATTTTCGCCGGGATCAACGACTGGTGGCGGGCCAACGCGGCGGCTGGCAAGGCCAGCGTGTTGTTCGCTTATTCATTCGGCAAGGCGCAACGCATCCTGCACGGCATCGATCCGCAAATCGGTCCGATCCTGGTCCACGGTGCAGTTGAGCCGCTGAATCGCGTGTACCGCGCCGCCGGGGTGAGAATCCCGGAAACCCTGTATGCCGGTGATTTCAAGAAGACCGACCCGGCCCTGCGCCAGGCCTTGATCCTCGCCCCG
>Ga0247731_1000265_pt1 | contig 14559 bp, 8 predicted proteins | sample UWRJL088202R2_FD_180938 | JGI IMG/M metagenome (GOLD analysis project Ga0247731, IMG submission 180938) | Plant litter microbial communities from Arlington Agricultural Research Station in Wisconsin, United States - UWRJ-L088-202R-2 | ecosystem: Environmental > Terrestrial > Plant litter >...
TCGACCCTTGAGAGGTCGGATCAGCCCTTGCGACCGCGCGGGGCCTTGGCCTTGCGGCCGCCTTGACCCAGGCCCAGGGCCTTGGCCATGGCCGAACGGGCTTCGCTGTAGGCGGGCGCCGTGGTCGGGTAGTCGTTGGGCAGACCCCACTTGGCCTTGTACTCGGCGACGGTCATGCCGTGCGTCGTCAGGTGGCGCTTCAGGGTCTTGTAGGGCTTGCCGTCCTCGAAGCTGATCAGCGCGTCAGGCGTAATGCTGCGGCGGATCTGGGCCGGGGTAGCCTTCGTAACAGCTTCCACCGGAACCGCTTCGGGCGAACCAATACCGGCCAGAGCGTCGTGAGTCGCCCGGATCAGAGCCGGCAGATCGGAAACCGACGTGCTGTTATTGGCCACGTAGTTGGCGACGATCTCGGCGGTGAGCTCGATCAGGGTAGCTTTGTCTTCCACGAGTGTCTCTCCAGTGGGTATTTGACTTGGAAATACACCTGCCCCACCGAAACACAAGTGTTCAATCCGGGTAATCGTGCTTGCCCAGGCCTTAAGCCAAGCGAATCTTGAGAACAGCAACGAGAAAACCGGCTTGCTTCTAAACCATGAGAAGCGCTCGCGATGGGCTTTTTCGATCCGAAACACGCCCGTTCAGACCGATGTTGTTCGAAGGAAAGTTTCAGGACCGCAATGATTCGGGCCCCTGCCAGATAAGGCAAAGATCACGATGCTTTGGGCCGCAAACCTTGTCAGCCAACGGCCTTGCCCTTGAATCGCAAAGACTTGTCGCTCCAAGCGCGACTTGAGAGCGACGGCGTCACGACGGGCCTTGGCCTAGCCTTGGACGCTCAAGATCCAGGCGGTTTCCCTGGCGAGAACTTCGCATCGACTCGGCCGGCGCGGCCGTTCCCTTGGGCCGACCCCAGACGGAATCGCACCGATGAGACGGCGGGTTCATTTCCTGTGGAAAACCACGACCTGCGTGTCGAGACGCCATCCGACGCGGCCCAACGGGCCGCCGGGGCGGAGGTCAACTTTGCGATGACGTTAGAGAGTGTGGCTGGGGAACTAGGACTCGAACCTAGAACGACGGTACCAAAAACCGCTGTGTTACCATTACACCATTCCCCAGCAGGAGCGGCGTGGCTCTTCCGAGCCCGACGAGGCGGTGGAGATAGCGCAGGAGTCGGACGGATGCAACGTCGCTTTGCAGATCTTTTTCGCTGTCATTTTTCTTTTTGTGGGCTGTTTTTTGTCGCTTGCCGGAGCGCGGAGGCGCCTCTATAAGCCGCCCTCCAAGTCGGAGTGTGGCTCAGTCTGGTAGAGCACTGCGTTCGGGACGCAGGGGTCGCAGGTTCAAATCCTGCCACTCCGACCATTTCTTTCCCGAGAAAATCCCCAAAATCACATCGCGCCCTCGCCTGGGCGACCGAGACGGCCGCCAGGCCGCGTTCGACGGCCCGCGCGCCCGAAACGCCGGGTTGCGCGCTGTTCATTTGACCGCGACGCCAGGGTCGCTACTAGCTTGCGCGACAATAGGCAGCAGGACGTCCGATGAAGCAGTTTCTCATGACCTTGGCCGGCGTGTTCGCTGGCCTGGTGTTGTTCCTGGTCGGCGTCCCCTTCCTTCTGATCGTCATGGCGGCCAGCGCCACGCGCCCCGCCCCGGTTCCGGCTCATACGGTGCTGCAACTGGATCTGCGCGGCGGCCTGTCGGACCAGGATTCGCCCAACCCCTTCGCCGCGTTCAGCGGCGGCGGCACGTCGGTGATGTCGATCATCGAGACCCTGCGCCGGGCCGAGACCGACGACAAGGTCGCCGCGGTGCTGGTGCGCCTGCCCGAGGGCGGGATGGCCCCGGCCGCGGCCGACGAGTTGCGCCTGGCCTTCAAGCACTTCCGTGCGGTGGGCAGGAAGCCGATCTTCGCTCACAGCCAGGGGCTCTACCCCTCGGGCATGATCACCTCGACCTACATGCTGGGCTCGGCGGCCAGCGAGTTCTGGATGCAGCCCGGCAGCGCGCTCCAGGCGGTCGGCGTGGCCAGCGAGGAGATGTTCTTCAAGCGCTTCTTCGACAAGTACGGCGTCAAGGCCGAGTACGAGCAGCGCTACGAGTACAAGAACGCGGTCAATCCCTACCTCTATAGCGACTACACGCCGGCTCACCGGGAATCGACGCTGTCGTGGATGGGATCAGTCTACAATTCCGCCCTGACCACGGCCGCCCAGGACCGCAAGATCGATCCGGCCGCGCTGATCAAGGCGATCGAAGCGGGTCCCTACAGCGCCGAGGACGCCAAGGCCAAGGGGCTGATCGACCGGGTCGGACAGGTCAAGGACGTCCAGGACGCCATGCTGTCGCGCGCCGGCAAGGGCGCCAAGCTGATGGGCTTCGACGACTACGCCTCACGGGCCAGGAAGGCGCCGGCCAAGTCGGGCCCGACCATCGCGGTCGTCTCGGCCGAGGGGGCGATCATGACCGGCAGCGGCGAAGGCGGCTCGCCGTTCGGCGGCGACACTACCATCTATTCCGACAAGGTGGCCAAGGACCTGTACGAGGCGATCGACGACAAGGACGTCAAGGCGATCGTCTTCCGGGTTTCCTCGCCCGGCGGATCGGACACGGCGTCGGAGCAGATCCTGGCCGCCGTGAAGGCCGCCAAGAAGGCCGGCAAGCCGGTCGTGGTCTCGATGGGCACCTATGCGGCCTCGGGCGGCTACTGGATCTCGTCGGGCGCCTCGGCGATCGTGGCCGAGCCCACCACCTTGACCGGCTCGATCGGCGTGTTCGGCGGCAAGTTCGCCCTAGGCGACGCCCTGGCGCGGTTCGGCGTCGACACCCGCCAGGTCCATATCGGCGGCGACTATGCCGGAGCGTTCGGCACGGGCCAGGGCTTCACCCCCGACCAGCGGGCCAAGTTCTCGGCCTGGATGGACCGCATCTATGCCGGCTTCATCACCCGCGTGGCCGAGGGCCGAAAGCTGCCGCCCGAACGGGTGCGCGAGATCGCCAAGGGCCGGGTCTGGACCGGCGTCCAGGCCAAGCAGCTGGGCCTGGTCGACGAACTGGGCGGCTTCTACGAGGCCGTCGACAAGGCCAAGGCGCTGGCTGGGATCAAGGGCGAGGTGAAGCTCAAGAAGATCGGCGGCTCGGGCTCGCCGTTCGAGGCCCTGGAGCGGGCCCTGGGCGGCGGCGGAACCTCGATCCGCACCCTGGCCGCCTCGGCCTGGCTGCTGGGCGACCCGCGCTCCCAGGCGATCATGGACGAGATGGCCAAGGCCCGCCTGCGCGGCACGCCCAGCGGGGCCTCGGTGATGGCGGACATGCCGATCCGCTAGGCATGAGGCCTTGGGACAAGACGAAGGGCCGTCCGGGAAACCGGGCGGCCCTTTTTCGTGCGGCGACGCATTCAAGCCTCCCCCCGTGGGGGAGGCGATCGCGCAGCGATCGGTGGGGGGAGTTATAGGGTCGAGGATCGTAGAACTGGCCACCTACCGATCACTCCCCCCTCCGTCGGCTTCGCCGACACCTCCCCCACAGGGGGAGGCTTTAGGAGACACGGCTTCGCCGCCTCACGCGATCTCTCGCTGAGCTGATGGGAAGGGTGCGAAGCGCCCGGGCCTCGCCCGGAATAGCTTTGAAGTTAAGTACCGTTTCGACGAAGACGAGCGCTTCGCGTGGACCGTTTTCCAGAAGCCTTCGGATCGCGGATTTTTAACCCGCTCCGATGGAGGCCCCCGACGGGCGGAGCATTGGCATGCTCCGGACCGCATGGGCGATTTCAGCCCACGCCTGTTGCGTCTGTTGATCTCTTCACCGCCAGAGTTTCGTCCTGTGTTTCAAGGAACCTGCCCTGGACCGTCGCGAAGTCGCCACTCAAGGCCACCGACAAACGCTTCCCATTCGACCACCCCTGCAAGCCGTCTGGTCGCCGGCCGGACGCCCTTCCCGTGCTTTCAGGTGCAGACAGTATGGGGCCGGTCTGGAAGGCGGGGATAAGTTAGCTCGAAATAATCGAGAGCGTTGAATTCGCTCAACTCTGCTCGCTCTACGTTGAGGATCGACGCCGAAGGGAACAGGCGCGCACGCCTGTCCCCGAGCCGCGAAACCAGGGTATCGCCCAAAGAAAAACGGCGGGCCCGAGGGCCCGCCGTTCTCCTGTCTTCGAAAAGATCTGGAACTAGAATTCCAGGTCGAAACCGAAGCGCATGTAGCGCGGGGTCTGATAGGCCACCGGCTTCTTGTAGTTCGGGTCGACGGCGCCGCTCGAGGTGTCGCCGAATTCCCAGGCTTCCGAGACGGAGTCCGAGTTGAACACGTTGAACACGTCGGCGCGGAGCACCAGCGAACCCACCGGAACGATCTTGCCCGGCACGGTGTAGCGCAGCGACAGGTCGACAGTGTTCTGCCAATCGGTCTTGAACTGCGAACCGCGCGGCGTGACCTTGCCTTGGCAGTAGCGCGACGAGGCGCCGTAGCCGGCAGCGTCCGGATCGGTCGGGTGAACGCCGAGGCAACCGAAGTGCTTGGGCGCGATGGCCGAAGCATTGGCGCCGATCATCAGGTTGTCGGTGATCGCGTACGAACCGAAGACCTTGAACTGATGGGCGTGGTGGTTCGGCAGGAGGCCGTACTGGTAGTCGGCCAGGCCGGTGTGGTCGTACAGCTGGGTGCTGCCGGCGTCATCCTGACCCACGTCCGACAGGACGGTGCCTTCGTAGTTGCCCTTCGATTGCGACAGCACGTACGAACCTTGCAGGCCCCACTTGCCGTCGAACGCGCGCTCGAAGCTCATTTCCAGACCGATGTACTCGCGCTTCGGCTTCGGTTGCCCGATTTCCGCGGCGGTGAAGTGCAGGGTCGCAGGCGCCGTCTGGCCGGGCAGCGGGTCACGAGTCTTGATCGTGACGTCTTCGCCCGGGTTGTAGACGATGTACTGGTAGTCGCCGAACCAGATCGCGTCGCAACCGGCGATGCCATTGGCGTCGCAGTAGTTGACGATCTGACGGTCGATCGCGGTGTCTTCCGAAACCTTTTCCAGCTTCCGGTAGGTCAGCGAGACGTTGCCCTTCCAGAGTTCGTTGAACTGGCGCTGATAGCCGATGATGAATTCATCTTCGTGCGTGGCTTCCAGTTCCTTCGAGGTCTTGGAGTAGGTCGGCTCTTGGGTGCCGATACCGAAGGTGATCGTACAACCGTTGACGCCGGCGGTGCCGAGGCCTTGGGTCGGACAGGCGGCGACCGACGAACGCGAGTCGTACAGAGCGCCGTTCACGACGCCCGGGATGACCAGGTTGGTCGTGATCTGCTGGCCCAGCGAGGCCGGCATGCCGGTGACCGGGTTCAGGACGAAGCCGCCGGCCGGAGCCAGGAAGAATTCGCTGAAGCCGAGGTCCTTGCCGCGGAAGCTGAGGTTCGAGGCCGGCGGGATGAAGTAACGGCCATACGAACCGTAGACCTTATCCTTGCCTTCGCCACGGGGATCCCAGGTGAAGCCGATGCGCGGACCGAAGTTGTCCTTCAGGTTCAGAACGCGTTCGCCCGACAGGTTGTTCAGCTTGAAGATATCGTCGCGGATACCCAGCTGCAGGCTGAGGTTCGGCGTGATGTCCCAGGCGTCTTGCAGGTAGATGGATTCGTTCTCGCCGGTGACGGTGGCGCCGCCGAGGGTCACGATCTGCAGTTGGACGTAGTCTTGACCAGCGGCGACGCCGCGGGTGTCGGTCGCGCTACCGCGACGATAGATGTACTGACGACCGCCCGTCCGCGACGAGATGTGGAACAGGGTGGTCTCTTCGTTGTCGTAGCCCATGCGGACGTGGTGATCGCCCAGCAGCTTGAAGTACAGGTCACCGTCGACGCGGTAGAATTCGCGCTTGGTGTTCTGCGATTCAAAGGCCGCGGTCTTTTGACGGCTGACGAGGTTTGTCGTGCCGCCGCGCAGGTCGTTGACCTGCGATTCGTTGGCGTTTTCCGGCAGGGTGGAGTCGCGGTCTTCGCTGACGCCGTAGGCGGCCGACAGGGTGAACCAGTCGGTGAACGTGCCGGTGTACTTGCCGACCCAGTTCTTGCCACCCAGTTCGAAGATCGTGCCCGGCGACGCGGCGCCGACGACGCGCGTGGTCGGGTTGTAGTTGAACGCCGTACGGTTGGTCGTGCGCGTGGTGTCGAAGTAGGTCAGTTCGAGGTGCTGACGGTCGGTGATGTAGGCGTCCAGCTTACCGCCCCAGAACGGGTCGTTCTGGCGATCGGTGAAGGTCTGGGTGGTGGTGACCGTGTAGCGCTGAACCCGGCTGCTCGACTGCTGGTTCATCAGGTAGAAGAACAGGTGGTCCTCGATGATCGGACCGCTGACTTCGGCGACCAGGCTCTTGCGCTCTTCGCTACGACGCGTGAACTGCTCCTGGAAGCTGTCCGGCGAGGTTTCGCGCGCGCCGCTCGGCTCGTAGTTGCCGTGCAGGGCGAAGTGGAAGTCGTTACCGCCCGACTTGGTGACGGCGTTGACGACACCGCCGGTGGCGCGGCCGAATTCGGCGGGGTAGCCGCCGGTCTTCACTTCAACGGTCTTGTAGAAGTCGAAGGGCACGGTGGCGCCGCCGACGTAGGTGTTGAAGTTGGTGATGTTCAGGCCGTTCACGTAGAACGCGTTTTCGGCGATCGAGCTGCCGCCGACGGCGGGCTGACCGGCGAAGTTGGCGTCGCCCGACGAACCACCCAGCGTGACCGACGGGGCCAGCATGGTGACGGCGGTGATGCTGCGCGCGATCGGAACCTGCTTGGTCAGGGTTTCCAGATCGACGGTCAGACCCTTGGTCGTCGCGGCGAAGTCCAGTTGCGGGTTCGCGGTCGCGGTGATGACGATTTCGCTGACGGAGCCGCCAACTTCGGTCAGGTTGAAGGTGTAGGCGGTCGAACCACCCAGGCCGACGCGGACGTTACCGTCGCTGGTCGGCTGATAGCCTTCCTTGGTGATCGAGACCGAGTAACCACCGATCGGGATCAGCGGCACGCGGAATTGGCCGGTGCTGTCCGTGGTGGTCGTGCGGGTGAAGCCTTGATCGAGCGACTTCACGGTGATGGTCGCGTCCGAAACGGTGACGCCGGCCGAATCCTTGACCGTGCCGACGAGCGAGCCGGAGCTGTAGTCCTGAGCCGACGCCAGCGTCGGGATCGCCGTGGCGACCGCAACGATCGCCATCGGCGCGGCGACGGTGGCCAGACCGGCCAGCAGCGTCGACGTCAAAAGACGCGCGCGAGCGCCGCCCTTCATGGAAGTCATCTTCATATTATCCCCTCTAGCGCGGCGAAGCATCCCGACCGCCCGCACGTCCCCTTTCGGGGATGTTACGTTCGGTCCGTCTGGATTTTTGCCCCAACTCCACCACGAGAACTTAGGTGTCCCGGAAAACATTTCCCCGGTTGGGGTGACGTTAGGAGCCACGCCGCGCGCCGGTCAATTCCCATTACCGATCCGTAATCACATCGCACGATGCTGTCGCATTATCGCAACACGATCGCCGCATTTCTGACGAACGCCGCTCAGATTTACCGCAAAGGGGCCGATAACACGGGTCTTCACCCCCATATGACCTTGGACGGCAAGGCAAATTCACCCGTGAGCGCTCGGATCGACGTCCTGCGTGTCGATACAAATGAGACGGGTCAAAAACGCCCGCATCGAGTTGACTTTCGCGAAAATGCTTCGATCGATACCGCCGATATCGGCATTTAAATGCCGAACGAGCCGAAACCGGAACAACATCTCCCCAGCGATCGCCCAATTTCGCGCCACATTTCACCCACACCGACCGTTGCGCGGGCGCCCGTGTGCCGGGATGATGTCGGCCAGAGGCGCTTCGAACGGGCGCCCGCCCGCCTTTTTTGATGAGTGAGACGCCATGACTGGGTTTCGACGCGTAACCGACTCGCTCTCGGTCAGCCCGCAGATCGCCACCGACGACCTGGACCGCGCCGCGCGCGAGGGATTCGTTCTGGTGATCAACAATCGCCCCGACGACGAGGAGCCCGGTCAGCCGTCCAGCGCCCAGATCGAGGCGGCCGCCAAGGCGGCGGGGCTGGACTATGTGCATATTCCGGTGCGCGGCGGCCCCACCCACGATCAGGTCGAGGCCGTGCGGCGGGCGGTCGAGGGCGCCGAGGGGCCGGTTCTGGCCTTCTGCCGCTCGGGCACGCGGTCGATCATCACCTGGTCGCTGGGCCAGGCGGCTTCAGGCGCCGCTGATCGCGGCACGCTGGTTCGCCAGGGCGCGGACGCCGGCTACGACCTGGCGGGCGTCCTGGGGATCTAGGCTCTAATAGTGGTGGCTCAGCGCGACCCGGGCGGCCATGGCCGAGGGCTCGGGCTCGCAGCTGGCCAGCACGAACTGCGCCGCGATGAGACAGAGGATGGCGAAGGCCGCGCGCTGAAGCCGTTTTGAGACAAAAATCGCTGCGTCGGCGGCCATGATCCATACTCCGGAAGGTTTACGGCTCGTTTACCGCAAGACCGGCGCCGCCCAGACGGGGCGCTCCGCGAGGTCGCCCAAGAGGTCTCCATGATCCCCTTCGTTCGCGAGATCGAGTTCGAGTACGGACGCTGCGATCAGGTCTCACCGCTGATCCGCCGCGTGATCGCCGACAATCCGGGGCCCTTCACCTATGTCGGCACCGGCACCTACATCGTCGGGCGCGGGACCGTGGCGGTGATCGATCCCGGCCCGGACCTGGACGGCCACCTCCAGGCGCTGCTGGCGGCGCTGGACGGCGAGACCGTCAGCCACATCCTGGTCACCCACCACCACAGCGACCACTCTCCCCTCGCCCGCCCGCTCCAGGCCGCGACCGGGGCGAGGATCCACGGCCGCCGCGCGCCGCACCTGGCCGAACTGGCGCCCGAGCTGACCCTGGAGGCCGGCGCTGACGACGGGTTCCGCCCCGATGTCGAGACCGCCGACGGCGACGTGTTCGAAGGCCCGGGTTGGACGCTGACGGCGATGACCACGCCGGGCCACACCTCCAACCACGTCTGTTTCGCCCTGAAGGAAGAGAACGCCCTGTTCAGCGGCGACCATGTCATGGGCTGGTCGACCACGGTGATCACCCCGCCCGACGGCGAAATGGGCGACTATTTCGCCAGCCTTGAGAAGGTGAAGGCGCGGGGGTTCGACACCCTGTGGCCAACTCACGGCGCACCCGTGCGGGACGTGGCGCCGTTCATCCAGGCCTATGCCGACCACCGCCGGGCCAGAGAAGCCCAGGTGCTGGCCGCCCTGGATGACGGTCCGACCACGATCAAGACCATGGTTCCGACGCTCTACGCCGCCGTCGATCCGCGCCTGCACCCGGCCGCCGCCATGTCGGTGCTGGCGCATATGCTGCTGCTGGTCAGGGAGGGACGGGTGACGTGCGAGGGTGTGGCGGGGCTGGATAGTACTTACAGGCTCAGCTGAGGCGAACACTTGCCCCCTACTGACCGCTTCGCGGTCGTCTTCCCCCATAGGGGGAAGAGGCGCGCCGCGCGCTTGAAGCCTCCGCCCCCTATGGGGGCGGACAGACCGCGAAGCGGTCAGGTGGGGGCAAGTGGGGTGAGCCACTAGGCCCTACCCCTTCACCGCCGCCAGCAGCCCGCCCACCCGGCGGCAGTTGCGGCCCATGTCCGCGCCGGCGTTGCGGCCGACCGAGCGCATGTCGACGCGGGCGCCGTTGGTGTCGGGGCGGACCCGCACGATCAGGTCGTCCTTCAGCCCGTACCAAAAGCTCTGGCCCGTGGCTTCCAGCCGGCCGTCCATCGGGTCGTCGGTGACGAGGGTCAGTCCCGCCGCCTGCACCGCCGCCTTGGCCGACTCGTAGGCGTCGGCGGGCGAACGCTCGACCACCAGCGGCCGGGCGGCCGGGCAAGTCTCGGCGTTGACGTCGGCGATGCGGCGACCGGCATAGGCCAGCGAGCCGACCGGCAGGCTGGGATCTTCCTCGACGGTCTGGGCGTCGCCGCCGCGCGCCGCCTGGGCCGCGTCCGACAGCATCAGCGGCGTCTTCCAGTCGGTCGAGACGTCGTGGATCGGCGGGGCGCGACCGCCCAGGGCGTTGGCCGCGACCATGGCGCCCAGCGTGGCGATGGTGATCGCCAGGGCCAGCAAGGCCTTGGCCCAGAACCGCGAGAAGCCGCCGAACAGCGCCGCGATCAGGCCCAGGACGCCGGTGGCGACGCCCAGCATCGCGGCCTTGGGCGCCCAGTCCAGGCTCATCTGGTCGTAGCCGACGGCCAGCGGGAACACCCCGAACTTGACGCCCAGCGCGCCAGCGGCGACCAGCAGGGCCGGCGCCAGGGCGACCAGGATCGCCAGGTCGAGCAGGACGGCGGTCAGGCCTCCGGATTTGCCGGCCTTCTTGGCGTTCTTCTGGGCGGCGGCCTTGGCCTTCTTGCTTTTGCGCGCGCTCGGCGGGATCAGCGGCATGGCCAGGGGCGCTTCCTCGGTCACGAAGACCGGCTTGGCGTGGAAGGCCTCCTCGGGCACCGGGGCCAGCTTGGCCTCGACCGGCTTCAACGGCCCCAGCGGGAAGTGCTCCTCCTGCCCCCGCGCCTCGAACGCGTGCTCGACCTCGGGATCGGCGGGCTTGGACGACGTCACGGCGGCCGTCGTTGCGACGGTCGCGGCCGCAGCGGCTGCGGCCGCCGCGATGATCGGCGTCGCCAGCTCGGCTTCAGGCTCGGGCGACGCCTCGGCCACGGGCTCAGGCGCGGGCTCGACCACCGCTTCGGGCTCGGCTTCGACGGCCTCGGCATGGGCCAGGGCCTCGACCACCACCGGCTCGGCCAGGGGCGGCGGCTCGCCCAGGGGCTCTTCCGGTTCGGGTGCGTAGATCCGCGCGGCCTGGGCGCCGTCAGCGGCGGCCAGGGTCGGCGCCGGCGGCGCTTCCGGCTCCGGATCGGCTTCGACCACCGCCTCGGCGACGCTCGCCACGGCCAGGCTCGGCAGCACGTAGTCCTTCATACGCTGACGGATCAGCTTCTTGTCGATCTTGCCGGTCGCGCCCAGCGGGATCTCGTCGACGAAGACCACGTCGTCGGGCATCCACCACTTGGCGATCTTGCCTTGCAGGAACTCCAGGAACTCTTCCTTGGTGGCGGTCTCGCCGTCCTTCAGCTTGACCAGCAGGATCGGCCGCTCATCCCACTTGGGATGGGCCACGCCGATTACCGCCGTCATCGCCGCCTTGGGGTGGCCCAGGGCGATGTTCTCGATGTCGATCGTGCTGATCCACTCGCCGCCCGACTTGACCACGTCCTTGGCCCGGTCGGTGATCTGCATGAAGCCGTGGTCGTCGATGGTGGCCACGTCGCCGGTGTCGAAGAAGCCCTCGTCGTCGAGGATCTTGCCGCCCGCGCCCCGGAAATATTCGGCGGCGATGATCGGGCCCCGGATCTTCAGGTTGCCGAAGCTCTTGCCGTCGTGCGGCAGGCGCTCGCCGGCGTCGTTGGTCAGCTTCAGTTCCACGCCCAGCGGCGGCCGGCCCTGCTTGAGCCGGTACGGCATCTGCTCGTCATAGGGCAGCTTGGCCAACTCGTCGGTCATCACCGACAGGGTGCCGACCGGCGAGGTCTCAGTCATGCCCCAGGCGTGGACCACCTCGACGTCGTAGTCCTCCTGGAAGGCGCGGATGATGACTTCGGGACAGGCCGCCCCGCCGATCACCACCTTCTTCAGAACCGGCAGCTTGGCGCCGGTGTCCTTCAGGTGCTGCAAAAGCATCTGCCAGACCGTGGGCACGGCGGCCGAGAAGGTGACGCCCTCGGTGTCGAGCAGCTCGAAGATCGAGGCCCCGTCCATCTTGGCGCCGGGCATGACCATCTTGGCCCCGGTGCCGGGCGCCGAGAACGCCACGCCCCAGGCGTTGGCGTGGAACATCGGCACGACGGGCAGGATCACGTCGCGCTGCGACAGGCCCATCACGTCGGGTTGCAGGGTGATCAGGGTATGCAGCACGTTGGAGCGGTGCGAGTACATCACCCCCTTGGGGTCGCCCGTCGTGCCCGAAGTGTAACAAAGCCCCGCCGCCGTGGTCTCGTCGAAGCCGCCCCAGGCGCAGTCGGCGCCGAACTGCTCGACCAGGTCCTCGTAGCAGATCAGGCCCTTGAAGCTCGGCGCTTCGCCGGCCGGCTTGAAGTCGGCGGGCATGTGGTCGCGATCGGTCAGCAGCACCACATGCTCGACCTGCGGCAGGTGCTGCAGGATGCCGGCGATGATCGGCAGGAAGGTCAGGTCGGTGAAGATCACGCGGTCGCCGCCGTGGTTGGCGATCCAGGCGATCTGTTCGGGGAACAGGCGCGGGTTCAGGGTGTGGCACACCGCCCCGATGCCCATGATGCCATACCAGGCCTCCATGTGGCGCGCGGTGTTCCAGGCCAGGGTGCCGACGCGGTCGCCCGGCTTGATCCCCAGGGCCAGCAGGGCGTTGGACACCCGCTTGGCGCGGTCGCGGATCGCGGCGTAGGTGGTGCGGACGATCGGCCCCTCGACCGAGCGGGTCACGACTTCGCGCCCGCCGTGCCACTGGGCGGCGTGGTCGATGATCTTGTCGACCGTCAAGGCCCCGTGCTGCATCAAGCCCTGCATCGGCCACGCTCTCCCGATCCGTTATCGTTGTTCAGACAAGGCTAGCGGTGCAGCGACCACCGCGCAACGCGACGCGCGCTTGAAGCGAACCGGAGCGCTCATTGCATCCGCCTGCGCCGATCGGTCGCACGCCGGCGTTCAGGTCATGGAACCCTTGCTGGCCTATTCTGTCGGCCACGCGACAGAGCTGGAAAAACGGGACGAAAACAGGTTGCGCAGGCTGGACGCCATATTGGCCGATGACCGGCTGGACGAGGTGGCGATGGACACCCATCGCCTGCTGCCGTCCCGTCTGATCCCCGCCAGCCTGACCACCGTGGCGGTCGCCTTCGGCCTGGGACTGCCGATCGCGCTGGGCTGGCTGGCCTCTCTGGCCGCGGCCGAGGGTCTGGCGCGACTGGCGACCCGCCAGTTCCGCCCGGGCGTTCGCGGCACGCCCCGCCTGCGCGCGGCCTTCGTCCTGGCGGCGCTGCCAATCAACCTGATCTGGTCGGGGCTGGGCGCCTTGCTGTGGTTCGCGCCCGCGCCCGAACTGAAGATGGCCGCGGTCGCCATCTGGGTGGGCCAGATCGTCTACACCCAGAACTTCCGCCACCAGCCGGGCGCCTTGCTGGCGGTGAGCGCCACCGCGCCGATGGTCAGCATGCTGGTCTTCCCGCTGTTCTTCTATGACGCCCACGGCACGGCGGCCAATGTCGCCCGCTGGGGCTTGATGGCCGTGGTGCTGACCACCATCAACGTCATGCTGACCAATCGCGCCGCCGCCAACCGGATGGACGCCCTGACCCGCAACCTGCGGGAGGAGCGCGAGCGGGCCCTGGAGGCCAACCGCGCCAAGTCCACCTTCGTGGCCGTCACCAGCCATGAGCTGCGCACCCCGATGAACGGCCTGCTGGGCATGGCCTACGCCCTGGACCGCAGCAACCTCAACGAGGCCCAGCGCCGCCATGTGCGCCTGATGATCAAGTCGGGCGACAGCCTGATGCAGGTGCTCAACGACGTGCTGGACCTGTCGAAGATCGAGGCTGGCAAAGTCGATCTCGACCATGTGGCCACCCACCTGCCCGAACTGGTCCGCGCGGCCGGCGACGCCTGGCGCGACGCCGCCGCCGAGAAGGGCCTGTGGCTGCGCATCGAGATCGATCCCGCCGCCCCCGACTGGATCCTGGCCGACCCACAGCGCATCCGTCAGGTGCTGATGAACCTGATCTCCAACGGGCTGAAGTTCACCAGCCAAGGCGGGGTGACGATCCAGTTGTCGGCGTCCGCGTCCAGCGCTTTGCCCAGCACCGACGGCCTCGGAGAGATCCGGCTGCGGGTGGTCGACACCGGCATCGGCGTGACGTCGGAATTCCACGACCGCATCTTCGACAGCTTCACCCAGGCCGACAACGCCGTCTCGCGCAGCCATGGCGGCACCGGCCTGGGCCTGACCATCTCGCGCGCCCTGGCCCGTCAGATGAACGGCGACCTGACGCTCGAGCACGGGGCCGGCGGCGCGGCCTTCGTCTTCACCCTGCGCGCCGCGTCGATCGCCGCGCCCGTCGTGGTCGATGAAGACGCGGACCAGGACGATGACGCGGCCGATTTCGCCGGCTTGCGGATCCTGATGGCCGAGGACAACGCCATCAATCAGTTGGTGGTGCGCACCATGCTGGAAGCGACCGGCGTGGCCCTGACGATCGTCGGTGACGGCCAGGCCGCGCTCGAGGCCTTGAAGGTCGGCGGCTTCGACCTGGTGCTGATGGACATCAACATGCCGGTGATGGACGGCATCACCGCCTTGGGCAAGATCCGCGCCGGCGCGGCGGGCGACCCGGCTATCCCGATCATCGCCCTGACCGCCTCGGCCATGTCGGGCGACCGCGAACGGTTTCTGACCATGGGATTCGACGACCACCTGGGCAAGCCGATCCGCCCGGCCGACCTCTTGTCGGCGATCTGCGCGGCGGTG
>Ga0247731_1000267_pt1 | contig 14388 bp, 14 predicted proteins | sample UWRJL088202R2_FD_180938 | JGI IMG/M metagenome (GOLD analysis project Ga0247731, IMG submission 180938) | Plant litter microbial communities from Arlington Agricultural Research Station in Wisconsin, United States - UWRJ-L088-202R-2 | ecosystem: Environmental > Terrestrial > Plant litter >...
GACCGCTCATCAGCACCCCGGCGCCGCCGCCGACCGGACCCATGACGTGCTCCTCCGGGACCTCGCAGTCCTCGAACACCAGTTCGGCGGTGTCGGAGCCGCGCATGCCCATCTTGTCCAGCTTCTTCGAGACGCTGAACCCCTTCATCCCCTTCTCGATCAGGAAGGCGGTGACGCCGCGCGACCCGGCCTCGGGATCGGACTTGGCGTAGACCACCAGGGTGTCGGCCGAAGGGGCGTTGGTGATCCAGAATTTGGTCCCGTTCAGCACATAGCGGTCGCCGACCTTGCGGGCCTGGGTGCGCATCGAGATGACGTCCGATCCAGCCCCGGCCTCGGACATGGCCAGCGAACCGACGTGTTCGCCGCTGATCAGTTTGGGCAGGTAGCGATGCTTCTGTTCCGGCGTGCCCCAGCGGCGGATCTGGTTGATGCACAGGTTGGAGTGGGCCCCGTAGCTGAGGCCGATCGAGGCCGAGGCTCTGCTCACCTCCTCCATCGCCACGACGTGTTCCAGATAGCCCATGCCGAGGCCGCCGAACTCTTCCTCGACGGTGATGCCGTGCAGGCCCAGTTCGCCCATCTCGGGCCACAGCTCGCGGGGGAAATGGTTGTCCGCATCGATCGCGGCGGCCATCGGGGCCAGCCGGTCGGCGGCCCAGCGCGCGGTCGCATCGCGAATGGCGTCGGCGGTCTCGCCAAGGGCGAAGTCGAAATTCTGCATGGTCGTTTCCTTGAACGCCCCCTTCATAGGGGGTCTGACGCCGTGGCGCATCGCCCGCAGGATTACGACGGATACGTGATGGGATGAACCGGGTTTTCGGGCCCGGCGCCGTGAAATGGCCTTGGACGGTTCCTAACGGCTCGCCTCCCCCGCTTCAGGAGTCAGCATGGCCATTCCGGATCACCCCAATGACGACGGCGTCTGGACGCGCCTTGAAGGCCAGGACGGTTTCGCCCTGTGGCGCCGCGAACGCCAGACCTTCGCCCCCATCACCATGTACTATGTTATCGCCCCGCCCCGGCAGAGCGAGCTGGTCTATGACGAGGACAAGGCCCGCGCCCGCTACGCCGACCTGATCGCCCTGTCCGCCAACGGCTGAGGCTGCAGGGAACACCACCCTGCGGAGGGCTGACGGGGTCCGGGCGCTCGACCGGACTTCGCCTGCCCGCGCGGCGGACGGCCGCGATCGCGGGCGATTCGTTGCTGGCGATGATCAGGAGAAAATGGCGCGCCCGGAACGATTCGAACGTTCGAGCCCCAGATTCGTAGGCTGGAGAAAGATTATTCAAATTCAGCATCTTGCGAATCATTGGCTGTAAAAACCAAAGCCAGGCGGCGTCTGCGGCTCCTCGGGGTTACAGATCGCACGAAAGCCTTGGCGCGATGTCTGCTCGGCGCCAGAGCCGACATTGTCGGCCCGCCGGACAGGCGAGATTCAGACCGGCTGCCAAAGTTTGCCTTCCAGCTTCTCTGACGAAAGAGCGGCGATCGCCAGACAGCCGGAGCAGGCCGCCGAGAGCCGCTGTTTATCCACCTCGTTGATGAACCGGGCCTGCCCCTCGGCGTCGGCGGTCCGGGCGTGCCGACGCAGCGCGTCCAGTCGCTCCGGAACGGTTTCGACCCCGGCCACCTCGGTCAGCACCGTCACCATATGGATCAGGACCGAGGGCGATCCGCCCGCGCTCTCGCGGATCATCTCGAACATGACGTTTGTCAGGTCAGAATAGTCGAGCGGCGGAAACCGGACCCGGACCACGCCGTCCCTGTCGCGCGCGCCGTCGTCGAGAGAACGGCGCGACAGACTGGTCAGCGTCGCACCCAACCGGTTCAGGACGCTGATGGCGGTACGGGGATCGTTGACCCCGGGCGACAGGGCGCGCACCGCCACCTCCACCAGCTGGCCAACCGGAAAGGTCAGGTCCTTGGGGGATCCACCCTGGCGGCTGAGCGCGATGCAGTTGCGGGCGCCCTCGACGCATCTGGAGACGCGGGCGATCGGCGTATGCGGGAAGACGAACTCGCCGGGTCTTTTCAGAAAGCGGATGACACAGTCGTTCTCCTCGGCCCAATCGACGAGCGACTCCGTTTCGATCTGCTGCAGGTAACCATCGGCCAGAAGGCCCGATTTCCGGGAGCGTCTAGTCCCATCCCGGCGGACACGGTGCCGCTCACGCCGTTTGGATAGGCGGACCGCTGCACTTCTCATTATGTTCGAGCAGCCGCTCATTTTAGCCGAAACTTGGTAACAGTTACGCCGATGGAACGCCCGGTCTGGCCGATCAGACCTGACTGAAGTCCGGCACAAATGCGTCGAGTCGCGCGGCAGAATTGACCTCCGCTTTCGCGTGCTACGCGAAGATAACCCCTACCGCCAAGCGGACCTCAACCTCGGCTCGACACATGCTCACGCCGGCGCATGCAACTGCTCTATCCCCTCAAGCTCGCCGCGCCCTTCGATTGCGGCTTTGGACAGGTCGTGGGTGGTCTGGAGGTTGATCCAGTACTGGGGAGACGTGCCGAAGACCTTGGCTAGGCGTAGAGCCGTATCGGCGGTGATGGACTGCTTCTCACGCACGAGGCGCTCAATCCGAGCACGGTCCTTCAGGCCCATTGCCTTGGCGAGGGCGCCGGCGCTGAGATCGTAAGCGGGCAGGTAGTCTTCCCGCAGGTGCTCGCCAGGGTGTGGCGCCGGGGCCGCGAAGTTGGCGAAATCATGCGTCGCCATCGGCGGACTTCTCTCTTTCTGGCCCGCTCCCCGGGCCGTTCCACCAAGCCCCGTCAGTGGTAATCCACGAACTCAACATCCTCCGGACCATGATCGGTCCATCGGAAGCAGATGCGGAACTGGTCGTTCACGCTGATCGACCACTGCCCCGCCCGATCCTCCTGGAGGCGGTGCAAACGGTTTCCCGGCGGATGTTTGAGATCATCGAGCCGCGTCGCCGCATCCAGCGGGAAGAGGCTGCGCCGCGCCCGCTTGAAGAGGTCCGCCGGGAAACCCTTGGGGCAGTTGCCCTCAAAGACCTCCCTAGCTTGCTTGCCCTTCCAACTAAGGATCACGGCGAGAGCCTTCCACCCGCAGCTTGTAGCGAGACATGCTACATAAGTCAAGCTATTGTAGCGCGATTCGCTACGTTGATCAGCAGTGAGACGGCCTGCCGTTATACCCTGCGGTCGCGTCAGGATTTTAGTCGAACGCCCGGACCGCCTGCCGCATCGGCCGAAATGAAGATCACGCCTAAAGCTTCAAGAGACCTTTGCACTTTATCCAATGTGCGGACTGCATGTCCCACCACGCAGGCCCGTGCCGCCCTCTATCTCCGGGTCTCGACCGGCCGGCAGGCGACCAACGACCTGTCGATCCCGGACCAGCGCCGCCAGCTTGAGGCCTACTGCAAGGCCAAGGGCTGGGAAGCGGCGGTCGAGTATGTGGAGCCCGGCAACACTGCCACTGACGACTGGCGTCCTTCATTCCAGTCGATGATCGAGGCGGCTCTGATCAAGCCGCCCGCCTTCGACGTGATCGTGGTGCACAGCTTCTCGCGGTTCTTCCGCGACCAGTTCCAGTTCGAGTTCTACGTCCGGAAGCTCGCCAAGAACGGCGTGCGTCTGGTCTCGATCACCCAGGAGCTGGGTGATGAAGCTCGCAAACGAGTGACGCAGATCATGAAGCCGGACACCCTCCAGCTTGGCGGCCTCTCGCGCCCGATCCCAGGTCTTGTAGAGACCGACGGTCGGCCCCTCCCCGCGAGCGGCCGGGAACACGTATGGACCCTCGCGCGGCCGCCGCATGATTTCCGCAAGGGCGGCCGAGTTCAACGGGATCATCTTTCGCCGGTCTTGGACCGATGCCAAGGCAAAAGGATACGGCCCCGCTCAAGGTCGACTTCGCCCCAGGTCAGATTCAGGATCTCCGACTTCCGGGCGCCGGTGAACAGCAGGAGCCGGATAATGTCCGCATGACTGTCAGGGACCTCCTCCGCAGCGACCAGCTCCGCCAAGGTCTCGATCATGTGCTTGGCCTCGGCCGTCGACAAAAACCGCTCTCGGCGACGGGGCGTGATCTTCTGGACGCCGATCGCCGGATTGTGCGGCAGGATCGCCGCGGCGGACGGCGCCAGTCTTTATCTGATCGGCAAGACGCTCGGGCATCGGCAGGCAAGCACGACGGAGCGCTACGCTCACCTGACGGATGATCCGGCCCGCGCGGTGGCGGAGTTGGTAGGACAGCGCTTTCTCCAGATCACAGGAGGCGAAGAGGGTGCTCCTGAGGGGTCACCGGCTACTTGTGATAGCTAGGTCCGGTCATCACCCAAGCGCTTGGCAATTGAGCGATTAGCGATAAGCGCCACATCTTGATATATAATGAGATATCTAATGGGCTTTCCGATGCCTGATTATATATCGGTCCTCGACCGGCGCTTAGGAATTTGATATATAGCTCTGCATCAGAGTGACCTAACGATGCAGAATAAGATATCAAGACGGTACGGGTTGGAATCGCTCACGGAAGCGATCCGTCAAGCACGTCTGGCCAAGGGCTGGAGTCAGCGCGACCTCAGCGCGCGTGCGCATCTGACCCAGGCGCAAATCTCCCGGATCGAAAACGGAGAGGTGGATCTGCAGGTATCGACCCTGATCGAATTGGCGCGCTCGCTTGATCTCGATCTCCAGCTCGTCCCGAGATCCGCCCTTGTCGCCGTCGAGGCGGCGGTCCGCTCGGCCGAAGAGCGGTCGGACGAGAGATCGGCCAGAAACCTTTTGGCGACCTTGCGTATCCTGGCCGAACGGGCCCGGCAGATCGCCCCCGAGCGCGAAGACATCGAATCCATCGCTTCAAGCCTTCATGACCTGGAGCCGCTCGCGCCGGCTTTGCGCGGGACCTTTCTCACGGCCGACCTGGAACGGCTACGGACCAACCTGGAAGGCTTCCTGAACTATCCTCCGGCCGAACGCCCCAGCCACGCGAAGACCTACCGGGACGCCGCGGCATGGCTGAAGCAGCTCAGGAACGCCCTGATGCACGCGCCTCATGCGGAGCGTCCCGCCTACAGCCTTGATGACGAGGACTAGCGATGGCCGCCGACGCGCTTGAAGTCCTGCTCAATGACCAGAAGGTCGGCGTGATCACCGCCCTGGGCGGGGACCAATCGATCTTCTCGTTCGACGACGCCTATGCGAACGATCCCGATCGTCCGACCCTCAGCCTGTCGTTCAAGGGCGAGCAAGGCGGCCTGTTGCGCGATCACAGGCCGACCCAGACACGGGTGATGCCCTTCTTTTCGAACCTCCTGCCCGAAGGCACGCTTCGCGACTACCTCGCCAAGCGCGCGGGCATCGAGCCGATGCGGGAATACCCGCTACTTGAGGTGCTGGGACCGGATCTGCCAGGCGCCGTGACCGTGCGCCCGCTGGGCGAAGGCGTGCTCGATGACGACGATGAAGATCAGCATGAGGACGAGACCGATGGAGTTGCAGGTCAAGGCGCTCTGAGGTTCTCCCTCGCGGGAGTGCAGCTGAAATTCTCGGCGGTCGAGAAAGCCCAAGGCGGGCTGACGATCCCGGCGAGCGGCCGGGGCGGAGACTGGATCATCAAGCTGCCGTCGATCCGGTTTCGCGGCGTAGCAGCCAACGAGTTCTCGATGATGCGGCTGGCCAGCGCCATGGGCATGGACATCCCCGACGTGGAACTGGTGCCGCTCGAACAGATAGAGGGGTTGCCCGAGGGGATCGGCAAGATCGAGGAGGAGGCGTTCGCCATCCGGCGGTTCGACCGCCGGGAGGATGGCGGACGCATCCATATCGAGGACTTCGCCCAGGTCTTCGGGGTCTATCCGGGCGAAAAGTACGACAAGGGATCCTATCGCTATCTGGCGAAGGTGCTCTGGCTGGAAACCGGCGAAGCTGGAGTGCGCGAGTTCATCCGGCGGCTGGTGTTCAATACACTGATCGGCAACGCCGACATGCACCTGAAAAACTGGTCGCTGATCTATCCGGATGGCCGGACGCCGCAGCTGTCTCCCGGCTACGATTTCCTGTCGACGACCGTCTACATCCCCGATGAGAACGCGGCTTTGAAATTCGCCCGGACGAAGCGGATGGCCGAGGTGACCCTGGACGAGATCGGCTATATGGCGGCCCGCGCCGGCCTGCCGGAGGCCATGGCTCGTGACACGGCGATCGAGGCGGTGGATCGCTTCCACGAGGTCTGGGGCGCGGAACGCGCGCACCTGCCCATCGCGGATGACCTCGCCGCCGAGGTCGAAAGGCTGCTCAGCGTCGTGCCGCTTGCTCAGGGACGGTAGGGACGCCGGCGTTGTGCCCAGCGGGCTTCATTATGGCCGGCTCCCCAGCCCTCCCGAACCCTGATCACACCGGCTCGGCCAATTCGAGGTAGCGGCAGAGCGCGTTGACGACCTGCATCTGTCTCGGCGTTCGACACTCGGCCCCCAGAAGATGCGGCGACGCGACGAGAATGCACAGGGCCTTGGCGCGCGACGTCGCGACATTGAGGCGGTTCAGACTGTAGAGGAACTCCATTCCGCGACGCGCCTCCGTCCCGCTGGAGGTGGCCATCGAGTAGAAGACGACAGGCGCCTCCTGACCCTGAAACTTGTCGACGGTCCCGATGTGCACTTCGGGCAGTCTGTCCCGGAGTTCGGCGACCTGGGCGTTGTAGGGGGTGATGACCATGACGTCCGCGGCGGTCAGATACCGTTGAAAAAGTCGGCTGACTGATCGGCTTGTAGGGCGGCTTAGCCGGGCTGTGACGCGGTTCTCGACGGTTCAGGCCTTGAGGCGGGTGCCGGGGCGGTCTGTAGCGGGATCAGACGGGCCATTTTGCGCAGGTTCTGGGCGGTGGCGGCGAGGAGGAACTCGTCCCGGGCACCGCAGGGACCGCGAAGGCGCAGCCGGTCCAGCCTGAGGATGCGCTTGAGGTGGGCGAACAGCATCTCGAGCTTCTTCCGCTCGCGTCGGGAGGTGACGTAGGCGTCGGTCCTGGCGATGTCGCGGGCGACGTCCCTGGCATCTTCGTGGATGGAACGCGTCACCTTCCGAGCCGGCCCGTTGGGGCAGCAGTTGGGCTTCAGCGCGCAGGCGTCGCAGTCGATCTTGGAGGCGCGATAGCGATAGGTGTCATCCGGCGGTGTATCGGGGTGATCGGCGCGGAAGGCTCGCCGATGTTGCTTCAGTTCCTTGCCGCCCGGACAGCGATAGAGGTCGGCGGCACGGTCGTAGGTGAAGTAGGCTCGGGAGAAGGTCCCGTCCGTCCGGCCAGACTTGTCGATGATCGGGATGTGGGGTGCGATCCCCTGGTCGTTGACCAGCCAGTCCAGCATCTCGGCCGAGCCATAGGCAGTGTCGGCGGCGAGGCGGTCGGGGTGGAGATCATGCCGATCCTGAGCCCGCTCGATCATGGTGCGGGCCGCGGTCAGCTCGGCCGGCCGCACGGCCGTGGAGGCTTCGACATCGACGATGACGGCGTGTTCCAGATCAATCAGGTAGTTGGTGGCATAGGCGACGAAGGCCGGCCCCTTGTTGGCGGCCGTCCAGCGCGCGGCCGGATCCACCGGCGAGATGAACTTGGGCGTCACCGGCGTGGCCGCGCCGAACGCCGCGTCGTCCAGCACCGCCAGGTACTCGTCGATGGCCCGGCTGGACGCCTCGCTCGGGATCAATCGAGGGACGGCCCATGGCGCTGTAGAACGGAGCCAGATGCGCTCGCAGCCCTTCCAGCTCCACGAACCGGTCGATCGCCCTCAGCAGGTGGTTCGCCGGGACGTGGTCCTCAAGCGAGAAGGTATAGAACAGGGCCGCCTGATCGACCCGCCGCTCGCCCAACATCGCGCTGCCTCCAGCCTCAATGACCAGAGTGAATCAGCCCCTGAAGCCCGTGGCAATCGCCGACTTTTTCAACGGTATCCACGCAAAGGCGACGTCCTGGAGGTAAGGGCAGATGTCACTTATCTCGACACCCCCATCGGGTCGAAGATCGGCAAGCGGTGCCCCGATGTGCCCCGAAAGATGCTCGTGGTAGATTATTATTCCACCAGTCTGGGTCCCATACGGGTCCCAGCGCCACCTGCTAGATGGAGCTTTGGCAGCAAGTGTTTGAAAATATGGCGCGCCCGGAACGATTCGAACGTCCGACCCTCAGATTCGTAGTCTGATGCTCTATCCAGCTGAGCTACGGGCGCGCACAGGCCTTTCGGCGAGGCGGCTGTCTAGCGGCTCGCCCGGGGGGGCGCAAGCCGGTTTTGCGGGAAATGACGATATAGTCGGGATCGGCCTATTGCGGCGTGGCGGGCGGGGCCGGCGCAGGGGCGGCCTCGGCCTGGGCGCGGATCATCATCGGCAGGGCCCGGATCTGGGTCGCGGCGGCCGTGGCGCCGGCCGCCATGCCGGCGCGTTCCGCTTCGGGCGCGACGGCGGCCTGGGCGGTGATGAAGGTCTCGACGTCCGACGCGAAGGCGTCGACCTCGGGCTGATAGCGGGCGACGATCGCGTCGAGGTCCGCAGCCGCGCGGGCCCTGTCCCCGTCAGCGGCCGTCACGGCCGTCCGCATGTCGTCGGCCATGGCCTCGATCCGTCCCTTGAAGACCTCGGCGCTGGCCTCGAGCGCCGCTTCCCCCGACGAGTCTGGCCCGGGCGCGGCAGGCTCGGCCGGAGTAGGGGCGGCGGGCGGCGCCGCCGGGGTTGGGGGCGCGACGCTCTGCGCCAGGACCGGACCGGACAGGGCGACGGCCGCAGCGGCGGTCAGGAGGGACAGGGTGCGCATGGTCGTGGACTCCGGGGGGAAACGGGCGACAGGCCCGCACCCTATCAGTCCCGGATGCGCGCGTCCCGCTTGGCCAGAACCCGCAGACGCAGGGCGTTCAGCTTGATGAAGCCTGCGGCGTCGTTGTGGTCATAGGCCTGGACGCCTTCCTCGAAGGTCACCAGGTCCTGATCGTACAGGCTGTTGGCGCTCTCGCGGCCGATGACGGCGACATTGCCCTTGTAGAGCTTGATGCGGACCGTGCCGGACACCTTCTGCTGTGACAGGTCGATCGCGGCCTGCAGCATCTCGCGCTCGGGCGAGAACCAGAAGCCGTTGTAGATCAGCTCGGCGTATTTCGGCATCAGCTGGTCCTTCAGGTGCATCGCGCCCCCGTCGAGGGTGATGCTCTCGATGCCGCGGTGGGCGGCGATCAGGATCGTGCCGCCGGGCGTTTCATAGACGCCGCGCGACTTCATGCCGACGTAGCGGTTCTCGACCAGGTCGAGGCGGCCGACGCCGTTGTCGTGGCCCAGCTCGTTCAGCTTCGTCAGGATGGTGGCGGGGCTCATGGCCACGCCGTCGATGGCGACCGGATCGCCCTTCTCGAAGGTCATGGTGAAGACGTGCGCCCTGTCCGGCGCGTCCTCGGGCGAGATGGTGCGCTGGTGGACGAACTCGGGGGCCTCGACGTTCGGGTCCTCCAGCACCTTGCCCTCGGAGGAGGAGTGCAGAAGGTTGGCGTCGACGCTGAACGGGGCCTCGCCGCGCTTGTCCTTGGCGATCGGGATCTGGTTCTTCTCGGCGAAGTCGAGCAGGGCCTCGCGGCTGCGATACTCCCACTCGCGCCAGGGGGCGATGACGCGGATGTCGGGCTCAAGCGCATAATAGCCCAGCTCGAACCGCACCTGGTCGTTGCCCTTGCCGGTCGCCCCGTGACAGACGGCGTCGGCGCCGACCATGCGGGCGATCTCGATCTGGCGCTTGGCGATCAGCGGACGGGCGATCGAGGTGCCCAGCAGATAGTCGCCCTCGTACTGGGCGTTGGCGCGGAACATCGGGAAGACGAAGTCGCGCACGAACTCCTCGCGCAGGTCGTCGATGAAGATGTTCTCGGGCTTGATGCCCATCTTCAGGGCCTTCTCGCGCGCGGGGGCGAGCTCCTCGCCCTGACCCAGGTCGGCGGTGAAGGTCACGACTTCGGCGTTGTATTCGGTCTGCAGCCACTTGAGGATGATCGAGGTGTCGAGACCGCCCGAATAGGCGAGGACGACCTTCTTGACGGGCTTGTCGGAAGCTTTGGACATGGCGGGACCTTCGGCGGCGCGGGGAGGCGTGTTGCGCGCGCTTAAACGGCCTGACGCCTCGCGATGCAAGGGCCGGATTGCGGCGGTCGGTCTAGAGCAGCGCCGCGATCGCTGCGCGGGCGGCCTCGCCCAGCTTCGCATGCTTCAGCGCATAGGCCACATTGGCGCGCAGCAGGCCGACCGGATCGCCGCAGTCATAGGTCGCGCCCTCGTATTCCAGCGCATGGAAGGGCTTGACCGTCATCAGCCGGGCCATGGCGTCGGTCAGCTGGATCTCGCCCCCGGCGCCCGTCTGCTGGTCGGCCAGAAGGGGGAAGATGTCGGGCGTCAGGATGTAGCGGCCCGAGATGAACAGGTTGGACGGCTCGGTCCCCAGCGGCGGCTTCTCGACCATGCCCGTCATGCGGTTCAGGCGGCCGTCCTGACCGTCCAGCGCGACGATGCCGTATTTGTAGGTCTCGCCCTCGGGGGCCGGCTCGACGACGACGATATTGCCGCCGGTCTGCTCATGGGCGTCGATGGCCTGTTTCAGGGCCGGGGTGTCGGCCATCATCAGCATGTCGGGCAGGATGACCGCGAACGGCTCGTCGCCGATCAGGTCGCGGGCGCAGAAGACGGCGTGGCCCAGACCCAGGGGGGCCATCTGGCGCACGAAGCTCATTTCGCCGGGGTTGGGCAGGTCGGCCAGGACCTGGGCCAGGATGTCGTCCTTGCCCTTGGCCTTGAGCTGGGTCTCGATCTCGACGTTGTGGTCGAAATAGTCCTCGACCGAGGTCTGGCCGCGCCCGACCACGAAGATGAAATGCTCGATCCCGGCGGCGCGGGCTTCTTCGACGATGTGCGACAGGATCGGCCGGTCGAACACGTTCAGCATGTTCTTCGGCGTGGTCTTGGCCGCCGGCAGGACGCGGGTGCCGAGGCCGGCGACGGGGAGCACGGCCTTGCGGACGCGTTTGGAGGATGAGGTCATGAAAACAGCCCGGGGAAGATCTGACAGCCCAACCACCATAGGCGGCTTTCGGTTGCCGACGGAACCCGCCAGCGTCCCCGCAGCGCAGAAGCGGCCTATTCCACCGTCACCGACTTGGCCAGATTGCGCGGCTGGTCGACGTCGGCGCCCTTCACCACGGCGACGTGATAGGCCAGCAGCTGGATCGGAGCCGACATCACCAGGGCCGAGACCAGCGGATCGCTGGCCGGGGCTGTGACGACCACCCGGGCGCCCTCGGGGGCGTGTTTGGCACCCTCGGGATCGGTGATGAAGACCACCTGCCCGCCGCGCGCCATGACCTCGCTCATGTTCGAGGCCGATTTCTCGAACCAGCTGTCATAGGGCGCCAGGATGATGATCGGGGTCGCCTCGTCGACGAGGGCGATCGGGCCGTGCTTGAGCTCGCCGGCCGCATAGCCCTCGGCGTGGATATAGCTGATCTCCTTCAGCTTCAGGGCGCCTTCCATGGCCAGGGCCGACATCGGGCCCCGACCGAGGTAGAGGACGTCGCGAGCCTTGGCGATCTCGACGGCGATGTCCTTGAGGGCGCCTTCGAGACCGATGGCCTCGGCGATCAGGCGTGGCGCGCCCAGCAGGACCTTGACCAGCCGCTGTTCCTCGGCCGCGTCGATCCGGCCGCGCGCCCGGGCGGCGGCGATGGCCAGGGCGATCATGACCGAGACCTGGGCGGTGAAGGCCTTGGTGGAGGCGACGCCGATCTCGGGTCCACAATGGATCGGCCAAACCACATCGGCCTCGCGGGCGATGGTGGATTCGACCGCGTTGACGATGGCGGCGGTCTTCATGCCCGCGCCGGCGCAGTGGCGGAAGGCGGCCAGGGTGTCGGCGGTCTCGCCCGACTGGGACATGGCGATGGCCAGGGCGTTGGGGCGCAGGGCCGGCTGGCGATAGCGGAACTCCGAGGCGATCTCGACGTCCACCGGCAGGTCGGCCAGCTGTTCGATCAGATAGCGGCCAATCATGCCGGCGATATAGGAGGTGCCGCAGGCGACGATCTGGATGCGGTCCAGGGCGGCGAAATCGATCCCGCCGGGGATGGCCGTGCGGGCGTTCAGGGCGTCGACGTAGGCGGCGATGGTGTGCTGGCAGCCCTCGGGCTGATCATGGATCTCCTTTTCCATGAAGTGCCGGAAATTGCCCTTCTCCATCAGCACGGCCGAGGCGGGCACGATCTTGACGGGGCGATCGACCGGCTTGCCCGAGCCGTCGAAGATCCGGGCCCCGTCATGGGTGACGAGCGCATAGTCGCCGTCTTCCAGATAGGTCACCCGGTTGGTGAACGGCCCCAGGGCCAGGCCGTCCGAGCCGACGAACATCTCGCCGGCGCCGTGGCCGATGGCCAGGGGCGGGCCGTTGCGGGCCGCCAGGATGACCTCGTCCTCGCCCGAGATCAGCACGCACAGGGCGAAGGCGCCGGACAGCCGGTCCAGCGTCGCCTTGAAGGCGGCCAGGGGGTCGAGGCCTGTGGCCAGCTCCGAATCCAACAGATGGGCGACCACCTCGGTATCGGTGTCGGATTCGAACACCCGGCCGGCGGCGATCAGTTCGGCCTTCAGCTCGGCGAAATTCTCGATGATGCCGTTGTGGACGACGGCCACCCGGCCGGCGATGTGCGGGTGGGCGTTGCGCTCGGTGGGGGCGCCATGGGTGGCCCAGCGGGTGTGGCCGATGCCGGTCTGGGCGACCAGCGGATCGGCGGCCAGCACCGCCTCGAGTTCCCTCAGCTTGCCGGGCGCGCGACGGCGTTCGAGCACGCCGTCGACCTGGGCGGCGATACCGGCGGAGTCATAGCCGCGATATTCCAGCCGTTTCAGGCTTTCGACCAGCCGGTCCGCGACGGGTTTCGTTCCGACGATGCCGATGATGCCGCACATTCTGGTCGTCTCCGATCGGCCGGCCCGGACTGCAGGCGGCCTTCGCGATGGTCGTCATCCAGGGCCCGACGCCCGATCGCCGGCTCAAGCCCGAGGATGACGGGTGTGATGGTCTGCTCTAGGACGTTCGGTTCGTGCTGAAACCTAAAAACCGGTTTCGGATGATTTCGCGAGCGGAGACGGCATGGGCGACAGGAAATATTTCGGCACGGACGGGATCCGCGGACGCGCCAACACCTATCCGATGACCGCCGAAGTGGCCCTGCGGGTCGGGCTGGCGGCGGGCAAGCTGTTCATGTCGGGCGATGACCGCCGGCATCTGGTTGTGATCGGCAAGGACACGCGCCTGTCGGGCTATACGATCGAGCCGGCGCTGGTGGCGGGCTTCGCCTCGGTGGGCATGGATGTGCGCACCTTCGGCCCCATCCCGACCCCCGGGGTGGCGATGATGACGAGGTCAATGCGCGCCGACCTGGGCGTGATGATCTCGGCCTCGCACAACCGGTTCGACGACAACGGCATCAAGCTGTTCGGTCCCGACGGATACAAGCTGTCGGACGAGAAGGAGCTGCAGATCGAGGCGATGATGGACGCCGGCCTCGACGAGGGTCTGGCCCCGTCCGACAAGCTGGGCCGGGTCAAGCGCATCGACGACGCCCCGCCGCGCTATATCGAGATCGCCAAGGCCGCTTTCCCCCGCCACCTCAGCCTGCAGGGCCTGCGCATCGCCATCGACTGCGCCAACGGGGCCGGCTACCGCGTCGCCCCGACGACCCTGTTCGAACTGGGCGCCGAGGTCTGCGCCGTGGGCGTCGAGCCCAACGGGACCAATATCAACGACGAATGCGGCTCGACCCATCCCGCGACCCTGCAGGCGGCGGTCAAACACTATCGCGCCGACATCGGCATCGCCCTGGACGGCGACGCCGACCGGCTGATCATCTGCGACGAGAAGGGTCAGCTGGTCGACGGCGACCAGATCATGGCCATGATCGGCAAGGACTGGGCCCAGCGCGGCATCCTGACCGGCGGCGGGGTGGTGGCGACCGTCATGTCCAACCTGGGACTGGAGCGGGCGCTGCAGGCCGAGGGGCTGACGCTGGAGCGCACCCATGTCGGCGATCGCTATGTGATGGAGAAGATGCGCGCCGGGGGCTTCAACCTGGGCGGCGAACAGTCGGGCCACCTGATCCTGCACGACTACGCCACCACCGGCGACGGGCTGATGGCGGCGCTGCAGGTCCTGGCCGTAATGGTCGAGAGCGGCCGGCCGATGAGCGAGCTGGCGCGCCAGTTCGAGCCAGTGCCGCAACTGCTGGAGAACGTCCGCTACACCGCCGGGCGGCCGCTGGATGACGCCGGGGTCAAGGCCGCCATCCGCGACGGCGAGGCCCGTCTGGCCGGCGCCGGCCGCCTGCTGGTCCGTCCCTCGG
>Ga0247731_1000268_pt1 | contig 14373 bp, 14 predicted proteins | sample UWRJL088202R2_FD_180938 | JGI IMG/M metagenome (GOLD analysis project Ga0247731, IMG submission 180938) | Plant litter microbial communities from Arlington Agricultural Research Station in Wisconsin, United States - UWRJ-L088-202R-2 | ecosystem: Environmental > Terrestrial > Plant litter >...
TTTATCGAGCACGGGATGGTCGACGCCGCCGACCTTAGGCTCTTCGCCTTCGCCGACACGGCCGAGGCCGCATGGTCCCAGCTTGTCACAGCGGGTCTTTGCTTGGCCGATCGCGCGACCGCGCCCCAATCGACGGCGCGTTCGGCCGCTGGAGAATAGGGGTGACCGCACCGCCGACCAGCTCATCCAGCGGCCTATCCGGTCACTGCGGTGGATCGATCCGCAACACCGCCGCCCCGGTGAAGGCGCCGGCGCGCAAGTCGGCCAGCGCCTGGGCGGCCTGTCGCAGACCGTAGGCCTTGACGTGAGGCCGAACGCCCGCGGCCGCGGCGCGCGGCAGGTAGTCCCGGGCGTCGGCGCGGGTCAGGTTGGCCACCGAAACCAGGGTTCGCTCGCCCCACAGGTCGGCATAGTCCAGGGCCGGGATCTGGCTCATATGGATCCCCGCGCACACCACGGCGCCGCCCTTGCGGACCGCCCGCAAGGCCAGCGGCACGAGCGCGCCGATCGGCGCGAACAGGATGGCCGCGTCCAGCGGCTCGGGCGGCGCGGCGTCCGACGCACCGGCCCACAGGCAGCCCAGCTCTAGCGCGAGGTCCTGGGCGGCCAGGTCTCCGGGCTTGGTGAAGGCGTAGACTTTCTGCCCCTCGGCGATCGCCAATTGAGCCAGAAGGTGGGCGGCGGCGCCAAAGCCATAGAGGCCCAGGCGATCGACGACCCGCCCCTCCATGGCCATGCGCCACGCACGAAAGCCGATCAGGCCGGCGCAGAGCAGCGGCGCGGCCTCAAGATCGTCGAGCCCGCCCGGTAGGACGAAGCAGAAGCGCGCGTCCGCGACCGTCATTTCCGCATAGCCGCCATCGCGCGTCCAGCCGGTGAACCGCGCGTGATCGCAGAGGTTTTCCGCACCGTGGCGACAGAAGCGGCAACGCCCACAGGCGCCGCCGAGCCACGGGACGCCGACGCGTTGTCCCAAGGCCAGGCTCGTGACGCCCTGCCCGAGCGCTTCCACCACGCCGACGATCTCGTGTCCTGGAATGACGCCGTCCTCGACGGGCAGATCCCCGTCCAGAAGATGAAGATCCGTGCGGCAGACGCCGCAGCACCGCACGCGCAGCAGAACCTCGCCGGCGCCGGGCCTTGGCGTATGACGCAAGGCCGGCGTCAGGCGACCGCCCTCCAGAACCATCGCCAGCATCTAAGCCTCGGCCGGGGAGCAGGAAGGATCGGCGCCGATGATCTTGCCCGCCGGACCGGCCGGCCTTGGCAAGCCGCGGTTCTGCAACGCGGACATGTCGCCGCCATCACCGTCGCGGGGCGGGGTGGAATCCGGCGGCACAGGTTTGTCGGCTCGAGCGTTCATGGATGAAGCTCCATCGGGATGAAGGCGCGCAACGGGCGCGGCCATCATCTTCCCCCTCGCCGCCGGTTCCGACTTGATGATGATCAACAATCGGCGAACCAAGGCCAATAGCCAGCCTCGCGCGCCTTGCATCGAGGACCAGCCGCCAGCATCGAATGGCGCGGTCAGGAAGCCGCCGCCGCGGCGAGATCGGCTGGCGAGGTCAAGGTCGACCATAACTGGCCGTCGCGGGCGGCGCGAACGCCACGATCGAACATGTCGGTCATGGCCGGCCCTTCAAAGCGCAGCATGCTGACGCCGCCAAGTTCAGCGGGCACGCAGGCGGTGTGGAGCGCGAAGCCATTGATCTCGCAGAAGGCGGCCACGGTCCGCAGAGCATTGCGATAGGAGGTTTTGAGCATCAGTTCGAAGCTACGCATCAGAATGGGGATCACGCTCATGGACGTCGTCGTCGCCCCGCCATCGAGCGTGGTGTTGACCAGGGCGTAGACGTCGACGCCGCGGCCCGGCCGCCCGGGCGCTCTTGTGAACGCCAGCGGCTCGGGCGCCACGAAAAGCGGACTGATCGTCCCGCCATCCACGTGCATTTCTTCGTAGCGACGACCTTCGCACTCCACCGCGATCATCTTGGGCGGAAACAGCCCGGGGAGACTGGCCGAGGCCACGAGGATGTCGCGAAAGAGGGACAGCCCCGCCTCGCCGCCCCGGCTGGCGATCGCGCCCATGTCCCAGATCGATGTCGCCTCGGTGTCCAGATTGGCGGTGGCGACAAAGAGCCGCCGCCCCGCCTGATGGGCCGCCCCGACCGCCGCCAGCAGAGGCGCGTCGATATAGCGCTCGACAAGGGCCGTGAGCGGCTCGGCGCCGAACAGGCTCGCGCCCGGCCTCAGCCCCCTGAGCGCCAGGAGGTCGGCGGCGTGGCCGTCGCAATAGGCCTCGGTCAGGCGATGATCCCAGGTCGGTCCAAGAAAGGCGAAGGGCGCGATGAACGCTCCGGTGCTGACGCCGGTCACCAGGTCGAACATCGGACGCGTTCCGGTCTTGGTGAAGCCGACCAGGGCGCCGGCCCCGAACGCCCCGCCGGCTCCGCCGCCGGAAAGCGCCAGAACGTTGAGGTCTTTCATCGCCGCCGTCTGATCGCAGCGCGGCAAGCCTCCGAACAGCCAAACCGGATCGTCCTGCGCCGCGCCGTTGATGAAACGAACCTTGCCAAAGCCAGCCGGTTCGGCGGGTGCGCCGGGCGGCGGCGGTTCGCTACGGCCAAGCAGCTTCATCCACGGCTTCGACACGACAAGCTCCATTCGCCATCAATCCACAGCGCCGAACGCCCACAAGACGGGTCGAAAAGACGCTCTGCGTGACTATGGCGACAGCGCCGATCGCGGATTTGATCTCGATCACTTTAGGCCGGGGGAGGCGCCGCGCCCCGGGCCAGTCGGGCCGAGAGGCTTCAGAGCCAGGCCCAGATGCCAGCCGCCGCGGCCAGCGCCAGCAGGGTTCCCGCCGCGTAGAGGGCGCCAAAGCGCGAGCCGCCCACCACCCAAGCGATGACCATCTTCGAACTGCTGTCGACCGTGACCGCCAGCAGCACCGCCTGGCCGGGGACGCTGATGGCCATGCCCGCCGCGCTCATGCGGGCGGCCGACAGGGTGACCGCGTCGGCGTCGACCAGGCCGCCAAGCGCCGCCACCGGCAGAAGGCCAGACGGACCGTAAAGACCGGCGGCGACCCTCGACGCCGCCATAATGACGCCGAGCATCAGGGCAAATTTCAGCACTAGGCCCAGGTCAAAGGGGCTCTTGGCCGAGGACGGCGGCGGCGCGGCCTCACCGGTCCACGCCAGGGCCGTCGCGCCCAAGCCAAGGACCGTCGATAGCGCCGCGAACACCCCAAGCGGGGCCGAAATCGACCAGAATAAAGGCGGCCAAAGCGCCAGGATGATAGCCCCCAGCCGGATCGCCATGATGGCGCTGGCGACCAGAGCCGCGCCTGCTAGGGCGAGGGGATTGGAGAACGCCTTGTGGAGTCGAGCCAGATAGAAGGTCACCGCTGTCGAGGAGACCAGCGCGCCGGCCGCGCTTGCCAATAAGGCGCCGCGCGCCGGTCCCCAGACCTTGATCGCGGCGTAGGCGACAAACGAAATCGCCGCCATCGCGATGGTCAGCACCCAGAGTTCAGCGAAATTGACCAAGCCATAGGGGCCAAGAGGACGGTTTGGAAGAAGGGGCAAGGCGACGAAGGTCATGGCGAGCAGCACCAGCGCGTCCCGCAGTTCGGGCCAGGTCAGGCGTTTGAGCCAGGTGTGCAGCACCTCCTTGCCCGCCAGCAGGGCCGCAACGGCCACGGCGGCGGCGGCGGCGACGCGCTCATCACCGATCGTTGCCAAGGCCCCGAGTCCGAAGGTCAGCAAGCCCGCGACGACGCCAGTGGCCGAGTGGTCATTGTCGTCGTGCTGCTCCCGCTGCTTGAAGAGGATGAAGGCCGTAGCGAATGGCAAGCCAAGCGTCAGCATGGGCCAGCCGCCCAGCTGTTGGCTCAGCAAGCCTGAGACCCCGCCAAGCAGACCCGACAGCGCGTAGGTGCGCAGCCCGGCGGCGCGCCCCCCTTCGGCGACGCCCCGCGCGCGCCAGCCACGCTCAAGGCCGATCAGGAAACCGATCGCCAAGGCCAGTCCGAGCCGCTCGAAGGGTTCCGCCGCCATACCCCGTCCTCTTCGCCTTGGAGACTAGAGCCCACCTTAATCCCGGCCGTTGCAGCGGACCTGCGCCAGATCAAACGGATCAAAAGCGCCCAACAGCCAAAACCGTGGGTGTTCGAGCTAGGTCGCCACCAGGTCTCCGCGTTCACAGGCGGGTGTCGCTAGCGCTTGGGCCTTGGCCAGGAAACGGATCGTCCGAAGGTCCGAGAAGCGTCCGGAAGGCCTAGGGCGTATCGACCCGCGCCGCATCCAGGTCATGCCGGCGGCGAGAGGAACCAAGCCGCGGCCCACCGGCCGACGACCCTGGCGCCGCCCGGACTGGTCGGGCGTGGCCGGAGCGCTTCCGCGCGCCGTGAGGTTGCTCGATCCCTAAGGAGCCCTTGCTCTTCATCCGCACGCAGGCGTGCTGCGTCCAGATGCCCGCGAAGAAGGCCAGGGGGCGGCTACCGGCTCCGCGTCCAGCCAAGGCGTTCCGATCAACAACTTCTGGTCCGTCGTGGTCTATGACGCGCTCAGCCGGTCGGAACTGCAGACCGACAACCCGCTGCCGTCGATCAGCAGCTTGTCGAACCCGATCGTCAACGCCGACGGGTCGGTGGACATCGTCTTCGGACCCGACAAGCCGGCAGGCGAGGCCAACTGGATCGGCACAGCTCCCGGTCGGGGCCGTTCCCGATCTTCCGGTTCTATGGCCCGGAAGAGCCGTTCTTCGACAAGACCTGGAAGTTAGAGGACATCGCGGTCGTGAGCTGAACGGCCCCGTTTGCCCGATCCATCTCTCCACGCAGCTGCTTCTACGCGGGTGATCGCCACGGCCAGTCATGCGCTGGACTGCGCCACGAACGGACCTTCACTCGCCTCCGAGAAACGGACCTTGGCCGAGCGTGCCTAGCGGCTACGTCTTTCGGAACACAACTACCAGGTTGTTCGCGAGCATGGTGAGACGTTCAGAAAGGCCAAGGCCATGGGTAGCCGCCAAGGCGACCAGATGGTCCAGGTGGCGAATTTCCCACTCGAGATTGCGTCGTCTCAGGCTCTGATCGAACTCAAGGTTGCTGGGCGCTGTCGGCGTGTCGCCCTCGATGAAGGGGCCGTACAGGAACAGGCCGCCGCCCGCAGGCAGCACACGCGCAGCGCCCGCCATCAGGCCGGCCGTGGCAGCCCACGGCGAAATATGGATCATGTTGATGGCAAGGACAGCGTCAGCTCGTTCGACGGGCCAAGTGTCCGGTTGCGACGCATCCAGCACCAGCGGACACAGAAGGTTGCCTAGGCCAGCATGCTCGCGCCAGGCGGCTATGCTATCCAAAGCGCCGGGATCAGCATCGGTCGGTTGATATTGCAGCGTGGGCAGCGCTGCGGCGAAATGAACTGCGTGCTCGCCAGCCCCCGCCGCAACCTCCAGCACCAGACCGTTCGCCGGCAGGCGCGTCCGCAGGGCCTCCAGAATGGGATCGCGGTTTCGGGCCGTGGAGGGGGACGCACGGCCGGCGTGAGACAGGGGATCGGACATGCCGACAATCTGAAGGCTTTGGCGGCTCGGCGCCAAGAGCTGCCGTTGCAGCATCTCCAGATGCTTGACGTTCAACCACGCCATGAGGTGACGTCAGAGGTCGATCTGCTCTGACAGGATCAGACCTACGCCCCTCATTTTAGCGCCTCGGGTCTTACACGGGGTCCCGGTCTGATGAACATCCGAATGTAAACCTTCGAGCGTATGAACGAGCTTTGTTCGCGATGAAGTAGTACTAGGGTGCAAAGCGTCACCTTTGACGCCGATCGCCGTCAGGCCGCAGATGACATTGCCCGCACAAGGTCCGGCAAGCTTCGCTGATCGAAAGCGGGTTCTCGACAGGCTAACGGCATGGATTGATCAGGGTGCGGCGCGTCCGCAAGGCCTGGCGATCGGCGCGTGGGGCGGCGCCCTCGCCGCGGCATTGTCCATCAGCTTAGGATCGTTGCTCACCGCACAGGCTGGCGGCGCCGAGCCCCTGATGGCGGTTTTTCCAATCCTGTTGGTGACCTGCCTTCGGCTTGGCGCGACCGCCGGGTGGGTCTGTCTGCTCGGAGGCTTGATCGGGGCTTGGTATGTCTATCTAGGCCGGCAGTTTTCCTTCGTCATCAACGCCCAAGAAGCGCGCGCCTTGATCGTGGCCTTTGCTGTCGGTCTGCTGATGATGGGCGTCTGTTTTCTGCTGCGCTCAAGCCAGGCCAGGGTGCAGGCGAGCGATGCGGCCTCTCGCACGTTGGCTGAGGATTTGGCCAAGCGCGGAGAGGAATTGATCGGATTAAACGCATCGCTGACAATGGCGCTGGAAGAGCGCATCCGGATCGAGGATGCGCTGACGTTGAGCGAGGCGCAGTTTCGCGCCAGCTTTGAGAACGCCGCCGTGGGCAAGGTGCAGACGGAGCCCAGGTCCGGTCGCATTGTCCGTGTCAACGCCGCGTTCGCCGCCATGCTCGGCTACAGGCCGGACGAACTGGTCGATCGCGACGGATGGGAACTGACGCTCGACGAGGATCGCGAGGCGGATCGCGACGCCTATGCCCTGGTGCTGAGCGGTGAGCAGACGGCCTATATTCGCGAGAAGCGTTATGTTCGCCGCGACGGCCAGCCGATCTGGGGCCGCGTTTCGGCGACGGTCGCCCGGTCGCCAAAGACCGGGGAACCGCTTCTGACCGTGGCCGTCGTCGAGAATATCGACACCGAGCACAAGGCAAAGATCGCCTTGGTGGAAGCCAAGCAGGACCTGGAGGTTTCCCTGGCGGAGCGGACCGATGCTCTGGCCCAACGCGACGTCCTGCTGCGCGAAGTCTACCATCGCGTGAAAAACAACCTTCAGATCATCGATAGCTTCTTGGTGCTGCAGCGGGCGCGGCTAACGGATCCCGAAGCGCGGGCGGCTTTGAGCGCCCTTCGAAGCCGCGTCTTCGCGCTTGGCCTGGTTCATCATCAACTGATGGGGTCGAGCGACCTGAAGACGTTCGATATCGCCCCGTTCCTTTCGGAGCTCTCCCGCAACATCGTGCAGGGCGGCGTCGCCAAGGATGTCACCATCTCCGTCCACGCGACCCCACTGACCGTCGGCTTGGATTTCGCCATTCCACTGGGTCTGATCATGACCGAACTGGTAACCAACTCCCTCAAGCACGCCTTCCCATCGCGTAGTGGGGCCATAGAGGTCTGTCTTGAGGAAGCGCCGGGCGAAATGGTGATCCTCACCGTGTCCGACGACGGCGTCGGCGAAAGCGACCCATTGGAGCCTGCCGAAAGATCAAAAACATCCCTGGGCACAACCATCGTCGAGGCGCTCGTCAAGCAGTTGGGCGGCCACATGCGTGTTCAGCGCGAATACGGATCAAGAACCGAAATCCACGTTCCAGGACCGAGACCCGAATGACCGATCTCAACAACACCGTGCTCGTCGTCGACGACGAATATCTGATCGCGCTGGGCCTTTGCGAACAAGTGCAGGAGATGGGGCTTGCCGTCTGTGGCACCGCGGCGACGGCGGACGAGGCCATCGCTCTTACCCAAGCGTTGCGGCCCAGGATCGTCTTGATGGACATGCGGTTGCTGGGCGAGAAGGATGGTGTCGACGCAGCACTCGCAATCTACGAGACGACCGGGTCAAAGGTGATTTTCATCACAGGCTCGCGGGAGCCATCCACCATTGAACGGATCAAACTCGATCACCCTTCAGCGATCCTGTTTAAGCCCGTATCGGATCAACAGCTCCGGGCCGCGATCGAAGCGGCGATGGTGTCGTTCGAACGGTCAGACGGCGCCTCTTCCTAAAGGCTCAGGCGGCCGGCGCGAGTTTCAACTGCTCGTCGATGACAGAGCCGAAGGCGGTCATGTCGAAAGGCTTTTCGATCGCCATGTCGGCGCCGAGGCCAACCGCCCATTGCAGGGCGTCGGCGCGTCTCAAAAGTCGAGATCCCGCGCTCATGGCGATGATGCGGGTCGCTGGCCAGCGACGCCGCAGTTCCATGATGGTTTCCAGCCCGTCCTGATTGGGCATGATCATGTCGATCAAGGCGATCCGGAAGGGCTGCTTTTCGAACTCGACGATGGCCTGGAGTCCATCCTCGGCCTCCACCGCCGCCAAACCCGTTCCTTGAAGGAGAATACCGACCAGTTCACGCGCGAACGCGTCATCGTCGGCGACCAAGACGCGCATGAAGACCTCCCGTTTTTTCGTTTTCTTGACGGGGAGACTAGTGGTTTGTGCGTACTGCGGAATGGTTCAGGTTGTCACAGGCGCCAGCGGACTGGCCGATAATTTTCAGCAAGGCGAAGCAAAGCAGAGCCAATCACCCCCCACTTAACAGTCGTAATTGAAAGATCCTTCGAGCTAGGCGACCACCTTCGCCGAACTGCCGTTAGACATGGGTCGGAGAACAGCCTCGAGCAGAAGCCGTCGATCCACCGGCTTGGCGACGTAGCCGTTCATGCCCTCAGCAAGATAATGGTCGCGGTCCCCCGCCATGGCGTTGGCGGTCAGGGCGACGATTGGGATGTCGCAAAGGGGATGCGGCAGGGCGCGAATGAGCCGCATGGCGGTGAGCCCATCCATGATTGGCATATGGATATCCATCAGAACAAGGTCGAACGCCTCTTCCTTTACGGCTTGCACGGCTTGAGCCCCGTCGTCGGCGAGCACCACGTCGTGACCTGCCAAGGTCAGGTACGCCTCCACGATCATGCGGTTTACCGGATGATCGTCGGCGACGAGAATTCGCAGAGACATTGATGCCGACGCCCCCGCGTTCTGATCAAGCCCATCGGACAAGGGTTCGTCGGATAGGGGCGCTTCGACCGTGAACCAGAAGGTGCTACCGCACGCTTCTTGACTGCGAACGCCGATGTCGCCGTTCATCAGTTCGACCAACTCCTTGCTGATCGCCAGACCCAATCCCGTGCCGCCGAAACGGCGACTCATGGATGCATCAGCTTGTACAAAACGCTGGAAGATCTGCCGCTGAGCGTCTTCGCTCAGGCCAATGCCGGTGTCGCGGACTTCGAACCGAAGTTCTCCGCCCAGGCGGTCGGGATTGTGGGACATATGAACCACTACCTCGCCACCCTCCGTGAACTTTAGGGCGTTGCCAACGAGATTGATCAGCACCTGTCTGATGCGGGTGGGATCGCCCAACAGCCAGATCGGCATGCCGGGCGCGACGTCCCAAGACAGGCGCAGGCCCTTGTCCACGGCCCAGCCCCCGAACAGAAGATGCAGTTCCCGGATCAGTTGGCCCGTGTGGAACGGAATGACCTCGATAACGACCTGACCCATTTCCAGCTTCGAGAAATCGAGGATGTCGTTGAGGATGACGAGCAGCTGCCGCGCTGATCCAAGCGCGATGGACGCCCGCTCACTTTGCTCGACGGTCAGGCCATTGAGCATCAGAAGATCGAGCATGCCGATCACGCCGCTCATCGGCGTTCGCAGCTCATGGCTCATGGTGGCGAGAAACTGGCCCTTGGCGACCGTCGCCGCCTCAGCCGCCAGACTGCGTTCGCTCAGTTCCTCCACCAGGGCCAGTTGACGTGCGTCCGAGGTCTTGCGCTCGGTGATGTCGTAGCGCACCGACACAAAGCGCTCGGGACGACCATCAGCGCCCAGGAGCGGCACGACGGTCGTATCGACCCAATAGAGATTTCCCCTCTTGTCGCGGTTGCAGACCTCGGCATGCCAGGGGCGGCCCCGGGCGATCGAACGCCACATGTCGACGAAGAATTTGCGGGGATGATGGCCCGAATTGAGGATCCGGTGGTTGCGGCCCATCAGCTCCTCACGCCCGTAGCCGCTGATTTCGCAAAAGCGATCGTTGACGAAGATGATGTCGCCCTTTCGATCGGTGATGGCGACAATGCCGTACTTGTCTACGGCCTCCTGATAGGCTGATAGGCTGGCCAAGGCGTTGTTGGCCTCCAGCAGCGCGATACGCAGAGTTTCCCGCTCCGCGCGCTCCCGGGTCACGTCCTTCAGCGCTCCGATCAGTTTCGACGGCCCGCCCTCGACAGACAGGCGCTGCCCGATGGCGCGGATCCAGATCGTTCGCCCTAGCGCGGTCGTGGCGGAATGTTCGAATTCAAAGGCCTGCCCGTCTTCCACCGCGCGAGCGATCGTCGCTTCCAGAAGCGCCGCGCCCTCCGCGCTGAAAAAGACCATGGTCTCGGCCAACGTCGATTCAAAGCCTGGCTCTACGTCGAAGATGCGGCGGGCCTGGGGGCTCCAGGCAATGCATGACGTCTCAAGATCCAGCTCCCAAGCGCCAACGTCGGCGAGGTCGGAGACGGCGGACATGACCGCTTCCTGCGCCCTAGCCAAAACGCGCGCTTCGAGCTTCGGGCCTTCGATGATGTCGGTAACGTCGGTTTCGATGGCCTGAAAGCCTTCGAGCCCGCCCTGCGCGTCGATCATCGGCTGGATTTCGAGATTCAGCCAATACAGTCGGCCGGACTTGGACCGGTTTAGGATCGGAACCTTGATGGGCAGTCTAGCGGCGAGAGCGGCCCGGATCGACAGGATCGTTCCGGGATCAGTGTCGGGGCACTGCAACAGACTGCCGGGCGTTCGCCCCAGGACCTCGGCGGCGGAATATCCCGTCAGGGTCTCGAACGCACGGTTGACCCAGGTGGCGCGGCCTTCAGGATCGGTTAGCACAATGGGACTCGCCGACAGGTCGGCTAGTCGGCCTGATAAAGCGGGCGGTGACGGTGCATTGGCCATGGTCGCGCGATCCTCTTGGAGTTCGCTGCGTAGAGGCTTGGCCAATGTTTGTGGTCAGGTCGGGCCTGTCGCGCAGATTGTGCCGAGCGTCACTGTTAGACCGATGCGCGAAGAATGCGGTGTGGCAATAGCGCGCAGGCCGCTTTTTGGCGCCGAGCTGCAGCACTACTGAGCGCTGATGGTGGCTGCGCAAGAATGCGCGGCTATCAGCGCCCACAGCGCACGGGAGATTTCATTGCAGCCGAGCACCCATTTCAATTTGGAGAAGGCTCGCGCGCTCGTTGTCGACAACAACACGCAATCTCTCGACATTCTATGCGGCGTCCTGACGAGTTTTGGCCTCCGCCAGATCGTGCGAAAATCGACCGGCCAGGAGGCGCAAGCCGAGCTACTGGCGCATCCAGTCGATCTGATCCTGGCGGAAGGACAGCTGCCAGGAATGGACGGCTATGAGCTGATCAAATGGTTGCGGCACGAGTCTGGGGACACCTTCCGCATGACTCCGGCCATTATCGTCTCTTCACACACGCCGCGCGGCAAGGTGGTCAAAGCCCGTGATTGCGGGGCGAATTTCACGATCGTCAAACCGATCTCGCCCAGTGTCGTGCTCGAACGAATTCTGTGGGTCGCACAATCGGATCGGCTGTTCATCGAATGTGACGTGTTCGTCGGCCCTGACCGTCGTTGGAAACATTCCGGGCCACCAACCGAGCATCCCGATGGAAGGCGGCGCGACGACAAGCCAGCCGAGGTTGGGCACTCTGCTGGCGATAATCTCTCACAGTCGGAGCTCGACGACCTGATAAAGCCGCAACGCATGGCCGGCTAGTATCGGCCGCGTCACACGGCCGCCAACGAGCCCGTACTGATAATGCAATGTGTGCGACTGCATTAGAGTTCGAAGATGGACTGCATAGCGAGTTCTCGTAGACCGGATGACCCCAAACCGGACCTTCCCAAGGTCCGAGAAGAGTCAGACCCGGCCTTTGGCGATCTGATCGTTGCCGCTTAGCCACAGTTTGTCTGAAAACGAACACCCGGCCTGACGTCAACTTAGGGACCTAAAGGATCAGCGATCTGCTAGGGCTCAAAAGTCGGAATGCAACGTCGCACCAGCGCGAAAGTGCAACGCCCACCTCACCTCCAAATGTCCAAAAACAGAGGCGATGCAACCGCTCCACCAAGTGCAACGCCAAGCCAACATGCGAGCTTTCGGAAATTATAGCTGCCATCCCACAGGGGCGCGGACCCAAGCGCTATATCATCCGTGATCGACCCCGGAGCCAAGCCAGATCGCGATCGCCACGATCAGCAGCTTCGCGAGATGAAAATGGTGGTGCTCGCCCGCTAGACGCATGATGAGGCTCCTGATCTCGCGCCATCCACCACGATGGAGCTTGCGAGAGTGTCGCCCGGCGCGCCACGTCGTCCAATCGGCCGGACTCCTGGATACCAAGCCGGGCGAACCCCGAAGCCCGGAGAAACCCCGTCATCGAAGCCTGAGCCATCTCATGCAAATCACGGCCCGGACTGGGGAATTCCCCGATTGGTTTGCCCCCGCAACACGATCAGCGTGGCCACGACGCGTGTGGATGCGGAGGACACCAATGACCCGTTTGCCCCTCAAGGCCGTGCTGACGGCCGGTGTCCTTTGCGGGAGCGCGCTGGCCGGCGCCGCTCACGCCCAGGCCCTGGACGACCGCTACTGGTTCGAGGCCCAGGCCTATTGGCCCGACGTCAACACGACCGTCAGCGTGGCCGGACCCAACGGCCTGGTCGGGGCCAAGATCGACATGGAGTCCGACCTCGACCTGGCGGACCGCAAGACCCTGCCCGCCTTCCAGGCCGGCGCACGGATCGGAGACCGCTGGTCGATCATCGGCGAGTATTACGGCCTGGATCGCAGCGGCACGGTGGCCAGCATCGGCCGCGACATCACCTTCGACGACGTCACCTATGCGACCGGCGCCAGCATTTCCAGCAGCTTCGACACCAAGGTCTACCGGGTCGCCGTGGGTTACGCCTTCATCCAGAACGACAAGCTGGCTCTGGGCGCGTCGCTGGGCCTGCATGTCACCCAGTTCAAGGTCACGCTGTCGGGCAAAGGCCATGTCGGCAACGCCGCCATCCAGAGCGAGCTTCGCAAGCGCGACGCCCTGGCGCCGCTGCCGACCCTGGGCCTGTATGGAGCCTACCAGATCACCCCTCGCCTGCTGATCGGCGGCCGGGTCGACTATCTGTCACTGAAGGTCGGCGACTATGACGGTCGCCTGACCAATACCGAAGCCCGGCTCAGCTATCGCCTGTTCAAGAACGTCGGGATCGGCGCGGCCTATCGCTATGTCGACTACGACCTCAACATCGACAAGCCGCGCTGGCAGGGCGAGGTCGCCTACAAGTTCAAAGGGCCCGCGGTGTTCCTGACGGCCGCTTTCTAGAGGGGTCGGCTTACGGGCGCGGCGGCGAGGAAGGCGTCGAGGAAACGCCAGGTCGGCGGGTCATGGTCCAGGTGATGGGTCAGCAGGCCCAGCGGCTCGTTCCACAGATTCCGTTGGCGACGTTCGGCCAGCAGCCGGCGCGCGCGCAGCAGGAACCGCACCGCGCCCCTGAAGCGAGGACGCGGCTTCCAGCGCATGAGGTCCAGGTGGGCGTCCAGTTGCGACGGCGGGCCTTCGGCGCGCATTTCACCGTAACAGGACAACTCCAGGCCCCTCAGGCCCAGCGCCATGCGCAAGGTGGGGTGCGCATTGTTCCAGGGCGGCACGAAGAGACTGGGCTTCACGCCGGCGCGGCGGAAGACCTCTAGCGCCGTACCCAGCTCCGACATCACGTCGTCCAGGCGATCCTGGTCGTTGACCTCGCCGGAAGGTTGGCCCGCCGGCGCCCGGTTCTCATGTCGAAAGCCGTGAATGGCCAAGTCGGCGTCGACCGCGCGACAGGTCGCGGCCAGGGCCTGGATGTCGCCATCCGGCACCGCCGCGATCGTAATGGGAGCCGCATGGCGGCGCGACAGATCCAGCAGGCGATCCAGGGCCGGCGACGGAACCCGTGCGTCATCATCGCGCCACCACAGCACCGGGGCATGTCCCGCGGCTTTCCAGCGCCGGAGTTCCGGTCCCAGAATAGCGGTGATCAGAAGACGATGGAACGACACACGATGGCCTTTAGGCCGAATGGCCCAGTCTTACATCCTCGACGTCCAGGCCGATCCTGGCGGGGCTGGCCCGCACCGTCTGGACGTTCTGACCGCTCAGGGTGCGGATTTCCCGCGCCTTGAGGTTGGACAGCAGCGGATAGAGCCCAGCCATGATGGCGATCAGGAAACCCAGGTCTCCTTCCTTGTAGCCCTTGCGCGATACGTAGCACTTGTAGAAGCGACGCACGCCGCGAAACAGGTCGTCCCACAGGCTCTTGATCTTGCCGCTGTCGGCCAGGTCCTGGCCGCGCAGGGCGGTGTAGCGGTTCAGGCGCTGGACCATGTCGGCGATGTCGTCGTCGACCTTGTGCAGGATGGCGTTGTTCAGCCGGCCGCCATAGACGCCGGTGAAGGTCGTGCCCGGATGCACGCGCTC
>Ga0247731_1000269_pt1 | contig 14322 bp, 14 predicted proteins | sample UWRJL088202R2_FD_180938 | JGI IMG/M metagenome (GOLD analysis project Ga0247731, IMG submission 180938) | Plant litter microbial communities from Arlington Agricultural Research Station in Wisconsin, United States - UWRJ-L088-202R-2 | ecosystem: Environmental > Terrestrial > Plant litter >...
CCGGCTCAAGCCTTGGGACCCAGGCGACGAGCATTGGCCGTCGCCTCGACATGAACGGGAGCCAGCATGGCCGACTGCCAGGCCACGCCCAGCGACATCATCCGGCCCCAGAAGGCGAAGGCGGTCATGGCCGGCGCGAAGCCGTAGCTCGGCGCTTTCCAGGCCTGGGCGAGATAGCGGTTGGACTCCGCCGCCATGGCCAGCCAGCCCGGACCGCCGGCCGCCGCGCCCTTGGCGAAGGCCAGGGGTTTCTCCGAGACCATGCGTGTCAGCTCGGCGTAGTTCCCCCGCATCGGGTCGTTCAGGGCCTGGACGATCATCGGCATGCGGGCGTTGACGACCCGCAGCGAGGCCAGGGCCAGTTCGGCGCCGGCGGTGGCCAGGGCGAAGGTATCGGCGGGCGTGGCCTTGCGGCTCTTGCGGGGGCTGGTCATGCCAAGACAACGCGGGCCCGCCCCGGTTCGATGCGCGCTCATTTCGCAGATGCGAAAAAGGCCGGCCCCGCATGGCGGAGCCGGCCCTGATCTCGTACCTGGGACGTGCGCTTAGTGCGCGGCGTCCTTGGCGTCATGACCGGCGTCCTTGGCGGCGTCGCCGGCCTTTTCAGCCGTGTCGCCGGCGGCGGCGGCGGTGTCGCCGGCGGCCTTGGCGGTGGCGGTGTCGCCGCTAGCGGCGGCGGTGGCGCTGGCGTTGGCGGCGTTGGCGGCGGCGTCGGCGGCCTGTTGGCTGGAGGCGGCGGCGGCGGCGCTGTCGGCGGCGGCTTCGTTGGCCTTTTCAGCCTTGGGCTGGCAAGCGGCGGCGCCGATGGCGAGGGCGGCGACAGCCGCGATGGTGACGATACGCATGATGTGAAGTCTCCCAAAATCCCCGACATCTTTGCCGTGGGCCGAAGAATGAAATTCCAAAGCCGCCCGAAGGTTGCGTGAGCTTCGCCCTAAGCGCTTGACCCGCGCGGCCGGGGCCTTTTCTTTGGAGGCCTGCACTGCACGGTGAGTACGTCCGTTTTGGCGAAAGACATGGTCGCACCCGACCCGATATCGGACATGCCGTCGCAGGCCGCCGGGACCGTGCGGCGACGCCTGCTGCTGATGGCCCTGAGCCTGGTCGTGCCGGCCATGATCTTCATGACGCTGCTGGCCCGCGCCGAATATGCCGACAGTCGCGCGCGCTACGAACAGCAGTTGATCGCCACCACCCGCGCCTTGGTGGTGGCCACCGACCGCCAGATCGGCCAGGGCCAGAGCATCCTGCAGACCCTGGCGGTCTCGCCCGCCCTGGCCTCGGGCGACATCCCCGCCTTCGAGCGCCAGGCCCGCGCGGCGGTGCGCGGCGCCGACGGCTGGATCCTGCTGATCGACAACCAGCATCAGCTGATCAACACCCGCCTGCCGCCCGGCGCGCTCCCGCCCCGAGCCGGCCTGCCGGACTATCGCTGGCTGACGATCCAGGCGGGCCGCACCTCGGTGTCGAACCTGATCCTGCCGCAGACGGCCGGACAGTCTCCGCCGTTCGTGTCGATCGACATGCCGGTGATCGTCGACGGCAAGCTCTACGACCTGGCCTACCAGCAGTCGCCCAAGGCCTTCGCCTCGATCTTCACCGCCCAGAACATTCCCCACAGCTGGGTCGCCAGCATCATCGACCGCGAGTTCTCGCTGGTCTCGCGCTCCAAGGACCAGGACCGCTTCCAGGGCCGCAAGGCCAGCGGCACCATGCGCGAGGCCATGGCCGTGCGCAGCGAGGGCGTGGTGCTGAGCCAGACGCTGGACGGCACGCCCACCCTCTCCTCCTTCAGCCGCTCGCCGACCACCGGATGGGCCTTCGTCGTCGGCGTGCCGCGCGCCGAGCTGAGCCGGGCCAACTGGTCGTCGGTGGGCCTGCTGACCCTGGCCGCCGCCCTGCTGCTGGTCCTCGGGACGGCGGTGGCCCTGCTGTTCTCGCGCGACATCGCCGCGGCCGTGCGCGGCCTGGCGGTCGACGCCAAGGCCGTGGCGGCCGGCGAGGTCATCGCCCTGACGCCGGACCGCTTCGTCGAGATCGCCGAGGTCCGCGCCGCCCTGCACGACTCCGCCGTCCAGCTGCGCGCCCGCGAGGCCGAGGAACAGCGCGCCCATCAGCGTCAGCAGTTGATGATCAACGAGCTGAACCACCGGGTGAAGAACACCCTGTTCACGGTCCAATCCCTGGCCCGCCAGAGCCTGGGCCGGCCCGCCGACACGCCTGGCCTGGCGGCGTTCAACGAGCGCATCATGGCCCTGGCCCGCGCCCACGACCTGCTGACCCAGAGCGCCTGGGAGGGCGCCGACCTCAAGGAAATCCTGGAGGAGACGCTGGAGCCCTATATCGACCGCACGGTGCTGGCGGGGCCACCCGCCGCCCTGTCGCCCAACGCGGCCCTGGCCCTGTCGATGGTGTTCCACGAGCTGGGCACCAACGCGGTCAAGTACGGCGCCCTGTCGACGCCCGAGGGCAATGTCACCGTGGTCTGGCACGTCGATCCGGCCGCGCGCCACCGCCTGACCCTGCACTGGGAGGAGCGCGGCGGACCGCCCGTGCAGCCCCCCAGCCGCAAGGGTTTCGGCTCGCGCCTGATCGCCGCCAGCCTGAAGTCCGACCTGGCCGGCGAGGCCCGCCTCGACTACCGCCCCACGGGCCTGGTGTGCGTGCTGACCCTGACGCTGCCGCCGACCGAGAAGGATGAGGCGGAGGGTTAAGGGCGTTAGCGCCGAGGGCGATTGTCGCTGACCTCTCCCCCCAGACCGCTTTCCTAGGCCTTGTGCCTAGGATCCATGGGCTGGGCTTGCTCTGAGCGGTCCAGAAGGGCGCGGTCGACGTGGCTGCTCACCTGGAAATTCAGAGCGCGCGGACACCATGGATCCTAGGCGCAACGCCTAGGAAGGCAGGTTCTGGATAGAAGCCTGAATGCCCGATTCCGTCTTGAACTTCCGCACCGCTGCGGCGCGGTTCGTGGTCGGATATCTAGTAAGTTATTTCTGAATTAGCCTAAGACCTAGGCAATCGCGTCCTGCCCGTGTTTCGGCGATCAACGATCGATTGCGCGCCGCTTCGCGATGGTCTTACCTGCGTCGCTCACCTCTAGGGCTTGAGCGTATGACCACACCCGACACCCTGATGCTGCCGGCCCGGCCCGAGCCGATCGCCCTGCCCGTCGACAAGACCGCGGTGATCGTCATCGACATGCAGAACGCCTACGCCTCGCCCGGCGGCTATCTGGATCTGGCTGGCTTCGACATCAGCGGCGCGGCCGCGGTGATCGACAAGATCAAGGGCGTGCTGGACGTGGCGCGCGGCGCAGGCATGCCGGTGATCTATTTCCAGAACGGCTGGGACAGCGACTATGTCGAGGCCGGCGGCCCCGGCTCGCCCAACTGGCACAAGTCCAACGCCCTGAAGACGATGCGCGCCCGGCCCGAGCTGCAGGGCAAATTGCTGGCGCGCGGCACGTGGGACTACGAACTGGTCGACGAACTCAAGCCCCAGCCGGGCGACATCCAGCTGCACAAGACCCGCTACAGCGGTTTCTTCAACTCCCAGCTCGACAGCGTCCTGCGCTCGCGCGGTATCCGCCACCTGGTGTTCGTCGGCATCGCGACGAACGTGTGCGTGGAATCGACCCTGCGCGACGGCTTCTTCCTGGAATATTTCGGCACGGTGCTGGAGGACGCCACCCACCAGGCGGGTCCAGACTTCGTGCAGAAGGCCACGCTCTACAACATCGAGACGTTCTTCGGCTGGGTGTCGACGACGGCGGATTTCAAGGGGGCGGTGGGGCAGAGGGAAGGCGCTGGCTAGCGCCAAAGGAACCGCCCTCGTCCTTCGACAGGCTCAGGATGAGGGCTACTGAAACGGCATTCGAAATCCTCATCCTGAGCTTGTCGAAGGACGAGGATTTCGCACCACACGGGAGACCTATCACAATGCCCAAGACCGTCATCACCCCGCCCGGCACCGGCAAGCCCATCGCCCCGTTCTCGCCTGGCACGCTGGCCGACGGGATCGTCTACGTCTCGGGCACCCTGGCCTTCGACAAGGACAACAACGTCGTCCATGTCGGCGACGCCGAGGGCCAGACGCGGCACATCCTGGAGACCATCAAGTCTGTCATCGAAACCGCCGGCGGCACGATGGACGACGTGACCATGAACCACATCTTCGTCACCGACTGGGCCCACTATCAGGCGCTCAACAAGGTCTATGCCGAGTACTTTCCGGGCGACAAGCCGGCCCGCTACTGCATCCAGTGCGGCCTGGTGAAGCCCGACTGCCTGGTCGAGATCGCCTCCATCGCTCATATCGGCAAGACGTGATGCAGAGCGGAACCGTCGACGGCCTGTACTACGAGGTTCACGGCGGACCTGCGGCCGATCGCGCGACGGTGGTCCTGTCGGCGGGCCTGGGCGGCTCCGGGGCCTTCTGGGCGCCGCAGATGGCGGCCCTGCTCGAGCGCTTCCGCGTAGTGCTCTACGACCATCGCGGCACGGGGCGCAGCGTGCGTGTACTCCCTCCCGGCCCTTACAGTGTCGCCGACATGGGCGACGACATCGTCAAGGTCATGGACGCGCTTGGCCTAGACCGCGCCCACGTCGTGGGCCACGCAGCCGGCGGTAACGCGGGCCTGGCCATGGCGCTGGGTCACCCCGATCGCATGGGCAAGCTGGTGGTCGTCAACGGCTGGTCGCGGCCCGATCCGCACCTCAAGCGCTGTTTCGACACGCGCCTGGCCCTGCTGAACAACACGGGGATCGCGGCCTATGTCCACGCCCAGCCGCTGTTCCTCTATCCGGCCGACTGGCTGTCCGCCAACCACGCCCGGCTGGAGGCCGAGGAGGTCCACCACATCCACGGCTTCCCGGACCCGGACGTGATGCGCGCCCGGATCAACGCCCTGCTGGCCTTCGACATCGACGAGGCCCTGGAGCGCATCACGTGCCCGGTGCTGGTCAGCGCCAGCGCCGATGACATGCTGGTGCCGCTGGCCTGCTCGCGCCGCCTAGCCGAGCGCCTGCCCGCCGCCACGCTCGACATCGCGCCCTGGGGCGGCCACGGCTTTACCGTGACGGCGGCCGAGGCTTTCAACGCGAGTGTCGTGAACTTCCTGAGCGGGGAAGCGACATGATCATCCAAACAATCTTGTCATCCCGGACAAGCGCGCAGCGCGCCGATCCGGGACCGACGCGTGAATTCAGCGCTTGCGGCGATCCCGGATCGGCGGCCCTGCGGGCCTTGTCCGGGATGACAGCCGCCTTTTTGAAAATTCGAGAGGGGAATTGATATGGAAATCGGCGTCTTCATTCCGATCGGCAACAACGGCTGGCTGATCTCCGAGGCGGCTCCGCAGTACATGCCGAGCTTCGAGCTGAACAAGGAGATCGTCCAGAAGGCCGAGAAGTACAATTTCGACTTCGCCCTCTCGATGATCAAGCTGCGCGGGTTCGGCGGCAAGACCCAGTTCTGGGAGCACAATCTAGAGAGCTTCACCCTGATGGCGGGCCTGGCGGCCGTGACCAGCAAGATCAAGATCTTCGCCACCGCCGCCACCCTGACCATCCCGCCGGCCATCGTGGCCCGCATGGCCTCGACCATCGACTCCATCGCCCCCGGCCGCTTCGGCATCAACCTGGTGACCGGCTGGCAGAAGGCCGAGTACGACCAGATGGGCCTGTGGCCGGGCGAGGGTCACTATACCGACCGCTACAACTACCTGGCCGAATACGCGACCGTGCTGCGCGAGCTGCTGGAGACCGGCGTCAGCGACTTCAAGGGCAAATACTTCACCATGGAGGACTGCCGGGTCAGCCCCCATCCCAAGGACACCAAGCTGATCTGCGCCGGCTCGTCCAACGAGGGCCTGGCCTTCACCGCCCAATATGCCGACTACAGCTTCGCCCTGGGCAAGGGGACCAACACCCCCACCGCCTTCGGCGGGGTCAACGACCGCCTGAAAGCCGCCGCCGACAAGACCGGCCGCGACGTGGCGTCCTACATCCTGTTCATGATCATCGCCGACGACACCGACGAGGCGGCCATGGCCAAGTGGCAGGCCTATCGCGCCGGCGCCGACCAGGAGGCCCTGGCCTGGCTGACCAACCAGGCCGCCCCGAACGCGGCGGCGGGCTCGACCACCAACACCGCCCAGTTGGCGGCGCCGGAGTCGGCGGTGAACCTCAACATGGGCACGCTGGTGGGCAGCTATGAGAGCATCGCCAAGATGCTGGACGAGGTCGCGGCCGTCGAAGGCACGGCCGGGGTGCTGCTGGTGTTCGACGACTTCGTGAAGGGGGTGGAGGACTTCGGCACAAAGATCCAGCCGCTGATGGTCAGCCGGAAAGGCGTTTGATCGAAGGCCTAAAGGGAGGGGCTCTGCCCCTCCCTGCTTACCTATGTTAGGCTCAAGCCATGAAGCCGGAGCCATCCATCTTTGACGAGGTCGGTATCGACGCCGACATAGCCGCCGACGCCGAAGGCTTGGCCGATCTAGATGCGGGTCGCGTGATCAGCCATGAGGCGATGAAGGCTTGGCTATTGTCGTGGGGAACGACCGAGGAACTTCCTCCGCCCCGCCCCTCCAAGTCCTGACCTGTCACTAGATTACGATGAGCGACGATCCCAGCCGCCTCTATCGCGTGATCTGGTCGGTGCGTCACGACACGACATCGAAGGCATCCACGCCTACATCGCCCAGATCGCGCCAATGGCTGCGGGGCGGTTCGCGTCACGGCTCGTCGCCACCGTCGAGAGTTTGACTGACCAGCCTCACCGCGGGCGAGCACTCTATGGTGATATCCGCGAGATAGTGGCCATCAGGCCCTATGTTGTGCGTTATCGCGTGAAGGGCCGCGCCGTGCAGATCATCCGGATCAAGCACGGCGCTCAAGAGCCCGACTAGATCAATCCACCGCCAGCATGTCGATCAGCTTCAACCTGAACACCAGCACGCTGTTGGCCGGGATCGGGCCGGAAGCGCGTTCGCCGTAGGCCAGGCTGGCCGGGATCCACAGGGTCCATTCGTCGCCGACATGCATCAGCGGCAGGGCCTCCATCCAGCCCGGGATCAGGCCGTCCGACGGCATGATCGCCGCCTGGCCGCGCTCGAACGAGCTGTCGAACACCGTGCCGTCCAGCAGCTTGCCCTCGTAGTGCACCTTGACGATGTCGCCGAGCTTGGGGGCCTTGCCGGTCTTGGGGCCCGAGGTCGTGACCTTGTATTGCAGGCCCGAGGCCGTGGTGATCACCCCCGGCGCCTTGGCGTTCTTGGCCAGGAACGCCTGTCCGTCAGCCAGGGTCTTGGCGGTGTCGACGGCGGCCGACAGCTGCGGCGGCGGGGAGACCTCCTGCGCCAGGGCTTGCTGCGCCAGGAAAGGGCTCGACAGCAGAGTGAGGCCCAGGACCAGGGCGGCGGCGGATTTCATCGAAAACTCTCGGTTCGTCTGAAAGGGACACAGCTGTGTTTCATGGAACCCGTGGCGGCATCAAGGCCGACCTGCGCTCCAACGGGCAACTCGCGGAGTAGCTATGGGGTGGAGGGCGGACGTTTGAAACACACTGCCAATCAGGCCGTGCGCGCGGAACCCCTCTCTCTTTGAGAGAGGGAGGGGCCCGCCGCCGAAGGCGGTGGGAGGATGAGAGGTTTCACCGCCTGCCGGCAAATCCAGAGCCTTCGAGCTTTCGTTCAGGCCCCTGGCATCAACGCGATGGACCGCGCGCCGTCTTCGTCGGAGCTTTAATCCTGGGAGATTGTAACCTCTCACCCTCCCACCGCTTCGCGGCGGGCCCCTCCCTCTCTCCATGAGAGAGGGTTTTCGCGGGCCCCTCCGCAACGGGTCGAAAGCAGCCACCCCCAACGAAAAAGACCGCCAGCGTTTCCACCGACGGCCCCTTCGCTATCTCAGGCTCAAAACCCTACTTCTTAGCGCTGTAGATATCATCCAGCCGCGCCGGCGTGCCGGCCACTCGCTCCAGGCACGGGTACTTCAGCCCGCCGTGGTAGTCGATCTTGACGGTGCGGTAGCGCTCGCCGTCCTTGATCAGCAGCTCGACCAGCGGGGCGTCGGCCTTGGCCGTGGCCTTGACCGCGTCCTTCAGGCCGTCGTCGCTGTAGGCCACGCCATTGACCGCCACGATGGTCTCGCCGGCCGTCAGGCCCGCCTTGAAGGCCGGGGTGTCCCAGTTGACGCCCGCCAGCACGCCGGCCGCACCGACCGAGAAGCCCAGCGAGTAGCTGAGATTGACGATCTTGCCGCGCGTCTCGGCCGCCTTGAAGAACTCGGTCGGGGTGTCGGTATAGACCAGCTTGTAGCCGCCGCGCGTCAGGCCATCGAGCGGCGCGTGCTCGGACAGGCCCTCGATACGGGTCTTCAGGAAGGTGGCCCAGTCGTAGGGCGTGACGCCGTTCAGCGTCTTGACCACTTCGTCAAAGTCGTAGGTCAGCACCACGTACGAGCCGTTGTCCTGGCCGAAGAAGGCCTTGGCGAAGTCGTCCAGCGACTTCTTGCCGCCGGTCTTCTCGCGGATCAGGGTGTCGGCGTCGAGCCAGACCAGCTGGCCTTCCGAATAGTAGTCCTCGCTGCGCTGCCAGCTGGTCCATGAGGCCGGCTTGCGGTTGGAGATGATCGGGTCGTTGGTGGTGTCCAGCACGTTGCGCCAGTTGCGGCCGGCGCGGGTGTCGTAGAGGGCGGCGGTCATGGCCAGGCTGTCCAGGCCCTGCTGCTTGGTCTGCAGGCCCGAGCGCGCGGCCAGCACGTTGCCCCAGTACTGGGTCTGGCCCTCGTAGACCCACATCAGGCTGTCGCGCATCGGCTCGTTCAGCGTCGGGGTGTAGAGGTCCGCGCCCCGGCGGAACTTGCCGTTCCATGAGTGGGTGTATTCGTGGGCCAGGAGGTCGCGGCCGACATAGGTCTTTTCCCAGTCGGTGAAGTATTTGGGCGTGACGCCGTTCTCGCTGGAGCGGTGATGCTCGAGCCCGATGCCGCCCATCTTGTCGGTCAGGGCCAGCAGGAAGTCGTAGTGGTCGTAGTGGTGCGAGCCGTAGAGCTTGTAGGCCTGCTGCACCAGGGCGCGGTGGGCCGCCAAGGCTTCCGGCTTGATCTCCAGCAGCTCGGCCTTGTCGGCCACGATGTTCAGGCGCACCGGCGTGGCCGCGCCGGGATCCAGATCGACCTGCTTGAAGTAGCGGCCGGCGAACATCGGCGAGTCGACCAGGGTCTCGAAGGTGGTGGTCTTGAAGGTCGTGCTCTGGCCGTCGCTCGAGGCCTTTTCCAGCGCGGTGCCGAAGCCCCAGCCTTCCGGCAGCTTCACGGTCGGTTCGATCTGGACCTGACGGGTGTAGTAGCCGGCCGGGTAGAAGCCCAACTGCAGGAACTGCACGTTCAGCATGTCGTCAGTGACCAGGATGCGGCCGACATCGGCCTTCACCGGGGTCAGGAACTGGTAGCTGAGCTGGACCTCGGCGGCGCCGGCCGGCACGTCGAAGTGGAAGGCGTGGACCGAGACCGGATCACGGGTCCAGGGCAGGGTCTTGCCGCCGGCGGTGATCACCAGGCCGGCCAGCTTGTCCAGGTCGTTGCGCGGCGAGTGGCCGCCGGGAACCCACTGCGGATAGAGGATCGTCATCGGGCCGGCCTTGGCCACGGGGATCGTCTCGCGGACCTGGAAGATCTTGCGGTCCAGGTCCGTGGCGTCGATGTTCAGCTTCAGCACGCCGGGATAGGCGATATCCTGGGCGGCGGCGATCGGCGGGGTCGGCGGGGCCTGGACGGGCAGACGCTCCTGGGCGACGGCGCCGGAAAAGCTTAGCGAAAGAGCCAGGGCGGAGGCGGTAAAGAACAGCGTTTTCAAGAAACGACCCCAATGCGACGCGCGGGCATGCTCCCACGACGAAAGACGGCATACTTCTCCTCTAAAGCTCGGCTTGTCGAGGTCGCCCGTCGCTTCGTCGGATCGGTTTTTCGAGTTTTCCAGTCAAGCTTGCCGGGCGGGCGCCGGGTGTTCTTGAGTGACCCACGTTACGCCGAGACATGTCCGCCGCGTCAGTTCGGCCGTCCGTCGGGTTCCAGCTCGAAGGCCGCGTCCAGGGCGGCCTCGTCCACCACCTCGCCCTTGAGCGCGGCGTCCAGGACCTCGCCCAGTGAGCCCCAGACGAAGGCCAGCTGTTCCAGCACGGCGGGCAGACGTTCGGGCTCGAAGCCGGGATAGAGGTCGGCGACCAGCCACAGGCCGGTAAGCACGTCGAAGCCGAAGCGGCAGCCGATCAGGCGGAACTGGGCTCGGGCGATGGTCTCGAACAAGGCGTCCAGGCTGCGGGCCTGGTCGAGGTCCTCGGTGTCGAACACCTGGCAGCGCACCTGCAGCCAGTCGCCCTCCGGGAACAGGTAGAAGGCCCCGCCGTCGTCGGCCCCGGAGACCTCCAGGCCGCGATCGATCTCGGCGACGACGTAGCCGGCCTCGCGGCAGGCGTGGGCGATTTCGGCGAGGGATATGGGGGTGTCGTCGGCCATGAGCCTATCCTCTCAATATCCGCTCACCCCGGCGAAACGCAGTTCGGCGCAAGCCAATGCCGGGGCCCAGATCCCATAGCGGTGTGGCTGACTGGAAGAGCTCAGAGCCCTTGGCGTCAGCCTCAAAGCCATTTCATCTGGGCCCCGGCATTGGCTTGCGCCGAACTGCGTTTCGCCGGGGTGAGCGGAGTTTATAGCAAGCGATACAGGGTGGTCTAAGACCGGTAATCCCCGTTGATCGCCACGTACTGCTTGGTCAGGTCGCAGGTCCACACCGTGGCCGAGCCCTTGCCGACACCCACATCGACCGACACCTCGAACTCGGCGTTCTTGACGTAGGCGCTCATCGCCGCCTCGTCGTATTCGGCCGAGACCAGGCCGTCGCGGGCCGCGTAGAGGTCGCCGAAGCGCACGTTGATCTTCTCGCGGTTCACCGGCTCGTCGGCGCGGCCGACGGCCATGACGATGCGGCCCCAGTTGGCGTCCTCGCCGGCGAAGGCGGTCTTGACCAGGGGGCTCTCGGCGATGGTGCGGGCGATCTTGCGGGCCGACAGCGGGCTCTCGGCGCCGTTGACGGTGATCTTGACGAACTTGCTGGCGCCCTCGCCGTCACGGACCAGCTGCAGGGCCAGGTCCAGCAGCACCGCTTCCAGCTTCTCGCGGAAGTCGGCCAGGCGCTTGTCGCCCGCGCGGTGGATCTTGGGCGCGCCGGACTTGCCGGTGGCGAACAGCAGCAGGGTGTCGTTGGTCGAGCGGTCGCCGTCCACCGTCACGCAGTTGAACGTCGTGCGGGTATAGAGCGACACCAGGGTCTGCAGGGCGGCGGGCGCGATGGCCGCGTCGGTGGCGACGAAGGCCAGCATGGTGGCCATGTCGGGCGCGATCATGCCCGAGCCCTTGGTGATCCCGGCGATCCGCACCTCATGCCCGTCGATCAGGGCCGTGGCGTAGGCGCCCTTCGGGAAGGTGTCGGTGGTCATGATCGCCGAGGCGGCGCCGGCCCAGGCGTCCTCGGTGAAGCGGGTCTCCACCTCGCGCAGGTTGGAGATGATCTTGCTGTCGTCGAGGATGACGCCGATCACGCCGGTCGAGGCCATCATCACGTCGCGCTGGCGGCAGTCGAAGCGCTTGCCCACGGCCGTGGCCACCCGGCGCACCGCGTCGGCGCCCGGCTTACCGGTGAAGCTGTTGGCGCAGCCGGCGTTGACCACCAGGGCGCGGACGTCCTCGCCCTTGGAGGCCGTCAGCTGCCGCTTGCACCAGTCGACCGGGGCCGAGCCGACGCCGTGGCGGGTAAAGACGCCGGCCGCCGAGGTGCCCTCGGCGAAGCGCATCAGCAGCATGTCCTCGCGGTCGTGCTTGTAGAAGCCGGCCCGGCCGGTGGCGATCTCGACGCCCGCAATCGGCGGGATGGTCGGGAACGGCACGGCCAGGGGCGAGATCGCCAGGCCCGGCTTGCCGGGCGTGACGGCGGCGGGCTTGGCGGCCTGCACGGCCTGGGCGACTTCGGGCGAGGTCTGGCCCGCATCCTTCGACGCGCGGCGCAGGCCGGCGCGCTTGAAGGCGGCGGTCAGCGGATCGACCAGGGCCCGCTCCAGGGTGTGGCCGACGCTGGCGACGCCCTGGCCGACGATCTCGGCCGGGGTCTGGTGCGCCGAGGCGGCCGGGGCCTTGTCGGTCTTGGCGGCGGTCGCCTTGGTCGCCGTCTTCGGCGCGGACTTCGGGGACTTGGGAGGCGTCTTGGTCATTTCTTCTTGGCCGGAGCTGGAGCGGCGGGCGCCGAGGCGGGCGCGGCGCTGTCGAGGTCTGAGGGAAGGTCCGCGCCGCCGCCCGGAGGAGCCGAGGCCGGCTCCTGGGGCGCGCCGGGCACATCCTGCGGCTTGCCGGTCAGCATCTCCACCTTGGAGGCGCCCCGCAGCTTTTCCAGCAGGTCGCGGACCTGGTCATAGGTCAGGAAGCGGACGATCTGCGGCCGGGCGGCCTCCAGCGTGATCGGCTCTTCCAGGCGCTTGTCCTCGACCCGCAGCACGGCCCAGCCGCCCTCGGTCTGGAACGGCCCGACCAGGGCGCCCTTCTGGGCGTCCTTGAGCGCGCCGGCATAGGCGGCGGGCATGACGTCGACGGTGAAATAGCCGAGGTCCCCGCCGTTGAAGCGGGTGGCCGGATCGGTCGAGCGCTCCATGGCCAGGGCGTCGAACGAGGCGCCGGCGCTGAGCAGCTTCTTGATCGCCTCGCCATCGGCCTGGCTGGCGACCAGGATCTGGCGGGCGCGGATTTCCTCGCTGCGCTTGGACAGCTTCTGCTGCTCGGCGTAGAGGCCGCGAATGGCGTTCTCGTTGACCGCCTTTTCCACGACGTTCTCGACCAGCATGTCGCCCAGGATGCGTTCGCGCGCGGCGGCCAGGCGGCGCTGGGCCACCGGATCCTTGTCCAGCTTCTGCTTCAGCGCCTCGGCGGCCAGCAGCTTCTGGTCAACCACCTCTTCCAGGCGCTGGCGGAACAGGTCCGAACCGATGTCCAGCGGCTCGCCCTCGCTGATCAGCCCCTGGGCCACGGCTTCGCGCTTGACGTCGCTGGCCCAGACGGTGTGGCCGTCGACCCGCGCCACGGCGGTGTCGCCCGGCTCGGGCGGCCGCTCGTCGGCCTTGTTTCGGCCGCAGGCGGCGATCAACAGGCTGAGGACCACAACGACCGCGAGGCCGTACGCGCGAGGCTTACCAATATTCATCTGTGGCCGATCTCCGGCAAAATCCCATTCAGCGCTCTAGCGCGGTTTACAGAGAAGGGGAAACAGCTTCGCGGCCCGAACCGCTTTCAATCGGTTTATGGAGCTTCGTGATCTGCCCTTTACTCGCCTTCCTAGGTCTTGTGCCTAGGATCCATGGCTTCCACCCTCTGTGAAATGGGAGGCGGGCGACCACGCTGGCGGAGCGCTCGGGACATGCAGAACCCAGCCGCCCCCTTGGACCCCAGGCACAAGGCCTAGGGAGGCAGGTTGGCGGGGGCTCGGGATGACAGTGACTGGGCGGATGATGTGGACAAGCGACCGCCCCAATGGAACCAACCTTCACCACGACGCCTTAAGCGCCAACTTCCACGCCAAACCCGCCATTACACGGCTCCCGACAGGCCGCCTCGCGTTGACACTCGCCAGACCGGTGCTTAAGTCTCCGCGCGCGCCCTAGACGCCAGTTTCGGCTGGCGTCTTTGCCCCCATTTTACCGTAGTGAAGGCCTTCAAGCCCTAGCGCCGGCCTCACAGACACCACTCCGGATCCCGTATTCATGCTCGGCTTCGCCAAAAAGTTCTTCGGCTCTTCCAACGAACGCAAGGTCAAGGCGATGTCCGCCCAGGTGGCGAAGATCAACGCCCTGGAGCCGGAATACGCCGCCCTGTCCGACGAGGCCCTGCGCGGCAAGACCGACGAGTTCAAGGCCCGCCTAGCCAAGGGCGAGACGCTGGACAGCCTGCTGCCCGAAGCCTTCGCCGTGGTCCGCGAGGCCGGCAAGCGCGTGCTGGGCATGCGCCACTTCGACGTCCAGATGGTCGGCGGCATGGTGCTGCACACCGGCGGCATTTCCGAAATGCGCACGGGTGAAGGCAAGACCCTGGTCGCCACCCTGCCTACCTACCTCAACGCGCTCGAGGGCAAGGGCGTCCACGTCATCACGGTCAACGACTACCTGGCGCGCCGCGACGCCGACTGGATGGGCCAGATCCACAACTTCCTGGGCCTGTCGTACGGCGTGATCGTCAACGGGCTCAGCCAGGGTGAACGTCAGCGCGCCTATCGCAGCGACATCACCTA
>Ga0247731_1000270_pt1 | contig 14320 bp, 12 predicted proteins | sample UWRJL088202R2_FD_180938 | JGI IMG/M metagenome (GOLD analysis project Ga0247731, IMG submission 180938) | Plant litter microbial communities from Arlington Agricultural Research Station in Wisconsin, United States - UWRJ-L088-202R-2 | ecosystem: Environmental > Terrestrial > Plant litter >...
ATGCCTTCCAGCCCGTCCTTGGCCAGGATCGCGCGCGCGGCCTTCAGGATCACCTCCCGCGTGCCGACAGGGTCACGGGGTCGGCGGGTCCGGACCTTCGTCATGCAAATTTCCCGTTCTTCGGAAGGCGGCCGGCGGTCAGGTCGATATCCTCCACGTCGACTTGGACGATGTCCTGGGGCGAACAGCATTTATGACCATTGCGGACAGCTCGCTCAAGAGCATCCTTCTGGTCTGACAAATGCCTCGGACATCCACCCCAAGTAGATGAAGCATCCAGCGGCCGAACAGCGCGTGGAAAATTGGCGGCTTGCCAGTCTTATCAAACGCGCCGCCGCAACACGTGCTCGGATGTTCAGACCGAAACCAAAACAGCGGATGGCCATTGGCCATCCGCTGCCTGGATGTTCATGCCTGGGTTACAGACAGGAAGCGGCTCAGCGCGAACCCAGGGCCACCCGCAGGGTGACGCCGAACTCTTGCGGCGCCGTGGTGGTGATGCCGGTGTAGCTGCTGGTGTAGGTCACCGCGCTCGGACGCCCGGTGATGGTCGGCACGCCGGCGATGATGGCACCCGGCAGCTGCTGATACGAAGTCGACAACGGGTCGGTACGCGTCAGCACCTTAACCGTGTTGAACACGTTCTTGGCGTAGAGCGTCAGTTCCCAACCCTTCTCGGAGTCGCGAACGCCAGCGAAGAGGTTGACTAGCGCGTAGTCCGAGACATCGTCGAACGCATTGGTCGGATCGCCCTGCGACTTGCCGTTGTAGTTCACCAGGCCGCGCACATAGCCTTCGTAGTTTCCGAGCGGCAGGCTGTATTCGGACTGGATCGTCGTGCTGAACGGCGGCTGGAACGACGAGCGTTGCGTCAGCTTGCACTGCGAGATGTTGTTGGCGCCGACTGCGGCTTGCAGGTCCGCCAGCGGCGGAGCCGAGGTGATGACGTCCGGTTTGCCGTCGCTGTTCAAATCGTTACACGGGATGGTCCCGTTCTTGATCTTGCCCATCGCATAACTGGCGACCGCGCCGACGTTCCAGTTCGGGGTCAGCTCGTACGAGACTTCACCTTCCACGCCGTTCACTTCGACCGGGACGGCCGCGGCGAAGTTGAACTGCGCCACCTGCTGGGTCAGCGGCGCCGTCGCGACGGTGTTGACGTAGAACACGCCGCTGCCCGGAGCGCGGTACGGATAGTTGACGAACTTCTGGTGGAAGCCGCTGACGTTCAACCGCATCCGATGGTCAAACAGAGTGGACTTGATGCCGCCCTCGTAGGACTTCGAGGTTTCCGGCGGCAGGTTGAGGAACGAGCTTTCACGAGCCGAAGGCGTGAGGTTGAAGTCACCCACGACGTTGATACCCGGGCGGAACGACGAGCCGGTGTTCACATAGACCATCACATCGCGCGCGATGGAGTACTGGGCCGACGCGGTGTAGATCCACTTCTTGGCGTGTTGGCCGTCCGTGAGGTTGGTCGTCGGCGAACCCGGCGTGACGATAGTCAGACCGCCGACGTCCTCGTAGTCGATGTGACGCGCGCCGCCCGAAATCTGGAACTTCTCGCCGATGTGCGCGGTCAGGTTCCCGAAGAACGCCTTTTCGTGAGATTCCCCGGTCCGAGAAATCTGAGTTTGCACGATCTGGGCGACGCCGCCACCGAACGCCAACGGCAGGCGGACGACCGTCGGCCGGTTCAACGTCGTCGGCGTTTCGTTCTTGTTGTCGAAGTAACCGATCGCGTAGTCGAAGATGTCGAGGACGCGTTCCTGGTTCTGCAACCGGACTTCATTCGACGTCGATTTGATGTTTGACAGCGTGCGCTGATTGACGTCGGCCGTCGGGAACAGGTTGCCGCCATCCTGGCTTTCGCGCGAGTCCAAGTCTTGGGTGTAGTGCTGGCCTTGATAGATCAGCTGCTGGCCCAGGACGGAGACTTCCGCGCGCCAGTTATAGATGTCGAAATTCTGCTTGATCACGCGTGGCCAGGCCTGAAAGCCCTTCTGGTCTTCGGCCTTGATCAGGGTCGGGCTGGCCGGCGCGCTGGAATTGACGACGCTGAAGGACTCGACCTGGTTGTGGTTGCGGATGTTGGTGGCGATGCTCTGGTAGGTGCCTTCCAGGCGCAGCCAGTCGATGGGCGTGACCAGGGCGCTGATGCGGCCGCTTTCGGTGCGGCTATAGGCCTTGCGCTTTTCCTGGGTGGTGTCGATCGAGCGGACCTGGTTGCCGTCGTCGTCGTTGTACAGGCCGCCGATGCGGATGGCGGCGACGCCCTCGATGACCGGGATATTGACCGCGCCGTTGACGTTGGTCGTGCCGATGTCGTTGAGGGTGGTGCTCAGGTAGCCGCCTGGATTGTAGACGTCAGGCTTCTTCGTGGAGATCGTGATCGAGCCCGAGGGCGAGGCGCGACCGCGCAGCGTGCCCTGGGGCCCGCGCAGGACTTCGATCTGACCCACGTCGTAAATCTGCTGCAGCACGACACCGGCGGTGATCGGCGCATCGTTCAGATAGAATTCGACGGTCGGGTTGTTGCCGCTGGCGTTGACGTCGAAGTTGACGCCGCGAACCTGGGCGTTGCCGCCGATGCCGTTGGCGTTGGTGCCCAGCGTCAGGCCGGGAACCAGGGTCTGCACTTCGGTGAAGTTGCGGATGTTCTGCTTCTGGAGGGCTTCCGAGGTGACCGCGTTGACGACCTGCGGAACGTCCTGGACGCTTTCATCGCGGCGACGGGCCGTGACGATGATTTCGGTCAGGCTGGTGGAGGCGGTGTCTTCAGCGGCGGCCGGCGCGGTTTGCGCCATCGCCGTCACGGGGACCAACGGCGCCATCAGCGCCAACAGGCTCACGCCCCTCAGGGCATTGATCGAAATTGCATTCACGGACTGTCCTCCCCTGTTGAACCCGTCAGCCCGACATCGCTTGTGCAATGCGTGAAACCGCGGGTGTTTCTTGAGGCCATCCTCACGTCCGAAAGGGCGCAAGCATAGGCCTTCTTCCTAGTACAGCGGCAGATATCGCCGCTGCGATTGTCCGCTCAGAGCCCGCCCGTCTCGACGCCGGCTCGAGTGAACCGGCGGTTAAAACAGGCAGGCGCGCGAGCGATTTTCGCGTCAGAATTTCGCGCCGAACGACACACCCCAGGTGGTCGGCGAATTCCAGACGGCCCCGACTCCAAGCGTGTTGGACAACACCTGGGTGCGGTAGCGTTTGTCGGTCAGATTGTCGCCGAACACCGCGACGGTGTAGCGCTGCGACGGGTCTTCCCACTGCGCCCGCAACGTCAGCACTTCATAGGCGCCCTGCGAAAACTGCTTGGACGAGTCGAAGTAGAACTTCGAGGTGTAGTAGAGATTACCCGACACGGTCAGTTCGCCATCGGCCACCGTAGCGCGGTAGGTCGCGCCCAGATTGGCCGTGAAGTCCGGCGAGCGCGGCATCTGGTAGCCGCTCGAATTGTTCACCGTCTGGGTGACCGAGCCGGGCCCGATCGCGCCGCAGGCCAGGGCCGGATCCGCGGACGTGCCGGTCGAGTCGCAATAGCTGTAATAGGCGGCCGCCGGGAACGAGCGGTAGCGCGCATGGGTGTAGGCCGCGCCGACGCTGAGGTTGAACGAGTCCGTCAGCCTGTAGCGCGCTGATCCTTCCAGACCATAGATCCGCGCCTTGGCGGCGTTGGTGATGCTGGCCGCTCCGGCCTGAAAGCTGGAGACCTGCAGGTTCTTGTAGAAGTAATAGTAGCTGGCCAGGTCGAACGACACGCGCGAGCCGTCGTACTTGTAGCCGGCCTCCAGCGCGTCGATGTTCTCGGGCGCTACACGGGCCGTCGACTGACCGCCGACGTTCAGGATCCCCGCCTTGTAGCCCCGGCTATAGGAGGCATAGACGCTGGACATCTCCGTGGGCTTGTAGCGCAGCACCAGGCGCGGCGTCAGGCGGTTGGTCGGGTAGTCCGCCGCCGGGACGATGATCTGCGTGAACTGCTGCTTGAAATAAGCGTCCTTGACCTCGTCATGACCGTAGCGCGCGCCGGCGGTCAGGAAGAGTTGCGGCGTGATCTCATAGGTCAGGTCGGCGAAGGCCGCGTAGGAATAGGTCGTCGTGCTGGATCCGCCGAAGCCGATATAGGGCGGCGGGCCGAAGGCGGCGTTGACGATGTAGGTGTCGCGGTTCTTGAAGTAGTAGAGCCCGGTGGTCCACTGCAGCTTCGTGCCGGGCTTGGAGGTCAGCAGGAACTCCTGGGTGACCGTCCGGTTCTCGATGCCGATATAGATGTTGAAGAGATTGAGGGCGGTCGAGTCCAGGTCTTCGAGATTGACCGCCGATTCCTTGCGATACTGCGTGTACGAGGTCAGGTCGCCGAAGCCGAGGTCGACCTTGACCGTGCCCTGGTAGGTGTCCGAGACGTTGGTGAAGGCGACGGGGGCCGCGGGGTCGAACGCGACCTCGCTCGGCTTGGTCGCGTAGGTCCCGGTTGGGGCGTAGTAATAGACCAGCGGCCGGTTGGCGGTGCTGTTCGTGCCATAGGCCGCGGTCGGCACGCGCGAAAGCATGCCCGAGCTTCCGTCGCGATCGACATAGGCGTTGGTCAGCAGCAGCGAGGGATCATCGGTCTCGGAGTGGCCGTAGCGCAGCAGGACCGAGGCGTTGTCGCCGACCTCGAACTTGAGCCCGGTGCGGATCGACCAGTTCTCATAGGCCCCGACCTTCTTGTCATCGTCGATGACGTTGGTGAAGTAACCGTCGCCCTTGCGCAACTGGCCCTCGACGTCGAACGCGACCCGATCGCTGAGACCGACGGTGACGTAGCCCTGATAGGTCTGGGCGTTGAACCGGCCGTAGGTGGCCTTGAACTCGCCACCGGTCGTGGTGCTGGGATCCGCCGTGTTCACCAGGATCGCGCCGCCCGTGGTGTTGCGGCCAAACAGCGTCCCCTGCGGGCCCTTCAAGACCTGGATGCCCTTGATCTTGGTCAGGTCGAAGGCCGCCGACTCCGGGTTGGCGACATAGAAGCCGTCCACATAGATGCCGACATTGGGGCCGCCGCCCGAGGTGGTCACGGCGGTGCCGACGCCACGGATGGTCGGCTGGACGAAGCTGCCCGAACTGTCGAAGCGCAGGGCTGGCGCCAGGCGCGGCACGTCCGCCAGCGAGATCACGTTGGCGGCTTGCAACTGCGAGGCGCCGACCGAGGTGATCGAGATCGGAACGTCACGGGCCCGCTCGTCGCGGCGCTGCGCGGTCACGATGACTTCGGTCACCGAGGTCTGCTGCGCGTCGGCCGTCTGGGCCATCACGGCGCCAGGCACGCCCAGCACGGTGGCCAGCGCGAACGCCGAGGTCATGGTGCGACTGGAAAGAGCCTTCACGTTCTTCTCCCCTATGTAATCTTATTTTTATTGTTGTTTATTCTCGACCGAGTGCTTGGTCGGCATTTCTAGTCCCAGTTTTCTTTGGATAGTCGAACACTGGATCGGCGACTTGCGGCGGCGCCGTCAGAAACTCCACTCGGGAATACATCGCGATTCAAGGTACGCGCGCCCTACCCATGGGTAAAGCTGCTACGCGCCCGTCTCGCGCATATCGCCCGTGCGATTGAGGCCGTCCGGCGACCTGGGGCAAGACAGCCGCTGGACACGGGTCGAGACGGCGGAGCACGGCGATGCAAACGGGACTGGCCGATCGCGTGGCGATCATCACCGGCGCCACCGCCAACATCGGCCGCGCCATCGCGCTGGGTCTCGCGGCCGAAGGCGCCAAGGTGGTGATCGTGGGGCGCGACCAGGAAGCCGGAGCCCGGCTGGAGGCGCTTTGCCGCGAGCGGGGCGCGGCGGACGCCCGCTTCGTCGCCGCCGACCTGACCGATCCCGCCTCCCCTGCCCGCATCCTGGCGGCGGCGTCGGCGCTCGGGCCCGTCGCGGTGCTGGTCAACAATGTCGGCGGCAATGTCGCGGCGGGCTTCTTCGCGGACTCCGATCCTGAAACCTGGGCCGGCGACCTCGACCTGAACCTAGGCACCGTGCTGCGCATGACCCATGCGGTGCTGCCCGGCCTGATCGCGGCCAAGGCCGGCGCGATCGTCAACATCGGCTCCACGGCGGGCCTGGTCGGCGACTACATGCTGCCGGTCTATTCGGCCGCCAAGGCCGCTGTGCACGGCTTCACCAAGGTGCTGGCCAAGGAGGTCGGCCAGCACGGGATCCGGGTCAATTGCGTCGCGCCCTACGGGACTGTGTCGCGCGATCCCGAGGCCTTCAGCACGGGCAGCCGGTTCAATCGCGACAACGGCTTCTTCGCCAAGGCCTTCGCGGGGTCCAGCCCCGAGGACGCTAGCAAACGCGCCCGCCAGACCGTGGTCGGACGGCCCGTCGCGACGCCGGAAGAGGTCGCCTCGCTGGCGGTCTACCTGGCGTCCGACCTGGCCGGCTTCATCACCGGCCAAGTCTATCCGGTCGACGGCGGCAGCCTGCTCTAGGCGGCCGCCGGCGCGTGGCCCTCGTCCTTCGACAAGCTCAGGATGAGGGCCATGGCAGGCGTCGGCATTCGAAGTCCTCATCCTGAGCCTGTCGAAGGACGAGGAATTCGCTCACCAGCCCGGCCGATTTGTCAGCCCGCCCCACCCATGTGGAAGACGGTCAACTTGTTGCCGTCCAGGTCGCGGAAATAGGCGCCGTAAAAGCCGTAGGGATCGGGACCACGCACGCCCGGCGCGCCCTCGCACTGGCCGCCCAGCTCCAGCGCCTTGGCATGGACGGCGTCGACCTGCGCGCGGCTGGCGGCGGCGAAGCCCATCTGGCTGCCATTGCCCACCGTGGCCTCGCCTTCGAACGGCTTGCCGATCAGGAACATCCCGCCTTCCGCGCCCTTGTAGGCGGCCAGATCGGACCGGTCGAACGCCAGGACCGCGCCCAGCATCTGGGCGATCGGATCATAGAAGGTGCGCGCCCGCGCCAGGTCGCGAGTGCCGTATCGAGCGACGGTCAGCATGTGTCTTCTCCCCTTGTGGTCGTTCTAGAACTTGCGTGGATCGATGACCGTCCGCACCGGCGCGGTCGGGCCCGACATCTCGTCCAGCGCGGCGGCCACGCCTGACAGGCCGATGCGCGCCCCGACCCAGGGCGCGATATCGATCGTGCCGTCGGCGATCGAGCGCAGGGCCAGCTCCATGTCCTGCTGCTCCTCCCCGCCGGCGAAGTGAACCGTCAGCCGCTTGTTCTGGGCGGCGAAGACATAGAGCTGCTCGGGCGCCATGCAGTAGCCGCCCATCACCACCCGCGCGCCGAAGCCGACCGACTCGATGATCTGCTGCAACAGGCCCGGCACGCCCACGCACTCGTAGACGAGATTGACCCGTCGCCCGCCTAGGTCCGGGATCGGCGCGTAGGGCGAGATCTCGCGCGGATCGAAGGCGATGTCGGCTCCCATCCGGATCGCCATTTCGCGGCGGGCGGGGTGGAAGTCGGCGGCGACGATCGGGGCGACGCCGGCGATCTTCAGGCCCGCGATCAAGCCCAGACCGATGGCGCCGCAGCCGACCACCAGGGCCACGTCATCCTTGGTCGGCAGGCCACGACGGGCATGCTCCAGCCCGACCGCCAGCGGCTCGGTCATGGCGGCCAGCTCGTCATCCAGGTCGGACGGCACCTCCATGATGCTGGCCTCGTCCAGCAGCATGTATTCGCCCCAGCCGCCCGGACACTCATGGCTAAAGCCGATCACGGCGTGCCGGCCCTCCTGCCGCATGACCGGCACCGAGGTCACTCGGCGCCCCGGCCTGACGGTCCGCACGCTGCCCGGTCCGTAGTCGATGACCTCGCCGACATACTCATGGCCGGGGACGAAGGGGCGCTCCATGTCGAGGCTGGCATACGCGCCGCCGAACTTCTTCGACAGGTCGATCACGTGCTGGCCGCTGTGCAGGAAGTGCTGTTCGGAGGCGCACATGCCGCAGCTGTGGGTGCGCACCAGCACCTGCCCCTTGGCCGGCGTGGGGTCGGGCATCTGGCCGACGAGGACCTTGCCGTTCTGAATGTAGGCGGCCTTCATCGATCAGCCTTTCAGAACAGCATAAGACGGGTCGGAGGGATCGCGGCGGCCGGCGGTGACGCTCATCGGCGTGACGGGCCGCATGTCGTCGAAGTCGCGGATCGTGAGGCGGTGATCGATGCCCCAGCGCCCGTCGCGCTTGGACCAGCGGTCGATGTAGCGCCCTCGGACGGTGATCTCGAACACCTGCTCGCCGCGCGCTATCCTCAGCCCCGCGAAGTGGTAGGATTCGCTGGCCGCCCGGTCGCCGTCCAGTTCCAGCACGATGTTGGTGACCTGGTGCGAGTGGCCCAGCGTCTGAACGTGCTGGCCGTTGACGAAGTCGATGAAACCGTGGCCGCTGCCTTGGTAGACGTCCGCGCCATAGTCGGCCGTGCCATCGGCATGCCAGATGGAATAGCCGAGCGCGGCGTCCATCCGGTCGACCGCCCGGCAGTAGCGATAGATCAGGTCGGTGATCGCCTGGCGATCAGCAAGAGCGTTCAGGTCGGTCATGCGCCGTATCCTTCGATGTCAGGTCTTGCGGTAGAGGCCCTGGCTGGCCTGGGCGATCATCTCGACCCGTTGGCGGCGCTGGGCGGCCGATTGCGGAAGGCGTCCCACATCATCGTCGGCCTGGCCGAAGTTCTGGATCGGTCCGTGCGGAAGGCGCTCCAGGCCCAGCTCCGCGACCGCTTCCGGCGTCGCCAGGTCGGACGGAACCGGCAGCCCCTTCTCGCTCAGGAAACGGCGCAGCTCCGGCGTGTCGGTCCGGCCCAGCGACAGGTACAGCACGTCGACGCCATGTGATCGGAGTTCGGCCCACAGCCCTTCGGCCAGGCACATGTCGAAGGCCTTGCTGCCCGAATAGACGGCCATGTTGTTGGCCCCGCCATAGCAGGCGCCTGAGCCGACCAGCAGCAGGCCGCCCGCCCCGCGCTCGCGCATCCGCCCGCCGAAATGATGGCAGCAGTGCACGGTGGTGGTGACGTTACGGGTGACCAGGTCGAGCCAGGACTCGACCGGCTGGTCCAGGAACTCGGTCCCGTGGGGATCCCCGCCGGCATTGGCGATGAACAGCCCGACCGGACGATCCCCGACCGCCTCGACGATCCGGTCGAACGCGTCGGCCTTGGCCAGGTCGATCGAGGCGGTGACGCATTCGACGCCGTGCTTGGCGCGCAGTTCGTCGGCCAAGGCGGTGAGCGGCGCCTCACGCCGGGCGATCAGAACACAGTGGATCCCGTCGGCGGCAAGCCTTCGCGCGAAGGCTTGCCCGGTCCCTTCGGAGGCGCCGGCGATGACGGCCCAGGGGCCGTATTTCGCCAGCGCGCTCATCGCCCGCCCATCGCGGCCCAACGCTCGGGCGAGGCCCACACATACTCGGTGTAGTGGCCCAGCCATGGCCGCGTATCGACGTAGAGGAACTCCAGCAAGCCCGGCGCGCCGCCCTTCAACACCACCGGGAAAGGCTGCGCCTCGACCCGCGCCAGCAACGCCCCGAAGTCGTCCACCCGGTGACAGACATGGTGGAACACCAGGCTGTCATCCGCCGGCAGGGCGTCGCGGTAGATGGCCAGCACGTCGCCTTCCTTGGGCTGGATCAGCTCGTAGTTCAGGTCGCCGACCCAGACGAAGGCCAGCTTCTGAACGCCCTTGCCTTCGCCTTTCGGCGTCCAGACCTGGACGGGGACCTCGATCTCCATCAGGGCGCGGACGTCGGCGTGTTGTTTGAAGCCGGCGACCGCCTTGTCGACATCGCGGGTCACATAGGCGTTCTGGTAGTGCTGACCGGTGCTCACGGCTCAGCCCTCCCGCGCGACGTCGTATTGCGAGAGATAGCGCTCGAAGCGCGGCGTCAGGTTTTCCACCGACAGGCCGTACTGATCCAGCGCGTATTCATGCTTGCCGAACTTGCCCTGCGGGTTGTCGGCCAGCCAGGCCAGCATGGCGGCCTCGGCCTCGGCCGACAGGGTGTCGCCCAGGTCGGCGTAGAGCTTGCGGATCGCGCCCATCGGATCGCGGGTGATGTCGGCGTAGTGGATGTCGACGATGCGGTCGTGACCCAGCTTCTCACGGGTGTCCTGGATCCGGTCCAGGTGCAGCACGGCCTGGTACGAGCAGTCCTCGCCCAGCCATTCGTAGTCGATCTTGCCGGTATAGCCCCGGTGGGCCATCGACAGAATGCTGCAGAACGAGCTGGTGGCGGTGAAGGGGTCACGGTGCGCCCACACCAGTTGCGCGTCGGGATAGATCGACAGCAGGGTTTCCAGCCACAGGGCGTGGCTGGGCATCTTCAGGTTCCAGTGGCCCGGGGCGTCGGCCTGCAGCAGTTGCAGGAAGCGCTTATGGTACTGGTAGGTCGAGGTCATGTCGGTCGACAGCAGCCAGTCGCGATAGGCCGGCAGTTTGCCCCGGGACTCATAGGCCAGCCCCTTGAAGTCGTGCATCATGAAGAACATGCACTCGTTCGGGTAGACCGCTGAATTGCGGTAGTATTTTCCCATGTCCGGGTGGGCCGCGAGCATCGCCTTTTCCGCCGCTAGCTTGGCGATGGCGCGCGGGTCGGTCTTGAGGGTGGCCGTGGTCGGCGGCGGCACCGGCTCTTCGATCTCCCAGGTCAGCGCAGAGCGACGGGCCGGGTCGCAGGCCAGCAGGTTGCTGAGCAGGGTGGTGCCCGTGCGTGGCATGCCGAACACGAACAGCGGGCGCTCGATCGGACGCTCCAGCAGCTCGGGGCGCTTGGCCAGGTAGTCGGTGGTCGACAGGCGGTCGGCCACCATCTGGACCAGGTTGCCGCTCATCCGCTGGATCAGCGGCTCGGGATGCTCGGTCGTGTTGTAGTCGGCGACGAGAACATCGAGCCCCTCGCGCCAGGAACTGGAATCGAACCGGTCCAGGCCGGTCTTCTTGATGGCCTGTTCGACAAGCGCGTCGGCGACGAGCGGCTCGCTCATGACGTTTCTCTCCCGCATTTCTATTTTGCGGGCATCATGGGGAGCGTGTCGGCGCGGGCAACGCGGATGACTGTCGATATCTGGACGATCTATCGACGTCCGGCCACAACGCCCTAGATGTGTTTGCGCAAGTGCCTCTGGCGGAAACGCAGGGGCGTGATGCCGGTGGCGCGGCCGAAGGCGTAGGAAAAGCTCGAGGGTGATACGAAGCCCAGCGCAAAGGCGATCGATTTGATGCTGTCGTCCGAGGCCAGCAGGCGCTTGGCCATTTCGATGCGGGTCTGAGCGATGTGGTCGCCGATCGTGCAGCCCCGGCTGGACTTGAAACCGCGCGTCAACTGGCGGACCGACAGGTTGCAAAGCTCGGCCAGTTCCTCCAGCGACGGCGGCGCGCCGCCCTTGTGCAGGCGCTCGTCGATCAGGTGCAGGCGCCATGACGCGAGGCCGCCGGTGATGGGCCCCTCGGCGATGGCCTCGCAGTAACGGGCGACCTCGATGGCCAGCTGGCCCGACACCAGTTCGGCCAGCGCCGAGCTGCCGGTGCCGCCCCGGCGGGCCTCTTCGGCCAGGCGGGACAGGCATGAACGGATGTGGGGGTGGACGATGTCGAGCCCGCCCGCCAGGCGACGGTCGGTCCACTCCAGTCCGCCGGGCAGCCAGCGGTCCACGGCCTGGGCGTAGATCTCGCACACGATCGAGGCCTGGTTCTCGCCGGCCTCGGTGCGCACGTGCAGAGCCTCGCCCGGCGGCAGCAGGAAGATCTCGCCCAGCCGCTCGAACCGGTGCGGTCCCCAGCGCTCGGGATAGCAGCCCCGGGCGTTCTCGGGACGCGGCGTCAGGCACAGGTCCAGCCAGTAATGGTCGTTGCGGCGGAACATGTGGTTGGTCGGCTCGGCGTTCGAAAACCGCATGATGCGCGCGACCCCATGCGGGATGGCCAGCTCGGCCTCGAAGACGCTCTGGGTAAAGGTGTCGGACTTCACTGACGTCGCTCTCCCCGGCCGGCCCGATGTTCGCCTTTGGCCATCTGGCAGTAAAATGGCCCGCTGTCGATAGACGGACCCATTGCGGCCGGCGCCGCTCTGCCGAACATTCACCGGCGTTGATCGGCCCGGCTGAACCAGGGCGCGACGGAGGAAGCAGATGTCCAAGGGTCTTTTTGATTGCACCGGCAAGGTGACGCTGGTCACCGGCGGCAACAGCGGCATCGGCCTGGGCTTTGCCCGGGGCGTGGCCAAGGTCGGCGGCGACGTCGTCATCTGGGCGCGCAACGCCGAGCGCAACGCCGAGGCCGCCGAGGACCTGCTGAAGGCCGGCGCCGGCCGCGTGCGCACCTACCAGGTCGACGTCACCTCCGAGGAACAGGTCATCGAGGGCTACAAGCAATTGATCTCCGACCTGGGCCGTATCGACTGCGTGTTCGCCAATTCGGGCCGTTCGGCCAAGCAGCATTCGTTGCTCGATATGCCGACCGAGGAATGGCACGACCTGCTGAACCTGAACCTGCACGGCACCTTCTTCACCCTGCGCGAGGGCGCGCGGGCCATGGTCAAGCGCGCCGAGGCCGGCGAGCGCGGCGGCAGCCTGGTCGGCTGCGGCAGCCTGTCGATGTTCCAGGGCCTGGCCGGTCGCCAGAACTACGCCGCCTCCAAGGGCGCGCTGGGCGCGATCATCCGGGGCATGGCCGTCGAGTTCGGCAAGTACAACATCCGCGCCAACACCATCGCGCCCGGCTTCATCGTCACCGGCATGATGGCCGGCGCCGAGCACGTGATCGATATGTTCTCCCAGCGCACCCCGATCGGCCGCGCGGGCTATCCCGAGGACTTCGAAGGCATCGGCGCCTTCCTGGCCAGCGACGCCTCCTCGTTCGTGACCGGCGAGACCATCACGGTCGACGGCGGCTACATGGTCCGACCGATGTGACCGAGGGAACCACCATGCACCTCCTGAACATCCACGACGTCAACGACGTCCGGCTCGACGCCTACCAGCGGCCGGAGCCGGGTCCCAAGGACGTCGTCGTCAAGATGAAGGCCTGCGGCATCTGCGGCAGTGACCTGTCCTACATCAAGAACGGCGGCATTCCGGGTCCGGGCAAGCTGACCGCCCTGGGCCACGAAGGCGCCGGCGAGATCATGCTCGTCGGCTCGGAAGTCCAGGGCGTGACGGTGGGCCAGGCGGTGATCATCAACCCGATGATGACCCCCAGCTACATCGGCAGCGGCGGTCCGGAAGGCGCGTTCACCGAGGAGCTGCTGGTGCGTGAGGCGCGGCTGGGCGACAGCCTGCTGCCGATCCCCGAGGGCATCTCCTACGAGATCGCCGCCATGTGCGAGCCGCTGTCGGTGGCCCTGCACGGCGTCAACCGCGCCCAGGCCAAGGCCGGCGAGCGGATCGTCATCTTCGGCTGCGGTCCCATTGGCCTCGGCATGGTGATGTGGGCCGTCGATCGCGGCTGCAAGGACGTGATCGCCCTGGACCTTTCCGACGAACGGCTGGCCCGCGCCGAGGCCCTGGGCGCCTACACCATCAACCCCGGGCGCGAGGACGTGGCCGCGCGGATCAAGGAACTGCACGGCACGGTCAAGGTGTTCGGCCGCGAGAAGTCCGGCACCGACGCCTATATCGACGCGGCCGGGGCCCCCTCGATCCTGCGCGATGTGGTGATGCTGGCCAAGACCCATGCCCGCCACGTGATCACCGCCGCCTATCTGAAGCCCATCGAGCTTCCGGCCGGTCCGATGCTGACCACCGAGATGACGATCACCACGGCGGTGGGCTATCCCACCGAGATGCCCGACGTCATCGCCGCCATGCCGCGCCTGCGCGACAAGATCGCCGCTCTGATCAGCCACACCCTACCCTTCGACCGCGTGCTGGAAGGCTTCGACATCGCCGCCACCCCGCAATCGGCCAAGGTGATGATCGCCTTCGAGGAGACCAAGGCATGAGCGCCGCAGACAAGCAGACCCCGCTCGGAGCCTTGGTGATGGCCGGACAAGGTCAGACCGAAGCCGAGAAGATCACCGACACCATCTTCATGGTGAAGGACATCTCCAACGCCTATCTGGTCACCACCGGCGACGGCGACCTGCTGGTCAACACCGGCTTCATCGGCAATGGCGAGCGCAACAAGGGGCTGTTCGCGCCCCACCGCACCGGCCCGCTGCGCCGCATCCTCCTGACCCAGTCGCACGCCGACCACTACGGCGCCCTGCCCGAGCAGAAGGAAGACGGAACCCAGGTGATCGCCGGCGCCGGTTTCACCGAGACGGCCGACTATTTCGATCGCCTGGCGCCGTTCCTGGCTCGCCGGTCGGGCAAGCTGTGGG
>Ga0247731_1000275_pt1 | contig 14286 bp, 15 predicted proteins | sample UWRJL088202R2_FD_180938 | JGI IMG/M metagenome (GOLD analysis project Ga0247731, IMG submission 180938) | Plant litter microbial communities from Arlington Agricultural Research Station in Wisconsin, United States - UWRJ-L088-202R-2 | ecosystem: Environmental > Terrestrial > Plant litter >...
CTCGCTCATCCGCATCACCTGGACGCCGGTCACCGCGTCGCCGGCCATGATCGCGCGCTGGATCGGCGCGGCGCCGCGCCAGCGGGGCAGCAGGCTGGCGTGCAGGTTGAAACAGCCCAGGCGCGGAGCGTCCAGCACCTCGGCGACCAGGATCTGGCCGAACGCCACCACCACGGCGGCGTCGAGGTCCAGGGCCTGGAAGGCCTCGATCTCCTCGGCCGTCTTCATCGACACCGGCGTGCGCACAGGCAGGCCCAGGCTGTCGGCGAAGGCGTGCACCGGCGAGGGCTTCAGGTCCTGGCCACGACCGCGCGGGGCGGGCGGCTGGGAATAGACGCAGGCGATCTCGTGCCCGGCGGCGACGAGCTCGGCCAGACAGGCGACGGAAAATTCGGGCGTTCCAAGGAAAGCGATGCGCATGGCGGACGTTTAGACGTCATGGCCCCCCGAGGAAAGGTTGGGGGGAAAGTCGGAGTCGGAACCTTCACCATGGATCGCCGTTCTATGAGCGACCCTATTTTCCAGGAGGAAACGCCATGCGCTCCATCGCCCTGATCGCCGCCGCCGGCCTCGCCGCCCTGTCGCTCGCCGCCTGCTCGGACGAACACGCCACCCAGATCAAGGAAGGCGCCAAGGCCGCCGGTTCCGAGATCAAGCAGGCCGCGACCGACATCAAGAACGACCCGGACGTCAAGGAAGCCGGCACGGCGCTGAAGGAAAGCACGGCCGAAGCCGCCGCCGAGGCCAAGGTCGCGGCCGGCGAAGCCGTCGACGCCACCAAGGAAGCCGGCGCCAAGGCCGGCGTGGCGACCAAGGAAGCGGCGGGCGACCTCAACCGCGAAGCCAAGGAAGCCGGCCACGACGCCAAGAAGGAAGTCCACGAGGCGACGCGCTAGGCGACGATCGGGGACATGCACTTGTGCGTGTCCCCAACGGGCTCACGGAAGTTCAGAAATATCGCGCCGCGCCATGACTTGGGGACACGCACAAGTGCATGTCCCCGGCTGCCTTATGCCGCGCGGCGGGCCTTCTTGACCTTGGTGATGGCCCGGTCGCGCTTCAGGCGCGACAGGTGGTCGATGAACAGCACGCCCTTGAGGTGATCCATCTCGTGCTGGATACAGACCGCGAACAGGTCGTCGGCCAGCTCTTCGACAGCCTCGCCCTGGTAGTTCAGGTAGCTGAGCTTGACCTTGGCCGGGCGCTCGACGGCGTCATAGACCTCGGGCACCGACAGGCAGCCTTCCTCATATTCGAAGAGCTCCTCGGATTCCCAGGTGATCTTGGGGTTGACGTAGTAGCGCGGGGCCGGCTCCTCGCCCTCGCGGGCCAGGTCCATGACGATCACATTGACCAGCTCGCCGACCTGCACGGCCGCCAGGCCGATGCCGGGGGCGTCGTACATGGTCTCCAGCATGTCCTCCATCAGCGCGCGCAGGGCGTCGTCGACGACAGGCACGTCCTTTGAGACTTGCTTCAGGATCGCCAGATCGGCGGGATTATCGACGGTGAGGATGCGACGGATGGCCATGATATCGCTCAGGTAAGGGCAGCGCCGCCCGGGGTCAAGGCGACGGAAGGGCGCGGGGGTTGGGCGCCGACGCGCCCCATCAACAATATTTGTCATCCCGGACAAGCTCGGCGAAGCCAGGCGCAGATCCGGGACCGACCCGAAGTGCTGAGCTCACGCGTCGGTCCCGGGTCTTCGCTTCGCTACGCCCGGGATGACAATCGTGGTTTGACGTAGAGCGATCTCAGGGCTTGGCGAGTCGCGCGACGGGCTCGGCGTCGCCTTCGCTGGCCGCCAGCTTGATCAACGGCCGCACCGCGCCCTCGACCGGCGCCAGCTCGGTGATCTCCTTGCCTTCGTGATCCACCGACAGGTCCTCGAACCGGCGAGCCTGGGTCAGAACCTGGCTTTCCAGCGAGCCGACGAACTGGTTGTAGCGGCCGACCGCCGCCTCCAGCGCCTTGCCCACCGAGCCGGCATGGGCGCCCATCACCGCGATGCGCTTGTAGAGCTCGCGGCCCACCGCGACGATGGCGGCGGCGTTCTTGGCCTGGTCCTCGGCGCGCCAGCCATAGGCGACGGCCTTGCACAGGGCGAACAGGGTGGTGGGGGTGACCAGCAGCACCCGCCGGTCCATGGCCTCGGTCATTAGGTCGGGCAGGCGGTCGAGCGCCGCAGCCAGGAAACCGTCGCCGGGCACGAACATGGCCACGAAGTCGGGCGAGCCCTCGCCGGCGAACTGGTCCCAATAGGCCTTGGCCGACAAGCCCTGCATGTGGGCGCGGACGCTGGCGGCGTGGCGGGCCAGGGCGCTTTCGCGCAGATGGTCCTCGGTGGCCTCCTGGGCCTCGAGGAAGGCGTTCAGCGAGCACTTGGCGTCGATCACGAACACCCCGCCGCCCGGCATCTTCACCTTCACGTCGGGACGACGACGGCCCTCGTCGCTCTCGACGCTGAACTGCTCCTCGAAATCGAAGCGGTTGTTGAGGCCGGCGGCCTCCAGCACGTTGCGCAGGGTCTGCTCGCCCCAGCGGCCTTGCACGCCGGCGCCGCGACGCAAAGCGGCCGACAGCTTGCGGGCCTCGAACTGGGTGGCGACGGAGGCCTCCATCAGGGCGTTGATCTGGGCCTTGAGGCCCCCGGTCTCCTCGGCGCGAGCCTTTTCGACGGCGGTGACCTGGGCCTCGAACTTGGCCAGGGTCTCGGCCACGGGCTTGAGCTGGGCTTCGAGGCGGGCCTGGGACAGGGCTTCGCGGCTCTTGAAGTTCTCTTCCGTCCGCTTGATCAGCGCCTCGGCCACGGTGTTGGCGGTCATGGTCGCCTGCTGGGCGGCCTGGGCGCGGATCAGCTCGCCTTGCGTGGCGGTCTGGTCTTCCAGGAGGCGGGCGCGCTCGTCGGCCTGGACCAGCCGGGCGTTCAGCTCCCAGGCCTTGGCCTCCGCGCGAGCGGCGCGAGCCATGGCCCACAAGGCGACCGCGCCGGCGACGATGGCGACGACCAGCAGGACGAGGGCGAGGATCAGGAAGGGATCGGAGAAGTTCATGCTCCGTTCTTAGCCGGAGTCGGGCGATCTAGGAAGCTGCGGACTTGCCCCCTACGGATCGCTTCGCGATCGTCTTCCCCCATAGGGGGAAGAGGCGCGCCATGCTTGAAGCCTCCGCCCCCTATGGGGGCGGACAGACCGCGAAGCGGTCAGGTGGGGGCAAGTGGGTGAGCCGCCTTAAGCCGGCCGCCGCGCCCGCAAAGCCTGCGCGATCGTCCCGTCATCCAGCCAGTCCAGGTCCCCGCCCACCGGCACACCCCGCGCCAGCATGGTCACCGACACCCCCGTCGAGGCCAGGCGGTCCGCCAGGTAGTGCGCCGTGGTCTGGCCGTCGACCGTGGCCGGCAGGGCCAGGATGACCTCCTGGATCTCGCTGGCGCCCGCCCGGCCCAGCAGTTCGCTGACCCGCAGCGCCTCGGGCCCCACGCCATCGAGCGCCGACAGCAACCCGCCCAGCACGTGATAGCGCCCCTTGAACGAGCCGCCGCGCTCCATGGCCCACAGCGAGCCCACCTCCTCGACCACGCACAGCAGGCGGTTGTCGCGGGTGGCGTCCGAGCAGATGGCGCAGGGGTCCGATGTGTCCAGAGAGCTGCACACCGAACAGGTGCGCACCTTGGCCTGGGCGTCGACCATCGCCGCCGTCAGCGGGGCCAGCAGGGTGTCGCGCTTCTTCAGCAGGGCCAGGGCCGCGCGCCGACCCGATCGCGGCCCCAGCCCCGGGAGCTTGGACAGCAGAGCGATCAAACGCTCGATCTCGGGTCCGGCGGAAGCGGCCAAGACTTAGAACTTCATCCCGGGCAGCCCGCCCATCATGCCGGCCATGGGGCCGGCGGCTTCCTGCATCATCTGGGCCTGCTGGGCGTCGAGCTTGCGCTTGGCGTCGGCGTGGGCGGCGACGATCAGGTCGGCGATGACCTCGCCCTCGCCCGGCTCGACCAGGCTTTCGTCCAGCACCACCTTGGCGAGTTCGCCATTGCCGCGCAGCGTGACGGTGACCATGCCGCCGCCGGCCGTGCCGTCGACGGTCAGTTCGGCGAGCCGCGCCTGGGCGTCGGCCAGTTTCTGCTGCATGGCCTGAGCCTGCTTCATCAGGCCGCCGAGGTCTTTCATGGGTTCAACTCCAACCTAAAACTGCGGTGTCATCCCGGCCGAAGAGCCGGGATCGCCGGGAGCGCCGGCGTTCACGCGTCGGTCCCGGATCTTCGCGCTACGCGCTCGTCCGGGATGACAACGCTTTAGTTCTCTTCCAGCTCATCCGGCTCGATCGGCGGCGCTTCGGGCGTCAGGATCGTGCGGACCTCGACGATCTCGGCGCCCGGAAACGCGGTCAGCACCGAGGCGACGAACGGATCCGAGCGGATGGCGGCCATCTGCTCCTTCTCCTCGCGCTTCTGGCGCTCCAGCAGGCTCTCGGCCCCGCCGCCGCCCTCGGCCGCGACCAGCCAGGGCTGGCCGGTCCATTCCTTGAGCGCCCGCACCAGGCGGCCGGCCAGGTTGCCGGGCGCGCCGGGGCCGGGCTCGAAGGTGATCGCGCCGGGCCGGAAGCTGATCGGGCGGACATATTGCTCGACGTCGAGGCGCAGGCCGATGTCGCGCTTCTCCGCGATCAGCTTCACGACGTCTTCGAAGGAGGCGAGCACCGGCGCGGCCTGGGCGGCCGGCGCGGCCATCACCCGGGCCTGGGCGTTCAGCGCGCCGCCGGCGCCGCCGCCGCCGAGCGAACCGCCGCCGCCGCCGGGACCACCGCCGACCGGAAGGCCGTCGCGCAGGGCCTTCAGGGCTTCCTCCGGGCCGGGCAGGTCGGCCGCGTAGCACAGGCGAATGATCGCCATCTCGGCCGCGGCCATGGCGTCGGGCGCGCGCCGCACCTCGTCATGGGCCTTCAGCAGCATCTGCCACAGGCGCGACAGCGTGCCGGCCGAGGTCTGGGCGCCGATGGCGGTGAGACGCGCGGCCTGCTCCTTGGGCATCGACAGGGCGTCCGGCCCCAGGGCCTTGGCCACCGAGGCGGCGTGGCAGTGGTCCAGCAGGTCCAGCATGACCACCGCCGGATCGGCGCCGAAGCCCCACAGGGCGCGGAAGCCGGTCAGCGAGTCGCCCGGCTTGCCGCTCATGACGTTTTCGAAGAGCGCGATCGTCTGGCCGCGATCTGCCAGGCCCAGCATGTCGCGGACCACGGCGGCGGTGACGGTGGACCCGCGCTCGCCCTGGACGATGGCCTGGTCCAGCAGGGACAGGCCGTCACGCACCGAGCCCTCGGCGGCGCGGGCGATCAGCGCCAGGCCGTCCTCCTCGACCTTGGCGCCTTCCTTGGCGGCGATCTTGGCGAAGTGCTTGACCAGCACGTCGGGCTCGACCCGGCGCAGGTCGAAGCGCTGGGTGCGCGACAGGATCGTCACCGGAACCTTGCGGATCTCGGTGGTGGCGAAGATGAACTTGGCGTGCGGCGGCGGCTCTTCCAGCGTCTTCAGCAGGGCGTTGAACGCCGCCGTGGACAGCATGTGCACTTCGTCGATGATGTAGACTTTATAACGCGCCTCGACCGGGGCGTAGCGCACCCCGTCCAGCAGCTCGCGCATCTCGTCGACCTTGGTGCGGCTGGCGGCGTCCAGCTCCAGCACGTCCATGTGCCGGCCTTCGATGATCGACTTGCAGTGCAGGCCGTCGACGGTCAGGTCGACTGAGGGGCCGTGGACGGTCTCGGTCTCGTAGTTCAGGGCGCGGGCCAGCAGGCGGGCGGTCGTGGTCTTGCCGACGCCGCGCACGCCGGTAAGCATGAAGGCGTGGGCGATGCGGCCGGTCGAGAAGGCGTTGGCCAGGGTGCGGACCATGGCCTCCTGGCCGATCAGGTCCTCGAAGGTGCGCGGCCGGTACTTGCGCGCCAGCACGGTGTAGGCGGCGTCGGGGTCGGACGGCGGTTCGACGGCCACAGGCTTGGGCGTCACGACAGCTTGAGACACAGGAACGGGCGGCGTCGCCTCGGCCGGCGGCGCGCCGAAGATGTCGGCGGTGTTCTCGTCGCGCTCGGGCGGCTCATCGTCCCACGGCGGCGCGGAATCGGTCTGAAGGTCGTCGTGGTCGGCCATGGGCAGAGTGTAGTGCGCCAGAGGGCGCAGCAAAAGGCTCGCACCGCGCTTGCGGGCGATATGGCGCCAGAATGTGGGGAAAGGTGGAGACCGACAGACGACCCGAAGGTTAACTCGTTGTGGCTGCTGCCTCTCGGCCCTGACCAGATTGGCGAGCGCTTCGCCCGTCGCCGATCTCCGAGGCCTATATCGCGACTCATTGAGACGGATGCAAGACACGATGCACCGCCCCGTGACGACTCTTCGTCGCGGATGCTACAGGTTAGGCCATGTCTCTCTCGATCATCACCAACACCTTCGCCGGCAATCCGCTCGACCGCGCCAGTGAGCGCCGGGGCGACGAGGCCTGGCTGGCCGAGAAGGCCGACGATCCCCACTCGCTGGCCGTGGCCATCTGGAACGGCAAGCCGCTGGTCGAGGACATCGTCTCGGCCGCGGAGGGCCCCGAGGGCGGCGAAGCGCCCAAGGTGACCGGCGCCCAGATCGCTTATCTGCGCGCCGACATGGCCAAGGACCTGGCCGGCACGCCCGAGCGGCTGCTGTTCCTGGGCCTGTGGAAGGACATCGCCGTCTTCGCCGTCGACCTGGAGGGCGGGGCCGACCCGGCCGAGGGGCCGCTGCAGGGGCTGGGCCGCTTCGAGGAGCTGCGAGGGATCGCGCCGACCCTGCCGCCGCCCGACGCCGGCATCCTGGCCACCGCCAAGTCGATGTTCGAATGGCGGCGCAAGCACAAGTGGTGCAGCAACTGCGGCCAGGAGACCAAGGTCATCGACGGCGGCTGGAAGCGCGAATGCCCGTCCTGCCAGGCCGAGCACTTCCCGCGCACCGATCCGGTGGCGATCATGCTGGCCCTGCACGACGGCAAGTGCCTGCTGGGCCGCCAGGCGATGTGGCCTCCCGGCATGTACTCGGCCCTCGCCGGCTTCATCGAGCCCGGCGAGACCATCGAGGAAGGCTGCGCCCGCGAACTGAAGGAAGAGGCGGGCCTGACCGCCACGGCGGTCCGCTACCACTCCAGCCAGCCCTGGCCCTGGCCCTCGTCGCTGATGATGGGCCTGATGGCCGACGTCGACAGCGCCGAAGCCGCCCCCGACCAGACCGAGCTGGAAGCGGTCAAGTGGTTCACCAAGGACGAGGCGCGCGCCTTGCTCAAGGGTGAGATGGAGGGATTCTTCGCCCCTCCGCCGCTGGCCATCGCGCACCAGCTGATCAAGGCTTGGGCGGAAGGCGAGGGCTAGGCTGAGCCTCTACCGCAAAAAACCGCCTTCCTAGGCCTTGTGCCTAGGACCCATAGCGTCCGCATGCTGTGAGGCTGGAGGCTCGCTCCCAGGCTAGCGGAGCGCCCTGGAGCGTCAGCACCAAGCCCGGCCCATGGATCCTAGGCACAAGGCCTAGGAAAGCAGGGAAAAGCGGGCGAATCCTCTACCCCACCAGCCGCACCACCTCCCGCACCACCATCACCGCCAGGGTGATCGTCGACAGCGAGAACACCAGGAACCGCACGCCCACGGCGTTGACGCTGACCTGCACCAGGCTGTGGACCACCCGCAGCGCCACATAGAGCCAGGCCAGATGCACGGCCCAGCCGTCCGTGTGGCCCGCCACCTGGATGGCCAGGGCGGCGGCGTAGAAGATGGTCGGCTGCTCCATCAGGTGGTTGTAGTTGTCGGCCGCGGCGCGGACGCCGGGCGGCAGGCTGTTGAGGCTGCCCGGATGGGCCGCGTCCTGCGGCTTGATGCCGGCCTTGGTCATCGCCGGGATGCGGCGGATGTACATCCACAGCCAGGTCACCAGCGACCAGGCCACCAGCGCCATCACCGGCGCGATCATCGTCGTGTTCATCGTTCGGCCCTCCCCAGACCTTTGTGTTTGGAGCAGGTTGGCGCCGATCCCGCGATTGGCGAAGCTTGCCGTGACGGCAGGCGCCGTGCTCGCAATCGGCCGGCCCCGCCCCATCTAAGCCAAGCTTTCCTCGCCTGGAGATCCCCCCCATGACCACGACCCCCTCGGCCGCCGCGTCCGGCCAGTTCAAGATCGGCGGCGACCTGACCGTCAACCGCCTGGGCTTCGGCGCCATGCGGATCACCGGCCCGGGCATCTGGGGCGAACCCGAGGACCGCGACGAGGCGATCGCCGTCCTCAAGCGCCTGCCCGAACTGGACGTCGACTTCATCGACACCGCCGACAGCTACGGCCCGTTCGTCAGCGAGGACCTGATCGCCGAGGCGCTGGCGCCCTACGCCAGGAGCGTGATCGCCACCAAGGGCGGCCTCACCCGCGTCGGCCCCGGCGCCTGGCCGCCTCTGGGCCGTCCGGAATATCTGCGCCAGTGCGTGCTGATGAGCCTGCGCCGGCTGAAGGTCGAGCGCATCGACCTGTGGCAACTGCACCGCATCGACGCCAAGGTGCCGCGTGACGAGCAGTTCGGGGTGATCGCCGAGATGCAGAAGGAAGGCCTGATCCGTCATGCGGGCCTGTCGCAGGTCAGCGTCGAGGAGATCCAGGCGGCCCAGAAGCACTTCAAGGTCGCCACGGTGCAGAACCTCTACAACCTGACCGACCGGTCCAGCGAGGCGGTGCTCGATCACTGCGAGGCGCAGGGCATCGGCTTCATCCCCTGGTACCCGCTGGCTTCCGGCGACCTCGCCAAGCCCGGCGGCGTGCTGGACGCCATCGTCCACAAGACCGGCGCCACGCCCAGCCAGATCGCCCTGGCCTGGGTGCTCAAGCGCAGCCCGGTGATGCTGCCGATCCCCGGCACCAGCAAGGTCAAGCACCTGGAGGACAATGTCCGGGCGGCGGAGATCACGCTGTCGGACGAGGATTTTGAGGCGCTGGACACGGCGGCGAAGGCCTAGCGCCTCTCCCTCTCCCCTTGCGGGAGAGGATGGCTCCACGAAGTGGGGTCGGGTGAGGGGTTGAAAGACACAAAAGCCGCGACCGGCCTTTCGGCTTGTCGCGGCTTTGACTTTTGAGAGACCCCTCATCCGGCGGCTGCGCCGCCACCTTCTCCCGCAAGGGGAGAAGGGTTCAGGATCAGACCCGGTCCCGGAACGGATCCGCCGGGTAAACCCCCAGGATCTCGAACTTGTCCGAGAAGAACTTCAGCTCATCGAACGCCAGGGCCAGCGAGCGGTCCTCCGGTCGGCCGTCGACCTCGGCGTAGAAGAAGGTGGCCGTGAACGCCCCGCCTTCCATGTAGCTCTCTAGCTTTGTCATGTTGACGCCGTTGGTCGCGAACCCGCCCAGCGCCTTGTAGAGCGCGGCCGGCAGGTTGCGGACCTTGAACACGAAGCTGGTCACGCAGCGGTGGGTGAAGGCCGGGGCTTCCGGGGCCTTCTCGGCCGTCATCACCAGGAAGCGGGTGGTGTTGTTGCGCGCGTCCTCGATGTCGCGGGCCAGGATGTCCAGGCCGTAGATCTCGGCGGCCAGGGCCGGGGCGACGGCGGCGCGGGTCGGGTCGGGCTTCAGGGCCAAGGCCTTGGCGGCGCCCGCCGTGTCGCCGGCGCTTTCATGGGCCAAGCCCAGCTTCTTGAGGCTGTGGCGGCATTGACTCAGCGCGATCGGCATCGAGCAGGCGATCTTCACCGTCTCCAGCGTCACGCCCGTATTGGCCATCAGCTGGAAGCGGATCGGCTTGAAGCGCTCGCCGATGATCTTCAGGCCCGACGAGGGCAGCAGATGGTGGACGTCGGCGACGCGGCCGGCGATCGAGTTCTCGATCGGGATCATGCCCAGCTGGCAGGCGCCGGTCTTGATGGCTTCGAACGCCTCCTCGAAGGTGGCGCAGGGCACGGCCTCGTAGTCCGGGAAGTAGGTGCGGCAGGCCTCATGGCTGTTGGCGCCGGGCTCGCCCTGGAAGGCGATCTTCTTAAGGGTGCTCATACTTGTGTGTTCCCGGCCGCGTAGGTGCGCGCCGCTTCCAGATCAGAGGGATTGTCGACGGAGATCGGGGCCTCGCCGGCCACGGCGGCGCGGAGCGACAGGCCCAGCTCCATGGCCCGCAGCTGCTCCAGCTTCTCGCGCCGTTCCAGCGGCGAGGGCGGCGCGGCGTTGAAGGCCTCCAGCGCGGCGCGGCGATAGCCATAGATGCCGATGTGCCGCCAGATCGGGGCGTCGCCATAGAGGGTGGAGCGGGTGAAATAGAGCGCGCGACCCGAATAGCCGTTCTGCTCCATGGCCAGCACCGCCTTGACCACGTCGGGATTGGCGCGGTCGGCGGGCGAGGCCTCGGGCGCGACCACGGTGGCGATATCGCAGTCGGGATGGGCGCTGAGCAGATCGGCGCAGGCCGACAGCACCGAGGGCTGCACGAACGGCATATCGCCCTGGAGATTGATCACCACGTCGTGGCGGCGTTCCGGGTCCAGGATGTCCAGGGCCGCCAGGATGCGGTCCGAACCCGAAGGCAGGCCCGGATCGGTCAGAACCGCCTTGCCGCCGGCCTTGGTCACCGCGTGGACGATGGAAATATCGCCCGCCGCCACCGCCACGGGGCCGATTCCCGCTGCTTGCGCCTGTCGCAGCACGCGCACGATCATCGGTACGCCGCCGATATCGGCCAGGGGCTTGTCGGGGAGGCGAGTGGCCGCCATGCGGGCCGGAATGACGACGATAGGGTTCATGATCGGCCGTTGCGGGTCAAAACCGTTGCTGCCCGGTTGCGCCCCGGGCGGTAGCGTGTAAGAGACGCGAGCGCAACACGGAGCGCACGGGGGGAACCTCCGGGCGCGGATTCGGGCCTGTCGTCAGACGGCCCCCAAGAGGCTGGTAAGGCTTTAGATGAGCGACCTGACGTTCAACAAGATCGCTGGCGGCGTGCTGCTGACCGGCCTGGTCATTTTCGGTCTGCGGGAAGCGTCGGACATCGTTTTCGCCAAGCACGAGCTCGAGAAGCCCGGCTACGAGATCGCCGTCGCCGAAGAGGCCGCCGCTGGTGGCCCCGCCGCCGAAGTGGCGCCGGACTGGGGCAGCGTCCTGCTGGTTCCGGCCAACATCGCGGCCGGCCAAGCGGTCACCGCCAAGTGCGCCTCGTGCCACAGCTTCGCGTCGGGCGGCCCCAACGGCACCGGCCCCGACCTGTGGGACGTCCTGGGCCGCAAGCCCGGCTCGCACGGCGGCTTCGCCTATTCGTCGGCCATGACGGACTTCGGCGCCAAGAACCCGGTGTGGGACTATGACCACATCGACCAGTTCCTGAAGGCTCCGGGCAAGTACATCTCGGGCACCAAGATGACCTTCGTGGGCCTGAAGAAGCAGGAAGACCGCATCGCGGTGATCGCCTACCTGCACAGCCTGGGCTCCAAGCTGCCGGTTCCGGCTCCCAAGCCCGCCGGCGCGGCGCCGGCCGCCGAGGGCGCTGCGGCTCCCGCCGCGGGTGAAGCCCCGGCCGCCGGCACGGCCGCCTCGGGCGGCGACGCCGTCGCCCCGCCGGCGACCGCTCCGGCCGCCGCGCCCGCCCACTAAGGCGCGCGTCGCGACGAAAGATCCAAGGGCCGCGAAGTTCGCTTCGCGGCCCTTTTTCTTTGCCGTCTTTGCAGGCGCCCTCGACGGGGCGACAGCAAAGCTGCCTTGCGGCCTTTTCCTATTTTGTGAGTAGGATATCGAACCGTACCGTTTCACCGGAACCGTTGCCTCATGACGCCCCGTATCCTGGCTGCCGCCGCCCTCGCCGCGATGATGATCGCCGCGCCCGTCTCGACCTTCGCCGCCGTCAAGGCGCCGGTCGTGAAGCTGAAGTCACTGGCCGACCTGCCGACCCCGCCCTATCCGTATGACGAGAAGGCCAACGCCGAAGCCGATGTCGCCGCCGCCCTCAAGCGCGCCAAGAAGGCTCACAAGCTGACCCTGATCGATTTCGGCGGCAACTGGTGCGGCGACTGCCGGGTCTTCGCCGGCGTCATCGAGCAGCCCGACGTCAAGGCCTGGGTCGACAAGCACTACGAGGTCGTGACCGTGAACGTCGGCCGCTACGACAAGAACATGCAGATCCCGGCCCGCTACGGCATCGACAAGCTGAAGGGCGTGCCCAGCTTCCTGGTGGTCGACGCCAAGGGCAAGCTGGTCAACGACGGCGCGTTCTTCGCCCTGACCGACGCTCGCCACATGACCCCGCAATCGATCGTCGACTGGCTGGCCCAATGGCCGAGCAAGTAGGGGGCCGGTGAAGTAGGAACCCGCGCGCCGGGCGGCTGTTCGCCCGCCCGGCCGCACGCTATAGGCGAAGGCGACAAGCTTAGCCTTTAGAGGGATTCCATGCGCAAGATCGCCGTCCTGGCCCTGACCGTCCTCCTGGCCACGCCGGTCGCCGCCCTCGCGGCCAGGGCCCCGAAAGTCGGGATCGCCAGCACCGCCCAACTGAAGACGCCCCTGCCCTATCCCTATGACGAGAAGGCTGACGCCGACGCGCAGATCGCCGCGGCGACGGCGCGGGCCAAGGCGGCCCACAAGCTGCTGCTGATCGACCTGGGCGGCAACTGGTGCCCCGACTGCCGTATCCTGGCCGGCGTCATGCGCCTGCCCGAGGTCGCGCCGTTCATCGACCAGCACTACGAAGTCGTCACCGTCGATGTCGGCCGCCTGGACCGCAACCTCCAGGTCCTGGAGCGCTACGGCGTCACCGACATCGAGGGCGTGCCGGCGCTGCTGATCATCGACGAGCAGGGCAAGGTGCTGAACCGCCGCGAACTGATCGACGTCACTGACAAGCGCCACACCCGCCCGCAACAGATGGTCGACTGGCTGGCCAAGTGGGTGAAGTAACGGCGCTCGTCCTTCTCCCCTTGCGGGAGAAGGGTCTCGGTTACGGCCGCCGCCACCCCGTCACCGGCCCGCCGCCCGCCGCTTCGACGCGCCCCACGGCTTCGCCCAAAGGCTCGATCGCCACGGCCATGTGGTGGGCGTTGGCGTGCAGGATGGTGTCGGCGTCGAGCAGGACGGCCACGTGGCCCCTCCAGAACACCAGGTCGCCGCGCCGGCGCTCGTCGGCCGCGATGGGCGCGAAGAAGGCCAGCTGCATGTCGGTGTCGCGCGGGACCGCCTGGCCGACGGCCGCCAGGGCCTGCTGCACCAGGCCCGAGCAGTCCAGCCCCAGCGATTCGCGGCCGCCCCACTGGTAGGGCGCGCCGAGATAGCCCTGCGCCACCGCCACGTAATCGGCCAGCGCCACGCCGACCGGCGCCAGGTGGGCGATCACGAACCAGCCCGTACCCTCGCCCTTGGCGAAACGCCCCTCGGTCGCCTCGATGGCGGTCAGGGCGTTCAGGGAATAGAGGCCCACCGGGCGCGACTTGATGTTCGGTTCGGCGAAGGCGTAGGTGCGCGGAACCGCCACCTGGTGGGTGGCCGGCGCGCCCAGGGCCGCCAGGTCGTCCTCGGCGACATAGCCGACATAGCCGTCGCGCGCCGCCTGGCCCCAGGCGAAGCCGTCCTTGATCTCCAGCACCCGGAAGACCTCGCCGAACAGCAGCTGATCCCATTGCTCGGCCAGCGGATGGGGCGCCTTGCGCAGGGCGGCGGTCGGGATGGCGACCTGGCGCGGCTTGGGGGCCTCGAAGCGCTCGGCGGCGACCAGGCCTTGCAGGTCCAGATCCGCCAGGTCGGGCCGGGCCAGGGTGATGCGCGGGTCGTGGTTCATGCGGAGACCTTCGGGAAACGCGACTTCAGCATGCCGTAGAGCCCCCGGATCACCTGGGCCTCGCCGCCGGACGCGTAACCGGCCCGGGCCTTGGGGTTCCAGGCGAAGATGTCGAAGTGGACCCATGATCCGGTGGTCGGGGCGAACTTCTGCAGGAACAGGGCCGCCGTCATCGAGCCGGCCTGAGCCCAGGCGTCGGGGTCGTTCTTGAGGTCGGCGATGTCGCTCTCGACCGCCTCGCGATAGCCGTCCCACAGCGGCATGCGCCAGACCGGGTCGGACGCCTCGCGCGCGCCCTCCTCGATCTCCAGGGCCAGGTCGTCGTCGGGGGTGTAGAACGGGATGACCTGCGGCCCCAGGGCCACGCGGGCCGCGCCGGTCAGGGTGGCCATGTCGAGGGTCAGGACCGGCTCCAGCTCGGCGGCGCGGGTCAGGGCGTCGGCCAGGATCAGCCGGCCTTCGGCGTCGGTGTTGCCGACCTCGACGCTCAGCCCCGCGCGGGTGGCCA
>Ga0247731_1000277_pt1 | contig 14242 bp, 9 predicted proteins | sample UWRJL088202R2_FD_180938 | JGI IMG/M metagenome (GOLD analysis project Ga0247731, IMG submission 180938) | Plant litter microbial communities from Arlington Agricultural Research Station in Wisconsin, United States - UWRJ-L088-202R-2 | ecosystem: Environmental > Terrestrial > Plant litter >...
AACGTCTCGACGCTCTTGGCGTCGCCGAGTATCCAGGCGTCCAGGATCTCGCGATGCTCGAGGCTGGCCCGCTCGTCACGACCGAAGGGTTCCAGATGAACCCGCACATAGCGCTCGGCGAGAATCTGCAGACGTTCCATCAGCTGGAAGGTGATGTGTCCACCGGGGCGCACCAGCGCCAGGTGGAAGGCGCGGTTGGAGCTGACGTGATCGCCGTCGGGCTTGGCCAGCTCGGCCTCGAGCGCGGCGAGGGCGGTTTCGGCGGCGGCGTGATCGGCGGGGCTTGCGCGCAGGCAGGCCTCGGCCATCGCGCCGGGTTCCAGCTTCAGGCGCAGGGCGAAGACCTCGCTGGCCTCGTCGGTGGACAGGTCGCGGACGACATAGCCACGGTTGGGGTACGAGCTGAGAAGTCCGTCCTGTTCCAGCCGGCCAAGCGCTTCGCGCAGCGGAATCTTGCTGACGCCCAGTTCAGCGGCGATGACGTCCTGGCGGACGGCGGTTCCGGGCTGCATCGCGCCGACGAGGATGCGTCGGCGCACGATTTCATAGGTCTGGTCGGACAGCGTGCGGACAACGATGTTCATAAGCGCAGGCTGAACCTCTTGGCGGACCGTCTAGGCTAAGACCATGGCTGAGCCAAAAACCGCCTTCAACGCAGGATAGACCATATCGTATAACAAATTCCACCGGTCGGTGGGAGTCTAGATCACCTGAAAGCCGGCCCAGAAAGGATCGGCGCGGTCGATCCAGAGAATGTTGTGGCCCGTGGCGATCGCGGAACCCTCGACCGAGGGGATGATCGCGGTGCGGTCGCCCAGTTCGACCTGCGCTTCGACGCGGCCGATGAAGCGGCTGCCGATGATGCTCTCATGCACGAAGGCGCCGCCGACCTTGAGCTTGCCCTTGGCGGTGAGGTGGGCCAGGCGGGCCGAGGTGCCGGTGCCGCAGGGGCTGCGGTCGATGGCGCGATCGCCGTAGAACACCGCGTTGCGGCCATCGGCGTCGGGTGCACGCGGGGCGTCGGCCCACAGCACATGGCTGACGCCTCGGATGGTCGAGTCCAGCGGGTGGACCGGCTCGAACTTTTCGCGGACCAGGGTCCGGACGATCGGGCTGAGGCGCAGGATTTCGGACGCGCCTAGAGCGTCGATTCCCGTATAGGCGCCCTGGGGCTCGATGATGGCGTAGAAATTGCCGCCGTACGACACGTCGATCGTCAGCGGGCCAAAGCCCGGCACGTCGATCTTGATCCCTTCCTCGGCCAGATAGGCCGGGACGTTGCGGATCTTGACGGAGGTCACCTTGTCGCCCGCCGTCTCATAGGCGATGTCGATGACGCCTGCGGGAACTTCCAGGCGCAGCTTGCCGGGCTCGCGCGGGGTGACCAGGCCGTTTTCCAGGGCGAAGGTGACGATACCGATGGTGCCGTGGCCGCACATCGGCAGGCAGCCGCTGGTCTCGATGAACAGGATGCCCGCGTCGCAATCGGGCAGGGTGGGCGGATAGAGGAAGCCGCCCGACATCATGTCGTGGCCGCGAGGCTCGAACATCAGGCCGGTGCGGATCCAATCGAAGCGGGCGAGGAAGTCCTGGCGACGCGCGCTCATCGAATCGCCGCGCAGCAGCGGCGCGCCGCCGGCCACGAGACGAACCGGATTGCCGGCCGTATGACCGTCGATGCAGAAGAACGTGTGACGCATGGACTTCCTCTTACGCTTTAAGCCGCGACCGCCGAGGTCAGGAGGGGCCGCGTGGCGGCGGCTTCCTCGACCATGGCGACGACCTGGGCGCGGCGGGCGCCGGCCAGGGGCATGCGGGGCATGCGCACGCGCTCGGAACCGCGACCCATGATCTGCTCGGCCAGCTTGATCGACTGCACCAGGTCGTGCTCGGCGTCCAGGTGAAGCAGCGGCATGAACCAGCGATAGATGCGGCGAGCTTCTTCCAGGTCGCCACGATCGAATGCGGCGACCAAGGCCACCGATTCTTGCGGGAAGGCGCTGGTCAGGCCGGAGATCCAGCCTCGGGCCCCCAGGATCAGGCCTTCCAGGGCGACGTCGTCGAGGCCTGCCATCAGGATGAAGCGGTCGCCGAAGGCGCGGACCAGGTCGGTGAAGCGACGGGTGTCAGGCGCGCTTTCCTTGACGGCCACGATGGTCGGTTCGTCGGCCAGGCGCTTGAGCACCTCCATCGTGATGGAGACGCGATAAGCCGGCGGGTTATTATAGAGCATGATCGGCAGGTTCGAGCCCTGGGCGATCGTGCTGAAGTGCGCCGCGAGCTCGGCCTCGGTCGGCACGTAGACCATGGCGGGCAGCGCCATCAGCGCATTGGCGCCGATTGCTTCGGCGTCCTTGGCGAAGGCCACGGCGCGGGCCGTGGTGAACTCCGAAACGCCGACGATGATCGGAACGCGACCGGCGACGACCTCGACGGCGGCCTGCAGGAGACGACGCTTTTCGTCAGGCTCCAGCGAGTTGTTCTCGCCGCAGGTGCCCAGCACCACAAGGCCGTGAACGCCGTCATTCACCAAGGCGTCGAGCACCTGTTGACTCGCATCGACGTCGATCGAAAGGTCGGCGTTGAACTGGGTAGTGGCGGCCGGGAACACGCCCGACCAATTCATGGAGCTCATGCGACTTGCACCTCTAACTGCTTCGTCTACAGTATACGAAATGGCGACGCAGAGGTAAAGCCCAGGTGAGACAGGCGACCGGAACGTTGGTGATCGGTGGTGGCGTGGTCGGAAAGGCTTGCGCCCTGGCCTTGCGGCGCGCCGGTGAGGCGGTGTCGCTGCTCGATCCGCAAAGCCCGTCTCGTCCCGCGTCCTATGGCAACGCCGGTCATATCGCGGTCGAGCAGGTCGAGCCCTTGGCCTCGCCGGCAGCCCTGGCCTCGGCCGTCGGCCGGCTTTTTCCGCTGGGCGGGGCGCTGGATTTTCGTCTGGGCGACGTCGCCGCCTGGGGGCCCTGGGCCCTACGCTTTATAAAGGCGTCGACGCCGCAAGGCGCGGCCCGGGGTAAGCAGGCGCTGAGCGGCCTGCTTCAGGAGGCCTTGCCGGCCTGGCGAAGGCTGGCCGCTTCGCTGGACCGTCCCGACCTGCTGATCGAGCGTGGCCATGTCATCGCCTGGGAAACGGAAAGCGCCGCCAGCGCCGGCCAGACCACCTGGCGAGCCGCTGATATCGGTCAAGCCAAGCTGCATCCGTTGTCAGAAGTGCTGATGCAGCGGCTGGCGCAGTCCGTCGATGCGCCGATCGCCGGCGGATTGGAATTCGAGAATACCGGACAGGTTCGTGATCCGGTCCTGGTCCTGCGGCTGCTGGACGAGGCGTTCGACGCCCTGGGCGGCCAGCGGTTGACCGGTCGCGCCACGCGCCTGCAGTCGGTCGAAGGGCGCGTCGAAGTCTTGCTCGAAGACGGGCGGCGCCTGACGCCGGATCGTGTGCTGATGGCCGGCGGCGTGGGCTCCGGCGTTCTGATGCGCGGCCTGGGCCATGTCGCGCCCGTCATCGCCGAGCGTGGCTACCACATCGAGGGCGGGGCAGGGCGCTGGGGCGATCTTCCGCCGGTCGTGTTCGAGGGGCGTTCGCTGATTCTCACACGGTTCGAGGATCGGCTGCGCGCGGCCAGCTTCGTGGAGTTCGGTCGCGAATCCTCGCCCCCCGATCCGCGCAAGTGGGCGCGCTTGCGCCGGCATCTGACCGAGCTGGGTATTCAGCTGGAAGGCCCGGTCGCTGAATGGATGGGCGCCCGACCGACCCTTCCCGACTATCTTCCAGCCATCGGCGCCAGCCGGCGGGCCAGCAATCTTTACTACGCCTTCGGTCACCAGCATCTGGGCCTGACATTGGCGGCGGTCACCGGCGAACTGGTTGCGAGCTTGATGGGCGGCGCGACTTCGGCTGTAGACCTGACACCCTTCGACCTGGACCGCTTCGCGCGACGGTCCGACCTGCAAAAGAGGAACGCGGCATGACCTTGGGCGTCGGCGGCTCGACCATGGACTGGCAACTGGCGGGTCTTTCGCCCCGTCCCGGACGGCCGCCGGCGATCACGGTCGCCGAATACGAGGCGCGGCTGGAGCGAGCGCGGGTCCTGACCGCGGCGCTGGGCGCCGACGCCCTGTTGGTCGGGGCGGGAACCAGCCTGCGCTATTTCACCGGCGTGCCCTGGGGCGCGACCGAGCGGCTGGTGGCGATGCTGTTGCCGCTCAAGGGGCGGCCGATCATGATCTGCCCGGCTTTCGAGCTGGGATCGTTGCAAGCGGACTTGAAGATCGAGGCCGACATCCGGCTGTGGCAGGAACATGAGCCGCCCGCGGCTCTGGTGGGCAAGGCCTTGGCCGAGGTCGGCGCCGACATTCTGGCGCTGGACCCGGCCGCGCCGTTCCTGCTGTTCTGCGCCTTGGAAGCGGCCGCGCCATCCTTGCGGTCGGTGGACGCCACGCCCGTCATCGACGGTTGCCGCGCCTTGAAGTCGCCGGCCGAACTGGCCCTGATGCGCTACGCCAAGGCCATCACCCTGGAGGTTCACCGCAGCGCCGCCGCCGTATTGGCACCGGGCATCACCGCCAGCGCGGTCAAGCGGTTCATCGACACCGCTCACCGCACTGCCGGCGCCGACGGCGGTTCGACCTTCTGCGCCGTACAGTTCGACCGCGCCACCGCCTATCCGCACGGACTGCCTGGCGATCAGGCGTTGGGAGAGGGCGAACTGGTGCTGATCGACACGGGCTGCCAGGTCGAGGGCTACAACGCCGACATCACCCGCACCTATGTGTTCGGCGACCCCGGCGACGAGCATCGGCGCATCTGGGATATCGAGCACGAAGCCCAGGCCGCCGCTTTCGCCGCCGTGCGCCCAGGCGTGCCCTGCGAGGCGATCGATGCGGCCGCGCGGCGTGTTCTGGAGGGCTACGGCCTGGGCCCGGACTACGCGCTGCCGGGCCTGCCGCACCGCACGGGGCACGGCATCGGCCTGTCGATTCACGAGGGACCCTATCTGGTGCGCGGCGACAGCACGCCGCTGGCGCCGGGCATGTGTTTCTCCAACGAGCCAATGATCGTGCTGCCGGACCAGTTCGGCGTGCGCTTGGAAGACCATTTCCATGTCACCGAGGACGGAGCGGCCTGGTTCACCCAGCCTTCGCCTTCGATCAACGCGCCGTTTGGTCCTTCGTGAGGTCCGTCCGGTTCTGTTCGGGGCGCTCGGGCGCGCTTGTTTTCACACTGTCCTGGCCGGTCGTTCGCGATCCGTCGACAAGGATCTTGGGGGTTATCGCATGAACTTCTGGACCCGCCGCAAGGCGCTGGACTCCATCATCTCGGTCGAAGCCGACCGCCGGCTGAAGCCGACGCTCTCCTGGCCGCACCTGCTGGCCCTGGGCATCGGCGCCATCATCGGCACCGGCATCTACACCCTGACCGGCATCGGCGCCGAGCGCGCCGGCCCGGCGGTGATCCTGGCCTTCGCCGCCTGCGGCGTGCTCTGCGTGTTCGCCGCCCTGGCCTATGCCGAGGTGGCCACCCTGATCCCGGCCGCCGGCAGCGCCTACACCTACGCCTATTCGGTTCTTGGCGAAGGCTTGGCCTGGATCGTCGGCTGGAGCCTAGTGCTGGAATACGCCGTGACCTGCGCGGCCGTGGCCGTGGGCTGGTCGGGCTACATGGTCGGCCTGCTCAAGAGCGTCGGGATCAATCTGCCGCCGGAAATCCTGGCCGGTCCGCATGCGGGGGGCATCATCAACCTGCCCGCCGTGCTGATCACGGGCGTCATCACCGCCCTGCTGATCAAGGGTGCGAAAGAGAGCGCCACGCTGAACATCGGCCTGGTGCTGATCAAGATCGTCGCCCTGGCCGTCTTCGTCGGCCTGACCATCACGGCGATCAAGGGTCAGAACTTCACCCCGTTCATGCCCTACGGCTTTGCCGCGCACACCGAGGCGGGTCATCCGCGCGGGGTGATGGCCGCCGCCGCCATCGTGTTTTTCGCCTTCTTCGGCTTTGACGCGGTCTCCACCTCGGCCGAGGAGGTCAAGAACCCCAAGCGGGACCTGACCATCGGCATCATCGGTTCGATGGTGATCTGCACCGCGATCTACATGGTCGTCGCCGCCTGTGCGGTCGGGGCCTGGCCCTATGCCGAGTTCGCGCGGTCGAGCGAGCCGCTGGCGTTCATCCTGCGTGGCCTGGGCCATCCGGCCGCCGCGTTCGGCATCGCCGCCGCCGCGATCATCGCCCTGCCCAGCGTCATCCTGGTGATGATGTTCGGCCAGACCCGGGTGTTCTTCGTCATGGCGCGCGACGGCTTGCTGCCGCGCGGCCTGAGCCGACTGAACGCCAAGAGCGGCGCGCCGGTCGCCCTGACCCTGATCACCGGCGTGGTCGTGGCCCTGGTTGGCGGCTTCCTGCCGCTGGACCAGATCGCCGAGTTGTCCAACGCCGGCACCTTGCTGGCCTTCATCTGTGTGGCGGTGTGCCTGATGGTGCTGCGCGTGCGCCGGCCGGACCTGCCGCGCCTGTTCCGCTGCCCGGCGGTTTGGGTGGTCGGGCCGCTGGCCGTGATCGGCTGTCTCTACTTCATGTTCAGCCTGCCGCACGCCACGCTGCTGCGGTTCCTGGGCTGGAACGCCATCGGTCTGGTCGTCTACCTGGCCTATAGCCGCCGTACGAGCCTGCTGGCCCACGGCGTCGACGCGCCGCCGGTTCGCGAGGGCGCCGAGTAGAGAGTGCGGTCGCGGGAGCGCTCTTGGCGTCTCCCGCGACCATTTCGCGTCTGTGGCTTCGTCGCGGCTATGAAGGCGTCGAAGCCAATTCCGGGATGGGGCGATAGCGTGCTCGCGCGACGGCGTCCCGCCAGCCTTCCAGGGATCGGTCACGGTGTTCCGGCGCCATAGCGGGATCGAAGCGCCGATCCAGTCGCCAGCCTTCGGAAATCGCCGCCAGGCTGGGCCACACGCCCGCGCCCAGACCCGCGAGAAAGGCCGCGCCCAGGGCCGTAGTCTCGACATTGACGGGCCGCTCGACAGGGGCGTCGATGACGCCTGACAGGAAGGCGCACAGCCAGTCATTGGCCGCCATGCCGCCATCGACGCGCAAGGCGCTGGGACGCGAGGCGCCGTCGGCGAACATCGCCTCGACCAGGTCGTGGGTCTGGAACGCCACCGACTCCAGGGCCGCCCTTGCGATGTGCGCGGCCGAGGCGTCCAGGGTCAGGCCGTGGATCAGGCCCTTGGCCTGAGGGTCCCAATAGGGCGCGCCGAGCCCGACGAAGGCGGGCACCATGTAGACGCCATGACCGTCGGGCACGCTGGTCGCCATGCTTGAGGTGTCGGAGGCCCGAACGATCAGCCCGAGTTGATCGCGCAGCCATTTGATGGCCGCCCCGGCCACGAAGATCGAGCCTTCCAGGGCATAGGTCGGCTTGCCGTCCAGCCTGTAGGCCGTCGTGGTCAGGAGGCGGGTGTTGGAAACGACGGGCTGCGAGCCGGTGTTCATCAGCATGAAGCAGCCGGTTCCGTAGGTCGCCTTGACCATGCCCTGCTCGAAACAGGCCTGGCCGATCAACGCGGCTTGCTGATCGCCGGCCATGCCACGAACAGGCACGGCCGCGCCGAGGATGTCGGCGTCGGTGTCTCCGAACTCAAAGCTGTTGTCGCAGACCACGGGCAGCAGCGACGCCGGAATGTCGAACAGCTTGAGCAGCTCTTCGTCCCAGGCCTGCCGGTGGATGTCGAACAGCAGGGTTCGCGAGGCGTTGGTGGCGTCGGTGGCGTGAACGCGTCCGCCGGTCAGTCGCCAGAGGAGAAAGGCGTCGATCGTGCCGCACGCCAGCTCGCCCCGCTCGGCGGAGGCTCGCGCCCCTGCGACGTGATCGAGGATCCAGGCCAGCTTGCTGGCGGAGAAGTAGGGGTCCAGACGCAGCCCGGTTCGCGACTGGACCAGCGCCTCATGTCCGGCCTGGCGAAGGGCTTCGCACTGGTCGGTCGTGCGGCGATCTTGCCAGACGATCGCCGGGTAGATCGCCTGGCCCGAACCACGATCCCAGACCACGATGGTCTCGCGCTGGTTGGCGATGCCGATGGCGGCGACGTGGTCGGCTGTCAGACTGGCGCGGGCGAGGGCGGCGCGTGCGGTTTCCACAACATCGCGCCAGATGGTCTCTGGGTCATGTTCGACCCAGCCTGCTTGAGGATAGCTCTGCGCGAACTCGCGCTGATCGAGGCCCGCGACGGCGCCCTGATCGTCGAAGACGATGCTGCGGGTGCTCGTCGTGCCTTGATCGATGGCCAGAATGTACCGGCTGCTGGTCATGCCCGGCGCTCGGCGGCCGACAAGGCCGAAGCGTCGGCGGCTTGCAGGTATGCCTCCAGGCGACGAACGCCGTCCGAGGGCAGATGCAAGCCCAGCTTGCTGCGGCGGAAGAGGATGTCCTGGACGGTGCGCGCCCATTCCTCGGCGACCAGATAGTCAACTTCGGCCTGATGCAGGCCCGCGCCGAAATCCTCGCCCAGATCGGCCAGGCTTTTGGCGGTTCCCATCATCCGGCGGGCGCGGGTTCCGTACGAGCGGGCAAGACGGAAGGCCAGGTCCTGCGGCAAGAACGGATACTCGGCGCGCAGGGCGTCGGCCAGGGCGGCGCGATCCAGGTCGGGAAGGTCTCCGCCCGGGAGAACGGCGCCGCGCGTCCAGGAAGGGCCGGCGCTGGGAAAGAACGCCGCCAAGCGGTCGACGGCCTGGTCGGCCAGGCGTCGATAGGTGGTGATCTTGCCGCCGAACACCGACAGGACCGGAGCCTCGCCCTCGGGGGCGTCGACCTCGAGCACGTAGTCACGCGTGACAGCCGAGGCGCTGTCGGCGTTGTCGTCGAACAGCGGGCGCACGCCGGCGTAGCTCCACACCACGTCGGCGGGCGTCACCCGGGCTTTGAAGTACCGGTTGATGCTTTCGCAGAGATACTGGGTTTCGGCGGCGTCGATCTTGGCCGGTCCGGGGGGCGCTTCCCAGGCCACGTCGGTGGTGCCGACCAGGGTGAAGCGATCCTCGTAGGGAATGGCGAACACGATCCGGCGGTCGGGGTTTTGCAGCATGTAGGCGTGATCGCCTTCGAACAGGCGCGGGACGACGATGTGGCTGCCCTTGATCAACCGCGTCGCGCTGCCGGTGGCCACGCTCAAGGCTCCGGTGAGTACTTCGGAGACCCAGGGGCCGGCGGCGTTGACGATGGCCTTGGCGCGCACCTGGCGCTCGGGGGCGTCCTTGACCTGCAGGCGGGCTTGCCAACCGCCTTCAGTCCGATGAGCGGCGACCAGCTTGGTGCGGGTGAGGATCGTGGCGCCGCGTTCGGCGGCGTCCATCGCGTTCAGCGTCACCAGTCGGGCGTCGTCCACCCAGCAGTCCGAATAGGCGAATGCCTTGCGGTATTCGGGACGCAGCGAGGCCCCCTCAGGCGCGACCGTTAGGCTCAGGCCGCGCGAGCCCGGCAATCTGCGGCGACCGCCCAGGTGGTCGTAGAGAAAGAGGCCTAGCCGAACCAGCCAGGCGGGGCGGGTGGCGTTGGCGTGCGGAAGGACGAAACGCAGGGGCCAGATGATGTGCGGCGCCATGGCCAGCAGCGTCTCGCGTTCTTCGAGCGCTTCGCGGACCAGACGGAACTCGTAATATTCCAGATAGCGGAGGCCGCCATGCACCAGCTTGGTGCTGGAAGAGGAGGTCGCGCTCGCCAGATCGTCCTGTTCGACCAGCAGAACGGACAGGCCACGGCCGGCCGCGTCGCGCGCGATGCCCGCGCCGTTGACGCCGCCACCGACCACAAGAAGGTCGAACTCCATACCTGACGCGCCTCCAATTCGAACCAGAATTCGTCGAGGTATATCGAAAATCGCAAATACGAAACTCTAAAACGAAAGTGTTTTGGCGTTTGAGGTTCCTTGTCGGCGTCTCTTGTGGAGCGCGCTTACGGCCATTCGCGCGAAGGGGGTGATCCATGGTCGAATTTGTAGCCGACGTGGCGTCATCGCCTGCGCGCGCGTGTGGCGGCTTTCGTTTCGCGCTGCGATTTGTCGATAATCGCAGTGTGCGCTAACCAGGGGGCGCATTGGCGCGCTGGGGGCGAGCCTGGGAGATGCATTGATGGCTATCGAGCAGCGTCATGAGGCGATTCTCGCGTTCGCCCGCAAGAGCGGACGGGTGACGGTCGAGGCGTTGGCTGACCAGCTGCAGGTTTCCCGCCAGACGATCCGCAAGGATCTCAACGACCTTTGCGACCATGGCCAGCTCAATCGCGTGCACGGCGGCGCGGTGATCGCCACGGGCGGGGTCGACAATCTCGAATATGAAGCTCGGCGCGTACTGGCCCGTGAAGCCAAGGAAGCGATCGGTGCGGCGGCGGCCGCGTTGATCCCCGATCAGGCGTCGCTGTTCATCAATATCGGCACGACCACCGAAGAGGTGGCTAGGGCCTTGCTGGGCCGCACCGGCCTCCTGGTCATCACCAACAATCTCAATGTCGTCGATATCCTCGCGCCTTCGCCGGGGATCGAGGTCATCGTGGTCGGCGGGCGCGTGCGCAGCGCCGATCGGGCGTCTGTCGGGGCGTTCGCGGTCGATTTCATTCGCAATTTCAAGGTGGACTTCGCGATCATCGGCGCCTCGGCGATGGACGACGACGGGTCGTTGTTGGATTTCGACATCAACGAAGTCCAGGTGTCGCAGACCATTATCCAGAGTTCACGGCGGGTGATCCTGGTCGCTGACAGCCAGAAGTTGGGACGGCCGGCGCCGGTACGGATCGGCCACATCGGCGATGTCCATGTCTTCGTCACGGATCGGCTGGAGAGCCCTGATCTCGCCGCCAAGTGCAAGGCGCAGGGCGTGCGTGTCATCGAGACGGATCGAGACCAGGCAGGGTAGGGGTCCCCAAGCGGGCGGCAGGCCGGGGCGCGAATACGCGCGATCGTCGCCTGCGCGTCTCGACAAGCGCGGCTTCATGATCTTCGGCCGCCGTGTCCGCCACAGCTGCGAAGGCTTCCGCTCACTTGGCGTGATTCGAGCGCCCGCATGTCTGTGGCGCCAGGGTGTCTGGGACTTCCCGGCGACGCTCATCGAGGGCCAGGCCTAACCGCCTTCCCGGCAAGCCAATGATTGTGGTGGCGATTTTCTTTCGTCTTGCCGCACGTTCGCAATGAAAGCGAAAGTTTGTTTGACCGGCTTCGATTGATCTGATTTATCATTTTAATGCGCTGCAACGTCGGCGCTGAAAATGAGGTCGCTGGGCGTGGTCCCGGCGATCCTTTCGCATTCTGGAGGGAACAATGAACAGCAAGCGCGACGGCGGTCCGGGCCGTACCCTTGGCCTCAACCTGATGATGGGCGCCAGCGCCGGCGTCATCGGCCTGGTGATGCTGGCTAGCGCCGCTCACGCTCAGACGGCCACTCCGGCGCCCGACGCCAACGACACCGTCGAAGAAATCATCGTCACTGGCCTGCGCGCCAGCCTCAACCGCTCGATCGACGTCAAGCGCTCGTCTTCGGTGATCGTCGACTCGATCGCCTCGGAAGACCTGGGCAAGTTCCCCGACAGCAATGTCGCGGAGTCGCTGCAGCGGATCACCGGCGTCTCGATCGACCGCAGCAGCGGCGAAGGCCGGTTCGTGACGGTGCGTGGCTTTGGCCCGTCGTTCAACCAACTGCTGCTCAACGGCCGCACCCTGGCCACCGAAAACCCCGGCCGCCAGTTCAGCTTCGACATGCTGCCCGCCGAACTGATCTCGGGCGCCGACGTCTACAAGTCGACCAACGCCGCGCTGCAAGAAGGCGGCATCGGCTCGACGATCAACCTGAAGACCGCGCGTCCGTTCGACAGCCGCGGTCAACGGATCATCCTCAGCGCCAAGGGCAACTACGAAGACCTGTCGGGCAAGACGACGCCGACCCTCTTTGGCCTTTACAGCAACACCTTCCTGGACGGCCGCTTGGGCGTTCTGGGCTCGGTGTCGTTCCAGGAGCGCAAGGCGCGGATCGATTCCGCCAGCACCGACGGCTACTACTCGACCGTGCTCACGCCCGGCCAGGCGGCTGTCTACATGCCGCAGAACTACAACCAGTATTCCGATATCCAGGACCGCAAGCGCACGTCCGTGACCGGTACGGTGCAGTATCGCGCCACTGACGACCTGACCCTGACGGTCGACGGCATCTACAACAAGTTCAGCGTCAAATCGAACACCAGCCAAGTCGGCCACTTCTTCTCGCCGGGCAGCATCAGCAACGTCAAGCTGGACGCCAATCGCACCGTCGTCGGCTTCGATCAGGACGCCACCGGCCACACCGACTATGTTTCGCGGACCTTCAATCGGCCGACCAACCTGAAGGCCCTCGGCTTCAACGCCGATTGGAATCCCACCGACCTGATCAACGTCAAGTTCGACAGCTCCTATTCGAAGGCTGAGAACAACAACGGCGGCAACGAGATCTTCGCCGTCATCGGGATCAACAATCCGGTCCACTTCGACAGCACCGCCGGCGGCCTGCCCACCTTGACGACGGGCGCCAGCTATTCGGACCCAAATACGGTCGGCAAGGCTCACTTCGCCACGCGCCAAGGCTCGAACATCGGCGAAGAGGTCTTTGAAAACCGCCTCGATGCGACCTTCAAGACCGACTACGAACACTTCACCGGCGTTCGCATCGGCGCGATCTATACCGACCGCACCAAGACCAACCAACTGGTCCAATCCAGCTCGTCGATCTGGTGCACCTATTGCGGCTACGCCACCTCGGTGCCCGCCGGTCTGCTGAAGACCTACGCGCCCAGCCACTTCCTCGACGGCGAAGGCGGCAACTTCCCGCGCCAATGGCTGAGCTTCGATCCCGAAGCCTACTTCAAGTTCCTGGAAAGCCAGGCCGCGGCCAACGCGCAGGACGCCGCCGTGGGCAACCCGATCGGCACCTCGTACGCGGGTCTGCAAGCGGCGAACGGCTTTGCCGCCACCCCGCAGCCCAGCTCGTACAACGTGCATGAGAAGGTCGGCGGCGGTTACATCCAGACCGACTTCGCCGGCGACGTCGGCGGCTTGCCCGTCAGCGCGACGGTGGGCGTGCGTTACGTCCACACCGAGCTGACCTCGCGCGGCACGACCCAGCCGCTGCTGGACCTGAAGGCGATCCCGGGCGACACCACGCTCTACAACCCGATCCTGTCGACCACCCAGACGCCGGTGTCGAAGACCTCGACCTATGACGACTTCCTGCCGACCCTGAACGTCAAGGTCGATCTGAACGACACCATGGTCGCGCGCTTCGCGGCGTCCAAGACCGTGACCCGTCCCAACCTGACGGACGTGGCCCCGCAGTTGACCTACACCTCGACCCGCCCGGGCAATCTGGCGGCCAGCGGCGGCAACCCGGACCTGAAGCCGTACAAGTCGACCAACTTCGACGTCTCGTACGAGTGGTACTACCAGAAGTCCGGCTTCTTCACGGTCGGCGCCTTCTACAAGAAGCTCGACGACTTCATCGTCATCAGCAGCGCGCCGGAAGTGGTCACTATCGCCAACTCCGACAACCTGCCGGAGTTCGCCGGTGGCAAGGCGACCTTCAGCGTCAGCCGTCCGCGCAACGTCAACAGCGCTAACGTCTACGGCCTGGAAGTCGGCTTCCAGCACACGTTCGACTACCTGCCCGCGCCGTTCGACGGCCTGGGCGTGACCCTGAACGCCACCTTCGTGAAGTCCAGCTCCAACGACGACAGCGCGACCAGCGGCTCCAGCTTCGCGCTGGAAGGCCTGGGCGACAGCCAGAACGCGGTGCTGTTCTACGCCAAGGGCCCGATCGAAGTGCGGGTGGCCTACAACCACCGTGACGGCTTCCTCTCGACGCAATCCAACGCGACGGGCGGCCTGCCGATCTACACCAAGACCGCCGGCCAGTTCGACGCGCAGGCCTCCTACGCGATCAACGACAACTTCTCGGTCTTTGCTGAAGGCACCAATCTCAACGACGCCAAGACGCAGACCTACGGTCTCTACGCCAACCAGTTCCTGAGCCTCGTCGACACAGGCCCGCGCTACGCGGTCGGCCTGCGCGCGAAGTTCTGATTGATCGGCCGGGCATGGCACGCCGCGCCCGGCCGTGTTCGACGCGTGTGAGTGACGCGTCCTTTTCCCCAGACTTTAAGGGGCGGGCCTTGGCCCGCCCCCTTTTTTGCGTTCACGAATGGGTTCCGGCTCGCGTGAAGAAAGT
>Ga0247731_1000279_pt1 | contig 14216 bp, 12 predicted proteins | sample UWRJL088202R2_FD_180938 | JGI IMG/M metagenome (GOLD analysis project Ga0247731, IMG submission 180938) | Plant litter microbial communities from Arlington Agricultural Research Station in Wisconsin, United States - UWRJ-L088-202R-2 | ecosystem: Environmental > Terrestrial > Plant litter >...
GGCAAATGGCCGCTGCCGATCGCCGCCTACCACCCCCGATTCCGCGCCCGCCCTTTGTTGCAGGCCGGGGGCTATCTGCCGATTTCAAATCGCACAGCCGAATCCCTACACGCTTGATGGCAGAACGTCCGGGTTTCGCCCTCCCCCGAGTCGGCCCCGTCGCGATCGACCGTCAGAGCGAGATGATGCCGCGCCGCAGAGCCGTGGTGACGGCCTGGGTCCGGTCGTTGACGTCGAGCTTGGCGAAGATGTTGCGGATGTGGGCCTTCACAGTGTCTTCCGACAAGGACAGGCGCCAGGCGATGGTCTTGTTGGGCCCACCCGCGGCGATGCATTCCAGAACCTCGATCTCTCTGGCGCTCAACGGCTCTTCGGCGGCGTGCAGCGCGATCTCCTGGGCCACTTCCGGCAAGACGAACCGACGCCCGGCGTGAACGATGCGAATGGTTTCGAGCAGTTCATGGCGCAGGGAGGACTTGAGCAGATAGCCCTTGGCGCCCGCCTTCAAGGCGCGGAGCGCCTGGACGTCGCCCTCGTAGGTCGTCAGCACGACGATGCGCGCCTCGGGATCGATCGCGCGAATGGCGGCGATCGCTTCCAGTCCGCCCATGATCGGCATCTGAAGGTCCATGAGAGTCACGTCCGGCCGCAGCCGCTGGAACGCCTCCACGGCCTGGACGCCGTCGCCCCCCTCGCCCACGATGACCATGTCGTCCTCGGGCTGGACCAGCGATGCGATGCCTTCGCGGAACACGGCATGGTCGTCCACGGACAGAATGCGGATAGGTCGATCGATCATCTGGCCTTTGCCCCCCTGGAGCCCAGTCGCCGCAACAGGGTCCAGACGCCCGGAACGTTGGCGTAGGCGGCCGCGGCAGGCGCCTGAACACAGATCTCCGTCCCGCCCTTGCGCCTGGTGGCGACCGTCAGCCGCCCGCCGATGCGCTCCGCACGCTCTCGCATTCCCTGCAGGCCGTAGTGCCCTGCCCGCTCGCCCGCCTCGCGAACCTCCACCGGCAATCCGACTCCATCGTCAGATACAGCGAGTGACAGATATCGTGAGCCAAAGGTCAGCACGACCGAAATCCGGGTCGCCCCGGCGTGCGAAACCGCGTTGCGGATCGCCTCCTGCGCAATCCTCAGCACTTCCTCGCCAACGAGAGCATTGATCGGATGGGAAGCGCCGTCGATCACGATGTCGATGGGCGGGGCGGCGGCGTCGAAATCGCTCGCGACGTTGACGAGGGCCTCGGCCAGATCGCCTTGCGCCGTCTGACTCCGCAGGTCCCTCACCCGCGATCGTCCTTCCGCCAGAACCGTGTCGGCGCGATCGAGGGCCTGCTCCAGGTCCTGTTGCAGCGGGTGCTCCTTCGACAGCTTGTTCGACACGGCCTGGAATCGCAGCATCAGGGCCTGGAACCCCTGCAGGAGAGTGTCGTGGAGTTCGCGAGCGATCCGCTCCCGCTCGGCGGTTCGCACAAGGAACCGCGCCTCCACAGCGGCCGCGACCTGGCGGACACGAAGGCTGTAGAACACCCAGACAAGGCTCATCAGCACGGCCGCGACGATCAGCTTGAACCAGATGGACTGCAGGAAGGTGGGCGGTAGGGAAACCTCGAGCGTGTCCCCGACGCGGTTCCAGACGCCGTTCTCGTTGGCCGCGATGACCTGGAAGCGATAGGTCCCCGGCGCCAGGTTCGTATAGAACGCCTGCCTGCGTGCGCCGGGATCGACCCAGGCCTTGTCGTGGCCTTCCAGCCGGTACAGCACCTTCACCCGTTCGGGCATGGTGAGATCGAGCGCGGCGAAGCCGATGGTGATGTCCGACGCGCCGGGCTTGAGCCGCACCTTGACGGGATCCTTGACCGTGGTCGTCCCGCTGACGAGCGAGGTGATCGCGACGCCCGGCGCGGTGGCGTTGGACGGGAGATGGACCGGATCGACCCAGGCGATCCCATCAATGGTGGCCAGCCACAACCGGCCGTCGCCTCCACGGGTCATCGTACCCCACGACTGAGAGTTGGGCTGGTTGGGCAGGCCGTCCTCGTAGCTGAAGACGCGCCCGGGCGGTACGAAGGCGGAATCCGCGAAGGCCTTCTCCAGATCGGTGGTCTTGAACCTTACAAGTCCGGCGGGACCAAACGCCCAGGTGTCGCCTTCCGGGGTCTGGGCCAGTCCGGTCGCCCCGCGCAAGAACCGGCCTTGCTTGGCTGTGAGCTGAACGAAACCGCTCGGCGACATCAACGCCGCGCCGTCATCCCCAGCGATCAACAGTCCGCGCGAGGTGGAATGCAGGGCGAGCACCTCGCCCAGCCCGGACTTCGTATCGATCGATCGGCTTTCGACGAACCGCCCATCCACTCGGGTCACGGTTTTCGGGTCCGTCAGGAACCACAACCGGCCCTGAGGGTCGGTCCATTTGAGAGTAGGTTCGAAATCCGCCGCGCCGTCGGGGGCCGGCATCGGTTTCCAGGTCGAGTTGTCGCGCCAATAGAGGCCGTTCGAGGACGCGGTCATCCACAACCGGCCGCCGGGATCGACGCCACATTCATAGATACCGGTTTCGGCATAGGGTCGCGGGAAGACCGTCTGCAGCCCTGCCTGAAGCCGCAGCACGCGATCGCCCAGCGCGATCCAGATCGCCCCGTTCGGTTCTTCGCAGATCGCCTCGGGCTCGGCCGTGGTCGAGAAGAGGCGCACAGGTCGTCCCCGTGGTTCGACCCGGTAAACCGCGTCGCTCTGGCCGATGTAGACGGCCCCGGAGGACGCGGTGAACAGGCGGTCGCCGTACTTGGCCGAGGTCGTCAGGCCCGGCTCGACGACGACGCTCGGTACGCTGAAGCGATCCAGGCTGCGAGGGCCGCCGTACCAGACGTTTCCGCGCCGATCGACGAAAAGGCCGGACGGGCGCTTGGAGCTCATCAGGGTTTCCTCGCCGTCCTCATAGGCAAGGTCCGTGGTCCCGGCGCGTTCGGCCTGCACAAGTCCGGGGACGCGTCCGAAATCCCGGCCCCGGATCCAGAGATTGCCGCTGGGGTCGAAAGCGGCGGTCTGCCAGCTGGGATCAGTGCTGCGCCAACGCACCAGGCGCGTTGGCTGGGCGGGCCAACGGGCGCCCGGTCCGGTGAGGCGTCGCCCGCCGTTCGGCCCGGCCATCCAGACCGCCCCCTGGACGTCGGCCGCCAGAAGGGCCCCCTCCGTCACCGGAACATCGACGCGTTCGAAGTGCTCGCCGTTGGGCGGCCTGCGCAGAACCGATCGATTGTAGGTCAGCCAGAAGGCGCCGTCCGCCGACTCTAACGCGTCGCGAAGCATCTCCCGATTGGGATTGGGCGCGACGGTGTCCCAGCGTCCGTTGCGATAGCGCAAGAAGGGTTTGCCGATCTGCGCGACGCCCAGCCAGATCGCTCCATCCCGCGTCTGGTCGAACGTAGCGATCTCGCCACCGGGGCTGGGCATCGGGACAAGGTGGAGACGCCCCTGGCGATAGACGCCTAGCCAGCCCTTTAAATACCAGACCCACACCGAACCATCACGGCTGGCCAGAACCTTTCCTGGCGGACCATAGACGTCGCGATCGATCCCTCCGTCCATGAGTTCGAAGGAACGCCCGTCAAAACGGAAAAGGCCGTTGCGGCTCGCCAGCCAAAGAAAGCCATCCGCCGTCTCCGCCATGCCGCGCGTGACCGACGGCGCGCCTTCTGTCCGTCCCCAGGTCGCATGCCTCAGTTGACCCATGGAAAGCGCATAGGGCTGCCCGGCGGCCGAAAGGGGCCCGGTAAGGCAGAGCACAAGCGTCAACAGCCCGCGAAGGGCTCGACCCGATCTTGACAGCATTGAACCCCCGATCACGCGTTCCGGACACAAGACACGGATGAAGGCTGTAGGGAAAGTCGCCCGATCGGGTGACGCCGCATTCCCTAGATCGGACTTTCACCGCGTGCACGGACCTGTCCACTTCACGGGCATGGCGACACCCTTTCCGGTTTACCCAGGCGGATCGACCGGCGCGGGGTTGCTGCTGCTGCGGCTGTCGATGGTCGCGGCCCTCTTGACCCATGATCGCCTTCCCATGCTCGCCGCCCCCTGGCAGTGGCTGACGGCCGCGCTGTGCGTCTCGCTGGCGCTGGGGATCTGGACACGACGAGGCACGTGCCTGGGCGCTCTGGGGACGGCGGTCATCGGACTCGCCGTGCATGATCCCCAGAGCCTGATCCGCTCGGCGTGCCTGGCCGTTCTCATGCTCACCGGGCCCGGCGCATTCGCATTCGACGCACGCGCCTGGGGCCGCGTGCGTGTCCGACTCCGCTAGCCATCGACCGATCGATCGCTAATCCGAGCCCGATGACGAAGGGATCTGGCGGCGACGTGGCTGACTCGCCTCTCGCCCGATCAGGCTATCGCGCGATGCCCCGGTCGCGCTTTCCACCGAACCTGGTCACGCCAAGATGGTGTCCTCGCCGAAAGGCACAGGGGGCGGCGTCATGGAGCGTGGTACGATCCGAACAGTCCAGGGGGCGGAGGTGGTCCAGGCGACGGACGCGGCTTGGCCGACACGCCAGACCGCCCGCCCAGGGCAGACCTCATGACCGGCCAACCGAGCCTCGGCGGACCTGTGATTCTGCAGAGCCGCCCCGACCTGGCGGCTCAGGTTCTGCGAGCTCTCCCGCAAACCGACCCTGTCGAACAGAGCGGCGAATGGGGGGAGCGAGCGGCCCTCAAGCCCCCGACGCCCCCCGGGGCGGCCTATTGCTTCGGAGAGTTTCGCCTCATCCCTCAGCGCCAGCTGCTTCTTCGCAACTCGGTCCCCGTGCGCATCGGGACCCGGGCCTTGGACTTGCTCCATCTTCTGGTCGAGCAGTTCGGCCAGATGGTCAGCAAGGAACAGCTCATCCGCTTCGCCTGGCCCGACACCTTCGTCGATGACGCCAATCTCAAGGTCAATATCAGCACGCTGCGGGGCGTACTGGGACGGGGTGAGCGGGAGACGGCCTACATCGCGACGATACCCGGCCGGGGCTATCGGTTCGTCGCCCCCGTCCAGGTCGAGAGGGACGCAGCGCCAGTCTCGCGCAAGGAGACGCCCCGCCCTCGCCTCCGAAACATGCCGCCGGCTCAGATGCTGTTCGGTCGAAAAACGGAAATCTCCTGCCTATCCCAAGATCTACTCGACACGGGCTTTGTGACCGTCACCGGGCCGCCAGGCGTGGGCAAGACGAGTGTCGCCACCGCTGTCGCGCGCGCGCTCGCCGAACACTACGAGGGCGGCGCGTGCTTCATCGACTTCGCCGCCATCGTCGATCCTCGCCTGGCCAATGCGGTGATCGCCTCCGCCCTGGGCGTCGGCGGCAACTTGAACGACCTTTTGCCGGCGATCGTGGACGTCCTGCGCGGAGAAGCCCGGCTTCTGGTCTTCGACAACTGCGAGCACCTGCCGAGCGCGATATGCGTCGCTGTCGATTACCTCCGCGCCAGCGTTCCCGACGTGGCCATACTGTGTACCAGCCGCGAGCGCCTGGGATGTCGGTCGGAACGCGTCCGCCGACTGGCGGCGATGCCCTTCCCGGAAAATGACGCCATCTCTCGCGACGTCGCCATGACCTATCCTGCGGTAGAGCTGTTCGTGGATCGCGCGCGCGCCGCGTGCGGATATCAACTGACCGACGCCGACCTGGCCTCGGTTCTCCGCATCTGCCGCCGCCTGGACGGCCTGCCCTTGGCCATCGCGTTGGCCGCGTCGCGCGCGACTTCCGACAGGCCAGGCTCGATCCTGGCCAACCCGGATCGGGACTTCGATCTCTTGAGCCACGGACCACGCTTCGCGCCGTCCCGCCAGCAAAGCCTGACGGCGGCTCTGGAATGGAGCTATCGGCTGCTCACCGATGCGGAGGCGAAGGTGTTTCGGCTCGCGTCGATGTTCGCAGAAGCCTTCACCTGCGAGGATGTCATCGCGATTGCGACGGACCTGGATCTGTCGCCGGAAGACATCGCGCGATGCGTCAGCAACCTCGCGGCGAAATCGCTTCTCGAGCCTGGTTTTTCATCGGGGCGTCTGGCCTACAGGATGCTCAATGTGACCAGGCGCTACGCCGCCTCCCGCCGCCCATAGGTCGCCCGCGCCGAGACGTCTCGGCGCGGGCTCATGCCTAGGCCTCCGGCGCCTGCGGTTCGGGGGCCGCTCCGGCGCTGGCTTGGGGGCCCAGCACCCGGCCGGCGCATTCCGAGGTCTTGAGATAGGCGACAACCGGGGCCTTCATCACCAGACGCTTGACCACCGGAACCATCTGCTCGCCCAGCAGCATGCCCAGCAGGCCCAGAAGCGCGATGGCCGGCGGGGCCGGCGAACGCACATTGAGCAGCGAATAGATCACGCCCACAAGCAGACCCGCGCCGAGTGACAGCAGATAAGGTTTCATGAGGTCACTCCAACTCAGGGCGCGGCTCTCGCCGCTTCCTGGGCCTTCTGGAAGCTTTCCATCACGGCGGCGTAGTTGGGCGCCGCCAGGCCATAGAGCTTGGCCAGCTCGGCGGCCTCGGGACGCGCCCAGGTGCGGTGCAGTTCGCTGAGCAAGGCGTTGGTGGAGATGGGCTTGACCCCGCCCTGGACGAAGCGGGCCAGGCTGGTGCGCGAGGCCATTTCGCTGGGATCGCCCGAGGCGTCGATGATGGCATAGACGTCGTAGCCGGCCGCTCGTGCGTCCAATGCGGGGAACATCACGCAGACGCTGGTCCAGACGCCGGCCATGATCAGGGTCTTGCCCCCCGTGGCCTGGACCTGGGCGACGAAATCGCCGTTATCCCACGCATTCACCTCACCCTTGCGCGGCACGTAGGTGGCGTGCGGCGCCAGTTGATGAATTTCGGGCATCAGCGGCCCGTTCGATCCGGACGGCTCCGACGCCGTGGTGATCACCGGAATGTTCAGGAGCGTCGCCAGCCGGGCGACCATTTCGACATTGCGCCGCAGGTCGGCCACCGCGATGTCCTTGACGGTCTGGAACAGCCCCGACTGGTGATCCAGCAGCAGGATCACCGTGTCTGCGGGATCCATGAGCGCCGCGCCGCCCCCGGTGGGCAGAACGCTCGATTTGGTGTTCGGCGACGTCGTCATCGGCTTTCCTCGATCTTGCTATGGGCTGATCGGGCTCATGATCGACGCCCGCGCCCTTGAAGACTTCCCCGTCCTCGCCGACCGGACCAGTAAGTTTCGGTAAATTCCGGCCCCGCTGCAGACGCCAATATCCGATGGAAACCCAGCTACCGGCCCATCTATCTCTTTGTCGACGGCGGCGATGATCTCATTCCGGAAATGATGACCGGTCGCCTTGACCACGATTTACCAGTCCTGACGCCCATGATCGCCGCCCCGGGACTAATCCTTGAGCCAACGCCCATCCTGGGCTGGACGCCCATGGAGAAACAGATGAAGCGCACCCTTGTTGGATTGATCGCCGTCCTCGCCGCCGCCCCGGCCGGCGCGAGCCTCGCCGCTGAAAAGCCGGTCTCCATTGTCCTTGTGCACGGGGCCTTCGTCGACGCCTCGGGCTGGCGGCCCGTCTATGATCTGCTGTCGAAGAAGGGCTACGAGGTTCTCATCGTCCAGAACCCGACCATCACGCTGGAAGGTGACGCCACCGCCGCCCGGCAGGTCATCGCCCAGGCCAGGCATCCGGTTATCCTGGTCGGCCATTCCTACGGCGGCGCGGTGATCACCGAGGCCGGCGCCGACCCCAAGGTCAAGAGCCTGGTCTATCTCGCCGCCTTCGCGCCCGACGCCGGCGAATCCGTTCTGCAACTGGCCAGCACGCCCGTTCCTGGCGCGCCGCCCGCGCCCCTGCTTCCGCCCAAGGATGGGTTCATCCAGGTCGACCCCGTCAAATTCGCCTCGGCTTTCGCCGCCGACGTCGATCCGGCGGTCACTCACTTCATGGCGGCTTCCCAGGTTCCGTGGGGCCTCGGCGCCGTCGGGGCCAAGATCACCGCGCCCGCCTGGAAGGCCAAGCCCAGCTACTACCTGCTGACGACGCAGGACCTGATGATCCCTCCCGCAGCCCAGCGCGCGATGGCGCTGCGAGCCAAGGCCAAGCTCGTCGAAACGCCCAGCAGCCACGCGGTGATGCTGTCCAGGCCCGGCGAGGTCGCCGACTTCATCGCGATGGCCGCCGACGCCACCCAGTAGTCGCGCCGCCTGACGATCTCGCCACGCATCGAAGCCGTGGCGCCCCTGCACCTTTGAAACTCATGGAGACTTAGATGACCCGCCTGCTCACGTCCTTGGCGCTCGCCGCAGCCACCCTGGCGATCGCGCCCCACGCCCTCGCCGCCCCGGCCCCGAAGGCCGCGGTGACGCGCCCCGCGCCCCCCGTCATCCACTACCGCACCACCACCATCGACGGCGTGAAGGTGTTCTATCGCGAGGCCGGTCCCGCCGATGGTCCGGTCGTGCTGCTGCTGCACGGCTTCCCGACCTCGTCGCACATGTTCCGCAACCTGATCCCGCTGCTGGCCGACAAGTATCGCGTCATCGCGCCGGATTATGTCGGCTATGGCCAGAGCGACGCGCCGGACCACGCCCAGTTCGCCTACACCTTCGCCAACCAGACCGACATCGTGGACAAGCTGGTGACCCAGCTGGGCGCCAAGCGCTACGCCCTGTACGTCATGGATTACGGCGCCCCGATCGGCTACCGTCTGGCGCTGAAGCATCCCGAACGCGTCAGCGGCCTGATCATTCAGAACGGCAACGCCTATGAAGAGGGCCTCAAGGAGTTCTGGGATCCGATCAAGGTCTACTGGGCTGACCGCTCGCAGAAGAACCGCGATGCGCTGAACAGCCTGGTGACGCTGGACATCACCAAGTTCCAGTACACGGACGGCATGGGCGACGTGGCCCGCATCAGCCCCGACAACTGGGTTCACGACCAGGCGCTGCTCGACCGTCCGGGCAACCGCGACATCCAACTGGACATGCTCGGCGACTACCGCACCAACGTGCCGCTCTACCCGCAATTCCAGGCCTTCTTCCGCGAGCGCCAACCGCCGACGCTGATCGTCTGGGGCAAGAACGACAAGATCTTCCCCGAGGCCGGCGCCCACCCCTACCTGCGCGACCTGCCCAAGGCCGAGATGCACATCCTCGACTCCGGCCACTTCGCCCTGGAGGACCGGCTCGACGTCATGGCCCCGCTGATCCACGACTTCCTCGATCGCAAGATCACGAAATAGGCCCGACGAACGACGGCCGACTGGAATGTCCGCGGCGCTCCAGGCGTCGCGGACATCGCCTTGAGAAGCTTCGCCCATTGCGACGGACGCGATAGACTCCAGGCGCCGCGCTTCCACATGAGAAACACGCCCATGGGCCGATACAGCTTCCTGGATCTCGCCAGCTCGGCCAGCGTCCGCGCCGCCCAGGCCGAGATGGGCGTCGACCAGCTATGGGCGTCCGGCAGGATCGATCGCCAGTCCGAACGGTTCACGCCGGACGAAGTCGCGTTCATCGCCGCGCGGGACAGCTTCTACATGGCGAGTGTTTCGCAGAGCGGCTGGCCCTACGTCCAGCATCGCGGCGGCCGGCCAGGCTTCCTGAAGGTGATCGACGAGGTCACGCTGGCCTTCGCCGACTATCGCGGCAATCGCCAGTACATCAGCGTTGGAAACCTGGACGCCGACGACCGGGTCGCCCTGATCCTGGTTGACTATCCGCAGCGCGCCCGGCTCAAGATTTTGGCTCATGCCGAGCGCCTGGCGCTCGACACCGATCCGGCCTTGTTGGCCAGGGTCATGGAGGGCGAAGACCGCGCCAAGCCCGAACGGATCTTCAAGCTGCGACTGGCGGCGTTCGACTGGAACTGCCCCCAGCACATCACGCCCCGCTTCACCGAGGCCGAGATCGATCGTGCGGTGCAGCCGTTGCGCGACCGGCTGGAGAGCCTGGAGGCGGAGAACAGGCGACTGCGCGCGCGGCTCACCGACTTGGAGCCCTGATCTTCAACGCCGGCGACGAGGAGGCCCCGCCACCGGCGCGAACATTATGCCTCGTTCAGGAAGTCCCGCAGCAGGGCGTTATACTGGGCGGGCTTTTCTACCATGGTCAGGTGCGAGCAGCCTGTCATCACCGCCAGCCTCGATGGCCCCGCGATCCCTTCGCGGAGGGTCTGATGGCAATCCAGGGTGATCTCATCGAACTCGCCGGTGGTGATCAGGGTCTTCTGCGTGATCGACTTGAGATCGTTGCGGCGGTCCCAGGCCTTGATCGAGCCCACGATGGTGAATTCGTTGGGACCGTTGAGCACGCGATAGGCGATCGACTTCGAAAGGGAGTCGAATGAGGCCAGCGCATCCGGGGTGGGAGGCGTTCTCAGGACGAAGTTGTCGTAGAACTTCTGGGCAAGCGCGGCATATTCCGGCGTTCCCGTCTTGCCCGCCTTCTCCAGGCTGCGGATCTTCTCGGCATAGCCGTCGGGCATGGTGGCGAACAGGCGATCGAAGCCCGCGATGACCTGGGGAATGCTGGCCATGGCGCCGCTCAGGACGAGCCGCTCGACGCCCCGGCCGCGTCCCTGGCACAGGTATTCGACGGCCAGCAGCGCACCCCACGAATGACCCAACAGCACGACCCGGTCCAGGCCCAGAGCGGACCGGACGGCGTCCAGTTCATCGACCGCACGCTGGATGGAATAGAGGCCCTCATCGCCGGGCGCGTCCGCCTTTCCACAGCCCAGTTGATCGTAAAAGATCACTGGCCGCTCGTCGGCCAGGGCTTGCAGGGACAGTAGATAATTGTGCGCCGCGCCGGGACCGCCGTGCAGGGTCAGCAACGGCGTCTTGCCGCCGGATCCGAACTTTCGCCAGTAGATCCTGCCGCCCGGAACCAGCGCGTAGCCATCGGTTTGCGGAAGCGCGGCGAAGACCTGGCTCGCCGCGCCGGCGACAGTCGCGCCCGCAAGTCCCGCGCCGACCTTCAAGGCCGTGCGCCGCGTCCAGCCTGCGGTGGTCATGGTGATACTCCTGGGGTTACTGATGCGCGCCTGCGCAAAGGTTGGTTTGCCCTGCGCCTCACGGCGCCGAGAATGCGGCTAAACTCTAGGCTTCCACGAAGAGCCGGTGACGCCGCTCTGACGCGGGCCATCGAAGTCCGCGAACGAGCCGGCCTTGATCGCGTGGCGGCGCCATCGCGATGGGGTGGAGCCCGTCAGGCTGGCGAATGTCCGCGTGAAGTGCGCCTGGTCGGTGAAGCCGCAGGCGATCGCGATCTGGCTGAGGCTCGAAGCACTCCTCACCATCAACTCATGGGCCCTATCGATGCGCTTTCGCGCCACGAATTGCATGAAGGTGATGCCGAAACGCTGACGGAAGCGCCGTGAAAAATAGCCGGGGCTGAGCCGCACTTGCTCGGCGGCGCCGCTCAGCGAGACACGGCCGCCGAGCCCGTCGTCGAGATAGTTCTGGACGCGTTTGACCTGCCACGGAAGCAGCCCTTCCCACCCCGCGGATTCGATGGGCTCCAGGCGAAGCCTGTCCGGGCGCCGCTCCGAAAGGTCGCATCCAAGATGGGCGATCGCGGGCGAAGCCGCCGCGCCCATCCGGACGCCGCTCCGCCCTTCAGCTGGAATGAATCCGGGCTTGCACACGCGCCTTCTCCACCGATGAACTCATCGGCTTATGTAGAGGGATCGCGCACGGGGCCGGGGTTAAACGAGGTAAAGGTCGGTGAACCCTGGGCTCAAGGAGACAGCCGTTCGGTGACCCGACACGCAGACCGGCTTGGCCGTTCCTGCCCCGCGAGAGGCCCCGACCGTCCCCTTCTCGAAATCATCGGCTATCCTTCGGAATTTTCCTTCGCCCAGACGATGGTCTCCCCCACGCGCAGACCGGACAAGACCTCCACGCCGGCAGGTCCGACGCGACCGATCGTGATGGCGCGGCGCTGCGCGGGCCCGCCACGGTCAGGGCGCACCATCACGGCGGTATTGGGCGCGGAGCCCAGCACCGCCTGGGGCGGAACGACCAGGGCGAGAGGTTTCTCATACGTGACGATCGCAATGTTGGCGGTCATGCCGATCCGGACTCTACGCGCCGCTTCCGCAGGCAACGGATCGAGACGGACACGGGCGGCGAACACCGCCTTCCCCGCCCCAATGGTCGCGTCGGCTTCGCCCGCCACTCCCATCACCGTGCCATGAAGAGACGCAGCGCCAAACCCGGGGCCCGTCACCACCGCCTTTTGACCAGGAACCACAGCGTTCAGGTCTGCTTCGTCCAGCGTGAAGACGACATCAAGGCCCGCGGCGCTGGCGATGACGCCGAGCAACTGACCCTTGTTGATGCGACCGCCAGCATGGACGCCCTTGTCGCCCTGCTCGCCACTGCTGTCCGGCCGGACGATCACGCCAGCCTCCGGCGCCCGAATGGCTGCCCCCTGCGTGGCGATGGCGGCGGAGTAGCGTGATCGCGCCGCGTCCCGCTGCAGCAGGGCGATACGGCGGTCGCCTCCCTGGCCGCGCCGCGCGGTGTCCGCCAAGGTTTCTCGAGCGGCGGCGGCGGCGGCCTCGCGTTGCCTGAGTTGCTGCATCAGGCCGTCGTACTCGCTACGCGGCACCAGGCCGCGATCCAGCAGCGCCTTGGTCTCAGCCAACTTGATCCTCAAGTCATTCAGATCGTCTTCGGCCGCCGTCACCGCGCGTTGCGCCGATCGCATATCCGGGCCTATCGCCCAGTTCTGCATGCGCGAAGCCTCTTCCTCGGCCTTCAGCCACGCCACTTCGGCCTCGACGCGACCACGCCCGACCTCTTCCGGATCCAGTTGGATAAGCACCTGCCCTGCCTCGACCTGATCGCCATAGGCGAAGTTCACCCGCGAGACGACGGCGTCGAAAGGCGCGGACAGGTCGATCCGGTCGCCTGGCGCGATCCGGCCGGCGAAGTTTACCGACGCGACGAAGGTTTGCGGGCTCACCACAAGACTAGCCTCGGTCGGGGCGCCCCCTGTGGCCTGGCTCCGGCTCAAGGCCAGTCCCGCGAGCAAGCCCGCGCCAACGACCAGCGCAGCGCACACATACATCCACCGCTTGGGACGACGGCCTAGTCGTTCAAGGAAATGCGCCATGTCTCAAGCGTGCTCCCGATCTGTTGGTCCAACGCCGTCAACGAGTTGAGATAGCCGATATTGGCCGACAACTCCTGGACCGCGGCCGCGCGCAAATCGGCCTGCAGCGACAGCACTTCGAAGTTGGACGCCCGGCCCAGGCGCAACCTCTCCTGCCCGAACTCCAGCGCCCTCTCGGAGAGGACGCGCGCGCGCCGGGCCGCCTCGACCTGCCGCCAGCTGGCCTCGACCGACTGGACGGCGTCGAGCACCTGGCTCTCGATCGACTGCTGCACCTCTTCCAGGCGCAGTTCGGCCGTCGCTATACCCGTCTCGGCGGCCAGAACCGACTGACGGCGCGTGAGGTCGCCGATGGGAATGCTCAGTCGGACCCCGACCGAGGTGTCGGTACCACGCGCGCGGTCCGCGAAGCCAAATCCATCATCGCGCGCGGCCGAGGCGACCAAGGACAGATCCCACAAGGTCTGGTTTCGGGTGACGATCATCGACTGACGCATCTGCTCCAACGCCTTGCGCTGGGCCAGCAGGTCGACACGGGAGGCAAAGGCCGTCGTCAGGGCGCGGTCCAGGTCGACCTCGACGCGAGAGGCCGTCATCCGATCGGCGGCGACCACGTTCGTGCGGGCTTCCATCGCCAGGATCTGCAGCAAGCCTAGCTGGATCGAGATCAGTTGCTGACGCGACTGGAGAAGCGCCACCTCCTGGCTGGCCACGCCGGACTCGGTCTGGACGATGTCGGCTTCCGCCATCCGCCCCGCCGCGATCAGGGAGCGGTTGGTGTCCAGCAAGGCTTGAGTACGCTCCAGCGAGGCTTCGGACAGCCGAACCTGCTCCTGCGCCTGAACCAGGCTCCGGTAAGCCACGATCACCGTGCTTATCGTACCGGAGACGGTCGCCTCCAGTTGGAGCTTGTTGACGTCCTCTTGCAGGCGCGCAATTCGGACGGGCGCCATGTTGACGGCCACTCCCGCCCCGCGCAGCAGAGGCTGGGTCAAGCCGACATTGGCCCCTTCCGAACCCTTTCCGGGGCCACCGAGCACATCGAAGCGCTGCCAGGAAAAGCCCACCGTTCCGCCCAGCGGCGTGAGCCAGGTCGCCGAGGGCGTGA
>Ga0247731_1000280_pt1 | contig 14211 bp, 16 predicted proteins | sample UWRJL088202R2_FD_180938 | JGI IMG/M metagenome (GOLD analysis project Ga0247731, IMG submission 180938) | Plant litter microbial communities from Arlington Agricultural Research Station in Wisconsin, United States - UWRJ-L088-202R-2 | ecosystem: Environmental > Terrestrial > Plant litter >...
ATCAGCGCCGCCGGCGTCGCCGCCTGCATGTCGCGCGGCCTGTCGGTGGTGCAGGGCGACGCCGATCAGGACCTGGACCACTTCCCCGACCGCACCTTCGACTACGCCGTCCTGTCCCAGACCCTGCAGGCCACCCGCCGGCCGCGCCACGTGCTGGACGAGTTGCTGCGCATCGCCGACCGGGCCGTGGTGTCGTTCCCCAATTTCGGCCACTGGCGGGTGCGCTGGTCGCTGCTGCATCGCGGCCGCATGCCCGAGACCGAGGCCCTGCCCCTGCCCTGGTGGTCGACGCCCAACATCCACCTGTGCACCCTGGCCGACTTCCTGGCCCTGACCGAGGACCTGGGCGTGCGCATCGACGCCTGCGCGGCCTTCGCAGGAAACGGCCCCGCCCGGCAGATCGACCCGACCAAGGCCATCGAGAACTGGCGGGCCGAGAGCTGCCTGTTCATGCTCAGCCGCAACCCGGTCGCCACCGGAACTTCGAGCCCCGCGGAACCAGCCGCCGTTTCAGGCGATCTCTTCGACGAATGAAACTCCGGCTCATGACCTACAATGTCCACCGTTGCGTGGGCACGGACCGCCGTCTCGACGTGGAGCGCGTGGCCGAGGTCATCGCTGCGGAAAAGCCCGACGTGGTGGCGCTTCAAGAACTAGACGTCCGCCGGGCCCGCACCAAGGGCGTGGACCAGGCCCACCGCTTGGCCGAGTTGCTGAAGATGTCATCGCACTTCCACCCCGCCATGACGGTGGAGGAGGAACTTTACGGCGACGCCATCCTGACCGCCCTGCCCGAAAAGCTGGTCAAGGCCGACGGCCTGCCGCTCTACAACCGCATCCCGGGGCTGGAGCCGCGCGGCGCGGTCTGGATCACGGTCGACGTCGGCGGCGTGCCCGTGCAGATCATCAACACTCACCTGGGCCTGGTGCCCCAGGAACAGAAGCGCCAGGCCGCCGCCCTGCTGGGTGAGCAGTGGATGGCGCATGACGACTTCAAGGCTCCAGGCATCCTGCTGGGCGACTTCAACGCCACGCCCTATTCGGCGACCTATCGCCTGCTGAAGGCCGCGATGCGCGACGCCCAGACCCAGAGCCCGACCTGGCGCCAGGCCCCGACAGCGACCTTCCCGTCCAACTTCCCGTTCATGCGCATCGACCACGTCTTCCTGACCAAGGGCCTGGAAACCGTCGGCGTCCGCTCGCCCTACGGGCCGTTGGCCCGGGTGGCGTCGGACCACCTGCCGCTGGTGGTGGACCTGGAGATCACGGGCGGCTGAGGCCTGCGCCATCCCTTCAGGATGGACGGACCAAATCAGTCCTGCAGGTGATCCGGAAGTTCCGGCGTCGGACAACTCATCATTAGACGCCCCAACTCGCGCTTGAGACGCTTGCGACGGCCCCAGGGCCGCCAGGCGTCGGTCGGCGAAATGGCGTCGCCCAGGCTCCAATCGGCGATGAACTGCTGCACCCCGGTCAGATGCTTGATCGGCACAGGCGTCAGACGACGGACCTGACCGCCCCGGCGGTCCAGTTCGTTGATCGTCGCGGCCAGGCTGCCCAGCCGCGCGTAGGTCTCCAGCACGTGCTCGGTCTCATGATCGATGAAGTGGCCGATCAGCCGGCCCATGAAGGCGCGGATGGCCGCGCGGGTCGTGTCGTCCTTGCCCTCGAACGCGATGTCGCACTCGGTGTCGAGCCCGATCGAGCGGTTGTTCAGGTTGGCTGAACCGAGCCGCAGCATGCGGTCGTCCATGATCGCCACCTTGGAGTGAACGATGATCGCTGCACCCTTGGGCGTACGGGCGCTGAAGGCCGAGAAGCGGCCGTGGACATCGATCTCGCGCAGACGGTTGATCGCCGACGTGCGGGCGCTGTCCATGGTCATCTGGTCGAAATAGCTGGGGCTGTGAGCCGGCCCCACGGTGACGATCTCAGGCCCGTCCGGCTCGGCCAGACGCTCGGCCAGGGCCTCGATGATGATCGGCGAGGTCAGGTACTGGTTTTCCAGATAGATCAGCCGCTTGGCCGCTTTGATGCTGGCCAGGTGCATCAGCATGGTCTCGTTGACCTCCGGCTGGCCCTTCCAGGCCGGCTCGGTGCGGCAGATGGCCAGCGGGACGTTGCGCAGGTCAGGCGTCAGATACTCCGGCCACGGGGCCTCGTCGGGCTTCAGCGACCGCTCCAGCACCTCGCCCTGCGACTTGGCCCAGCGCGCGATGAACAGGTCGCCCAGGGCCTCGGCGGCCTTGCCGTCGACCATGGCCGCCACTTCGTGACGGGCGGGATAGTGGTGGCCCGTCGGCAGGCGGCGGCGGGGGTCGTTGTCCAGGTGCTGGGTGGTGTCCCAACGGTCGATGCCGATGTCGCCGCCGCTGACCAGGGCGACGGAGCCATCGACCACCACCACCTTCTGGTGATGGCAGGCGCTGGCCGGCAGGGTGTTGTCCAGGTGATACTTGACCCGCGAGCCGGTGAAGAACACCTGGCCGCGATGCGGGCCGAACAGCTGCGAGGCGGCGATCGGGAACGGCATGTCCCAGACCAGGATTCGCACGTCCAGGCCCGGGTTCAGCGCCGCCTGGCGGCGGAGCAGCAGGCCAATGCGGTCCACGTGCTGCGGGTCGCGGCTCTTGCGGACCCGGTCCGGATCCAGCCGCGTCAGGGGGTCGAACACCCAGGCCAGGATCCAGATTGATTTCTTGGCCGCCAGCAGGATCTCTTTGAGCGCGTCAAAGGCCTCGTCGTTGTCGATGAACAGGGCCAGCCGATCGGCCTGCTCCACGCGCCAGCAGGTCGCGCCCGGCGTGAGCAGCGAAGTGGTGTTCAGCGAAGATGCGTCGTCGGCCATGTCGCCCCTTGTGCCATGGAACTCGTCAACGCGCGGACCCCGGTTATAGCTCCGCTTGAATAGCGTATTCACGCGGATTTCTTGGACAAGGATCGCCACACGTTTCGTGGAAGATGACCCCTCCGCATGTAGCGGCTAGGATTCGCGCCCATATGGAGCGCGACCGAGCCATGACAGAATCCTCAACAGCCCTGGATCAGATTGAAAAGGCCGTCGGCTCCTGCCTGTGCGGCGGCGTGACCTTCGAAATCACCGGCCCGTTCGAGAGCTTCTTCCTCTGCCACTGCTCGCGCTGTCGCAAGGACACCGGGTCGGCCCACGCGGCCAACCTGTTCTCGACGCGCGCGACGATCCGCTGGCGGTCGGGGGAGGATCTGGTCAGAACCTACCGGCTGCCCGCGACGCGGCATCAGAGGAGCTTCTGCGGGACCTGCGGCTCGGCCTTGCCGGGATCACAGATGGACGGCGCCCTGCTGGTCACGCCGGCGGGAAGCCTGGACAGCCGGCTGAATACCCGGCCGACCGCGCACATCTGCTGCGCCGACGGCGCTGCCTGGGAGGCGGGGATCGCGGATGCGCCCCGGTTCGACGGACTGCCGGGCTGAGACGCCTCAGCCCGCGATGGCTGCGGCGTCGCGCTCGCCGGTGCGGATGCGCAGGGCCTGCTCCAGGTCCATGACGAACACCTTGCCGTCGCCGATCTTGCCGGTGTTGGCGGTGCGCTGCAGGGCTTCAACCACCGGCTCGACCACGTCGGTGGGCACGGCGATCTCCAGCTTGACCTTGGGCAACAGCTTCACCTCGTACTCGGCGCCGCGATAGACCTCGGTCTTGCCCTTCTGCCGGCCATAGCCGCGAACCTCGGTGACCGTCAGGCCCGAGGCCCCCGCCTCGGTGACCGCTTCAAGCACGGCGTCCAGGCGGCTGGGCTTGATAATGGCGACGATCATCTTCATGGCGCGGCTCTCGCTGGCGACGGTGTTTGCGACTCAAGGCTAGGCCTGGAAATAGACGGCTCCAAGGGCTTTGCGGCATTTAGATTACGCGGCGCCTTTCGAACAGGCGCCGGACCGCCCGGGGCGGGGGCCAGCACGCCTGGCGCGAACACCCGCACGCGCGCACGGCTGCCGCGCGGCTTGACCGCGAAAGTCTGCTTGACGGCTTCCATCAGGATCAGGCCGGCGAAGCGCGGCCACAGGCGCGCCCCGACCTGCTCGAAGCCCTCGGCCCAGCGCGCCGCCACTGGCATGGGCGGGGCGTAGAGGGCGCGGGTCCAGCCGGCGGGCTCCAGGTCGGCCTCGCGCAGCAGGGCTTCCAGCTGGTGACGGCTGAACGGGCGCCCATGCCCGAACGGCGTGCTTTCGGCCCCGGCCCACAGGCCGTCGCGCGAGGCCACCGCGACGATCAGACGGCCCGAAGGGGCCATGACCCGCCAGATCTCACGGAGCACAGCGGCCGGATCGTCGGCCTCCTCCAACGCGTGGACGGCCAGGATGCGGTCGAACATGGCGTTGGGGAACGGCAGACCGGTCTCCTCGACCAGGGTCGCGGCGTTGGCCCCGCCGCGCGGCCAGACCTCGACGCCCTGGGACGCCGGCATGGCCGCCACCACCCGGCGGGCCTGGGGGCGAGCCTTGTCGAGGAACGGCGTGGCGTAGCCCAAGCCCAGCACGTCCAGGCCACGCGCGTCGCCCCACGCCTCCTCGACCTTGCGGCCCAGCATCTCGCGAGCGGCGCGGCCCAGCGGACTGGCGTAGAAGGCTCTGAGATCGAGCACGTCGCGGCGCATTGAGTCTCCCGGTCGATAGCCTCATCTATGTAGGCGGGCGGGCCTCTCGCGTCACGCCCGCCGCTGCCGGAGAGCCAAAGCATGTCGTTGACCGTCCACCAGTTCCCCTGCCTCTCCGACAACTACGGCTTTCTTGTGCGCGACGACGCCACGGGAAAGACCGCAACGATCGATACGCCGGACGCCGACGCCATCCTGGCGCAGCTTGACAAGCTGGGCTGGACGCTGGACCTGATCCTCAACACCCACTGGCATCCGGACCACGCCGGCGGCAACGCGGCGATCCAGGCGGCGACCGGCGCGACCATCGTCGGCCCGCAGGAAGTGACTCGTATCGCCCCGCTCGACCGGCCCGTCGTCCAGGACGATACGGTGATGCTGGGCGACACGACCCTGGCGGTGATCGACACCGGCGGCCACACGCTGGGGCACATCGCCTATCACGACGCGGCGGACGGCATCGCCTTCGTCGGCGACACCCTGTTCGCCCTGGGCTGCGGTCGCCTGTTCGAGGGCACGGCCGAGCAGATGTGGGGGTCGCTGGCCAAGCTGACCGCCCTGCCCGACCACACCACCGTCTACTGCGCCCACGAATACACCGCCTCGAACGCTCGCTTCGCGCTGTCGGTCGATGATGATCCGGCGCTGAAGGATCGGGCCGACGCGGTGTTCGCCGCCCGTGAGCGCGGCGAGCCGACCGTGCCCACCACCATCGGCCTGGAGAAGGCGACCAATCCGTTCTTGCGCGCCCCCCTGCTGCGCCCTCATCTGCCGCCCGCCGAAGCGTTCGGCGAGATTCGCGCCGCCAAGGACGGTTTCAAGGGATGAGCATCGACGCACCGGCCTCGCCGTCAGGCCCTCTTTCGAATGGATTGGGTATTTCCGGCGACCTGGGCGGCAAGGAGATCATCCGCCTGCTCGACCTGCAGCCCCATCCCGAGGGCGGCTGGTACAAGCGCACTTTCGAGGACGCGCCGACGCCCGAGGGCCGTCCCGCTTCGACGGCGATCTACTACCTGCTGCAGGCCGAGGAGATGTCGGCCTGGCACCGGATCGACGCGGTCGAGATGTGGCACTGGCACGCCGGCGCGCCGCTCTCCCTGACCTTGTCGCCGCCTGACGGGGTCGGCATGACCGCCCTTACCCTCGGCCCGGACCTGCGCGCCGGCTGCCGTCCGCAGGGGGTGGTGCCAACCGGCTGGTGGCAGACCGCCGTCAGCCTGGGCGCCTGGACCCTGGTCGGCTGCACCGTGGCCCCCGGCTTCCGCTTCGAAGGCTTCGAACTGGCGCCGGAGGGGTGGCGGCCGAGCGCATAGCGCGGAGCGGACGCCCTAAGAAAAAAGGCCCCGGAGCGCTCCGGGGCCTTTTGCTTTTACGGCGCGACCGCGGCCGGTTCGGCCACCGGCTCGGGGTTGGTGTCGTCCGAGCCGTGCGACCATTTCTTGAGGATCGGCGACAGGGCCAGGAACACCGCGCCGATGAAGATCGCCACGACGCCGATGATCTTGAACACCAGCAGCGACTGAGCCATGGCCGCGGCGGGGTCGAGGACCTGGCCGCCGATGGTTTCGGTTGAGGCGATGCCGGCGATCCAGCCGCCGAACAGGTTGGCCATCGCCAGGGCCATGTACCAGACCGCCATCACGAACGAGACGATCGACAGCGGCGACAGCTTGGTCATCTGAGACAGGCCGACCGGCGACATGAACATCTCGCCCGAGGTGTGCAGCATGTACATGACGATCAGGAAGACCAGCGGCATGCGGAACGCGCCGTCGGCGAAGTGCGCCCCGATCAGCAGGATCAGGAAGCCGGCCCCGACCTGGATCAACGAGAGGCCGAACTTGACCATCGGACCGGGGTTCTTGCCCCGACGGCCCAGGAAGGTCCACATGGCGGCGAACACCGGGGCGAAGATCAGGATCCAGCCGGCGTTGATCGCCTGGGTCTGGGCGGCGTTGAACGAGGTGTTGACCCAGAAGCCGCTCTTGGGATCGAGGCCCGCCGCCGCCAGTTGCTCGGGCGCGCCGAGGATCACCGCACCGTTGAACCAGGTCACCGGCTTTTGCAGCAGGGTCAGGTTGACGTTGGTGGCCGCGAACAGGTTCAGCGACGAGCCGGCCTGTTCGAACAGGGTCCAGAACACCACCGCGCCCAGCACCAGCACCGTGGCCAGCAGCAGTCGTTCGCGCTCGACCTTCTCGCACTTCACGAAGGCGAACCACAGGATGTAGCCCAGCGAGCCGAACATGCCGGCGATCAGGGTGGCGCTGACCACCGGGGTGAACTGCACCAGGACGAACACCAGCCCGACCACGCCCAGCGAGCCGATATAGATCAGGCCCTCGCGATTGAGCGGACCCAGGACCGGGGCCTTCAGCACCTTGGGCTCGGGCGGCTCGCCCTTGCCCAGCAGCCAGGGCTTGCCCAGCACGAAGACCACGAAGCCGGCCAGCATGCCGATGCCGGCCATGCCGAAACCGGCGTTCCAGCCGACATTGACGCCCAGCAGGCCACAGAGAATGGCGGCCCAGAACGAGCCCAGGTTGATGCCGTAGTAGTACAGCGTGAAGCCCGGATCGCGGCGCGGATCGCCCTGCGGATAGAGCTGGCCCACCAGGGTGGCGACATTGGCCTTCATGAAGCCGACGCCGACGATGATCAGCGAAAGCGCCAGCCAGAAGATGTTCAGATAGAGCGGATCACGGTCCTTCACACCCAGGGTGTACTGGCCCTTGGGCAGCACCGACGGGATGGCCGACTGAGCCGGCAGGTTCTTGATCTCGAAGTCGCCCTTGTCGTTGGCCGCCACGTCGTAGGGCTTGTCGGCGACGATGATCTTGGCGGCGCGTTCCTCGCCACGACCGTGGACCTGGAACTCGTAGGTCTGGCCGGCATAGGCCAGGGTTTGGGTCGCGGGCTTGCCCTCGACCGCCATGGTCAGGTGGCCGGCGACCAGCAGGATGGCGCCGAAGGCCACGGCCTTGCGCGTGCCCAGGTAGCGGTCAGCCAGAAAGCCCCCCAGCAGCGGTACGATATAGACCAGCGACGTGTAGGAGCCGTAGTGGCCGCCGGCCGTCTTCGAATCGAACAGGAAGTGCTGGGTCAGGTAGAAGATCAGCAGGCCGCGCATGCCGTAGTAGGAGAACCGCTCCCACATCTCGGCCAGGAAGCAGATGATCAGACCGCGCGGATGGCCCCGCAGCAGTTGGATAAGCACGGGAACGCCGGTCACAAGAGTGACCAGGATGCCGGCGGCGACAACGATATTCATTCACGAACCTTGAAACGTACAAGCAGGTGGGCGACCAACAGGTGGTTTCGCCCTCCCCTCCCCAATTGGCGGGGAGAAGATCACGGTGCTTTGCGTTTCACAAGCAATGGCTTGCCGGTCCGGACCCCGCTTTCGGTTCCGCGCGTTTGATTGGCGAGGCCCCTGTCTCGCGGGAGAATCCATATGAACGCCCCCCATTCCGAGCACCCGATCACCTGCTCGCGCGAGGACGGACGAGTCGCGGTGCTGTTCGAAGGCCATGAGATCGCCGACAGCGCCGACGTCCTGCTGCTCAAGGAAGCCGACTATGCGCCGGTGCGCTATTTCCCCCGCTCGGACGTGGCTATGGCCTTCCTGCAGAAGACCGACAAGGTCACCCACTGCCCCTACAAGGGCGACGCCACCTACTACACCATCCATCGCGACCGGCAGATCATCGAGAACGCCGTCTGGTCCTACGAGACCCCGTTGCCCGGCGTCAGCCAGATCGCCGGCCGCTTGGCCTTCTATCCCGAGCATGTCGAATTCAAGCGCGCCGGCCTGACGCCCGCCGAGACGCGATCGGTGGAGACGGCCGTGGATGTGAACGAGGTGGTCCGGCACACCGACAGCGGCTCAGGCTCCAGCCAGGCCGAGCACTGGGAAGCCAACGTCTCCATGCCCGACGACCAGGTCTGGGAAGGCGACGACATCCGCGATGACGACAGCGCCTCGCCCTTGTCCCGCCCCTAGGCGGGAACCGGGGCTCCAGAAGCCACGTTCCACCAACCTGAAGTTTAAAGCGTTCGTTAACCTTTTGCGCGCTGCATGAACCGTAGCGCTTAAGCGCATGCCCCCGAAAAACCGAGGGGCGCGGGAGAAAACGTCGTGGCTTACATCGGTTACAATGACGGCGTGCGCGTCGCCCCCGGCCGGACCCAGCCTTCGCGCGGGAAGTTCGCCTGGGGCCGCGCGACGGCCGCGACCGCCAGCCTGCTGGCCTGGATCGGCGTCATCGTCGCGGTTCGCGCGATCTTCTGACGCCCTTCCCTTGGCCCTTGGGCTGGTTCAGTACGCGAAGTCTTCGAAAACCCGGCTGATGTCGCCCTTCCACGCGCCGTTGTAGAGCGACAACAGGCGCTCGGCAGGCGTGATCCCGCTGTGGGCGATCTCTTCCAGGTCGCCCAGATAGATCGTCTCGTCCAGGAAGCCGCCGTTCAGGTGCGCGCGGTTCTTCAGACCTTGGCGGGCGATGGCCACGAAGTCCTTGGCCACGTCCTGGGCGGTGCGCCCGGCCACCTTGGCCTTCAGACCAAGCTTGGGCACGTCGCGGCGCAGGCCGGCGCGATCCTCGGCCGTCCAATCCTTGCAGAGGTCCCAGGCCGCAGCCAGCGCCGCGTCGTCATAGAACACCCCGGTCCACAGGGCCGGCAGGGCGCACAGACGGCTCCACGGCCCGGCGTCAGCGCCACGCATCTCCAGATAGGTCTTCAGCCGCACTTCGGGGAACAGGGTCGTGGTGTGATCCGCCCAGTCCTTGATCGAGGCGCGCTCGCCCGGCAGTTCGTCGATCTTGCCGTCGATGAAGTCGCGGAAGCTGCGGCCGGCCAGGTCGATATACGTGTCGCCGCGCTTGGCGAAATACATCGGCACGTCCAGGGCGTAGCGGGCGTAGCGCTCGAAGTCGAAACCGTCCTCGAACACGAAGTCCAGCAGGCCGGTGCGGTCGGCGTCGGTGTCGTTCCAAACATTGGCGCGGGCCGACAGGAATCCGTTGGGCTTGCCTTCCGTGAACGGCGAATTGGCGAACAGGGCGGTGACGATCGGCTGCAGGGCCAGGCTCATGCGGAACTTGGCGACCATGTCGGCTTCGCTGGAGAAATCGAGATTGGCCTGCACCGTGCAGGTGCGCAGCATCATGTCCAGGCCCAAGCCGCCGACCTTGGGCATGTAGTTGCGCATGATCACGTAACGGCCCTTGGGCATGATCGGCACCTGCTCGCGCGTCCACAGCGGCGAGAAACCCAGGCCCAGAAAGCCCAGACCCAGCTCGTCGGCGACGGTCTTGACCTCGTCCAGGTGCTGGCCGGTCTCTTCGCAGATGTCGTGCATGGTCAGCAGCGGCGCGCCGGAGAGCTCGAACTGGCCGCCGGGCTCCAGGCTGACATTGGCGCCGTTGCGCTCCAGCCCGATGATCACCTCGCCCTCCATCACCGGCTTCCAGCCGAAGCGTTGGAGACCGGTCAGCAGGGCGTGCACGCCGCTCGGACCTTCATAGGGAACCGGCGTGTGGCCGTTCAGGTAGAAGCCGAACTTCTCATGCTCGGCGCCGACCCGGAACGCTTCCTTGGGCTTGGAGCCACTAGCGAAATAGGCGGTCAGATCATCCAGCGTCAGCGGACGCTCCTGGCTCGCGGCTTCGGCCATCGGCCATCCCTCCCAAAACACGCATCAAGAAGGGAGGGGCATAACCCTCCGACCCGCCCGCGAACTGTCGTGCTGCGCAGTTGGGCGTTTTCTTAGCGAACCTCAAGGGGGACGCCCAGCCTTTCGCAACCGAAGAAGTTCTGGTTCGCCAGACAGCTGACCTCAGCAGTCGTCGGTCTCTGGCTCCGCCAGCGTCTGCCTGAGGGCGTCCAGCCAGATGTGGCAGCTGTAGTCGGAGCCGTCCTTGGCGCAGGTCATCTTGCCGTCGCCCTTGTGCAGCCCTTGAGCGCCGCAGGCCTGTTTCTCGCCGCGACCCGGCAAGCGATCGTACAGCGTCTTGGCCGCGGGGCCGATCACCAGCAGGTCGACGACACCCTGGTCGTAGGGAAAGGCGCGCGCCTCGGACGTCGCGACATCGGTCTTGCCCTTGCCGCCTTGTGTGGGCTCGCCAGCCCTCGCGCCGACGGCGATCAGGGCCAGAAGGACGGTGAGTCGCCAGGGCGTCTTCATCATGCGAACTCCAGAATGCTTGGCGATCGGCCTACCGCCAGTCGCCGGCCGCCGCCTGCCACAGCGTCATGGCGGCGATGGCCGCCGTGTCTGCCCGCAGGATGCGCGGGCCCAGCGAGACCGGGATGACGAACTGCAGCGACCGCAGGTGCTCGCGCTCCTCGGGGGCAAAGCCGCCTTCGGGACCGATCAGGATGGCGGCGGGCGCCGAGGTGTCCGTAAGCGCCTCGATCATCGGCCGGGCGTCGCCGCCCTCGTCGCAGAAGATCAGCCGGCGCTCGGGGTCCCAGCCGTCTAGGATCTTGTCCAGCTTCATCGGGTCGTCGATCACCGGCACGTCCAGGCGGCCGGTCTGTTCAGCGGCTTCGATGGCGATGGCGTCAAGGCGGCCCAGCTTGACGAAATCGACGTTGGTGCGCCGCGTCTGGGTCAGACGCACCCGGCGCGCGCCCAGCTCGGCGGCCTTCTCGACGATGGTCTCGACCCGGCCGCGCTTGACCATGGCGATCACCAGGTCGAGGTCGGGGGCGTGGTCCTGCTCACGGGTCTGGGCCTCGCAGCGCAGCAGGCAACCGCGCTTGCCGGCCTCGGTCAGGCTGGCGCGCCATTCGCCGTCCTGGCCGTTGAACACCAGGATCTCGTCGCCGACGTTCAGCCGCATGACGGCGCTCAGGTAGCGCGACTGATCGACGGAGGGCGCGACGCCGGCGCCGGCCTTGAGGGGATGGGGAACGAAAAGACGGATCATGTCGCTCTTCTAGCCCAACTGCATGTTCCGGGGGTAGGCTCCAACCATGAGCAAGCTCGAAGACTACGAAGCCGAACTCCGCGATCTGCAGCTGGCGATGATCGGCCTGCAGAGGTTGGCCATCAAGGAAGGCTGGAAGACCGTCACCGTCTTTGAAGGTCGTGACGCGGCCGGCAAGGACGGGGCCATCGCCCGCCTGACCGAGCACGCCCACCGCCGCGCCACCCAGGTGATTTCCCTGCCCGCCCCCAGCGAACGCGAGCGCAGCGAGTGGTACTTCCAGCGCTATGTCCGCCACCTGCCCGCGGCCGGCGAGGCCGTGGTCTTCAACCGCTCCTGGTACAACCGAGCCGGGGTCGAGCGGGTGATGGGCTTTTCCAAGCCCGACGAGCAGGAGCAGTTCCTGCGCGACGTACCGGCCTTCGAGCTGATGCTGGCGCAGAACGGCGTCAAGCTGACCAAGTTCTGGCTCGACATCGACCAGGACACCCAGGCCGAGCGCCTGAAGGCCCGCCGCGAGGAGCCGTTGAAGGCCTTCAAGGTCAGCGACCTGGACGCCGTGGCCCAGGCCAAGTGGGACGACTATTCGGCGGCCCGCGACGAGATGCTGATGCGCACCCACTCCACGCCCGCCCCCTGGGTCTGCGTGCGGGCCAACCACAAGAAGGCCGCGCGGCTCAACATCCTGCGATGGCTGTTGCATGTGTCAGCGCCGAAGAAGCTGCTGAAGGGCATCGCAAGGCCGGATCCGGAGGTGATCTTCAAGTTCGAGCCGGCGGCGCTGACGGATGGGCGGCTGGCGAAGTAGCGAGGATACTCCCCATCCCAAAACGGCTGTCATCCCGGACGTAGCGAAGCAAAGAGCCGGGAGCGCCGGGAGCGCTGAGTTCACGCGTCGGTCCCAGATCGGCGCGCTGCGCGCTTGTCCGGGATGACAGCCGCTTTGTGTGAAAGACCGTTAGTCCGCGTCCCAAGCAAATGCCGGATCCAGCCAGTCTCCCAGCCGCCCATCCGGCTTGGCCAAACCGAAAATCCGGGCCATCTCAGCGTCCGACAGCGCGAAGTCGAAGATGTCGAAATTCTCGGCCAGACGGGCCGGGTTGCGGGTTCGCGGGATGGTCACCACGCCTTGCTGGACCTGCCAGCGCAGGGTGACCTGACCCGGCGTCTTGCCGTGGGCCTGGCCGATCTCGACCAGTACCGGATCATCAGCGACCTTGCCCTGGGCCAGGGGCGACCAGGCGGTGAGCGTGCTGCCCATCGCCTTGGCCTTGGCGATCAGGGTCTTCTGCGACAGGTAGGGATGGTATTCGACCTGGTTGGTGGCGATCGGGGCGTCCGAGGCGCTCTGGGCCTTGGCCAGCACGGCCGACGGGAAGTTCGAGACGCCGATGGCCCGGGTCAGCCCCCGGTCGCGCACGTCGTTGAGCGCCGCCATGGTCTCGGCCAGGGCCGGCTTGGGCTTGGGCCAATGCAGGAGCAATAGGTCGACCTGCGGCACCTTCAGCCGCTTTAGGCTGGCCTCGACCGACTTCTGCAGATCGCCCTGCGCGAACTGGTCGACCCAGACCTTGGTGGTCAGGAAGATTTCGGCGCGCGACACGCCGGTGGCCGCCAGGGCCGCGCCGACATGCTGCTCGTTGCGATAGGCCTGGGCGGTGTCGATGTGGCGGTAGCCCAGCTCCAGGGCCTTCTCGACCAGCGGCTGGACCTCGCCGTCCGTCAGTTGCCAGGTGCCCAGGCCGACGACCGGGATCTCGACATCGGCCGCACGCACGTCGGGGATGGAGTGAGGCATGGCGGTTCTCCGGAGGGCTCCGGCCGATATAGGCGCTCACGCCGTCCGCGTCAGCCGCCCGATGCGCGCTCGGCGTCGTAGGCCTTGAGCAATTTCTTGGGCGCGGTCTCTCGCCAGCGCCGCTCCAACAGCCGCTCCACCGTGCCGTCGTCCACGCGCGACAGGCGGATCAGCACATAGGGATAGCCCTTGTAGTGGTCGGTGACGAAGAAGGTGTCGGGCTCGGCCTCGATCAGCATCTCGCGCTCGTCGAAAGAGACACCCGGACAGACCAGGGTGTCGCCGTCCTCCCACACGCGGGTCAGGAATTTGCCGTGCGCCTTCAGGCACGGATGGCCATAGGCGGTTCCGTCCGTCACGCCGGGCCATTTGAACGCAAAGGTCCTGACGTCCTCGAAGGTCATGGCAAAGTCCTTGGCGCCGTCCACAGCGCGACTATAGGGGGAAGATGGACGCTGAACACACCCGCTCCACCCTGCCGTCGATCCTGGCCTCGCCGGTCCTGGTTCTGGGCGCGACCAGCCTGATCGGCGAGTTCCTGCTGGCGCGTCTCAACGCGGCGGGGATCGAGCCGATCTCGCTGAGCCGGCGACCGCCCACCGACGATGTCTGCTGGGTGGACGGCGACCTGGCCGATCCGAACCTGGCCGACGAGTTGCCGGCCATCGCCACGGTGTTTTCGCTGTCCCCGATCTGGCTGCTGCCCCAGGCCCTGCCGGCGCTGAAGGCGCGCGGCATGGTGCGGCTGGTGGCCTTCTCCTCGACCAGCCGCTTCACCAAGCAGGACTCGCCCAACGCCGCCGAGCGCGCCGTGGCCCAGTCCCTGGCCAGAGCGGAG
>Ga0247731_1000282_pt1 | contig 14171 bp, 10 predicted proteins | sample UWRJL088202R2_FD_180938 | JGI IMG/M metagenome (GOLD analysis project Ga0247731, IMG submission 180938) | Plant litter microbial communities from Arlington Agricultural Research Station in Wisconsin, United States - UWRJ-L088-202R-2 | ecosystem: Environmental > Terrestrial > Plant litter >...
CGTCGTTGTCGAGCTCGACCGTGACGACGTCTCCCGCGACCGGACCGTCCGTCGCCACAGACCAGGGCGCGGCCTGGGCGACGTACATGGTGTTGTCGGGGGCGGTCATGCGCACCCACGCCAGCGTCTGCCGCCAGTTCAGGCCGAAGGTCCCGATCGGTTCGAGATGAACATTGGCCAAGCCCAGCCGCGTCAGCTCCGCCTGCGACCAGTCATAGGCGCGGCGCATGTTGGGCGAGCCCATCAGCCGCCCGCCGATCCCGTCGGCCAGGCCCGTGACGAAGCCCACGACCTGGCTGCGCTCAAGCCCCTCTTCGCGGATTGCCGCGTACAGGCGCGGATCGGGATCCTGAACGGCCTGTGCCGGGGCCGCGTGACCCAACAGAACGGTAAAGGCGGCGGCGACGGCCGCCCATCGACGGCCCACGCTCATCGGCCTGCTTGCGCCACGCGGATCAGGCCGATATCGCCCTCGATCTCGATGCGGGTGCCAAACTGGACGGAGGCTGCCTGGATGCGTTTCAGGATTCTTTGCGCGGCCTCATGGGATGGCGTCGCCGGCGTGCCCAGCAGATGGTCATCCTGCAGGTTCTGGACAAAGGGATAGATCCGGATCGTCGAGACCTGGCCGCCCTGGAACTCGCTGACCGCCACGGCCCCGTCGTACCAGCTCTCGGGCAGCAGGAAGCCACGGAACTGGCGGTGCTTGTCGCCGACCTGGAACATCAAGCTGCCCATGCCGTAGAAGATCGGCCGGCCCTTGTAGATCTCGACGCCCAGCAGGGCGTGCGGCCCATGACGAACGACGACGTCGGCGCCGGCGTCGATGAGGTCATGGAACAACGGCGGCAGATAGTCGGCGGGCCGAATATCCTCCGGGTCAGCCGAAGCGGTCTCATGGGCATGGACCGAGAACATCACCAGCGCGGCCTTGGCGCGCGCCTCCTTGACGCTGGCCAAGGCGGCGGTGCGATCATCGGTGTTGAGGTCGTAGGCCAGGCCGTCACGGCTGGAAATCCGGAAGGTCGTGCGCCCGATCGTCAGGTCCTTGTCGGTCTTGGCGTCGCTGCGGACCTCGGGGTTCAGCGCCGCGTTGGGGGCCAGCGACCGCGCCGCGACTTGGCGCAGGACAGCCATCTGGTCGGGCGTCACCAATTGCAGTTCCTGGGTACGCAGGGGGCTGAGGCCAGGGCGAGCGCGGAAGTGGCGCGCGGGATTGGGCGCGGCCGCCACCGACAGGTCGGTGAAGGTCCCCGCCGCCGCGACCAGCCCCACCAGGCCTTTGGAGGTCTGCGCATAGGCCGGGGCCCGCGCGGCCGCCAGGTCCTGACCAGTGCCGGCGTGAGCGATCCCGGCGGCGTCGAGCGCCTTGCTGGTCTCGACCATGCCCTCGACCCCGAAGTCGGTGGCGTGGTTGTTGGCCTGGGACATCAGCTTGAAGCCCATGGCCTTGAGGTCGAACGCCACCGCCGCGTCGTTGATCGGCGTGCCGCCGCCGTTCTGGGCCGCCGGGTAGCCTGGAAAGGCGTCCAGGTCGAAGATCGCCCCTTCCTGGTTGCCGAACGCGACGTCGGCCCCAGCCAGCAGCTTCTGGATCCGCTGCGTGCCCGGATCGCCATGCTTGAGGATCGGCTTCTCCGGACCGATCAGGTCGCCGACCACGGCCACGGTGAAGCCGTCCGGAACTCGGGCCGGCGCCGGCGCCGCCTCCTGCGCCACGACGGGACCCGCCAGGCTGAAGGCCAGGGCGGCGATGGTCAGGCGCAGTGACGTCATCAGGAACCTCGCATGCCGATCAATAGGCGCATTGAAGCTGCTCCGTGCCCGGCTGTCGTGTCCATTGGTAGACCTGGACCGTCTCGCCGCGCGGCAGATAGGTGATCGGGAAGGTCTTGCCCTCGCGGGTGACCTGCAGGGTCATGGTCGCCTGCTGGTCGCCCTGCACCGCGTCCATGGCGACCGCGTAGGTCACGACGTCGCCGTCGCGCAAGCCGGCCTTGGCCGCTTCGGATGCCGGGTCCAGACCGCGAATGACCTTGGTCGTGCCGACCAGCGACTTGGGCTCGAAGCCCAGCTCGAACCGCCGGGTAGGCGCCGTCGTGCGCGTGAAGCACGGACCGAAATCGTCGGCCTCGGGCAGCATCAGCGCGCCGGCGATCATGCCGTCGTGCAGCTTGCGGCCGTCTTCGCCGAGCTCCTGGGTCACCAGTTCGACCCAGACCGCATCGGTGGTCGGACCACCGGCGGCGTAGCGACGGTTCATCTCGCGCACCAGATCGTCGATCGAGCGCTTGCCGGCCGAGGCGCGGCGGATCTTCCCATCGAGCACCGCGAAATAGAGGCCGCCCCGATCGTAGGGCAACACCCGGATCCGCGTGTCCTCCCAGAAACGGGGAAGGATTTGCTCGTCGGGCGTGGCGTTCAGGGCGTTGGAGTAATAGCGCCGGGCCGTCTCGTTGAGGTCATCCAGGAACTCGTCCGACGAGATCAGGCCGGCGCGCCAGGGCAGCCGAGCCTGGTAGTAGACCGCCACGCCCTCGCCGTACCACTGGCCCGCCTCGGACTCCGTCCAGGTGTGGGTCATCTCGTGCGAGAGCGTGCCCTTGAGGCTGTCGGCCTTGGTGTCCTTGCCGTAGGTGGTCAGGAACGACCGCGTCAGCGCGGTGCCGCCGCCGGCGTTGATCGGATTGTAGCGGAGGAACACCCGGTAGGGCGGAACGGAGCGGTCCTCGAAGAAGCCGCTCATCCAGCCGTGCAGCCGGTTGGTCCAGGCCATCAGAGGCTGCGGATCGAACGGAGGCTGGCCGAGCCACGCCGACGAGAAGCCGCCGTCCGACACCGCGCCCGGCTCGCGATGCAGCGGCCCAGCCATGAATATGGTCGAGGCCAGGCGATCGACCGGCCCGACGGGCAGGTCGACATCGCCCTCGCCATAGCTGGAGGTCGCCGTCGAGCCTTTCGGCAGAGCCTTGAGGTCCCAGCGCAGCGCGATCCGGCGCGGACGGGCTTCTTCCGGCAGGAGGATGAAGGTGTTGCCGACGCCCGACACGCCCTGCCCCTCGGTCCGCAGCGCATAGGGCGGGCCCGAGCCGCGCTTGGGCGGGGTGTTGTCGACCGGCGCGGTGTAGGTGACGACCACCGCCCCCCGGACGGCCCGGCCAGCCAGCCAGTGACGCGACCAGACCACACCCTTGGTGTCGTCGTCGCGCACGGTGAGCGGGATCTCGCCGTCGGTGTCGCGGGCGTGAAGATCGGTGAGGGTGTCGGCGATGGTGGCGGTGTTGGCGATCACCACCGGCAGGGTCAGCAGCGGCGCTCCGGCCGCCAGCTGGGTATCCGAAAGCCGCAGCTCGATCGCCAGACGGCCAGTGCCCTTGGCCTCGTCCATCCGCCCGGGCTTGAGCAGCACCGACAGCGAAGGCTCGGTTTGCGCGGGCGTGGCGGCGCTCGCCGAGCCGCACGCCACCAAGGCGAAGGCGAGCGTCAGGAGAGAGGCCGGGGCATGGGTCATCGGGCTTGCTCGTACAGATAGGCCGCCGCCGCCAGGTCCTGCACGGCATGGCCGACGGACTTGTAGACGGTAATTTCCCTGGGCGATCGCCTTCCGGGATGCGTCCCATCGAACACCTCGCCGATCTCGGCCTGGATATGATCTTCGCCGATCAGGCCCGCATGCTGGGCGCGAAGGAATTCCGAGGCGCCGATCAAGGCCGACTCCCGGCTTTCCACGAAGTAGCGCGAGACCGCGACCACGGCCGGTTCGGCCTCGGCCGCCGAGGCCACGCTGGCGCCGACGAGGTTGACGTGGACGCCGGGCGCCAGCCACTCGGCCCGCAGGATCGGGTCGGTCGCGCCGGTGACGGTGCAGAGGATGTGGGCCTGACTGGCGGCTTCCCGAGGGTCTGCGACCGCGACGACGGGCAAGCCGGTCTTCTCGGTCATCTCGGCTGCGAAGATCGAGGCGCGCTCGTACGAGCGCCCCCAGACCACCACACGGCTCAGCCGGCGCACGCGGGCCATGGCCGCGATATGGGCGCTGGCCTGGTGCCCATGGCCCATCACGGTCAAGCGCTCGGCCTCGGGCAAGGCCAGCGCGTCGGTGGCGGCCGCGCTGGCCGCCGCCGTTCGGATCTGGGTGATGGCGCCCGCGTCGGCCACGCAAACCGGATCGCCGCTGGTGGCGTCGAACAGGACCACGACGCCCTTGTGGGCGCTGCGTCCGGCATGTTCCGGATCGGCGAAGACGCTGACTAGCTTGGCGCCGAAATAGCCTTCCGAAAGCAGGGCCCCCGGCATCTGGCCGAACAGCCGCCCCGCCGCGATCGGGATGATCGATCGCGGCAGCTGACGGGTCTGGCCGGTGGAGAGCGCGATCATTGCCCCCCGCACCGCCGTCCGGCAGCCCTCGAGATCGAGGCGCTGCAGGACGGCGGCTTCGTCGAGGATCACCATGCTCAGAAGCTGCGAGCGATCGTCAGGCCGACGGTGCGCGGTTGCAGGAAGATGGCCTGCGCGGCGCTGGTGCCGCCCCGCGTGGTGGCTTCCACGACACCGCGCGTGTCGCCGATGTTCTTGACGTACAGGTTCAGCTTCCAATCGTCGTCGTAGAGACCGCCGCGCAGATCGACGGTGGTGTAAGACGGCAGCTTGACGCGCGTGGTGGGCTGGACGTTGTCGAACTCGGCGTAGCGGTCGCCCACATAGGCCAGGCTGGCGCCGACGAAGGCCGAGATGTCGCGGCCGACGTCCCAATCATATTGCGCCGAAAGGCTGCCGGAGAACCGGGCCGAACCCGGCAGGCGATCGCCGTCGGAGCCGTAGATCGGCGAGGCGCCCGCCGGGGGGCGCAGGTCGTCGGTCAGTTCGGCCTGCAGGTAGGTCACGTTGCCCTCGATCGACAGCCCTCGGGCCGGCGCCCAGCGCCCCGACAGTTCGACGCCGCGGCTGCGGGCGGTCGAGCCATTCGTGTAGTAGGTGAACTGGGAGACGTCGTCGGTGGTCAACAGCTGGATGTCGTCCCAATCGATCTGGAACAGCGACGCATCGAACGTGGCGTTGATCTGCGGGAGCGCGCCCTTCAGACCCAGCTCGTAGCTGACCACGCTGTCGGACTTGAACGACAGCGGGATACCGGTGACGCCGGTGCTGTTGGGTCCGCCGGGCCGGTAGCCGGTGGCGATGCGCAGATAGGCCATCAGGTCCGACGAGACCTTGTAGCGCGGGGTGAACAGCCAGGTGACGGCGTCATCCGAGGAGCTGGTCGTCGCGATGCTCGAGCTTGGGCCGAAGAACCGCGTCGCCGGCGCCGCGATGGTCGTGGTCGAGGCGCTGGACTGGTCGTTGGACGAGTAGCGCACGCCGGCCTGGACATCGAACTTGTCGGTGAAGTGGTAGGTCGCGTCGGCGAACACCGCCTTCTCCTCCAACTTCGCCGGGCCGACCGAGGCATAGGCCGTCGTGCCGCCGCCCGAAGGCGGAACGATCAGGATGGTCTGGTCCACCGAGATCTTTTCGTGGGTGTAGAAGCCGCCGACCAGCCACTCAAAGGCGCCGCCGTCCTGCGAGGCCAGGCGCACTTCCTGGCTGAATTTCTGGGTGCGGTCGGCGTTTATCAGCGTCGCGGCCGAACCGGTGGGCGCGGAGAAGGCCGGCAGCAGGAAGCCGAAGGTGTTGGTCTGGTCCAGGTCCGAGGCCGACTTGATGTCGTTCCAGGCGCTGATCGCGGTCAGGTTGGCGAAGCCCAGGTCATAGTTCACGCGACCTTGGTAGAGCGTGAAATCGACGTCGCGGCGGGTCGGCGCCAGGTTCAGCGTGAACTCGCCATAGACCGGCGTGAAGTCCGTCGCGCTGTTGACCCGGATCTGCGGGCTGCCGATGAAGCGCGACTTCTGGCGAAGGGCCGACAGGTCGACCGTGAGGTTGTCGGTCGGCTTGAACAGCAACGCGGCGCGGCCGCCCTCGACGCGGTTCTTGTTGATGTCCCCGCCGGCGGCGCGCGGGTTGATGTTGTCCAGATAGGCCGGGTCATGGCGCGTGAAGGCGCTGACGCGCACAGCCAGCTTGTCCTGCACGATCGGCACATTGACAGCACCGCGCAGCGACCAGCCCTGGTCGCCCTTGGAGATGGTGTTGCCGCCGGCTTCGATCCGGCCGCTGAACTGTTGGGTGTCGGGGCTGACGGTCACGTACTTGATCAGGCCGCCAAGGCCCGAAGCGCCGTAGAGCGTGCCCTGCGGGCCCCGCAGGATTTCGACGCGCTTCAGGTCCGAGGGGTCCACGTCGATCAGCGGCGACTGGGCCGAGGCGGCGCCGGAGGTCAGCGGCACGTCGTCCAGCGTGAAGGCGACGGTGGGGGCCGTGCCGCCGCCGGTGGTGACGCCACGGATCGAGACGCCGTTGGCCCGCTGCTCGGTGCCGCCACCGCTGATCGCCACGCCGGGCACGCGGTTATAGAAGTCGCGCAGCTGGACCAGGTTCTGCTGGGCCAGCACTTCGGACGATACCGCCGTGACAGAGACCGGCACGTCTTGCAGGCGCTCGGAGCGCTTCTGGGCGGTGACCACGACCTCGGTCAGCGTCGAGGCGCCATTGTCGGCGACCTCCTGGGCCAAGGCTGGTGCGCCGAAGACGCAGGCGGCGCCCGAGGTGGCGAGCAGGAAAGCCTTCAAACAGCGTTGCATCGAAAATCCCCCAAAATGGCGCGGGCTTGGCGTCTGCCGGCCGCGAAATCATCGTTCGGTCTGGAAGGGTTGCAACGGAATGAAGACGATTTCAACATTTTGTTGAAATAGCTGATCTGGAGGCGTTCATTGCCTCTGTTCGCGCCTGCCGTCGAGGCAAGGGGTGTTCAAAAGCCGCGCAAATCCAGTCTGATCGACGACGCGCCAAGACCTGTGTTACCTCAGAATCGATCGAGGGGAGGCTCAACGAAGTGTTGAAACCAGGGACGCCAGCACCGGCGGCGACACGTCGCCCCCTTCGGGCGGTCGATGCGCCGCCCTCCCCCGCCAGCCAGAACCTGCTGGCCGTGCTGGAAGGCGTGGCCCGGGCGATGGAATGCGCGCTCAACCAGCACACCGAGATCGTGATCCACGACCTGCAGCGGCCCGAATCCTCGATCGTCGACATCGTCAACGGCCACGTCAGCGGCCGTCAGGTCGGCTCGCCGATCATCGCCGGCCCCGCCGACGACCAGGCTTTCGACACCCTGATCGGCGGCAAGTCTGCGGCCCACTCGAACGAGGTGCGCGTGGTGGCCAACTACACTTCGCGCGCCGGCGACGGGCGTCCGCTACGCTCGTCTTCCGTCGTGCTGTTCGACGAGACCGGCGAAGCCGCCGCCGCCCTTTGCGTCAATGTCGACATGGGGGCGGTCGAGCGCATCCAGCGCGACCTGCGCAGCGTGCTGGCGCCCGCCATCATCCCGCCGGCGCTCGGGCCGAGGAACGAGGCCAATATCGAGGGCCTGATCGAGGAGATCATCACCGCCGCCATAGAAGGCGCCGGCGCGCCGGTCGAGCGGATGTCCAAGATTGAAAAGAAAGCCGCGGTCGCGACCATGCATGAGCGGGGACTGTTCGTGATCCGCGGATCCGTGGAGCGCGTGGCCGCGCGCCTGGGCGTGACCAAGTTCACGATCTACAACTATCTGGACGAGATCGGCGCGAAGCGGTCCTAGAGCTTTCAGCCTCACATTTGAGGCGCCCAGAAAAGCCCCAACTAGGCCGGCCCTTCTTCGACGGACAGGCGCAGCGCGCGATAGGCCGCCACCAACGCTTCAAGGCTGAACGCCAGGTTGCGGCCGCTCGGATTGGGAAGCACCCAGGCGATCGCCCCGCCGAACGGTTCATCCTGCCGCCCCCAGTCCACGGAGCGACGGCCCACCATGGCGGCATAGGCCGCCTTGCCCAGGAAAGCGATGTGGCGCGGAGCATGGTCGCGGACCCAGCGCTCGAACGCCGGAGCCGCCGCCACGAACTCCGCTCGCGCGAGGTCGTCAACGCCGGCGGTCGGCCGCTCGACCACGCTGCTGATCCCCAGGCCATGGTCCAGCACGCTTGCGTCATCCTCCGGCTCAATCTGGTCGGGGGTGAACCCTGCGAGGTGCAGGACGCGCCAGAAGCGATTGCTCCGGCCGACGAAGTGATGCCCCGTCGCGGCGGCGGAAAGCCCCGGGTTCAGTCCGCAGAAGATGACGGACAGGCCCGGCTTGACGATATCAGGAAGTGGTTTTCCCATGAGCCCCGGCCTTGAACGGCGAAACAGGCCGCGATGCATCAAATGTTGAGCGATCTTGGACCGCTGACGAACGGACTGCCGCGAACATAAAATCGCAGAAGACGGTCCGCGTCCCGCGAAAGGCCGATCCTGACGCCCTGCCCGATCTCGCCCGGCGCATGGTCGTCGCGCGCCAGCCACAGAGGCCCTTCCTGGCACAGGTCCAGCCCGTCGGCCCAGAAGCCGATGTCCAGCGCCGCCGCCAGCCGTCCAGGCCCTCGCGTCAGGTCAAGAAGGCGTTCGGTTCCACGATTGAGCTGCATGATGGGCACGCCTTCGAGCGGCTCAAGCGCCCGGATCAGGACTCCGGCCCCGACACCGGCCGCCTCGCTGGAGACGTTCAGCATGAGGGAGCGCCCATAGCTGAGATAGATGTAGGCGTGACCGTGTTCGAGAAACAGCGAACGCGTGCGCGGCGTCATGCCCCGGTAGGCGTGTCCCGCGGCGTCCCCGACGATATAGGCCTCGGTCTCGACGATCCGCCCACTGAGCATGCCCTCGGGCGTCTCGCGCACGACGACCTTGCCGATCAAGAAGCGGGCGAGCGCGGCCGTGTCGAGCGGCAACTCCGCGCGAGAAAGGCGCTGGTCGCTCATGCCGGCGCGCCGGTCAGACGGCGCTACGCTGCAGGATTTCGCCGATGCGACGCCCCAACTGCTCGATGGCGAACGGCTTGCTGATGATCTCCATCCCGCCGTCGAGGAAGGCGGCCTGGTCGGCGGCCTGCTTGGCGTAGCCGGTCATGAACAGGATCGGCAGATCGGGCCGACGCTCCCGCGCAATCTCGGCCAGTTGCCGACCATTGAGGCCCGGCAGGCCCACATCGCTGATCAGCAGGTCGATATGCCGCGAGGATTCGAGGATCGGCACGGCCTGGCGACCATCGGCGGTCTCGATGCCCCGATAGCCGAGCTCTTCCAGCACCTGCATGACCAGCAACCGGACCGCCGCGTCGTCCTCGATGACGAGCACGGTTTCGCCCGTGCCGGTCGGAGCCGCTTCGTGACCGATCAGGGTCGCCTGCTCCATCTCGCCCTGATAACGCGGCAAGAAGAGCCGGATGGTCGTGCCTCGCCCTTCCTCGCTATCAATGACCACATGGCCCCTGGACTGCTGGATGAAGCCGTAGATCATCGACAGGCCCAGTCCCGTTCCCTGGCCCAGCGGCTTGGTGGTGTAGAAGGGATCGAACGCCTTGCGCAGCACTTCGGGCGGCATGCCCGTGCCGGTGTCGGTGACGCTGATCTCGACATAGTCGCCGGCCTCGGCGTGGTCGCTGTCGGCCAGCTCTCGATCGGTGAGATGGACGTTGCGCGCGGCGATGGTCAGCTCGCCGCCGTCGGGCATGGCGTCGCGGGCGTTGATGCCGAGGTTGAGAATGGCGCTTTCCAGTTGGTTGTCGTCGGCGACCGCCGGCCAGAGATCTGACGTGACGTCGATGCGCAGCGAGACCTGCTCGCCCAGCGTCCGGCGCAACAGGTCTTCCATCGAAGCCGCCAAGGTCCCCACGTCCAAAGGACGGTTGTCCAGGGTCTGGCGACGCGAGAACGCCAGCAGGCGGTGGGTCAGGGCCGCCGCGCGCTGGCCCGATTGCATCGCCGCGTCCAGAAAACGATCGACGTCGCCCATCCGACCTTCGGCGATGCGACGGCGCACCATGTCGATGCCGCCCAGGATCCCGGTCAGCATGTTGTTGAAGTCGTGCGCCAGGCCGCCCGTCAGTTGGCCGACGGCCTCCATCTTCTGGCTCTGGCGCAGCTGATCCTCCAGCGCCTTGCGCTGGGTGACATCGCGACCGATCCCGTAGATGGCGTCACCTTCCGGCATGGCCGTCCAGTTGACCCACAGATAGGTCCCGTCCTTGGCGCGCATGCGGCAGTCAAAGTCGGCCATCGGCTCGCCGCGCGAAAGGACCGCGAAACGCTCCAGGGCGGCCGGCTGGTCGTCAGGATGCACCAAGCTTCCGGCCATCACCCCGACAAGGTCGGCGGGCTCATGCCCGAGCAAGGTCTTCCAGGCCGGATTGGCCGCGCGGTATAGCCCGTCGGGGCCTATGACGTGAAGCAGGTCGCGCGACAGGTTCCAGACCCGGTCGCGTTCCTGCGTTCGCGCCGCGACCCGGACCTCGAGCGTCTCGGTGAGCATCCGCAGTTGTTCTTCGGAGCGCTTGGTTGAGGTGATGTCATAGACCACGCCGATAAAGCTGACGCCGCCCGTACCATGCGGTCGGTACTCGCCCCGCGACACAAGCCAACGCTCCTCGCCGGTGTCGGCCCGCCGGATGCGGAACTCATGGAAGGCCTGGCCGAAGTCGTGATGTCCGTCCCGCCCCTGGATGATCAGCGGATCATCCGGATGCACCAGCGCATTGATGGTGCGAACCGGCAGGCTGGTCGCCGGTTGCAGGCCCAGCAGCCTGCAGAACTGCTCGGAGACGTCGGCGGTGCCGTAGCCGCTGAGATACTCGAACGATCCCACCCCGCCGGCGGTCTGAGCCACCAGCAGCTGTTCCTCGACCCGCTTCTGGTCGGTGATGTCGGCCAGCACGCCGGAGAACCGGACTGGCCGATCCTGGTCGTCGAGATAGGTGCGTCCGCGCGCCGAGACCCAGTGAACGCCCCCGTCGCGCACGACCCGGTAGTCACGCGCGAAAACCTCGGCGCCATGCAGCGCGCCGGCCACGGCGATCTTCAAGCGCAGTCGGTCCTCGTCGTGAACCGGCGCGAAGAAGCTGGAGGTCGGCAGGCCCCTCGCGGCCAGGATCGGGTCCAAGCCATACAGGTTGGCGAACCGCACATCGGCCACCAGCGTGCCCGCGACGATGTCCCATTCCCAGGCGCCGGCCGCGCCCGCGATCGCTTGGGCGACCCGCAGCCGCTCCTGCGCCTCGGCCAGCCGCTGGCGGCTGATACGCAGTTGCTCGACCACGACCTCATCGGTGTATTCGCCGGTAACGTCGGCCTGGGTCGCGAACCGATAGGCGGCCTCGCCCTGAGCATCACGCAGCGTGGTGATGTTCAGGCGGTTCCAGAACGGCGCTCCGTCCCTTCGCCGGTTCAGGATGTCGGCAGTGACCGCGCCTTCGCTCTTCAGCAGGGCGGCGATCTGGGAGACCGCCTCCGGATCGGTGGCGGGATCCTGCAGGAAACGGCAGTTGCGCCCGATCGCCTCGCGCGCTGAATAGCCCGTCAACGTCTCGAACGCCGCGTTCACATAGACGATCGGATCGTCGTCACGCCGGGGATCTGTCACGACGACGGCGACGCCCGACGCGGTCAAGGCGTCAAACAGCGGCCCGGCAAGCGCGCGCAAGGCCTCTAGCGCACGGCCCGCCTCGGGACCGTCTGGGCGTATCGCGGCGTCGGCCTCGGTCATGACCTGAACTTAACGCCAAGCTTGGCAACAGGTTCAACCATGGTCAGGCGCCACCGACGACCCGCTCGATGAAATCCGCGATCAGCCCCTTCAGCGCCTGCAAGGACGGCAGGTCCATCAGCATGGCGATGTAACCGCGGATGTCGCGGTCGTTGATGGCGAAGTTGATGTAGAGGAACAGCACCACCCCGCCGTCCGACGCTCCGGGCGACAGGTTGAACAACATCGAGCCATCACCGCGGATCACCTCGGGCAACGACATCGTCAACGGGCGTTGCAGCATATTGGCCATAGTCGCCAGGCAGCTGTTGAGCACCACGTTGCCGGTCTCGGCCAGCGCCTCGTTCTCCATCTCGGCGGCGTCTTCCGACGACAGCGCCCCGCCCGTCACCGCATGGACTAGCGCCATGCTGTTGGTTTGCGGAAAGATCAGCAGCGCCCGGCCGGAGAACACGCCCTCGAAGTCCTGCCGCACCGCGACCAGTTCGCCGCTCTCGCGTTCGCGGATCAGCGTGGTTGCGCCTTCGCGGCTGACGACCTCGACCGACGGGACCGACAGGAGCACCTGCTCGCCCACCATCTTGCGCAGGTTGGCGGCCGCACGGCTGACACCGATGTTGACCAGCTCGGTCAGGGCGTCCCGCTCCAGGTCGTCGAGCAGGATGGTTTGCGGACTCATTTGCTCGCCGATCGCAACCGCAAGGCCGCGCCGGACAGGAAGCCGCGCATGCCGTCTTCGGTGACCGGCTTGGCGATGAAGGTGGCGTTCGCCGCGCGGGCCCGGGCGATGATCTCGTCCTGGACATTGGCGGTGGCCACAGCGATCGGCATGGTCGGGAAGCGCTCGCGCAGTTCTTCGGCCAACGCCAGACCGTCACGGCCCGGCATGTTGTAGTCGAGGATCACCACGTCGATCGCCTGGCCATCGAATGCGGCGATCGCCTCGTCGGCGTTTCCGGCCTCCAGACGCACCCAGTCAGGCTGCAAGGCCGTGATGGCTTTGCTCAGGACAATCCGAGCCAGCTTGCTGTCGTCGACGATGAGAACAGTCGTCCCCATGTAGCGCTTCTCCTCATACCGCCACGCATTGGCGCGGCGTCAAAATCAGGTCGTGGCGGACTTGCGTGATTACTCGCTCATCAGGGCGGGCAACAGTCGATCTCGCATAAAGGGATCATCGGGAACCCCGACAATCTGGGGACGGAAAGCCAGGATCGCCTGGACCACCGCCGCGTGTAGACCCTTGCACGCCGCGAGGTCCAAGGTGGAGTCGCAAATTCCTTGTAGCAGAGCTGTTAGAGGCTCTGCGTCTTCTACCCGACAGATTCCTTCCAGGCGGATGACCGAACCATCGTGCGCAACCGTCACTGGATCAGCTCCGCTGGATCGAGAACCATCAACACCGCACCATCCGCCAGGAGCGTCGCGCCCATGACGCCCGGCGCCCCGGCCAGCAGTCCCGTCATAGGCCGGACAGTCGCGTCCATGCGATCGACGATCGCGTCGACCGTGAAGCCGACCAGCTCTCCCCCGACCATCGCCACGACCACCCGCTCCGCCGATCTCGCCTCCAGGGGGGGCGCGCCCACCAGGCTTCCGAGCGACACCAGCGGCACCACCGCATCGCGGAGCTGGAAGGCCCTGCCCGCGCGCACCGGTACGATGCGATCGGCCGACACGCGCACCGTCTCGACCACCGCGTCCAGCGCCAGGCCGTAGCGCTCCTCGCCGCAGGTCACGACCATCACCTTGGTCAGCACCATGGTGACCGGCAGGATGAACCGAACGGTCGTGCCCTGCCCCGCCTGGCTTTCGACGAAAACCTTGCCGCCCAGCTTCACGGCCGCGTCGCGCACGACATCCATGCCGACGCCGCGGCCGGACACCGAACTGACCTCGGAGGCGGTGGAAAAGCCGGGCATGAAGATCAGGTCGATCGAGGCCTGGTCGTCCAGCAGATCGGCCGCTTCGGGCTTCACCAGCCCCCGCTGCACGGCCAAGGCGCGGATGCCGGCCGGATCGACACCGGCGCCGTCGTCGCGCACCTCGATCACCACCTGGTCCGCCGAGGCTCTCGCCGTCAGACGGATCCGCGCCGTCGCGGGCTTGCCAGCCTCCGAACGCACCTCCGCGCGCTCGACACCATGGTCGATCGCGTTGCGCAGGACATGCAGCAAGGGTTCGAACAGGCCGTCGACGATGGTCTTGTCGACCTCGACGTCGCCGCCTTCCGCCAGCAGCACCACGTCCTTGCCCAGCGAACCGGCGATCTCGCGCGTCAGGCGATGGAAGCGCGCGAAGAGCGGCCCCAACGCCACCAGGCGCGCCTTGCCCACGGTCGCGTGCAGGTCGCCGACCAGTCGATCAAATTGCGCCTGCCGCGCCCGCAGGGCCTGGCCCAGGGCCTGGCCGCCGGGAAGCTGCTCGGCCTGGGCGGCCAGCTCCGAAAGCCCGTTCTTGGCGATGACCAGATCGCCAGCCAGCGTCGCCAGGCGATCCACACGCTCGGCGTCGATGCG
>Ga0247731_1000283_pt1 | contig 14135 bp, 13 predicted proteins | sample UWRJL088202R2_FD_180938 | JGI IMG/M metagenome (GOLD analysis project Ga0247731, IMG submission 180938) | Plant litter microbial communities from Arlington Agricultural Research Station in Wisconsin, United States - UWRJ-L088-202R-2 | ecosystem: Environmental > Terrestrial > Plant litter >...
ATACTCAGTGTTAGCGTAGATTGAACGGTCTTCTACTTCCTGCTCACCTTGATATTTTTTATAGTGCCAAGCCATGCCTTTCCTAACTTGCTCTAGGTTTATATCGCGCCCATTGATTAGGATCTTACCCACAATCCTGCCGTATCTATCACGTTTGTTGTAATCGATGGTAGCCATCTTGTCATATGACAAATCTGAAAGTGATTGTTTTGATGCCATGCCGAAGTCCTGCTTCTTCTCGGGAGCATCAATACCCATTAACCTGATTTTGTATTTGTTATTATCCTTTGTTAGAAGTGTTACTGTGTCCCCATCTGATACTCCCATAACTCGCCCAGTAAGAGTATCGGCGATAGAGCATAGGGGTGAAACGATCAATAAAAAACTAACCCACATGGGAATTCTCACTGTCAATTGCCTATATAAATATCATGAATTTCAATCAATGAAACATGGTTACCAGTATTAGATATTATCAATGTTGTAAGTGCGGCAGTTGCGGTAATAACCAGGATTAGCATTCTCATATGTATACCCATTTATGAATTGTATACATATTTATACTGGCAATAATTGCATTCGCCCACGCTGGAAACACTTCCCGCGTGAAAATAAAACTAGCGACCCTTAGAAAAACTTCCTTGCCCGCACTTTAAGTTGATTGAATTCTACGAATGACTCTTGGATGAACTACAACTGGTCGTTTTTCCCAGGAGAAAGATTTATATATGGCACAAAATCGACTTGTCAGCAGAACTTTCTAACTGATCGGCGTATGTTCTGAGCAATTAATCAAGAGTGACACCTATATATTGGTATAGCGTTGCCTCGGTTGCCGATAACAAGCCTTGTTACGATGATGAATGCTTATAGTGTGGAATTATCTAAAGTGGTAGTTACATGACAGCATTTGCATAAATCATATCTAAATGGTCCGTAACCAAAGGCAATATAATGCAAAAAAAAATTATACCCATTCTTTATACATGCTTTTATTACTGGCTTTTAAACCCTATTCGGAGCCCTATTTGGGATAACAAGGATCGAACTCCCATGTTTGATCTGGAGATACAGAAAGATGATGAAACCTATCACTTAGCCTTATTTGGGGATGTAAATGGAGTGCCCGAATTTTTTCGGTGCAGCATCCACAATTTGCAAGAAGAGTCTATTCCAGAAGGAATTCTTCCACTTTTGCAAACCTTCCAAGAGCATATGCTTACTTCAATAAGAGTAAGTTCTAAATTTGATGTCAGGTTAGCTGATGTACCCGTGGTTTGGGCATTTTCAGAACAAGGGAAACCTGCTGAGATAAAGCTAGAAATCACAGCACGGACTAATGACTTTTATGATCCTGAACATACAAAAAATATATTCTCTGCATCATTTGAGATACGTGAGTTATTAAGGCTTTACTCTGATGGTATCGACTTACGTATTCCTATTCAATATAGATACCTATCATTGTATAAACTTGTCGAGAATCGATTCCGTAAAAATGCGAAATGGAATAAAGCAGAACTTAAAGAGTTTTTACAACCATTCGAAGCGATTTTTTCAGAATATGGTTTCAAAGAGCCCCCAGCGAAAGTCATGCATAATATCCGTGATAAATGTGCTCATATAAATACAGGAAAGCAAGAGTTAGGCGTGACTCACTTAAATCACAAACAGCTTACTCAAGTTGAAAAACTAATGCCGATAATGAGATCGATTTGCGCAACTGTCGTTAATCAGAGAGCTACAGGCAAGTTAGAGATCGGTACTGCAATTTATCATGACGGTCTTCTAGCTCCATCCCAAGAAAAGAGCCCATAAATTTTCCAGTAACCAATGGTTACTAGCGAATGTTGCCTAAAGTAGCAGCTAAATTTCCAAGATTTTTCTTCATTGATCGCGTGTGAAAAAATGCCTGATCTCTTGGCATTTTTTAGAACTTATTTATTTTATGTGTTTCGCGCCCTGGATTGTTCACAACCCTCTTATTTTGAGCTTCGGTTTTTTTGCACTTGGCACATTGTCCATATTCATTATTAAAAACTGTCCATTTAGGGCTTGGATAAGTATCAAGAAAATATGAGTTACATACAGCTTTAGGTTTTTGAGCGGAAATCAATATCAAATGATTGCAGGTAGTTTTACCTTTATATAACTTCCACTCTAAGATCATTAAAAGGGATCCTGAGTAGAATCAAAAATTATAGGTTTTGCTGGCAAAGTTGTATTTTGTATTGAGCATTTACTTAATACGTCTTTTAGAATCTTTAGCCTATTTTTGAGCTGGCCTCCTTCGGTTCTGTGAAATCGATTCATTACTCCGACCCTACCAGCTATATGTGTTATATCAGTAGCGATTTGATGGCCACGTTCCCCACCATTTATTCTTCTTTCTAACTGGAATACAGCAGCACGGATTCTATTTCGTTCTGCATTCGGCAAGGACACTTTATCATTTACAACAAGCTTCGTTACGACCATAGGCTTCTTACGAGTATGGATTTCATGCTTTGCACGTTTAGGCCGAAATCCCTTTTTAATAAGCATGCCGTATATCTGTCTTATGACTTGGGTTTTTTCGATGTTATTAAGCTGCGTCTGGCTAGAGGCCGAAATGTCGTCTACGTATCTAGAATAAGCTATACCTTTTGTTTCTAAAGCCTCAAACAAGCTTGGCTCTAAATCCCAGAATGCCAAGTTCGCCAAATATGAACTGCAGATACCCCCTTGCGGCAAGCACTCATTCTTAGTAATAAGTTTAGTTAAGATTCCTGCCACCTCTGGTGAAAATCCAAAAAAACTTGTCCAGATTTCATTTACTAAAGTGGTTGTGCTATTTGGGAAAAAGCTTTTTATATCTTCAGCTATAACTATGGATTTATTAACGTGAATTGCGGCATTAACGCTGTAATCATTACCTTTAACGCTACCGGTTATGTAGTTTGGGAAATAAACGTGTGACAATAATTCTTTTTGTATTCGCCTATGGATTGCTTTTAAGCGGGGCATTGCATCAATTACTAGCCTAGAAGTACCGTCATCCTTTTTCAGTTCATGCGGTGGCTTCCATAAATCTTCAGCATTATTTGCGATCGCCACTAAAACATCCGGCTCAATTTTTAAAGCCCTACTTAATGCCTGGATGCTTTGTATCGGGGCTTTTTTATAATAGGGATGATTGAGGCTGCGGCTCATTAAGAAACTCCAAGGCTGTCCTTGCTATGTTCCCTTTAAGATCGGAATCGATTCCTGACAATTCACTATTCTCAGCAGCAAGGAAAAATAAAATGCCTACAGGTACATTTAAACCATGAGAAATTTTTTCTATCACGGATAAGGCTGGATCCCGTTGGGAGTTTTCCAGTAAAGACAAATAAGAAACAGAGCATTGAGCCTTTAAAGCTAATTCAGCTTGTGAGAGTCCTCTGCTATTGCGACACATTTTTATTGCTCTACCTAAGTTCATAAATCCTCATACAATGAATGGGCTTGTTGTGCTGCGTTGGCAACTGATTACATGTAATCCGACAAATTTGAAATTATGGATAACACATCAGCGATGATTTGCATTGCTTTAGTTCCTACTTCATAAACATTAACTTCAGCTTTGCTATAGCTTAAGCTTTGCAGCTCAGTAATTACGTCATCTAGCCTATCTACAACACTAGTATCGAGTTGGCCGTTATATGCATTACGTATCTGTACAAGCGTAGTAATACAGTCCTCTAATGGATCTATTTTCATAGTTAACTCCTCAGTCCGGGCGAAATTGCCCAAGCCAGAAAAACAACACCGCCGTAAAGAGCCAACTCGACACAACAAGCCCATCACCAGTCCTTAAGCACTTCCAAGCCAGCCGTAATATTTCTGCCGGTGCTCAGAGCTCTGCACGCTATGCAGCCGCGTACTTCTTGCTACTAATGAGTCTTCCCTGGAGAAGACGCCTTCAACTTGCAAAGGCAGATTGCCGCGCGAATGCGTTTTTCAGTAATCAGGAGTTAAGTTATTAAAGAACAACCCGAGTGGTAACACTCGTGTGATTGAATTAAACCATACACATCTACTACATGCAACTAATTTATTACTGCCAGTCATAATTTAACTATAAAAAGCAAAGCTGGTATAAGAATTGTGTAGTAAAAATCAGGAAAATTTTATGAAGCCAGCTCTGATATATGTACTAAGAGCTGTGCTGGTGGCGGCAGTTGGGGCAATAGCCCAAGCCATCATTAACAGCTTCGATCAGCATAACGGTAATAGAGATCAGCACCAGGAACATTGGGATGATTGAATTACCGTTTTAACATTATCAACAAAGCTTAAACCCCGTTACCTATCCAGGGGCGGGGTTTTTGCATTTATAGGAGTTCAATTAATGTCACATCACGTTACGCAAATGGCTTACACAAATACCACGCCTTGGCATAGCCTGGGGACAAAGCTATTACCGAATCAGCCTATCGAAGTTTGGCAACGGGAAGCAGGACTGGACTTTCTGATTAAGGAAAGCCCTGTCTTATTCAACACAGTAAATGGCAACACAAGTCTCAGCACAATTAAGGCTAACTATGACAACAAAGTTTTATATCGCAGCGATTCTCATGAAGCTCTTTCTGTTGTGTCTTCACGCTATCAAGTCGTACAGCCACAGGAAATCATGGACTTCTACCGCGAGTTAATCGCTGTCGGTAAGTTTGAGATGGAAACTGCAGGGGTATTGAAGTCAGGGAGAAAAATCTGGGCTTTAGCCAGGACTGGGCAAGAAACTCTGCTTCGGGGTGGTGATCGTGTGAAGAACTATCTTTTACTTGCAACGAGTTGTGATGGATCTCTAGCTACAACCGCAACCTTCACATCTGTGCGAGTAGTTTGCAATAACACTTTGCAGGTCGCTTTAAACAACTCAAGTGGACAAGTTAAGGTGCCACATCGTACTACCTTCGATCCTATTGCAGTTAAAGAAGAGTTAGGTCTGGGAATAACTGCGTGGGATCGTTTTCAAGTCAAAATGAATGAGCTCACGAGAAGGCCTGTTACTAAGTTTGAGGCAACGTCATACTTCCTCCAGGTGCTTGGCGATCCTGAACGGCCTATCAACGAGCAGCCTAATCAAAGAGCCATTGAGAATGTTCAACGTTTGTTTCATGGGCAGGGCATGGGTTCTACACTGCTTTCAGCCAAGGATACAGCTTTTGGTTTATTAAATGCTGTGACCGAGCATGTGGATCATCATCGAAGAGCAAGGAGTAAGGATTATCGCTTGGATTCAGCGTGGTTTGGTATTGGAGCTGCAATTAAGGAAAGAGCGTGGCATAAAGCATTAGAACTGACAGATTAAGTGAACGATTAGAAGCCCGGGAATATTTCCGGGGTTTCTAGTTGTAACGTTGTGACATATCACTTTTATTTATTCGTATCAGGTAGCCCTATATTATTGCATCTGGTTATTAGCCTTAAAGTTACGTAACGCTTGTAACGTATGTAACGTAAATAAATTACATCATTTGTAATATTCACTATTGTCGGTAATCTATTGCTTCACCAAAAAGGAACCGAGGTATGATTTATTTCATGTCACAAACGTCACAGCGTTACATCTCATAGAATCTGAGTTTTAAAAGACCATAAATCCAACAAGCAAAACAAAAATTGTTACGCCAGAATAGCGAACGTTACACATCCACCATTTCCATATCTATAGACGCCTCGTTGATTTGTGGCTGCTCATAAATAGAAGCATGAATAATGTAAACCCGTCCTCCATTGGGCCCACTTCCTGGATAACGCTTCACCCATGTATGTTCACCAGATTTGTTTGGCTTTAAAATTCCTTTATCCACCAGAACTTTGGTAACAACTTTTGGATCGAAGTTTTCGCACAAAACATTTTTGTACATTTCCGGCATGACCCAGTACTCAGTTGCACCATCATTAAGAATTTTCCTAAAGCCAATTCGATTAGCTGTACGGTGCCCAATGTTATCTTCTACGTATTCCGGACTGAGTAAAGTGAACCTCGACTCACCATGTTGCTCGATAATCGAACGCACTTGATGGACCGCCCTTAACTCTTCGCTCGCAGTGTTACCCCCGCGATTCAACAACCAGTCTTGGTAGCATCTTTCGATGCCCCAAATTGCCTGACCTGCAGCCCAGGGTAAAAGGCCAATCTTGATACAAAACTCTCCTACCCCTGCAACCATACCAAATCTACTGGCAGCTCGACCAACTTGACCGTGAGAACCTTCAGGAACGAAATCCGCGACAAATTGTTTTTGTATAACTGTGACAAACTCGATCGCGTCATATTTTGCGTCATTGTTTTGGGTAATATTAGTTAATAAAGCATCTGCGGCAACACCATAATATTTCTCACACATAGATTTAAGTTGGTCAGCAAAGATCTGTGGGGATTTGGCACTGTGAATAGTTTCAAACACTCCCATTCCCGCTCCAGGATCTGCGGGGATATCAAGCATCCTGACTTCATGGCCAGCTTTAATTGTCAGATTTGCTTGAGCCACGTGCTCAGCCAAACTAATCTCACCCGTGGATAAAAAAAACATTCTCCACCGTGCCATAGCTCTCAAACCGCCCCTTTGATTAGCTCTTGCTTTCTGCGTGCCATTTGCTAAACCGTATGCTGTAGTGCCAGCTTCATCCGGTTCAATCTGTGCAAGCTCATCAAGCAATAAAATGCAGTCATTATGCTCAAGTGCTACTGCCTCCATAGCGTTAGCCGTAGACTTCCATTGCTTAACCATTTCAGGGCTTCCCCAGACACTGCCAGCAACATTGAGTGCTTTAGTTTTACCTCCACTACTTTGCCCACGGAGATGAAATCCGCCATTTTCCATTCCGAGTAAATCAATAAATGGTGTTGCTAAAGAAGCGCAAAGAGTCAAGATAAGCCTTGAATTACCTTCGCACTGTTTGGCAATATTCAACTGCCATTCTTCCAAAGTTCCTGCTACACCAAAAGCTGAGGAACGCTGAATATTCTCAGACTGCAAAATAGTTCTCTCGCTGGTTGATGGATAATTCCTGGTATCAATTACATATACACCCTTATGCCACCCCATCTTATCCACGCACCAGGCCCTTGCCACAGGCTTAGCTTCCATAAGATATCCAGTCAGGGCATCTTTCACCGCTGAACCAGGCATAATATCTACGCCCCTATTCAAGAGCTCTTGTCTATAATTTTCGCCGCCCCCTGAAAGCAGTTCTTTTGGAAGAGCAATTTCATGATCATAATTGTCACGATCCTTAAACTGCACCAACATCCCCCAGTTTTGATTACTCATATCCCTGGTAGAGGCCACCACATCGATACGTGAAGAAATCTTGATCAGTAATTCCTTGCCATCATTTTTTTTGATTGCGAACACACCCTTGTCATTGACAAGATAGTTATCGAGCCTAAACGATTTTTTCTCTGCAACGTCGTATCGAGCAACATGAATTATCACATCACCAAACACATTATGATAAGGATAGACATCTGTGGGCGTACCATATCTAGTCAGAATATGTTTAACCTCAGGGACTACGCTTGGTGGTGTTTCAACCCATTCTAAAGTGTTGGCGGTAGGTTGTTCACTAGGAGTATTTTGTGACTGCTGGCTATTAAGATTATCAAGAATGGCTTTCAATTTTTTAGCAGTTGCAAGGCGTGGCTGATTAAACAGTTCTGATACTAAATATATAAAGCCTTTACCAGACATATTGCTAGACGCAAAATCCTTCCAAATCCCATTCTCAATGTTAAAGCTGAATGAGCCCAGGGAGTCATCCTGGCGATTAGGATTAATCAGTTGATAGTTTTTACCTTGGAGTTTGCCCTCGATACCAAGAGCTTCAAATACTTGAAGAGCCTGGTGAAGGCAGTCGAGATCAATTTGCTTGAAGTCGAGACTGTATGTTGCGGTGTTGCGTTTGATATTACTCATGGAACATCCTTAATTTAAATTAAGGTTTCAGGATCTGCCGATTGAAGTCGAGCGAACTCCCGAACCCTAAGGTTACGAAAATTCACGAAACTTCTTCCCGAAATGAATCAGTCCATTACGTAAATGTATTTGCTTAAAAAAGAACTAAGCAGAAAGTAGATTGGGCTACTTCCTGAAAGTTCAATAGGTCAGTTAATTTTATTTAGCAGATATTCCATCCGTGGGTGATAGTAACGATTGAGCATTCTTAAATCCTTATGGCCTGTTACTGCAGACAGCTCCAACACATTTGTTAGCTTCTCAGCTAATCTAGATGTACCTTCATGCCTAAGATCATGGAAATGGAAATCTGACAAACCAAACCGCTCAACAGCACGCCTAAAGCACTGTTTAACGGCGCTACTAGTCATAGGGAATACCTTTCCCCCACGATCAGAAGATAACGACTCCAGGACGCTTACAGCAGCTTTGGACAAGGGGACATCCCGGACATCACCATTCTTAGTATCATGCAATCTAGCAAAGCCAATATCTAAGTGAATATCAGACCAAGATATAGCTAATAACTCACCTTGACGCATTGCCGTTTCGATTGCCAAAAGTACCAAGGGTCTTAAAAGTGGGTTACGCGTATAAGCTTTTTTTGTCACACCATCAATGCTCCTGTCATCAACATGTAACGATTCTAGAAACGAATCAAGCTGTGCTGAAGTTAATCTTCTCGCCCTGGCTTTGTTCGCTTTTGGCAACAACAAATGGTTAACAGGATTAATTAAGTTATAACCCCACTCTCTGATTGCTGTATTAAACAAGCTACTTAACAAGGCTAGCTCTAATCGCACGGTTGTTGAAGAAACCACCTTCAATCTACTATCCCTATATTCAGCTAGTGACTTACCAGTTATCTTGTTGCAGAACTGACGGGTTATTGGTTCATCACGGATCATTCTTTTGATTCTTATTATTTCTACCTCTGCTCCTTTTTTCTTAGGTGATACTTCCAGCTTATATTTAGTCAGAAGCTCTGCTAGTTGTATTTTCTGGTTACGTAACGGTTCGATGATGTCACCCTCATCTATTTTTGACTCCATACGCCTAGCCCATGCTTCGGCTTGCTGCTTACTTACAAATGTTTTACTAAGAGACGGTTGATTGACACGCTGGACACGAACTTGCCATTTGCCAAAACGCTTACGAAACGAAGCCATAATTCTCTCCAATCAGGACAAAATCAGGACAAACGCAAAGACATTATCCAAGCCTAATAACTTGGCAAGAATAAAGTTGATTTAAAACAGGGATATAAGATGGGGTGACCGATGGGGCTCGAACCCACGACAACTGGAATCACAATCCAGGGCTCTACCAACTGAGCTACGGCCACCATTGAAAGCTTACACACGGCCAATGTGGAATTGGCCTGCCCGACAGGAATCGAACCTGTAACCCCCAGCTTAGAAGGCTGGTGCTCTATCCGGTTGAGCTACGGGCAGATTCACGGGCAATTGTAGTGCAATAGTTAGATACTGCAGACACTACGAAAAAACTGGTCGGGGTGGAGAGATTTGAACTCCCGACATCCTGCTCCCAAAGCAGGCGCGCTACCAGGCTACGCTACACCCCGAGGGGCGAGAATATAGCGCAATTCTGGCTAATGGTCAATTCTAAATCTTGGCGGGCCACGCGATAAATGCCATAGCCTGTTAAAATAGCGCTTTTAATTAACGAACTGTTTATGTCCGCGCACATCATCAACGGAAAAGCCATTGCCGATACCATGTTGGCTGAAATCAAGAATAAAGTGGATACACGCTTGGCTTCCGGCAAGCGCGCACCGGCACTCGTCGTCATCTTACTGGGCGACGATCCGGCCTCTGCCGTGTATGTGCGCAACAAGCGTCTCGCATGCGAAAAAGTTGGGATTCATTCCATTGCCCATAACCTGTCCACAGAGACCACTGAAGCTGAGCTTTTAGAGCTCATTAACACCTTAAATAATGACGATGCAATCGACGGGATATTGGTCCAGTCCCCACTTCCTGCACACATCGATGAAAAGCTGGTCACCGAGCACATCAGCGCGGATAAGGATGTGGATGGCTTTCACCCGTATAACATCGGCCGGCTGGCCGTGCGACAGCCCACACTGCGTTCCTGCACGCCATTCGGCGTGATGAAAATGCTGGAATCCGCAGGTATTAATTTAATGGGGCTGGATGCCGTCGTAGTTGGGGTTTCCAATCATGTTGGCCGCCCCATGGCCCTGGAGCTTTTGTTGGCCGGCTGCACGGTCACCTGCTGCCATCGCCATACCAAAGACCTTGCCGGCAATATCCAGCGCGCCGATATTGTGGTGGTCGCTGCAGGCAAACCCGGCCTGGTGAAAGGCGAATGGATCAAGCCCGGTGCTGTTGTCATCGATATCGGCATCCACCGACGTGAGGACGGCACATTATGCGGAGACGTGGATTTTGAATCGGCGAAAGAACGCGCTGGATGGATTACTCCGGTGCCTGGCGGCGTGGGGCCGATGACGGTAGCCACTCTTATGGAGAACACCTTGCTGGCATTGGAAATGCGGGGATTTTAAAGCGTCTTCTTGAGCTTGAGTTTTTGCCTTGAATTTTGCATAGCACAGGCAATCAGTGTACACTTTGCACCGCCTTAATTTTATGTTATGGCAAACGCTGATAATCGCAGTGATTGTTAATCGAACTTAAGAATTCTATGTACATGGGAAGTTCAAGGTAGATATGGCTGAAGCAATTACAAAACAATTCGTACCTTACCAGGCCAAGCCTGATGAGGAGTACATGAATGACAAGCAACTCAATCATTTCCGCAAGATCCTGAATGACTGGAAATCAGAGTTGAGTCATGACATCGATCGCACGGTGCATACCATGCAGGATGAAGTCACCATGTTTGCAGATCCTAATGACCGCGCCAGCCAGGAGTCGGACATGGCGCTGGAATTGCGTAACCGCGACCGTGAGCGCAAGCTGATCAAGAAGATAGACGAAACCCTTGGCAAGATCAATGAGCATGAGTACGGCTACTGCAATGGCTGCGGCATCGAGATCGGCCTGAAGCGCCTGGAAGCCCGCCCTACTGCCACGTTATGCATTGATTGCAAAACGCTGGATGAAATGCGCGAACGGCAAGTGGCTAAGTAATCCATCCATCCTGTCAGCGTTTACTTCGCTGACCACAAAACAAAAAGGCCAGATTTTCATCTGGCCTTTTTGTTTACCGCATCTGGCTACTACTGAGCGTCAGCTTCGGTCTTTTCTTCCGCTGCAGGAGCATCGATCAGCGCCTTCATGCTTAAACGCACACGGCCTTTTTCATCCGCTTCCACAACCTTGACCTTCACAACCTGGCCTTCTTTCAGGAAATCCGCAACAGCGTTAACACGTTGATGCGCGATCTGTGAAATATGCAGCAAACCGTCTTTACCCGGCAGTAGCGACACGATAGCGCCGAAATCCAGTAGCTTGATGACGGTGCCTTCGTATGTCTGGCCGATTTCCACTTCTGCAGTTATCGCTTCGATACGTTTCTTGGCTTCTTCACCCGCTTCGGCGCTCACGCAGCCGATTTTGATGGTGCCGTCATCTTCGATATCGATAGTCGCGCCTGTTTCTTCGGTCAGGGCACGAATCACTGCGCCGCCTTTACCGATCACGTCACGAATCTTTTCCGGATTAATCTTCATGGTGATGATACGTGGTGCGAATGCGGAAAGCTCCTGGCTCACACCGCTAATGGCTTCCTTCATGATGCCGAGGATGTGCAAGCGGCCTTCTTTGGCTTGTGACAAAGCGACTTCCATGATTTCCTTGGTGATGCCGGTAATCTTGATGTCCATCTGCAATGCAGTCACGCCTGCTTCAGTCCCTGCTACCTTGAAATCCATATCGCCGAGGTGATCTTCATCACCCAGGATGTCGGTCAGCACCGCAACGCGATTGCCTTCCTTGATCAAGCCCATTGCAACGCCTGCTACAGGTGCTTTAAGTGGTACGCCGGCATCCAGCAAAGCCAGTGTACCGCCGCAGACGGAAGCCATCGAGCTCGAACCGTTCGATTCCATGATTTCGGATACCAGGCGGAAGGTGTAACCGAACTCTTCCTGGCTAGGCAATACCGCAACCAGCGAACGCTTGGCAAGACGGCCATGGCCGATCTCGCGGCGCTTAGGCGTACCTACGCGGCCAGTCTCACCGGTACAGTAGGGAGGGAAGTTGTAATGCAGCATGAAGCGGTCTTTGTACTCGCCTTGCAGCGCATCGATGGTTTGCTCATCGCGGCCGGTGCCCAGTGTAGCGACAACCAGCGCCTGCGTTTCACCACGTGTGAACAAAGCAGAACCGTGCGTACGCGGCAGGACGCCGGTACGGATGCTGATAGGACGCACAGTACGGGTATCACGGCCATCGATACGCGGCTCGCCGTTCAGGATCTGGCTACGCACTGTTTTCGCTTCCAGGTTGAACAACTCGGTTTTGATCTTGTTCGCTTCCGTCGTTGAAGTTTCTTCAGTGATCAGCTCGGCGTAAACGCGGCTCTTGATCTCATCCAGCTTGGCAGAACGCTCGCCCTTGGCCTTGATCTTGAATGCTTCGTTGATGTCATTACCAGCCAGTGCAGCCATTTTCTCGATCAATGCAGTGTCGGCTTCTGGAGGTGTCCAGGCCCATGGCTCATTGCCCACTTCGGCGACCATTTCATTGATGATAGTAATAACGGCCTGCATTTGCTCATGGCCGAATACGACAGAACCCAGCATGACGTCTTCAGGCAATTCTTTCGCTTCGGACTCAACCATCATTACCGCAGTCGATGTAGCGGCAATCACCAGGTCAAGCTCAGACTCTTTCATCTGGCTAGCGGTTGGGTTCAGCACATATTCGCCGTTCAGGTAACCAACGCGTGCGGCGCCCAGTGGACCGTAGAATGGAATACCGGAAAGCGACATGGCGGCAGATGCACCAATGATGGCGGGGATGTCGGAATCGATTTCGCTGTCGGAAGACAATACGGTAGCAACTACCTGCACTTCGTTATAAAACGCTTCCGGGAACAGGGGGCGCAACGGGCGGTCGATGAGGCGTGAAGTCAGGATCTCTTTCTCGGAAGGGCGGCCTTCGCGTTTGAAGAAGCCACCTGGGATCTTGCCGGCAGCATAGGTTTTTTCCTGGTAATCCACGGTCAGCGGGAAGAAATCCTGGCCCGCTTTAACTTCGTGCCTGGCAGTAACGGCAACCAGGACAACGGTATCGCCATAGCTGACTAACACGGCACTCGCGGCCTGACGGGCTATTTCGCCGGTTTCCAGCGTTAATGTATGGGCGCCGTACTGAATGCTTCTTTTCACTTTATTAAACATTATTTATCCTTTTTGCATGGCTTGCTATTTACTGCACTAATAGCGAGCTAATAACGGTTAGTTAACGTAATTTCGGTTAACGATTTAACGGGAGTATTTATATTGAAATACGGACTGCCTTGCACAGTAATGTTTGCAGCAAACCTTCAAGAAGCCCTGCCACAAATAAAAAAGCCGAAAAGCACCGCGCTTGGTTAAAGGCGCTAGTGCTTTTCGGCTTCATATCATTTTACAAAAATGCGGTGCGCTTTTTTGTAAATGTTATTTACGCAGACCCAGACGCTCGATCAGTGAGCGATAACGGTCAGCGTTTTTACGCTTGAGGTAATCCAGCAGCTTACGACGCTGGCTAACCATCGCCAGCAGACCGCGACGTGAGTGGTGATCTTTGGTGTTGATCTTGAAATGTTCTGTAAGTGTGCTGATACGGCTGGTCAGCAGTGCAACTTGCACTTCCGGGGACCCTGTATCATTTTGTGCTTGTTGATACTCACCAACAATTTTGGCTTTTTCAGCAGTCGAAATTGACATCTTTTTCTCCTAATCTTGAACCGCGCATTTTAACCTTAAAACCACTGTTCTAACAAGCTATTAAGTGCTTTTAAGTAAAGTTTATGCGCATTAATAAAAATTAAATGCTTTTACTACTAGATATGTCATTCATTGGCCAGATAGACGCTAGATATGGTGCTAGCAAATTCCTGCTTACTATAGCTTTTGTACTAATAACCGACGGGGTGCGATCCTGCCCTCCGCTATTTGCTCACCTATCCCTAAAAAGACCCTTTTCTCGG
>Ga0247731_1000285_pt1 | contig 14108 bp, 10 predicted proteins | sample UWRJL088202R2_FD_180938 | JGI IMG/M metagenome (GOLD analysis project Ga0247731, IMG submission 180938) | Plant litter microbial communities from Arlington Agricultural Research Station in Wisconsin, United States - UWRJ-L088-202R-2 | ecosystem: Environmental > Terrestrial > Plant litter >...
TATTGTTGTAGCTTGGCACGCTCAATGACCGGATCATAATGAGAACACATATATATATAGTATTAGTTGTATTTCTACCATGGAAAAAGAGACAGATTAGGGATATACGCGCCTCATATTACTTTGCCAAGACAACTTCATTATGAGCTGAGTATTCCTTCCTTCGCTTAGCCTCAAGTGCAATTGCAGCCAATTCTTGTATTGTAAATCCAGGCAACTTAGGGATCGGCGGGGCTTCAACTTTTCTAGTAGTTTTATAAACTGTTAGTACGGGATCATCTACGAAGCTTACCCCTGTACGTACAGGGCTATGCAGCCATTCGAACTCAATGAACTTCTTATCAATAGATATATGTATAGCTTTGAACAGTTGACGTAAATGTGCGTTTACCTTTTCTTTATTTAGAAAAGTTTCGGCCATTAAGTTTTTTAAGGTATCAATTCTAAAGTTCACCATGTTTCTTTCTACAATCTGAAGCTTGCTAAGCTTTTCTTGCTGCCACAACTGCGTTTTAGTTTTTTCTTCTTCTAACTCACCTAATCGCTCTAACAATGATGTGGAAATAAGAGTTTCTTTTCGGTTTTCTATAGCCTCAACTATGTTTGCGATTGAATCCTTGATCCACTCTAATTGATCGCTTAATACCTTTAACTCATCCTGAAGAACAGTTATATCTGCAGATGTATCAGGTAAATTATCTAATATTTCTTTGTGGGCCAACTTGAAATATGTTTCGACTTTATTGTAATGGATAGTTTTATAGCTGCAATTTGCGCCTGCCTTGGCCCGTGTGCATACGAAATATATATTGCCCGACCCTTTGTTGGTCATAGTCATAGTGCTGCCACATAGCGCACACTTACCTAATCCACCAAATAGATTATTAAGTGGTTTTACAGAATGCCTGCCTCTTCTCGACTGTCTAGATGCACCCATGGCTTCAACCTGGCTAAAAATTTCCGGCTCTATGATTGCAGGGAAATAGTTTTTTATTGGGTCTTGAGATTTACGTTCTAAATTACCGGACGCATAAGAATTTACATGAGGTATGAATGTACCTATCACAGCTGGATTTTCAAGGATTTTAGATATGTAGGTTCTATACCAAAATTTACCCCTACCAAAAGTTGGCACGCCCTCTTTGTTTAACGTTTGAGCTATTACCCCTTGGCCTACCCCATTTACAGTTAATTCGAATATCCTTTTTACAATTTTGGCTCTGTCAGGAATCGATTTGTAAGTCTGATTTTCTAAATCAAGCTCAAGCCACCCAGGACAAGCGGCAGTCATTGGCAGCTTAGAAGATATAGCTTTCTTTCTTTTTTGAGACCAAACAGCTTTTAGTCGTTCAGATTTCGTTTCACTTTCTTCATGAGCCCTCATAAATATGATGACACTCATTAATAAAGCTGTAGGGTCTGCCTTAAAAGTTTCAATGTCGTATTTACGCTCATCTGACAAGGTCACAACAACAGCGCCAGCCATTATTACGCTAATTAACAATGATTGGGCTAGATAGGGGGTCTGCCTACTAATACGATCGAGAGACTCAACCAAAAGATAACTTCCCTTGGGTACTATGCCTTCGTTCAGAGCAGCAACAAACACCCCAAGTTGGCCGGTTTCCGCATTTTTTCCGCGAAACGCCGATAACCCTTCATCTCTGAAATTAAGATTTGTATCTAGTATTAAGCCATTTTCTAGGGCATATCTATCTGCAAGTGCAGCCTGCCTTCGGAAAGAGTCGCCTCGTTGCTGCTCAGGCGTGCTGAATCTAAGATAACTGTATGCTCTTGTATTTGAATACTTTGTCATATTTTACGAGTCCATAAAGCGCATCAATTGGTCTCTAAGTATATTACATGAGTATGCTATGCCCACCGGCCGCTGCGATTTCCAGTGCGCGCTTGGCGAAGGACTGCCCTTTTACTTCGTCGAAGTCCGGGTAGTCTATGGTTTTGCCTGTATCAGGATTTGCTAGATATCGCTGGATTTCGGTATGGCCGGAAATATGTGCACATACCTCCAGTAACGATTTCGCCGGCAATATGACGGCATCCTTTACCAGCGCAGCTTCGGCGGCGTTTTCATAAGGCAATATAAAGGAGCGTTTAGCGGCATCAGGATTTTTAGTATCGCCATCCTGCTTATTAATACTTACGGTCATTGCCAGGGCACCGCGCACTGGCCTGACCTCTCCAGTCAGGGCAAGCTCGCCAGCAACTTCGTATTGATCGAGGGAAGATGCTGGTATTTGCCTTGAGGCTGCCAAGATACCTAAAGCAATAGGTAAATCGTAACGACCACTTTCCTTGGGCAAATCGGCAGGGGCAAGGTTGACCGTTATGCGGCGTGCGGGGAATTCAAACTGTGCAGTCTGCAATGCAGCACGCACCCTATCCTTACTTTCCTTCACTTCGGCTTCAGGCAAGCCGACGATAGTGAAGCTAGGCAAACCATTAGCAAGATGCACTTCCACAATGACCTCTGGGGCATTCATCCCGGACAAGGCACGGCTTTTCAGTACAGCAAGGCTCATTTTTTGGACTACTTGTTGTTTTTCTGCAACAACTTAGGCGATGCTGCTGCTTTACTTTCCAGTGCATCAATCCTGGCTTGTATGTCTTCCAGTTTTTTCCTCGTAAGCCGCAGTAAATCGGCCTGTACGTCAAATTCGTCGCGTGATACTAGCTCCAACTTGGTGAAAGCGCCCTGCAATAGTGCATTTACGTTCTTCTCCAAGTCCTCGAGTGGACTAGATTTTGCCATGTCTTTAATTTTATTCGATATATCTTCAAAAAAACCGGTATTTTTCATAAAACCTCACACATCAATTAACAAAGAATCAACAAATTTTCATACCCAAAATGCACTATAAAGGTGCAATAGTATTTTGTAAACAACAGGATAATTACATTGTTTCATACAAAAGTTTATTTTAGTATCGTAACTCAATGTTTTTAGTTGTTTTGTTCTTTTGGCATGAGTGTTGCTAACGTTGCTTGTTGTTGTTTTATTTACTTTGAAAGGAATTACTAAATGCGTAAATCGCTACTTTTAATCGCTGTACTGGGTACTTTCGCAGTACCGGCAATGGCAGAAGAAATGGCCGCTGCAACTGCAGAGCCGACTTCACCACATACTTTTACATATAACATTGGCCTTTACAGCCAATACATCTTCCGTGGCCTGACACAAACAGGTAAAGAGCCTGCTTTGCAAGGCGGTGTTGATTACTCACACTCAAGCGGTTTTTACCTTGGCGTTTGGGGTTCAAATGTAAGTTGGCTACGTGAAGTTGGTCTCAAGAATGACTCTAGTCTTGAAGTTGATGTATATGGAGGCTACAAAAATACTATCGGCGATACTGGCTTTACATACGATATCGGTGCTTTGCAATACTTCTACCCGGGCAACGCACCATCTAAATCTGCATTGAACGCCGCAGGTCAACAAGATGCTAACACAACCGAACTTTACGGCGCGTTAGGTTGGAAATGGCTGACAGCTAAGTACTCGCATGTAGTATCTGGTGGCGCGTTTGGTGTTCCTGACGGCCGTAATACTTATTATGCTGAGCTGAATGGCGCATTTCCAATTGCTGAAACTGGCTATAGCATCATCGCTCACGTAGGTCGTCAAGAATTTGATGGTTCTACAACTGCATTTGCTCCAGATGACAATGACAAATTATACAGTTATACCGATTACAAAATCGGTGCAACTAAGTCTTGGGATAATGGTGTAAACGTTGGTGGTTATTACACAACAACAACATCAAAAGATGCAGGTTATACAAATAATGCACGTAACTTAGGTGCTGATGCTTATACATTCTTCGTTCAAAAAACGTTCTAAGATTGTTTAGTTAGTAGTAAAGCAGTACAGGAATGAGGCAGATAAGCAACCTGCCTCATTCTTTTTATCATCACTCATCAGGAGACAAAGCATGAAATTCGTATCCGCGATTATCAAGCCGTTCAAGCTTGACGAGGTACGTGAAGCACTGTCCGCCATCGGCGTACAAGGCATCACAGTTACCGAAGTTAAAGGGTTTGGACGTCAAAAAGGCCACACAGAGTTATACCGTGGCGCTGAATATGTAGTTGATTTCCTACCTAAAGTTAAATTAGAAGTGGCCATTAAAGACGATATGCTCGACCAAGTGATCGAAGTAATCGAAAAATCTGCAACGACCGGCAAGATCGGCGACGGCAAGATTTTTGTCTTTAATCTCGAGCAAGTTTATCGCATCCGCACCGGTGAAACCGGTCCTGACGCGCTTTAAGGGGATATACATGAAAAAAATTCTATCTACCATCGCATTAACCTGTGCTTTAGGCATGGGTGTGTTTGGCATCAATAGTTTAAGCTATGCTGAAGAAGAGGTAGCTCCGGCTACTGAAACGACTGCTGCTCCTGCTGAAGCAGCACCGGCAGCAGAAGCGCCTGCCGCTGAAGCTGCAGCACCTGCACCAACACTGGATACAGGCAGCACTGCCTGGATGATCACTGCAACTGTATTAGTTGTGATGATGGCTGTACCCGGCCTGGCATTGTTCTACGGCGGCCTGGTCCGCACAAAGAACATGTTATCTGTAGCCATGCAGGTATTTGTCGCCTTTTCAATGATCTCAGTACTTTGGGCAATCTACGGTTACAGCCTGGCATTCAGTGAGGGCAATAACTTCATTGGCGGCCTGAGCAAAGCTTTCCTCGCTGGTGTAACACCGGAAAGCCTGACTGGCGTGATTCCAGAGTATGTCTTCATTACATTCCAGTTAACGTTTGCTGCAATTACGCCTGCACTGATCATCGGTGGTTTCTCTGAGCGTACAAAATTCCCAGCTGTGCTGGCATTCCTGGCACTTTGGGTAACATTCGTGTACATCCCGATCGCCCACATGGTTTGGGGCGGTGGTCTGTTGAGCGATGCTGGTCCATTGTTCAATGGTCATGGCGCGAAAGACTTTGCAGGCGGTACAGTTGTGCATATCAACGCCGGTGTTGCGGCATTGGTTGGTGCCCTGGTTATCGGTAAACGTATCGGTTACGGTAAAGAAGCCATGCCTCCACATAACCTGGTATCGACAATGATCGGTGCCTCTTTACTGTGGGTAGGTTGGTTCGGTTTCAACGTAGGTAGTGAATTGGCTGTAGACGGTGTTGCTGCTTTAGTACTGGTAAACACACAACTTGCTACTGCATCTGCAGTTGTAGGCTGGATCCTGGCTGAATGGCTGTTCAAGGGCAAACCTAGCATGTTAGGTGCAGCTTCTGGCGCTATTGCAGGCCTGGTTGCCATTACCCCAGCTTGCGGATTCATCGGTCCTATGGGTTCGATTGTCCTTGGCTTCCTGGCAAGCTTCGTAAGTCTGTGGGCTGTAACCAAGCTGAAGAATGCTCTCGGCTATGACGATTCACTGGATGTATTCGGTGTACACGGTCTGGCTGGTATTCTTGGCGCAATCGGTACTGGTGTACTGATGGCCCCTCAGTTCGGCGGTGTTGGTTATGCCGAAGGCGTTACACTTAGTCAACAAGTGACTACGCAAGCAATTGCTGTTGGTATCACAGTGGTATGGACTGGCGTCATCAGCTACATTCTCTTGAAGATTGTTGATGTAGTTATCGGTCTGCGTTCTACTGAAGAAAGTGAACGCGAAGGTCTTGATACGACAGAACATGGTGAGCGTGCTTACCACCTGTAATATCATTTAGTAGTTGTTTCATAGAAAGCGGACATGCAAATGTCCGCTTTTTTTATGTCTAGCATTACCAATGCTAATTGCGCATTTGAAGTGCATTTGCACCAATTCAAACAATGTTATACGGGACAAGAAACATAATATCTCGCAAAAGCCCGTCAATCAGGCCCTGAACGATTGGCACAACTATTGCTAACAATATATTAAGCAATAGTTTGGTTTAAGTCTCACGACTCGGAACATATTACTGCTCGGTTCTCATGCATTATCTCCTCCTCTCAGGGCGCAACTAGCGCCCTTCTTTTTGTCTTGAATAAGCGCATGCTTTCTTTTCCCGTTTTAGGCCAACTACGCTAGAATCAAGCGATTCGAAACTGCAAATTGATACTTCAAATGGTTCCACACCTTACAACAGCGTTAAACGGTCCTTTACTGTCTTTAGAAAAATGCATGCTGGCCTCCATGCCGGCGGTAGAACATTGGTTCCGCACACAATGGGCTGAATACAGCGTTCCGTTTTATGCCTCTGTCGATTTACGTAATGCCGGTTTCAAATTAGCACCCGTAGACACCAACCTTTTCCCTGGGGGTTTTAATAATCTTAATCCCGACTTTTTGCCTTTGTGCGTTCAGGCCGCCATGACAGCTATCGAGAAAATCTGTCCTGAGGCAAAAAGGTTATTGATCATCCCGGAAAACCATACCCGTAATACGTTTTACCTGCGTAATGTAGCGGCTCTTGCCCACATACTCCGGCAGGCAGGTCTGGAGGTGCGTCTAGGCAGCATTTCCCCTGAGATCATCGCGCCTAGCGCTTTAGAAACCCATGATGGCCACAGTATTTTATTAGAGCCGGTGCATCGTATTGGAAACCGTCTTGTGCTTAAGGACGGCGACAACATCTTCGATAGTTGTGCAGTACTGCTTAACAATGATTTATCCGGCGGCGTGCCGGATATCCTGAAGAACATAGAACAAAACCTGATTCCGCCACTGCATGCAGGATGGTTTACGCGACGTAAGTCCCAGCACTTTGCTGCTTATAACAAGGTAGCAAACGAGTTCGCTGCACTAGTCGGCATTGATGAATGGTTGATCAACCCATACTTTGATTCTGCTACAGGCATAGACTTTCATGCACGCGTTGGCGAAGAAGAATTGGCCTCTAAAGTCGAGACATTGCTAAACAAGATCAAGACAAAGTACGAAGAGTACGGCGTCACCCAGGAGCCGTTCGTCATCGTAAAAGCGGATGCCGGCACTTATGGCATGGGCATCATGACCGTGAAAAGCCCGGATGACGTGAAAGACCTAAACCGCAAACAACGTAATAAAATGGCCGTAGTAAAAGAAGGCATGCAAGTCAGCGATGTCATTATCCAGGAAGGCGTATATACCTTCGAAAGCATCAATGATGCTGTAGCTGAGCCCGTCGTATATATGATGGATCATTTCGTCGTTGGCGGGTTTTACCGCGTGCATACCGCACGTGCCATCGACGAAAACCTGAATGCCCCCGGCATGCATTTTGAACCCCTGGCTTTCGACACTCCCTGCTCGCTACCTAATTGCCAAGGGGAGCTTGATACTGCACCCAACCGTTTTTATGCGTATGGCGTAGTCGCCCGTTTAGCTTTATTGGCTGCAGCGATAGAACTACAAGATACCGACCCCAATCAATAAAGCCGACACTATGCGCTTCGTATTCATACTCGACCCACTAGATAGCCTCAAGGTTTATAAAGACACTAGCATTGCCATTATGCGGGAGGCAGCTAACCGCGGGCATGAACTGTTTGTATGTATGCAAGGGGATGTATTCCTCCGTCATGACAAGGTGAGACTAAATACCCGGCCATTTCAATTCACTGAAGGCGTTAGCTGGTATCAATTAGGTGAGGCCATTGAGTGCAATCCGAACGAATTCAATGCAGTACTGATGCGCAAGGATCCGCCATTTGACAATGAATATTTATACAGTACATATTTATTAGAGCTTGCGGTCAAGCAAGGCGCCAATGTACTGAACAATCCAGAATCAGTCAGAGGCTGGAATGAGAAACTCTCAATTGCAAGATTCCCACAGTTTGCCCCAGAATTCCTCGTCACAAGCAACAATCAACTCATCCGTGACTTCCTTGCCGAGCATGGCGATATTATCCTCAAGCCCCTGGATGGCATGGGGGGCAGTAGCATCTATCGCCTGACACCAAACGATCCTAATATCAGCGTAATTCTGGAAACCATTACAGATTTTGGACAGCGAACAGTGATGGCACAGAAATATGTGCCAGCAATCCTTCAAGGGGATAAACGAATTATTATTATTGATGGTGTGCCACTACCATACAGCCTTGCCCGAATTCCTAAAACAGGTGAGACCAGAGGTAATCTGGCTGCAGGAGGCAAAGGACTGGCTCAGCCATTAACGGAACGAGATACCGAGATCGCAACAGCTATCGGCATAGTTCTAAAACAAAAAGGCCTGTTTTTAGTAGGCCTTGATGTTATTGGAGATTATCTAACAGAGGTGAATGTTACCAGCCCCACTGGGATGGTCGAAATCACCGATCAAACTGATTGTAATGTCGCTTTTTTATTAATGAATGCACTAGATAGCAACAGGTAATTATCTGTTGATATCCATACCGACATAGATTCACTAGCCTCAACGTTATTCGACTAACTCTCTCCAAATAGCACGCTTACCTTCAAAATTACCTGTGCCAATTTTGACCTCATCCGTACGCGTAATAGTGTCTTTAGTAGTGCCAACCCCTGCACCATTAATGTCACCATTCGTCACTACCTTGGTTGGGTAGGCACTATCGTAAATATTATAAATGCCTGTTATCGGCGCATTCGACACAGTTGAAATAACACCACCTGATCCTTCGACGGAACCACCTGTGAGGTAATCAAAGGCATTGAGGTACCCTTTACCATCGATATCACAAGTCCCGCTAGGTGGTACAAAAGTAGGGACAAACAATATTCCCAATACCAGGCTCGCTTTCACGTTTTGCCTTTCTCCAGTCGCAAAATCCACATACCATCCATTTTTAACCGTGAATGCCCCCTCCTCAACCTTAGACATCACTCGTGTAGTGGTATTAAATTCCTGTTTTACAAGCGTTCCCCCGGTTCCGCGCAGGTTCGTAATTGGTGAGGTAACGCTATCATCCCTAATGGCATAGAATGACTGAACAGAAGAGTTGGCATTAGTTAAATCCTCTTTCTCCAAATACTTGCCAGTCCCGACATATATGACGCGTTTACCATTGATTCTGGCCAGCACTGGGGCGACAGTAACAGGTTGCGGACTGTTACCATCATCAGTTAGGCGTGCTATCAATTGCACCGCGCCACTTTCAATATCAAAGCGCCACAAGCCACCTTTCAGGTCACCACCATAAACATATTGTGACTGATTATTCTGTGATGGACTCGCTGCAAACGCTGCAATTTGAGCTAATCCACTTGGTACCTCAATATCACCATCACCATTTGAAATTGACGGAGTCGAAGTTGTACCGCTATATGCATTAAGTACATATAGCCTGCCTTTTCCATCACCCTCCTCACCGCCTGCATTAGGAACATTATTATAGCCAGAGGTAAATAGTACGACCCAGTCACTCCCTTTTTTGGTAATCACCGGCTTGCCATAGCTATATCCCAAATTCTGGAATCCAGGAGTACTGGCATTGACTTCCCATAAAAATCTTGGAAAAGCAGGGTCGGTAATATCAAGCGCAAAATAACCGCGCCCACCTTGGCCCAAACCGCTTACTAATATAGTTTTCCATCCGCCAGATACAAATACATCCGCTACTGTTATTTTTCCATTGACGTAATTTGAATGTATATTCCGGTAATTCTTATCCGCTAATTTATAGAGGTTAGGCATTACCGTAGTTGGCACAAATGCCCAGCGCTCACTCCCAGTTAGTGCATCAAAGGCATGCAACATACCATCGTTAGCGCCCACGAATACGGTTTTAGCTCTGCCTGCCGTGGAGGCTGCAAATGCGCTATAGCCAGTATCCAAGTAAGAAAACTCCGCTTTACCGACATACGTTGGATCAGAATCTACAATATCGCCAAGCAATGCCGCGCGTTGACGATAAAGGCGATTATCAGCAACAGGCGCTTCAGTAATATTATTATCATTACGATCATCAAAATTGATCTGTCCACTCAGATAATTAACTAAGGTAGTACCACCTGCTTTTAATTTCTGTGCGGGAGTGTAGTTAGCCCATTGGCTTAATCTGGTAGTGGGTTGACTAGTGGGAATTTCACTAAGGTAAGCAGGGCTAAAATAGTACGCTTTACCACCAGGTAGTGAATCGTATTCGAATTTGCTTAAAGCCGAACCACCACTAATATTAACAAGAACAGACCTAGTACCATTCGCCACTTGATTTGCAAGTATGTTGGCAGTGCAATCCGGATTGACACTAGATTCATTCTCCACGCACCAAACAGCATTATCACTCAATACCCCGCTACTGGTAATAGTCCGTGCAAACAAACTACCAGTCCAGTCACCAGAGGTATAACGCGCGCTGTAAGCATAATTATCGTTGCTAACTGGAGTGGAATTACTCAGTTCGGTAGAGGTATTGGTACCCACCGTACTGCCAATCTTAAGCAATGTTTTTATAAGACCATCGGAAAGCTGCTTAGGATTTTTAGCGCTGAAATAAGTACCTCGCCCATTGATAGCCGCATGCCACAAATCATCTACCGCAGTAATCTGGTTAGAAACCGGGACCGGCCACGACAAAGTACCAGTCTGGATTTTTGCGAAATCTCCCACTGTGTCCGTTTCGTATTTATCGCTGTAATTCAGGTTGCCATCAATACCCAAACCTAGCGTAAAGGTAGTCATATGCTGCGTTTTCGCAGTATCTTTACCGCTACCTAATTTAACATCGTCATAACAAACATCATTTCCCAAAGCGCCAATACAATTAGTGAACTCAAGCTCATTGCGTAAGTCTTTTTGGTAATAATACATGGCTACATCTGCCAATGTTTCTGGAGCTGTATTTCCTTCTTTCATTGGGGGATCAGCTGTCGCATCTTGGTTGCCAATGACTCCACCATTTACTGTTGTGCCGGCATCTCCATTCCAGTATCCGTCTGTAGTGAGCAGGGTAAAGTTTTGCTGGCAGGAATACTGGACAGGGTCTTTATCTGGTGGAGTACCGGTGTAGCCTGTAATAGGCTTTTTACCTGCATATATTCTACCAACTTTGGTCAGGGCATCGCGCAGGGATGTGCCTCCGGCGGCAGTCCTGCTATATAAACCATTGAACCACTTAAATTTCTGGTTGTTTACACCACTTACAAAATCCGATATCGGCAAATAATTCCCTGCTGTAGATTGCCCCTCAACAGTCATTAATCCCACGCGATAATTTTCGTCCAGCGTATTAAAGGTGGTCGCGGCAACTGTCTTCATTAATTGCAACCTGGTGCGGTAATATGCATACCAGTTAGCAAAGTTAGTCATTTCCTCTTCATAGGTGCATTTCGATGTTGAAGCACAATCGGTTCGATCCCCAGAACGCGTTGTTAACAAGCCGGGCGGATATGCAGTAGTAAGTGGCTTAATTTCTACACGCTCAAATAGACCATAGCGTGCATATTGGAAGTCGGAACCTGAAGTGCCGGTATTGGAACTTTGGCATTGTGTCGTAGCGGGATTGCTATTGATGTCTGTTGCAGCGGCTGAAGTTTTGCAATAACGCACAAAGCTCGGCTCTGAATAAGTACTAGTCTTACCGCCCACTTTGCAATCATTCAGTTTTTTATCCGTGCAGTATTCAATAGGATTTATATTGTAGTAAAAAGGATTGGCCGCTGGATTTATCTCGCCAAAAGGAAAGCTACCGGCAACAGGGTTAGTAGTGCTAGGAATGGTTGCGGCCTGCTGGCGCAAATTGTTATTCGCGTAAAAATTGGTGTTGGATAAAGTACCGGACACGCCATCAGTCGTGTTGGGATAAAGATAAGGATAGTTAGGAGAAGTCGCAATTAGGTTAGTGGTTAAATCATTCGACTTGCAACGTCCCGATGTTGTAAACCACTGAGCATCGGATGTAATTGCTGCTCCCGATGTTGTTGTGCCTGGCCGGTTTGGCGTATCGCAATACACCATGTCCGGCCATTTTGTAATATCAGTAGTGCCGGAATTCTGAACGCCAGCAGCATTCAATGACAATCCATTGCTCCTGACCGCATTCCAGTTGCTGGTATTGGTTTTATTCATGGCAGGCAGATTGGTCGCCAGGTTTAACGGATTCGGTGGTGGCGAGTACAGCACATTCGGATTGTAATAAAGACCATTCACCGCAGGTGCAGCGATAGGCGGTTCATGTTGTGCTACGCTACAAGCAGTTGTATCACTGCGACTCATAATTCGGGCATCTGTAATTTGTGCAGGTGAAAATGGAACCCCTGAAACAGGTAGCCCTGAATTTAATACTGTCACTTCTAATGTGTCATCGCCAGTTGTTGTACCAGGAGTAGAGGCAGTACAAACCGTGCCTGGAGCGTTATCTCTTGGGTCTCTCCATCTACAGACTGCAAGATTGGTACTGCCTGGGTTAGTATAATTAACATCTGTTGTTGTATTAGGAACGTTAGCAGGCGCAGAACCATTGCAAGAACATGCAGCTGTTGGTGGATCTGCAGTGGGATTGCCACTAGTCGCACCATTGCAGCTCGGATTATTTACAATAGTAGTAGTATTGTAAGCAGTACATGTACTACTGGTAGTTGTAAGATTACGCTTGGTGATTGTATATACGCCGTTGTAATCTGGGTGGCCTGGAACAGCAAGATAGACCACTGTGCCTGCATTCAAGCCATGTCCGGGAGCAGTAATTGTAAGCGTAGTGCCATTTCTTACCAGGCCGGTAATCGCAGTACCATTTCTATTTCTGGAAGCCATTTTGCACTGGTTATTGGTCGATAAATAATCACCTGCCGTTTCCTGGCTCATACTTAGTGAAGTATCAAATACAAACATCAGGTTGGGTTTCACTATGCCACTACTGCCGGTCAGAGGACCAGTCGCAAGATCGACTGCAGAATCTAGAACTGGTCCGGCAATAGATGCACCAGGAAAAAGTAGACTTGCCACCACATTAAATAGGCAATAATTGAACGCTATTTTTTTCATTATATTTTTCATGATGTATTCCTAATAGACAAACGCCTGAATATAACTAATGGTATTTTTAGGGCCAACCACTCTTGAAGTGATGCGGTATGAGGGGCCAGGATTTTGCTGGCAAAGCGCGCTTTGGGGAGTTCCTGCTGAATTGTCACAAGGGACATTTGAACTTTTTGGGCCATAAAGACAGTTGACAGGTGTGGGAGCACCAGTGGTCATACACATGCGCTGTATAATGTAAGTAATCTGATTGCCTCCAGAATCGGTACTATCGACAAGACCATTGGCATCTACCAATGCTTTTGCAGGCGCCAGAGAAGTGGAATAGTAGCCAAAGGCGGGATTATCTGCATTCAACAAGCCTGGGTAGCCGGCTGCCCAGATGATACCCGACTCCACACCACGATCTGCGGAGGTAAGGGTTGACTGCTTAAATGAGAGATTGCCGGAGATTTGGCTATTGGTATCCACGGAGCGTATCAACGCAACTGCAGCGAGTGACATGGCCACTAGTGCAATGAGGGCGAAGAAGAGCACAACGCCTTGTTGCAATGCTAAAGATGCTTTTTTTTGAAGCATGATATTCACAATAATTTGTCTTTTGTCCACACAATATTCCGCAAAGGAATAATCGATTCATATACCCGGTAACGATAATTCGTCCAGCTAGCTGTATTGGTCAAATTGACAGCGGGAGCAGGTGAGGGATTTACAGGATTAGCGGATGTGGCATCCCATGCGCATATGCCAGTCGGGTTGGCCGCTGTAGTCGAGCTACATGGCTGCGATATCGCGGTTTTTTCCAACAAGCCATTTCTGGCAATTACAGCCACACGGATCGCTTTAATGCAATTGCGGTTGCCTGCAGTACTACTGCAGGCCGCGCTGGTATTACCAGGCGCCAACCATGCACCTGTTGCATCTACCCATTGCGTAATTCGGTTATCTGCGGGAGTACCAGAGATACCGTACTGGGCCTGAATATTAACCACCCCAGCCACAATGGGCGTGCCATTGCGCGTTAGGTTACCATTTACTACTTGATATATTTGTTCATTCCACGCACCAAGGCATGATATTGCTGTGGCGGAACTGATGCCAACAGCATTTACGACTGTAATATGCGTGTTATCAGATCTGGGAATAGGGCTATTTAAAGCAGTGTCGTTAGCACGAGTCACGTTGCAACTGTTACCAGTAACAACAA
>Ga0247731_1000299_pt1 | contig 13881 bp, 17 predicted proteins | sample UWRJL088202R2_FD_180938 | JGI IMG/M metagenome (GOLD analysis project Ga0247731, IMG submission 180938) | Plant litter microbial communities from Arlington Agricultural Research Station in Wisconsin, United States - UWRJ-L088-202R-2 | ecosystem: Environmental > Terrestrial > Plant litter >...
TCTAAAAATTAAAAAAACTAAAAATTAAAAAAATGGCAAAGGCATCAAACGCATCGGTTGAACAAAACGCAGGAAGCAAAAGCTCAAATGTATTCGCAGGATTAACTATCGTAATTTGTATCATCATCGGTATTCTAGTATGGAAATTTGTGATGGGAGACGGTTCTCACTTTCAAGGTGGAAACAATGAAGGTCAACCATTACAAGGAGATTACTTAGGGATGGTTTACAAAGGTGGAGTTATCGTTCCTGTATTAATGGGATTGTTATTAATGACATTTGTATTTTCATTTGAAAGATTTTTTGTTATTTCTAAAGCGTCAGGAAAAGGAGATGTTGAAAAATTCGTTAAAAAAGTACAAACTCAAATCGCTGCAGGAGACATCAATGGTGCTCTAGAAGAGTGTGACAAACAACAAGGTTCTGTTGCAAACGTTGTAAAAGCAGGTTTGATCAAATACCAAGAAGTAAAAAGAGAAAACTTTGATACTGAAAAAGCATCAGAAGTGATCCAAAAAGAAATCGAGCAAGCAACTTCACTAGAAATGCCAATGCTTGAGAAAAACTTAACTATCCTTTCTACATTAGTATCTTTAGGTACATTATTAGGATTGATGGGAACTGTATCAGGGATGATCAAGGCCTTCGCTGGATTAGCAACTTCTGGAACTCCAGATCAAGCTGAATTGGCAAATGGTATCTCTGAAGCACTTATCAACACATTGACAGGTATCTCGACTTCAGCTCTTGCGGTTGTTGTTTACAACTACTTTACATCTAAGATTGATACATTGACTTATTTTATTGATGAAGCTGGCTTCACAATCACTCAAGCTTACAGAAGAGCTACAAACCGTGACTAATTAAATAAGTTTCAATAATATTTTAAAGTCAAGAGTAAAAATTATTGCTCTTGACTTTAAATAAAAAATCAAGATATAATGGCAAAATTAAAAATGTCGAAAAAAAGTACAAAAGTCGATATGACTGCTATGTGTGACATGGCGTTCTTATTGTTGTCTTTTTTTATCATGACAGCTACGGCAAAAGTTCCTGAAGCTTTGCCAGTAGAAACTCCAGCCTCAACAGTTCAGACAAAATTACCAGATGAAAATCTTGGAACATTGTCTATCGCTAAAGGTAAAGTTTTTTATGGAGTGACTGGTAGAGATATCAGATCGGAGACTTTGAAAAGAATGGGTGAAAAATATAAAGTTCCATTTTCTGATGCAGATTTAACTAAATTTGCTTTGATTGACGGTTTTGGTGTTGACATTCGTCAAATGAAGCAGTTAATCGATATGAAAAATGAAGAAAGAATGAGAGAGAATGTCCAACCAGGAATTCCTTATGATTCTATCAACAATCAGTTAACAGATTGGATTCAAATTTCAAGAAATGTAACTAAAGAATTGCATGAGAAAGATTTAGATATCGCTATTAAAGGTGATGCTAAAGAAGAATATCCAACTGTCAAAAAAGTCTTAGACATTTTACAGAAACAAAGCAAGAATAATTTCTTTCTGGTTACTGGTCTAAGAAGTGAAGATTTTTAATAAAATAAATTCGTAAGAAAATGGCAGAATTAAATACAGGCGACGGCGGTGGTAAAAAAGGCGGTGGCAAAGTAAGAAGTAAAAAATCAAATCCTGGGGTTGACTTAACTGCAATGGTGGATTTGGCATTTTTATTGATTACTTTCTTCATCTTGACTACGACGTTGTCAAAACCTCAATCAATGAATTTGGCTTTGCCAGATGAACCAAAAATTGATGATCCAATTCCACCAGAAACTCCAGCTTGGAGAACCTTGACTATCGTTTTGGGTTCTGGTGATAAGGTGCTTTGGTATAGTGGAAGAACCGATGGTCCGCCTTTAGATGGTCCAGTTGTTTCAGGTTATGGCAAATCAGGAATTAGAGATCTTATCTTAAGCAAAAAGAAAGGTGTTGATGACAGAAATAAGTCGTTGGGAGAACCAGATCTTGAAAAAGTTGGTATCACCGTGATTTTAAAACCAAGTGAGAAGTCAAACTATAAGAACTTTGTTGATATTCTTGACGAAATGGCAATCACGGGCGTTAAGAAATATGCAACTGTTGACATTACACCAGCAGACATTAAATTCTTAGAAACAAATAATATTTACTAGTCTGATTCATTAATTTTAAAAAGAAAAGATATGTCAAGTTCAAAATTAGACTTATTCGAACAAAGTTGGATCGACAATGTTTTTGAAGGAAGAAATAAAAGCTATGGTGCCTATGAATTGCGTACAAATAGTGGGAAAAGAACTTTAAGAGCTTTGCTTATTGGTGGTCTTATTTTTGTATTCTTGGTATTTATACCAGTTATATCAAAATTTATCTCAGAAAACTTGACTAAAGAAGAACAAGTTTTAGATGAGAAAGTGGTTTTAGTCAATATGGCTACTCCAGTTGAACCGCCTGAAGAAATAATCGTTGAGCCAGTAGTTCAAAAACAAACACAATCTAATGTGGACATTCAAAAATATGTTCCACCAGTTATTGTTGACAAAGAAGTTGTTAAAGAAGAAGTAGCTGTTGTTACTGAATTGAAAAAAACAGGCTCAGAAACAGTTAAGGCTAAAGAAGGTGGTGAGATCGTTTTAGATAATACTGCTAGTGAAATAAAAGTGGATGCTGAAGTTATTGAAGAAGATCCAAACAAAATCTATACTTCTGTTCAAGTATTGCCAGAATTTCCAGGTGGGGTTGCTGCTTTCTATAAGTATGTTCAAAAAAACTATAGAGTTCCAGAAGTGGATGACGATGTGAGCGGTAACGTAATTGTTAACTTTGTAGTAGAAAGAGACGGAAGCTTAACTGATATCAAAGTTATCAGAGATTTAGGTTTCGGAACTGGTAAAGAAGCAATCAGAATGTTGAAAGCTGCTCCAAAATGGAAACCAGGTATCCAAAATGGTAAATCAGTACGTGTTTCTTACAACCTTCCAATCAAATTAGTGATTAAATCAAACTAATGATTGATAGAAGAAATACAGATAATAAAGAAAAGAAATCGCTCCTAGAGCGATTTCTTCTTATTTTAGGATTTTTGTTTTTTATGTTGTACTTTGTTTTAGGAATGGGAATTATCTTTTGGGAGAAATTTTATCCAAACAAAGAATTTCCGTTAGACATGGAAATGAAATATCGTATTGCTTTTGGGCTACTCTTAATTGTTTATGCCTTTTATAGAGCAACTCGTTTTTATACAAAAGCTAAAAACTCTTAATGTCAAACCAATTTAAGATGCCAAAATATTTAAAAATAATTTTTCTTTCTTTTATTTTAATCTTTGCAATTGTTTTTATCAATTCTTGCAAGGATAAGAAAGAAGCTGAAACAGCGGCTTTGAAAGAAACTAAGGCTACTTTTTTAGTAGACGAAACATTTCTTCCATTTGTAGAAGATCAGGTTTCCATTTTTGAAAGTCAGAAAGATGTAAAAATTACGTTGATTCCAAAAGCAGAAACTGAAATTTTAAGCGAAATTCAAAGTGATGAAAATGGATTGCTGATTATGTCAAGAACTTTAACTGACGGTGAGCAAAGAGCTTTTACGAATAAAAAAATAACTCCAAAAATTGTACAAATTGCCATTGATGGAATTGCTTTGATTATTAATAAAAGAGCTACAGATTCTATAATTGATCTTCAAAATATAATTGATTTTATACAAGGAAAATCAGTCCCATCCATAAAAGGATTGGTATTTGATAATCCAAATTCAAGCACAATTAATTATATGAAATCCTTAGCTTCTGTAAAAAACATTGACAATAAGAATGTATTTGCCTTGAAAACGAATAATGATGTTATAAAATATGTTAGCGAAAAAGATGGGTATATTGGTGTGGTAGGTATAAACTGGATTACACAACCTATGCCAGATATGAAAGAATTTACGGATGCAATTAAAATTTTGGCAGTCAAAAATGTTAAAACTGCACCTAATTCATCAGCCTATTATAAACCAAGCCAAGTCAATCTGGCGGAAGGATTTTATCCTTTAGTTCGCAAAGTTTATATGTTAAATTATGAAGGAAGCAGAGGTTTAGGTACAAGTTTTGCGAGCTTTGTTGCAGGAGATGTAGGCCAGAAGATTGTCACAACAGCTGGATTGGCTCCTGTAAGACTTCAACTTCGAGAGGTTAAAGTTAGAAAAGAGATTAACACCAAAAATTAATAAATAAAAAGACCAAAAATGAAAAAGATCAAATTTATCAGTTTATCATTGTTGTTTTTTGGAACTGCTGTCTTTGCACAAGATTTAGAGCAGGCAAAAAAAGCAATTGACGCTGAACAGTATCAAAAAGCCAAAACAATTTTAAAAACTTTAATTGCTTCAAGTCCAGACAAAGGGAAAAACTTTTTTCATTTAGGAGAAGTTTACTTGGCATTAAATAACGCCGATTCAGCAAAAATTTATTTCGATAAAGGTATTGCTGCTAAAAATGACGGAACTTTCAATTATATTGGTTTAGGTGAAATTAGCTTAGACAATAAAAATATTGCTGAAGCAGAGGCAAATTTCAATAAGGCTTTAGCTGAAGTGAAGAAAAAAGATACTGACCAATTTTTATATATTGGTAAAGCGTATATTCATTCTGAAAATCCAGATTATAAAAAAGCGATTGCTAGTTTAAAAAAAGCGGTTGCTGTAGATCCAAAAAATGCTCAAGTTCAATTGAGTCTAGGTGACGCACAATTTGGAGATTCTGATGTGAATAGTGCTTATAGTTCTTACAGAAATGCATATGATCTAGATAAATCTTTATTAAGAGCAAAAATGCAATTAGGAGTAATTACTAAAAATGCTAAAGCTTTTCAAGAAGCAATAGCAGCTTTTGACGAAGTGACTAAATTAGATGCAAACTATGGTCCTGTTTATCGTGAACTTGCTGAAACTTATTATTTCTGGAGTGCTAGCACAGGTGATAAAGTAAAACGTGATGAATATATCAAAAAAGCACTTGGCTATTATGAAAAATATATGAGTCTCACTGATTATTCTCTTGAATCAAGAATGCGTCATGCCGATTTTTTAATTCTTGCGAAAGATTACCAGGCGTTGCAAAAAGAAGCGCAAGCAATGCAACAATTAGATAAAGTAAATCCAAGAATTTTAAGATATTTAGGATATGCAGCTTACGAAAACAAAAATTATGATGAAAGTATCAAAGCTTTGAATGATTTCGTTGCGAAAGCAGATCCAAAAAGAGTGAGTGCAAGAGATTATCTGTTTCTTGCAAAAGCAAAATTAGCAAAGGCAGTTTCAGCTGAAGGTGCAATTACTGATAAAGCATTATTTGATAATGCAATGCTTGATTTAACAAAAGCAACAGAAATTGATCCAGCAATTGGAGGGGAATTCAGTGATTTAGGAGTTTCTCTATACAAACAAAAGTTGTACGTTGAATCTGTGAAAGTTTTTGAAGCAGCAACAAAAGCACCAAATTCAAGCAATGCTTTATTAGATAATTTTTATTTAGGAAATGCAGTTTTATTTTATGTTGCAAATGACTTGAAAACTGATGCGGAAAGAAACAAACCAGAAGTTCAAGAATTGCTTAAAAAAGCAGATACAGCTTATGGAAACGTAGTTGCAGGCTCGCCAACAACACAAGACGCACATTTGAATAGAGCAAAAATCAACAGATTTATCATTGGCGAAGAAGCAAAAGCAAATGCTGTAGCACATTACCAAACTTATATCGATGTTGTTCACGCAAAAGGTGAAGCAGAATTGGCAAAAGAAAGCGTGAAATCTGGATTAATAGGAGCTTATTCTTATATAGGATCTCACTATGCAATCTCTGATAAAGCTAAAGCAAGAGAAAATTTCGAAAAAGCTTTGGTTCTTGATCCTACAAGTAAATACATCAAAGAATCTCTTGATGTCTTAAAAAAATAAAGATAATCTTAAATATATCAAAACCGACAGTTTTTAAAGCTGTCGGTTTTTTTATGTCAATTTCTTCAAAAACCTGCATTCTAAACCTTTTGAAAAGCGAAAAACCTTGTTGCCTATACCTTCTAATATCCAAAATCAAATCCGTATCTTTGCAAATTATTTTAAAAGAAGATGTTGAAGAAAGAAATGCAGACTGCCGTTGAAAAAGGAACAATGCTTCCGCTAATGGAAGAATTTTATACCATTCAAGGTGAAGGATATCATACAGGAACAGCCGCTTATTTCATAAGAGTAGGAGGTTGCGATGTAGGCTGTCATTGGTGTGACGTAAAAGAAAGTTGGAATGCAGAATTGCATCCACCAACTGAAATTGATAAAATTGTTGAAAATGCAAAACGTGAAGCAAATACAATAGTTATTACGGGTGGGGAACCACTGACTTGGGATATGGGACCTTTGACACAAAAATTAAAAAATGAAAACCTAAAAGTGCACATAGAAACTTCCGGAGCTTATCCGCTTTCGGGAACTTGGGACTGGATTTGCCTTTCTCCAAAGAAAAACAAGCTTCCGACCCAAACGGTTTATGATAATGCGCATGAATTGAAAGTCATAATTTACAACAAACATGATTTTATTTTTGCTGAAGAACAAGCTGAAAAAGTAAACAATAATGCCATACTATTTTTACAGCCTGAATGGAGTAAGAAAGAAGAAATGACACCGCTAATTGTAGATTATGTGATGAGTAACCCAAAATGGAGAGTTTCTCTGCAGACACATAAATACTTGAATATTCCTTAATGAAAAAAATATTTTTAGCTTTAAGCTTTGCCTTGTTTTCAAATTTTGCAATTTCACAAGAATTATTGATGGACACTGAAGATGTTTATGGTGCTGAGATTTCACAACTTCCGGAATTTCCTGGTGGGATGGATGAGTTTTTTAAATTTTTTAATTCAAATTTTCAAGCTAAGAATTCAAAATCCGAAAGTAAAAACCTCGTAGCTTTCAATGTAGAACCAGATGGCACTTTGAAGAAAATCAGATTATTAAAATTTTCTGATTCAGAAACAGCAGGAGAGATTATTAGAGTTCTAAAATTATCTCCTAAATGGAAACCCGCCATGAAAAATGGCAAAGCAGTAAGCGTAGAGATGAAAATCCCAATTGTATTTGCATCACATTTTTAAATCTATTATCTTTAACTATACAAAATATATAACATGAAAAAATTAGTATTGACGATTGCATTTATTGCAATTACTCAAATCAGCGTTGCACAAGATGCATTTAAAAACGACGTAAAAAAATTAGTAGAAGTTTCTGGTGCGACAGCACAAATTGATGTGGCTAAAAAGCAAATCATCACGATGATTCCAGAAGCAAAACAAGCCGAATTTTTAAAAGAATTTGATGCTACAATGCCGGCTTATTTTCAAAAATTCTATGATTTCTACATGAAAGAATATACACATGATGAAATCAAAACGATGTTGAAATTCTATGATTCTCCAGTAGGAAAAAAAATCAACTCAAAAGCAGGAGCAATGGCTGAACTTACCATTAGTGCGGCGCAAACTTGGGGTACAGAATTGCAAGCAATTTTAATGAAATATATGCAACAATAATCTTGATTGAATCAATGTAAAGCCCAAACTGAATTTTAGTTTGGGCTTTTTTATGTGAAAAAATTATGAAAAACAATTTTCTTTTAGACAAATCAATTACGTATTTAAATCACGGATCTTTCGGAGCTTGCCCAAAACCTATTTTTGAAGAATTTCAAAGGTTGCAATTGGAATTAGAAAATGAGCCTGTTCAATTTATAACCAAAAAAACGCTAGCTTATTTAAAAGCAGCAAAAGAAAAACTAGCAAATTATATAGGTTGCCAGCCAGAAGATTTCTTTTTTACACCAAATCCGACGGTTGCCGTAAATACAATTCTTAGGAGTTTGAATCTTCAAGAAGGTGATGAAATCCTTTCGACCAATCAAGAATATGGCGCAATGGACAAAACTTGGAATTTCTTCTCCAAAAAAACGGGTATAAAATATATCCGACAGGAAATTTCTCTGCCAATTATTTCAAAAGAAAAATTGCTGAAAGAATTTTGGAGCGGTTATACTTCAAAAACGAAAGTCATTTTCATCAATGAAATCTCAAGTGCGACCGCATTAATTTTTCCTGTGAAGGAAATTTGCCAGAAAGCACAAGAATTAGGATTGATTACAATTATCGACGGTGCACATGTTCCTGGTCACATCGATTTAAATATTTCAGCATTAAATCCAGATTTTTATACGGGAACTTTGCATAAATGGATGCTGGCGCCAAAAGGAAGTTCTTTTTTATATGTAAAAAAGGAATTTCAAAACGATATCGATCCGTTAGTTGTAAGTTGGGGTTATGACAATGCCGTAATTTCAGAAAGCCAATTTTTAGATTATCATGAATATCAAGGAACTCGAGATATTTCTGCTTTTTTATGTACACCAAAAGTGGTAGATTTTCTAGAAGAAAACAATTGGAAACAAATTTCTGCAGCTTGCAAAACAATTGTACGGGAAAATTATCAGCGTTTTTGTGATTTGTTGAATGCAAAACCGCTTTGTCCAATTTCGGAAGAATTTTTGGGACAAATGGCAAGCATCCAAATTCAGACCCAAGAACCTGTGAAGCTGAAAGAATTATTATTCGAAAAATATAAAATCGAAGTTCCGGTAATGCCTTTGAATGGGAAAGTCTATTTGAGATATTCTATAAATGCATATAATTCCCAAGAAGATTTGGATGTGTTGTACAAGGCTTTGCAGGAAATTCTTGAAACTACGAATCTGATTACAGTATAAATTATACAAAAAGGCGGGCCAAATAATCAAAGTGCTCGCCTTCTTGAATCAATTCGGAATTCAATCCGTTGTCGATTGCAGCGTTTTGAAGCGTATTGTAATCCAAATAAAGCCAGTCAAAAGTTTCTTCAGTCTCATTTTTATAAGAAACCGTGAAAGTCACTTCGCCATAATAATCCACATCGCCGGGAATCCAATAACCGCCTTCGGAATCTTCAGATTCATCTTCATCAAACATGTAAATAATATCAGAAGAATCGATTAAAATTTGTCCATTTGGAGAAAGCAACGATTTTAATTTCTGTAGAAATGCTGGCGTATTCTTCAATTTGCCGAAAATTCCGGTACCATTCATCAATAAAAGAATGGTGTCAAATTTTGTTTCTGAATCCATTTCCATCAAATCTTGCAATTTTGCATTTTTCAAGCCTCGCAATTGGCAAGCTTCGATCGCATTTCTAGAAATATCGATGGAAATAACTTCCAGATTTTTCTCATTTTGCAAATACAAACTATGGCTTCCTGCGCCACAACCCACGTCCAAAACTTTTCCTCTAGATAATTCCAAGGCTTTCTGTTCGATTTTTGGCATAGCCGAAAAATTTCTGAAAAGATAAGCCACGCTCATTTCATCGGTTTCTGAAATGGAAGTTTCAGTAATCAAATCTTCAGGAGAATTATCGGTCTGGTAATCTAATATCGCTTTGCCAAAAAGGTCTTTCATTGTTTATATTTCAAAATTCAACATTCCAAGTTCAACATTCAAAATTAAATATACTAATTTTGCTGTCAAATTTAAATTTTTACTTTGCAACAAATTATAAAAAATCTTCCAAAGCTTGCCAAAGATAAGCATATCGAAAACAAAAAGTATTTTGATAAGCTGAAAAAGAAGACGCCAAAAAATATCGATTATGTAATGCAGGAATTGCACGATCGCGAATTCAAGAAAACGGACTGTTTGAAATGCGCCAATTGTTGTAAAACAACTGGTCCACTTTTCACGATTGCCGATGTGGAAAGAATTTCAAAACATTTCCGCCAAAAGCCACAGCAGTTTATTGACCAATATTTGAGGATTGATGAAGATAATGATTATGTCTTGCAGAACGTGCCTTGTACTTTTTTAGATACTGAAAATTACTGCATGATTTATGACGTTCGTCCAAAAGCTTGCCGAGAATTCCCGCATACGGATAGAAAAAAGTTCCAGCAAATTTCAAATCTTACATTACAAAACGTAGCCATTTGTCCTGCGGCATATAATATTGTGGAAGAAATGAAAAAGAAAATGCCACTTTAATATCTTTACAAAAACAAGATCATCTTTTATGAAACGTGGAAAAATTATATTCTTACTTTTTTTAATTGCGTTTGCAATGTCACTGCTTAGCGTTTTTTCAACGGAAGACGTTGTCGTGTCAAGTACATTTCAAAAATTAATGGAAGTCGGTATTCTGACAATCATCATTTTTGTGATTTTGCTGATTTTATATTTCATCTTAAGAAAAACGTTCTCTCAAGCGAGCAGATTAAAATCGAACATAAATAAAAAAGACCTTAATCAATAAGGTCTTTTTTTGGTTTTTATACGAAAATATAATCTTCGGGAAGTTCAATGTCTTCGCTGAATCTTCCACCGATTGCATCAACCACATAATCGATTCCTTGTTTTATATAATCTAATATCTTTTCAATCCATTCTTTTGCCTTGTGGAACAATTCAATGGCTTGGCCAACATAAGAATTGATCATTTCGAAGAATTCCTCAAGTTTGTCCATATAGTCTAAAAGCATTTGTGATGCGGCCATGGTGGTTATGTTTTAATGGTTAATTTGTGAATTATTTAAATTGGTATATCTAAAAATAGTCAATTTTGAGAATATGGCAATTAATATATTTGATAATTTTTTCTTATTTTTTTAAAATCTTCTAAACCTTTTGTCCAAGTTGCTCTGATCTCGCTTTCAGACATTCCAGATTCGATTTGCTGTTGCAGTCTTTTAGTTCCGGCTAATTTTGTAAAAAACGGAATGAAGAATTTCGATTTGTCGGCAGTTTCATTGTAAGCTTTCAATAACCATTTCAATTCTAATTTTGAAACTTTCGGGCTTTCAGACAAATCTTCACCATAACAAAGCTTGCCATTGTGCAAAGGATCTTTTGCTCCGAAGTTTGGTTTTGGCGTAAAGCCGAATCCTTTTTTCGGTAAAAACGGAGAACCGTAGATTTGGAATTGCTTCTCAGTTCCTCGTCCCAAGCTTACATTTGTTCCTTCAAAAAAACACAAACTCGCATATAAATTTATCGATTGATCATTCGGAAGATTTGGTGAAGGTTTTACAGGAAGCGCATAAAACATTTCTCTTTTATAATTTAAGCAAGGAATTACGGTCAGCTCACATTGAATTCCATTTTTCAGCCACTTTTCGCCGTTGATCATTTTGCCATATTCGCCAATTGTCAATCCGTGTAAAACCGGAATAGGATGCATTCCGATAAAACTCGTATTTTCTTTTTCTAAAATCGGTCCGTCCACAATCCCGCCATTCGGATTCGGTCGGTCTAAAATTAGTAGTGGAATATTATTTTCCGCACAAGCTTCCATGACATAATGCAAAGAAGAAATATAAGTGTAAAATCTAGCGCCGACATCTTGCAAATCGAAAACCAAAACGTCAATTCCTTTTAATTGTTCCGGCTTTGGTTTTTTATTATCGCCATAAAGTGAAATAATCGGCAATCCGGTCTGCGTGTCTTTTCCGTCTTTGACCAATTCTCCAGCATCGGCAGTTCCTCTAAATCCATGTTCAGGAGCATAAATTTTTTGAACGTCTATTTTTTTGTCCAAGAGAAAATCGACAAGATGTGTTTTGTTGGAAAGAATTCCGGTTTGATTTGTCACAATTCCAACTTTCTTATTTTTCAATAAAGGCAAATACGCATTGAAATTGTCAGCTCCTGTTTTAATTGCTTCAACAGGATTCTCGTTTGTTGTAGCAATTTCCTCTTTATTTTTCACATCAGAAGGAATCGTGTTCCCACAAGAAACAATTAAAAAAAGCCCAACGGCCAAAAACTTCGAATAATTGAAAAAAGTATACATATATATAAGGTAGGATTAATTAGTCAGAAATCTGTACAACCAAAATTAAGCCGAAAAATTTAATAGTGCTAATAACGAAAGACAATTCGTCGAAAATTCTATAATCACGCACAAATAACTTTATGTATCTTTGTTTTGAATCAAATCGAACAAACTTGAATTTAGAATATTTCATTGCAAAACGACTTACTGCGACTGACAAGAATAAAAGCAGCATTTCAGCTCCAATAAAAAACATCGCCATCGCGGCCATTGCCATTGGAATGATCATGATGATCATTTCTGTAGCAACGGGAATTGGACTGCAGCAGAAAATTCGTGAAAAAGTAGCAGCTTTTAACGGCCATATTATTATTTCGAATTATGATGGAAACCAGTCCGAAGTCAGCCGCGAGCCAATTTCTATAAATCAAGACTTTTATCCAAAGTTCAAAAACGTTTCTGGAATAAATCACATCCAGGCTGTCGCAACAAAAGGCGGTATCATCAGAACCGAAACCGACTTTGAAGGAATTATATTTAAAGGAGTAGGAAAAGATTATAAATGGAATAATCTTCAAGAATATCTAATCGACGGAAAACTACCCGATGTTTCAAAGAATTTAAACGCACAAGTACTCATTTCAAAATACCTTGCTGACAGATTACATTTAAAAGTAGGCGACAAGTTCAATACGTTTTTTATGAAAGACGACAATAACAAGTTGCCAAACCGCAGGTATTTTGAAATCGCAGGAATTTACAACTCAGGTTTCCAAGAATTTGACGCTACCTATATAATAGGAGACATTCGCCACTTGCAACGAATCAATAAATGGCGCCCAGACCAGATCGGTTCTTTTGAAATTTTCATCGATGATTTTGACAAGCTCCAGCAAAAAGGCGACGAGATTTATGAAAACACTCAAAACAAAGAAGATGCCTCAAAAACATTAGACACGCAGACCATAGCCGAAAAATATTCTTATATCTTCGAATGGCTCCAGCTTTTTGATTTTAATATTGTCGTTATCTTGATCATCATGATTATCGTCGCAACCATTAATATAGTAGTCGCACTCCTGGTTCTCATCCTCGAACGCACGCAAATGATCGGAATCTTAAAAGCGCTGGGCGCAAATAACTGGACGGTCAGAAAAATATTTCTTTACAATGCCTTCCATTTAATCTTCCGCGGACTCATCTGGGGAAATGTAATCAGTATAGCGTTCATCATCATCCAGCAGCAATTTGGTATCGTCACCCTTGATCCGCAAAGTTATTACGTCAATGTTGCGCCAGTATATTTAGATTGGACATACATTTTACTCTTAAATATAGGAACAGCCCTCATCGCGCTGGTCGTACTTTTAATCCCCTCCTACATAATAACAAAAATTTCTCCGGTAAAAGCCATCCGTTTCGAATAGTTTTTTTCCAGCAGCGAACGGCCCCAGCGGGGGCTAGGAGAGAAATTTTCCGCATGCCGGCAGTCTCCAGAACGGGTATCGCCTGTCAAGCTGCGCCAGCAATCCATGCTTAAATGCCCTTATATTCCTTTATATTGTATTTCCTGCCGGCCTATTTTCGGCATTCTTTCGAAAATGCAAAAAAAACTTTCTTTCCAACGCCAACATTTCCAGCGAGTTGGGGCGGATGTAAAGAAAACATCAAAAAAAGATGGCCAAAAAGCTTGCGCAGGCGGAAAAAGGGGTTACTTTTGCACCCGCAATAAAGGCGAAGTTCACAAGCAAGACTGGAATAATGCAGGTAAAAAGAGGGAAGTAAAATTTCTGAAAATAAATTTGCAGGAAACAAAAAGAGTTCTTACTTTTGCACCCGCAATAACGGCGAAGTTCTTAAGGTATTGGAGGTAGGAAGTGAGATAAAAACGATCAAAAAATTTTTCATCAAAAACTTGCCAGAAATAAAATAAGGTTTTACCTTTGCACCCCGCAAGATTGGGAGTTCATTGAGAGATTGTCAGGCAGATTTGGAAGAA